>Ga0187766_10000008_pt1 | contig 98864 bp, 76 predicted proteins | sample 0216_QUI02_MP05__4_FD_132971 | JGI IMG/M metagenome (GOLD analysis project Ga0187766, IMG submission 132971) | Tropical peat soil microbial communities from peatlands in Department of Meta, Colombia - 0216_QUI02_MP05_20_MG | ecosystem: Environmental > Terrestrial > Soil > Wetlands > Peat ... | reverse complement strand
GCTCGGCGACGATGCGGGCCGCGTAGCGGCCCGAGGAGGAGACGGGCAATCGAGCCAGGGAGAAGCGAACGCCATGGCTGAGCGAGTCGGTGCCAGACGTGCCACCAATTGGGTGATCATCGACATCCTGGTGGTGCTCTACGCGCTGTTTCCGGTGCTGTGGATCCTGTCGCTATCGCTCAAGCCGACGTCGACGGTCAAGGACGGCAAGCTGATTCCGTCGTCGGTGACCTTCGCCAACTACCGCGGAATCTTCCGCGGCAACTTCTTCAGTTCGGCACTGGTCAACTCGATCGGAATCGGGCTGATCACCACCGTAATCGCGGTGGTGATCGGCGCCATGGCGGCCTATGCGGTCGCACGGCTGGCGTTCCCCGGTAAGGGGCTGCTGGTCGGTACCGCCCTGTTGATCGCCATGTTTCCCCAAATATCGCTTGTCACACCGTTGTTCAACATTGAACGCAAGGTCGGCCTGTTCAACACGTGGCCGGGTCTGATCATCCCCTACATCACGTTCGCGTTGCCGCTCGCCATCTACACGTTGTCAGCGTTCTTCCGGGAGATCCCGTGGGATCTGGAGAAGGCCGCCAAGATGGACGGCGCCACGCCGGCCCAGGCCTTCCGCAAGGTGATTGCCCCACTCGCGGCGCCGGGAATCGTGACCGCCGCGATCCTGGTGTTCATCTTCGCCTGGAACGACCTGCTACTCGCATTGTCACTGACCGCCACCAAGGCGTCGATCACCGCGCCGGTGGCGATCGCCAACTTTACCGGCAGTTCGCAATTCGAGGAGCCAACCGGGTCGATTGCGGCCGGTGCAATGGTGATCACCGTCCCGATTATCGTTTTTGTTTTAATCTTCCAACGAAGGATTGTTGCCGGGTTGACCTCTGGCGCTGTGAAGGGATAACTCGATGGCCGAGATTGTGTTGGACAGGGTGACCAAGAGTTACCCCGACGGCGCGACGGCCGTGAAGGAACTGAGCATTACGATCGCCGACGGCGAGTTCGTCGTCCTGGTCGGGCCTTCTGGCTGTGGAAAGACCACGACACTGAATATGATTGCCGGACTGGAAGATATCTCATCGGGAGAGCTGCGGATCGGCGGCGAGCGGGTCAACGACAAGGCGCCCAAGGATCGCGATATCGCGATGGTGTTCCAGTCGTATGCGCTTTATCCCCACATGACGGTGCGGCAGAATATCGCGTTTCCGCTGACACTCGCGAAGATGAAAAAGGCCGAGATCGCGGAGAAGGTAGAGGAGACCGCCAGAATCCTTGACCTGACGGAGTTTCTGGATCGCAAGCCTTCGCAATTGTCGGGTGGACAGCGACAGCGGGTCGCGATGGGTAGGGCAATCGTGCGCCATCCCAAAGCATTCCTGATGGACGAGCCGCTGTCCAACCTGGATGCCAAACTCCGAGTGCAGATGCGCGGTGAGATCGCGCGGCTTCAGCGGCGGCTGGGCACCACCACCGTCTACGTGACGCATGACCAGACCGAGGCCATGACGCTGGGCGACAGTGTGGTGGTGATGCGCGGGGGTGTTGCGCAGCAGATCGGCACCCCTGACGAGCTCTACGAGCGGCCCGCCAACCTGTTCGTCGCGGGTTTCATCGGTTCGCCGGCGATGAATTTCTTCCCCGCCACGCTGACCCCGACTGGACTGACCCTGCCGTTCGGCGAGGTGACACTAACGCAGCCGGTCCACGATGTGATCGCGCAGCACCCGACACCTAACAACGTAATCGTCGGGGTGCGGCCCGAGCATCTTGCCGACGCCGCGTTGATCGATGGCTACCAACGTATCAAGGCGCTGACCTTCGAGGTGAAAGTCGACCTCGTTGAATCGCTGGGCTCAGAGAAATACCTGTATTTCACCACCGCCGGCGGTGACGTTCACGCGGCTCAATTGGACGAGCTGGCCGCCGAATCGGCCGGCGGCGAGAAAGAGTTCGTGGCCCGGGTTCCGACTGAGTCGAAGGCGGTGAAAGGGCAGTCGATCGAATTGGCTTTCGATACCCTGAAACTCGCCGTTTTCGATGCCGATTCCGGCGTCAACCTGACCATTCCACCGCCGCCCGGCGCTGAGTGACCCAGACCCTGGCCACCGTACGCGCGCACCTGCGCAGCCACTTTGCCGAGGCTGGTATCGACGCGGAGCCCGACGCCGCCAGCGTGACCTTTCTGGGTACCGAAGCTATCGAGGTGCTGCGATTCCACTCCGGCGCTGGCGGTGTCGTGCACTATGTGTCGCTGGGCTGCTCGCGCCATCCGATGGTCGATCCGACCGAGGTCGGCGCTGACCCGGTGCGTGGCCCACGCGCTGAAGTTGTTCTGCGCCTGCGTGATCTCGGCCGGGTCAACGGGCTGGCGCGCAGCTTGGCCATGGTGGCGGCAACGCCAGCGGTCGAGGGGGTGGTGCTGACCGCGGATGCGTTGATCGACCTCGGCTCTCCGCTGTGGGCCTGGCCATCGGGGCCGGCGCCTTTCACCGCGGTGCTGTTAGGCCGCAGCGACATCCCTGATCTGCCACTCGAGCCGCCACGCGACCCGGTGTGCTTTCTGTCCGCGATTCCCATCACCGCGACCGAAGCGGCCTGGGTGCGGCTCAAGGGTGCGGAAGCCATGCGACACGCATGGCGGACCGATGGCGTCGATGTGCTGGATCCGAATCGCCGTGCCGTACAGCCCGACTGATCCGTTGCTCAGCCTGCCGCCGGTTAAAGCCAGTTTCTGCGTCGGAAGTTGCGGTACAGGGCGAGGCACACACCGGCCATCATGCCGAGAACCAGCGGGTAACCCCACCTCCAGTTCAGCTCGGGCATGAAGTCGAAGTTCATGCCGTAGATAGCGGCGATCATGGTGGGCAGCGCCAGGATCCCCGCCCAGGCCGCCATCTTGCGCATGTCGTTGTTCTGCTGCATGCCGACGCGGGCCAGCGCGGCCTGCACCAGCGAGCTGAGCATCTCGTCGTAGCTGGCGATCTGTTCGGCGACCTGCGAGTGGTGGTCGGCGACGTCACGCAGATAGCGTCGCACTTCCTTGGAGATCAGATCCTTGTGCTCCGACTGCATCCGCTGAAACGGCACCGACAGTGGGTTGATGCACCGGCGCAGCTCGACGACTTCGCGCTTGAGCAGATAGATCGGTTCCACGTCAGTGCGGTGGCCGGGCGCGAATGCCACCTCCTCGATGGCGTCGATATCGGTCGCCATCAGGTTGGTCACCTCGAGGTAGTGGTCCACCACGTGGTCGGCGATGGCGTGCATCACCGCGTACGGTCCCAGCCGCATCTGCTCCGGGTCGGCGTCCATCCGCTTGCGCACCTCGGAGAGCCCGCCATGTTCACCATGTCGGACGGTGACCACGAAATCTCCGCCGACGAAGATCATGATCTCGCCGGTCTCGACGATCTCCCGGGCTAAGACCACCGAATCGTGCGGAACATAGTTGACGGTTTTCAGGACAAGGAACAGGGTCTCGTCGTAGACCTCCAGTTTGGGCCGTTGATAGGCGCTCACGGCGTCCTCGGCGGCCAGCGGGTGCAGCCGGAAAACATCGGCGACGTCGCGCATCTGACGCTCGTCGGGTTCGTGCAGGCCGATCCAGACGAACGCGTCTTGGCCGGTCTGTTTGAACTCACGCACCTTGGCCAGCGCGTCCGCATGCGTGTACGTGCCGGGCAGCCGCATCCCGTCCACGTAGACGCCGCAGTCCACCATTGCTTGTGCAACAGGGACGGGAGCCGACTGGGCGTCCGGCTCGGCGATCTTGGTCCGCGCGGCCGGCCGAAGTGATGGGGACGACGCGCGAAACGATGGCATCGGGTCAATCTCCCATCGCGTCGCAGGTCTGATCGAGCCTGGTCAATGCTACGCGTGCTGGCAGCCCATCGGCGCAGACGACGTGCTGGTCGCCCAAGCGCAGCTCGGGAGGCTGGCAAGCGTCAGTCGGCAACCTGTTCTAGAACGATTCAATATTGGTCGCTGTTCGGACCGGAGAATTTGGGCCGGCGCGGGTCCGCTAGTTTCGACCCTGAACCAACTCTGCCCAAGGAGCATCTGACGTGAGCACAACTCCCCTGAAGGTCGCTGTCACCGGCGCCGCCGGCCAGGTCGGCTACAGCCTGCTGTTCCGCCTGGCGAGTGGCTCGCTGCTCGGCGCCGACCGCCCGATCGAGCTGCGTCTGCTCGAGATCGAGCCCGCCCTGAAGGCACTCGAGGGCGTCGTGATGGAACTCGATGACTGCGCGTTCCCGCAGCTGGCCGGCGTCGAGATCGGCACGGACCCGGCCAAGATCTTCGACGGCGCTAACCTGGCCCTGCTCGTCGGCGCCCGTCCGCGCGGGCCGGGCATGGAGCGCAGCGACCTACTCGAGGCCAACGGCGCGATCTTCACCGCCCAGGGCAAGGCCCTCAACGAGGTCGCCGCGGACGACATCCGCGTCGGGGTGACCGGCAACCCGGCCAACACCAACGCGCTGATCGCAATGACCAACGCGCCCGACATCCCGCGCGAACGGTTCTCCGCGCTGACCCGTCTCGACCACAACCGCGCGGTCTCGCAGCTTGCGAAGAAGACCGGTGCTGCGGTTACCGACATCACGAAGATGACGATCTGGGGCAACCACTCTACGACCCAGTACCCCGATGTGCTCCACGCCGAGATCGGCGGCAAGAACGCGGCCGAGGTCGTGGGCGACCAGGCCTGGATCGAGGACTACTTCATCCCGACTGTCGCCAAGCGCGGCAGTCATCGCCGCCCGCGGCGCCTCGTCGGCCGCGTCGGCGACCATCGACGCCGCCCGCGATTGGCTGCTGGGCACCCCCGAGGGTGACTGGGTCTCGATGGCGGTCGTCTCCGACGGCTCCTACGGCGTGCCGGAGGGCCTGATCTCCTCGTTCCCAGTGACCACCAAGGACAGCAACTGGACCATAGTCGGCGGCCTGGAGATCGACGAGTTCTCTCGCGGCCGGGATCGACACGTCGACCGCCGAGCTCGCCGACGAGCGCAATGCGGTCACCGAGCTTGGCTTGATCTGAGCGCGGTCTGCGCGACCGTACTTACCGGCCCGACGGCCATGTGAGGTGCGAACCCGGAATGCCCCCGGAGGATGCGACAAGGTCGACGGGGCTCGGCTGTTGTCCTGCCAGAATGGGCGGTCATGCACACAGCGGAGAACCAGCGGAGGGGAAAGGCGGTCGCCGCCGCGGTGGCAGCCGCCCCAGATACCGCGCGGTGACCGGCGTCAGGTCGACCGCGCTGATGCTCGCCGCGACGCTGGCGATAGCCGGCTGCATCGGTCATCATCCCGCGCGGGAGCTGTTGGTGGGATCCCATCCCGATTCCGAGTCGGTGCTGCTGGGCAATATCTACGCCGGGGCGCTGCGCTCGTACGGTTTCGCGGCGCGCGTCGAAACCGCCCCTGATCCGGTGGCAAAACTGGACTCTGGGGTGCTCAACGTTGTGCCCGGCCTCACCGGCCGGTTGCTGCAGACCTTCCAGCCGGGCGCCATGGTGCGGTCGGACAAGCAGGTCTATCGGGCGATGGTCTCGGCGCTGCCCGAGGGCATTGCCGCGGGCGACTACACCACCGCCGCAGAGGACAAACCCGCGCTGGCGGTGACCAAGTTCACCGCCAAGGCTTGGGGCGGCAACGACCTGAGCGCCTTGCCACGGCACTGCGACGGCCTCGTCGTCGGATCCGTCGCCGGTGTCTCGACACTGTCGGCGGTCAGTCGGTGCCGGCTACCCGCCGCTCGCGAATTCCCGGATGACGCAACAATGTTCGCTGCGCTGCGGGCCGGAGAGGTCACCACCGCGTGGACCACCACCGCCGACCCCGACGTACCCGCCGACCTCGTTGTGCTGGCTGATGGTAAACCCGCGCTGGTGCAGGCTGAGAACGTCGTGCCGCTATATCGCCGCAATGAGCTGGCCGAGCGGCAGCTGCTGGCGATCAACGAGGTAGCCGGGGTGCTGGATACCGCGGCGCTGGTCGAGATGCGCCGCCAGGTGATCGGCGGTGCCAACCCACAAGCGGTGGCCGACGCGTGGCTTGCCGAGCACCCGCTCGGGCGTTAACTTGCCGTGCCGAGAACGTGGTTTGCGCGCCGAAAGGTCCCGGTAGATGCGGCATTTTGTGTACGGCCGAGGAGGCAGCCGCCGTTGGCAGCCTAGCGTGAGGCTGGCATCAACCGGCCCGCCACCGCGGAGATCAGCCGCTGGTATCCAGAACCGGTCAGCCGCACAATCAGATCCAGCGCCTTGGCGTCCGCACCGACCAGCACCCGGGCCTTGTTCTTGTGGACTGCTTCCAGAATGATGCGCGCAGCTCGTTGCGGGCTGGTGGTGGCGAGTCGCTTGTCGAAGAATTCGGCCAACTCGTTAGCGTCCACGCCTTCAGCGGCGGTGGCGTTTCGGGCGATCGCCGTCTTGATACCGCCGGGGTGCACGGCGGTCACCTTCACCGGGTGGCCAGCCAGCGCCATTTCCTGGCGCAGCGCCTCGGTGAAGCCGCGCACGGCGAATTTGGCCGAATTGTACGCAGCCTGCCCAGGCATCGAGAAAAGCCCGAAGACGCTGGAGATGTTGATGATGTGCCCATCGCCGGAGGCGATCAGATGCGGCAGGAAGGCCTTGGTCCCGTTCACGACACCCCAGAAGTCGACGTCCATCACCCGTTCGATGTCCTTGAACTGGCTGACCTCGATGTCACCGGTGAAGGCGATGCCAGCGTTGTTGTAGATCTGGTTCACCTTGCCGAAATGCTCGTTGACCGCGTCGGCATAGGCCAGGAACGCCTCGCGTTCGGTGACGTCGAGGCGGTCCGCCTTGACCGGCGCGCCGAGGGCCTTCAGCCGTTCCTCGGTCTGTGCCAGTCCCTCGGTGTCGACGTCGCTGATCGCCAGCTTGGCGCCTGAGCGTGCCAGCTCGACGGCTAGCGCCTGGCCGATACCCGAACCGGCGCCAGTGACAACGGCAACCTTCCCGGCAAACCCTTCCATGGAAACTCCTTGCTACTTGGTTGCTGTTGAGGCTAGCCGGTACCGGCGGTATCTCCGGCGTGTGGGTACGTCAGCGCCGGCAACGCATCGAGACCCAATCCCGGCAGGGTTTCCCGTGATGCGCCAGCCCGGCAGTCAGGGCATCGGCGCCGAGTGTCGCCGGCCCGGCGGTATTGTGGCCGCGTGACCGGGCACATGCCGAGGCTCTACATCTTCCCGCATGCCGGCGGATCGGCGCAGTATTACGTGCCCTTCGCCAAGGCCTTCTCCAGCGACGTCAAATGCATCGCGGTCCAATATCCAGGACGGCGCGGTACCCACGACCTTGGGTCCTTCACGAGCATTCCCGACCTCGCGGATCGGGTGTGCCAGATGCTGCCGCCGCGGGATCAGTCCGCCGGACACGTCGCATTCTTCGGCCATAGCATGGGCGCGTTGCTGGCATTCGAGGTCGCCCGTCGGTTCGAAGCGGCGGGAAACCCTATTGCAGCCCTGTTCGTGTCTGCTTCTGCCGCACCCGGGCGAATCGGCTACGAGTACATTCCAGAATCCGATCGAGGCCTGCTCAACGCTGTGAGTGAAATGACTGGGGCGAACCGGGAATTCATGGAAAATGAGGAATTCGCGGCGAAGATCCTTCCGACATTGCGAGGACTCAAGGCCATTGCCAACTACGAGTGCCCGCCCGACGCGACCGTGTCGTGTCCTATCTTCGCGTTCCTAGGCGACAACGACGAAGTCGCCACATACGAAAAGGTGATGCCCTGGTCGGAGCGCACCACGTCGGGGTTCACCGCCCGAGTGTTCACCGGTCATCACTTCTATCTCAACGACCACTGGCCGGAACTGGTCAACGACATCGAGGACAAGATTTCGTCGCGTTGCCGCGGCTAGACCCTGATACATCTCCGCGCGCGAGGCAAATTGGGCCGCGGTCAGCCCCGAGACCGCATCGGCGGCCGCGGGAATCACACCAGTCGTCGGTCCAGCGGCAGCCGCATTGTTCGCAGCCATCGCCAAGCCGATGTCTTGCATGTTCCCGGCTGGCGCTGTCAGCGTATGCGGATTAGTGATCACATACGACATGCGCCTTCCTCCTTCAACCAGGCCGCCGAGCCACCCCGCTCGAAACGACTCACCCCCACAGTGATGACGAACATTGGTCGGCAATGCTAAGCCGCCCGCAGCTCTCCGGTGCTCGAATCAGCAAATCAATGACAAATCCACGCCACGCCACCTTCGGCACCTCGGCCGGACCGATGCCGGGGCGCTTGGGTGCACCGAACCGGCAACACGCGGCAATCATCTACGACAGAGCGAACCAGCATTTTCTATGTCTCGGCTGAATCGACTCTTTGTCCTCCCTGTGTGAAAAGCAAAGGGCACGTTTCCAGTTCGTTGCGCGGCTGTAACGGCGATGTGATTGCTGTCTGGCGCCGGTTCGCGGCGAACTACATCCTTGGATTTTGTCCGGGAATCCGGACACCCCTGTTAATCTCATGCACCATGGCGCCTCAGCAGGCAGGTGCCGTTGGGGGCTTTAACACAAGGCTTGAGCCACGGGGGTATGCCCTATGCCGGAAGGCCAACCTTCCATCCCCGCCGTTCTGTGCGAACGAGCCACGCGACACCCCGATGCGCCCGCGTACACGTTCATCGACTACGAACTCGACCCCACCGGATATTCCGAGACCCTGACCTGGTCTCAGGTCCACCAGCGTGCGCAGGTAGTCGCCGCGGAACTGGCGTACCGCGGATCGCCGGGTGATCGCGTGGCGATTCTCGCTCCGCAAGGCCTCGAATACATCGTCGGGTTCCTCGGCGCGCTGGAGGCCGGCTTCATCGCGGTTCCGCTGTCCGTGCTGCAGTTCGGCGCTCACGACGAACGGGTTTCCGCGACCCTAAGGGACTGCTCACCAGCCGCAATCTTGACGACATCGGCGGTCGTTAACGACGTCGTCTCGTATGCTCGTGCGCTCCCTGGCTCCGCGGCGGCAGTGATCGAGATCGACGCCCTTGACCTCGACACGCCGGCAGACTTGCGCGCCCCTAATGCGCCACAGACCAAGACTGCGCTGCTGCAATACACCTCCGGCTCGACTCGTCACCCGGCTGCTGCCGTGGTGACTCACAAGAACGTGATCGTGAACCTGGAGCAGGTGATAGCCGACTATTTCGAGGACATTGGGAAGGTTCCACCGCCGGGCCTCACGATGGTGTCGTGGCTGCCCTTCTATCACGACATGGGCCTGCTACTCGGAGTCTTAGCTCCGGTGTTGAGAGGATTTCCCGCAGTAGTGACGAGCCCCATGGCGTTTCTGCAGAAGCCGGCCCGGTGGATGCAGATGCTGGCCGGCAACCGGTCGTTCTCGGCGGCGCCAAACTTCGCTTTCGAACTGGCTGTGCGACGTACATCCGACGACGACATGGCCGGGCTCGACTTAGGGAACGTCCACACCATCCTCAGCGGTAGCGAGCGGATACACGCCGCGACGATCAGACGCTTCACCGAGCGGTTCTCCTCCTTCAACCTGCCTGACACCGCCGTGCGGCCGTCGTACGGGCTGGCCGAGGCGACGGTTGTATGTGGCGTCGTCGAACCCGGGGCGCCCTCCGACAACCGTCCGTTTCGACTACGAGAAACTGTCGTCCGGCTACGCGAAGCGCTGCGGAAGTGAAGGCGGCTCCGAGCTGGTCAGCCACGGCGCACCGCGCGCCTGCACTGTGCGGATCGTCGATCCTGAGACGTGCATCGAGAATCCGGCCGGCAAGGTTGGGGAGATCTGGGTACATGGCGACAACATTGCGAGCGGCTACTGGCGGAATCCGCAACTGTCGGAGCGGACCTTCGGTGGACGGCTCGTCAATTCTTCGCCGGGCACGCCCCAGGGGGCCTGGCTTCGGACTGGCGATTTGGGCGTCATATCCGACGGTGAGCTCTTCATCGTCGGCCGCATCAAAGATTTGCTGATCGTGGACGGGCGTAACCACTACCCCGATGACATCGAGGCGACGATCCAGGAGATTACCGGAGGTCGCGCCGCGGCGATCTCCGTCCCGAACGATCGCACCGAACAGCTGGTCGCGATCGTCGAGCTCAAGAAGCGGGGTAGCTCGGACGAGGAAGTCCGAGATAGGCTGCACACCGTCAAACGCGAAGTGGCGTTGTCGGTTTCGCAGTCACACGGCCTGCGGGTGGCGGATCTGGTGCTGGTGCCGCCCGGGTCCATCCCGATCACCACCAGCGGCAAGGTCCGCCGCTCGGCCTGCGCGGAACGCTACCGGCGAGACGAATTCACCCGATTGGATATCACCGCGTGACGTTCCGGGTTAATCTCCTCGCGTTGCGGCGTCCAGAATGTGGCGTCAGCCCGGCTCGACACCGCAGGGGTCCCACAATGTCGGCAAGAGAATCTTCCGTACCCGCTGTGCTGGCGGAATGGGCCCGGCAACAGCCGGATGCGCCCGCGTACACGTTCATCGACTACGACGTCGACCCCGCCGGGTATTCCCAAAGCTTGACGTGGTCTGAGGTCCACCAGCGCGCGCAGGTGGTCGCCGCGGAACTGGCGTCCTGCGGCTCGCCGGGTGATCGCGTGGCGATTCTCGCTCCGCAGGGCTTCGAATACATCGTCGGCTTCCTCGGTGCGGTGCAGGCCGGCTTCATCGCGGTTCCGCTGTCCGCGCCGCAGTCCGGCGTGGAACGGGTCGCCGCGGCGCTGCGGGACTGTTCACCAGCCGCACTGCTGACGACATCCGCGGTCGTCAACGACGTCGACTCGTGCACTCGTGCGCTCCCCGGCTCGCCACCGGCAGTGATCGAGATCGACGCGCTCGACCTCTATACACTGCCGGCCGTCCAGTCCGGCGACACGTCGCAGGCCAAGACGGCCCTGCTGCAATACACCTCAGGTTCGACCCGTCAGCCGACTGGCGTGATCGTGACGCACAAGAACATCTTCGCGAATGTCGAGCAGGTCTTGTCCGACCATTTCGAGGACAACGGCAAGGTCCCACCGCCGGATACCACGCTCTTATCGTGGCTGCCCTTCTATCACGACATGGGCCTGCTGCTCGGAGTCGTCGGTCCGGTACTGACGGGACTGCACGCAGTGCTTACCAGCCCCATCGCGTTTTTACAGAAGCCCGCCCGGTGGATGCAGCTGTTGGCCAGCACTAGCCGACCGTTCTCGGCGGGCCCGAACTTCGCTTTCGAACTGGCTGTGCGACGCACGTCCGACGACGACATGGCCGGGCTCGACTTGGGGCACGTGCTTAGCATCACCAACGGTAGCGAGCGGGTACACGCCCCAACGGTCAGGCGTTTCACGGAGCGGTTCTCCCGCTTCAACCTGCCTGACACCGCCCTGCGGCCGTCCTACGGGTTAGCTGAGGCGATGGTGTACGTGGCGTCGTCGGCTGGGTGCGTCCCGACGGCCGTCCGTTTCGACTACGAGAAGCTGTCGTCCGGCTACGCGAAGCGCTGCGGAAGGGAACAAGCCGGTTCTGAGCTTGTCAGTCACGGTGCGCCGCGCGCCTGCACCGTGCGGATCGTCGATCCTGAGACCCGCGTCGAGAATCCGGCCGGCAAGGTCGGGGAGATCTGGGTGCACGGCGACAACGTCGCAAGCGGCTATTGGCAAAACCCGCAACTGTCGGCGCGGACGTTCGGTGGGCGGCTCGTCGATGCCTCGCCGGGCACGCCGCAGGGGCGCTGGCTTCGGACCGGAGATTTGGGCGTCATATTCGAGGGTGACCTCTTCATCATCGGCCGCATCAAGGATGTGCTGATCGTGGATGGGCGTAACCACTATCCCGACGACATCGAGGCGACGATCCAGGAGATCACCAGGGGCCGCGTCGCGGCGATCTCCGTCCCGAACGAGCGGAGCGAGCAGCTGGTCGTGATCGTCGAGCTCAAAAAGCGGGGCAGCTCAGCCGAGGAGGCCCGGGACAGGCTTCACACCGTCAAACGTGAAGTGACGTCAGCGATTTCGAAGTCGCACGGCTTGCGGGTGGAGGATCTCATGGTAGTGCCGCCGGGCTCTATCCCGATCACCACCAGCGGCAAGGTCCGCCGCTCGACGTGCGCCGAGCATTACCGGCGAGGTGAATTCACCCGACTGGACACCCCCGCATGACGTCTTTGGATCAGGTCGCACTTCGAGATTGGCTTGTTGACTACCTGATCACGAATATCGGCTGCACCCCCAACGACGTCGACCTCGAAGCCTCGCTGAAGGACCTGGGGGTCGGGTCGCGCGATGCCGTCGTGCTCTCCGGTGAGCTGTCCGAATTGCTCGACCGCCCGGTCTCGCCCGTCGAGTTCTGGCAACACCCGACGATCAATGCCTTGGCGCGGTTTCTCACCGGCTCCGAACCCGACTCCAACGCCGAGACGGTGTTGGATCACGATCGGCATTCGATGGACGAGCCCATCGCCGTGATCGGCCTGGGGTGCCGTTTCCCCGGCGACATCTTTGGGCCGGAAGCGTTTTGGCAATTCCTGTGTGAGGGCCGCTCCCCTGTGGGTGAGGTGCCGCCTGATCGGTGGTCGCGGTTCGACGACGGCTCACCGGAGGTGGCTGCGGCGCTGTCCCGTACCACGCGATGGGGTTCGTTCTTAACCGACATCGAGGCCTTCGACGCGGAGTTCTTCGACATCTCGCCGAGCGAAGCCGCCAAGATGGACCCGCAGCAGCGTCTGTTGCTGGAGGTGGCCTACGAGGCGTTGGAGTACGCCGGGATTGCGGCTGAATCGCTACGGCAAACGCAGACCGGGGTTTTCGCCGGCGCGTGCGCAGGTGAATACGGGTATCTGACGGCCACCGATCTGAGTCAAGTCGACGCGTGGTCCGGTACCGGGGGTGCGCTGAGCATTATCGCCAACCGCCTCTCGTATTTCTTCGACCTGCGGGGACCGTCGGTGACGGTCGACACGGCGTGTTCGTCGTCGCTGGTGGCGGTGCATCTGGCTTGCCAGAGCTTGCGGACGGGTGATTCGAACCTCGCGATTGCCGCCGGGGTTAATTTGCTGTTGTCACCGGCCATCACCCGCAGCTTCGATCAGGCCGAGGCGATGTCGCCGACAGGTCAGTGTCACGCATTCGATGCGAGCGCCGACGGTTTCGTCCGTGGTGAGGGCTGCGGGGTGGTGGTGCTCAAGCGGCTCACCGATGCACTGCGCGACGGCGATCCGGTGCTTGCGGTTGTCTGCGGTTCGGCTGTCAATCAGGACGGCCGGTCCAACGGGCTGATGGCACCCAATCCGGGTGCGCAGATGGCGGTGCTGCGCGCCGCCTACACCAATGCCAGCGTCGAGCCACGCCTCATTGACTATGTCGAGGCGCACGGCACCGGCACGCTGCTTGGTGATCCCATCGAAGCGCGCGCGCTCGGAAGGGTGCTGGGCCGCGCACGCCCCCAGAGCGCTCCGCTGCTGATCGGTGCGGTCAAATCGAACCTGGGTCATCTGGAGGCGGCGGCCGGAATTGCCGGCTTCATCAAGGCGGTGCTCGCGGTGCAGCGCGGGCACATCCCGGCTAACCTGAATTTCGAAAACCCCAATCCACACATCCCGTTCGAAAATCTGCGGCTGAAGGTGGTTGCAGAACCTACCGATTGGCCGGCGACGGGCCAGTCGCGGCGGGCCGGGGTGTCGTCATTCGGTTTCGGTGGCACCAACGCGCACGTCGTGCTGGAGCAGGGCCCGGACGCAGCGCTCGGCACGACAACTTTGCCGCGGTCCGCCCGGGCGGTGACGACGCTTGTGGTCTCGGGCAAGTCGGACGAGCGCGTGGCCTCGACGGCGGAGATGCTGGCGCAGTGGATGGATGGCGCTGGCGCCGGTGTCGCATTGGCCGATGTGGCGCACACCCTGAACCATCACCGTAGCCGGCAGGCGAAGTTCGCCACGGTGGCCGCCCTCGACCGTGAGCAGGCGGTGGCTGGGTTGCGCGCGCTGGCCGCGGGCCAGTCGGCCGATGGGGTGGTGCCACCGCATCAGGGCGTCTGCCGGCCAGGGACGGTGTTTGTCTATTCCGGACAGGGCTCGCAATGGCCTGGGATGGGTCAGCAGTTGTTGGCCGATGAGCCGGTGTTCGCGGCAGCGGTAGCCGGGTTGGAGTCGAGGTTTGTTGAACAGACCGGGTTTTCGCTGTGGCAGGTGCTGGCTGCTGGCGAGCCGCTGGTCGGAATCGACCGCATCCAACCGGTTCTGGTGGGGATGCAGTTGGCGCTGACAAAGCTTTGGCGCTCCTACGGCGTGGAACCCGATGCGGTGATCGGTCATTCGATGGGCGAGGTGACCGCGGCGGTGGTTGCCGGGGCGTTGAGCCCGGCTGACGGGTTGCGGGTGATCGCGACCCGGTCGCGGTTGATGGCGCGGCTGTCCGGACAAGGCGCGATGGCGTTACTCGAGCTGGAGCCGGAAAGCGCCAAGGCGTTGATCGCTAACCACCCCGGGGTCACGTTGGCGGTGCATGCCTCGCCGCGGCAGTCAGTGATTGCCGGACCGCCCGAGCAGGTTGAATCGGTAATTGCGGTGGCCGCCGCGAAAGACCGGTTGGCGCGGCGCATCGAGGTGGATGTGGCGTCGCACCATCCGATCATTGATCCAGTGCTGCCCGAGTTGCGGACGGCGCTTGCCGACTTGACGCCGCGCCGGCCTACCATTCCGGTCATCACCACCACCCACGACCACGCCGCAAGCGGCGCAATGGTTTTCGACGCTGCCTACTGGTCGGCCAACTTGCGCAACCCGGTGCGGTTCAGTGATGCCATCGCGGCCGCCGGCGCCGACTACGGTACGTTCGTGGAAGTCAGCCCGCATCCGGTGCTGACCCACGCCATCAGCGAGACCCTGGCGGAGGTTCATCACCACAGCATCGGAACCCTGGCGCGCGATACCCACGACACGCTCACCTTCCGCACCAACCTCAACGCCACCCACACGGTCCAGCCGCCGAACACCAACCATTCGCCCGGGCCACATCGGGTCATACCGACCATGCCCTGGCACCACACCCGGCACTGGATAGCCACGAAGGAGCGTGTGGACGCGGCCGGGTCTGCGCCGAAGTACGGCACGTTGCTCGGTGCGCACATCGCCGTGGCAACGACGCCTCCCGCGCGCCTCTGGCAGGCGAGACTAGTGCCGGAGGCCAAGCCATATCCGGGTTCCCACCGAATCCACGGTGCGGAAGTGGTTCCGGTATCCGTGCTGTTACAGACCATTTCGGCCGCGGCAGCCGAGTGTGGCGCATCGGCATTGTCCGCTGTCCGATTCGAGCACCCGATTGTCGTCGACCAGCCGCGGGTGATCCAGGTGGTCGCCGACGACCAATCAGTCACTGTGTCGTCGCGCCCGACGACCGACATGCCCCCGTACCGCTGGGTCAAGCATGTAAGCGGCCGCTTGTCACCGTTGCTGCCAGCCCCTGGCGTTTCTGACACCGATGACCGGCAGTACGAAATCGCCGACTGTGAAACCCGATCGGTCACCGAGCTTCTAGAGGCCTGGGGCGTCGAGGGTCAGCCGTTTCCGTGGTCGATCGAAGCGTTACGGCCCACACCAGGCGGCGTTGTCGCCGACGTCTGCTTGACCGAGGCATCGACGGTGGCACTGCTCGACGCCGCCATCCACGTCGCGTGCTTGGTGGACGGCGCTAATCCGCGGCTCATGGTTGCGGCGGCAGTCGAAAGCGTTCGGGTGTCAACCGCTCTTACGGATCGGCAGGGTTCCGTTGAGATACGCCGACAGCCCGGCAATGCCGACGAAATTGTCGTCGACATCGCCGTCAAGGCACCCGACGCCACCACATGCGTGGACATCCGCTCGCTGCGGTACGCGGCTATGGAGCCCACCCCTGTGCAAGCTCCCGGCCGTGATGCTGATCCGCGATCGTTCGCGCATGCGATCGAGTGGCGACCCTGGCGCGAGGACTATGACGGGCTGGCGCGGGCGCCGGGCACGCTGGCCGTTGTCGCTAGCGACAGCACCGTCTCAGCGGAGCTGCGGAATCAACTCACAGACGCCGGGTACATCCCGGCCGGGATTGCCGAGGCACGGTATGTCGTCTACCTCGCCGAGCCGGGGCCGGCGGACGCCGACGTCGACTGCGCGGCCCGCCTGTCGTCGGAAGTGGCCGATCTTGTCCGCCAACTGGTCGAGCGTGACGAGCACCACCCGGTAACACTGTGGATCATCACCCGCGGCGTGCGCGAGGCCGTCTCCAGCGCGGCGCTGCGCCAGAGCAGTCTGTGGGGACTCGCCGCGGTCATCGGAGCCGAGCAGCCGGAACTGTGGGGCGGACTCGTCGACATCCCGGCCGGAGACGACTTCGGCGATTGCGCAGCGGCGCTGTCGAGGGTGCTGCGTACGGCAGCTAAATCCACCCTGGTGCTGCGCCACGGCGAATTCCTTGCCCCGGCGCTGGTGCCGATCTCCGGTCAACCGGTGCGTGAACCGCTGCGGTGTCGGCCGGATGCGGCATACCTGATCACCGGCGGCATGGGCGCACTCGGTGTGCTGATGGCCTACTGGCTCGCGGACCGCGGTGCGCGTCGTCTGATACTGGCGGGGCGCACCCCGCTACCGCCCAGACGCGACTGGGACAGCACCACCAACGACACGGATGTCCGCCAGAAGATCGCCGCGATCAGGGCACTGGAGATCCGTGGCGTCTCGGTGGATGTTGTGGCCCTCGACGTCGGTTCGCGAGACGCGGTTCACGCACTATTGGCGAGGCGCGACCGCGACGGGGCACCGCCGATCCGCGGTGTCATACACGCTGCCGGTGTCACCGAAAGCAAACTTCTGACCGAGGCGGCGAAAACCGCGCTCCGGCGGGTCATGTGGCCGAAGATCGCAGGGGCGCAGGCGTTGCACTTAGCCTTCCCGCCGGGCCGCCTCGACTTCTTCTTCCTGACCGCCTCGGCCGGAACGGTGTTCGGCGTCCCAGGGCAGGCTGCCTACGCGGCGGCCAATGCGTATCTCGACTGCCTGGCGCGAACGCGTCACCGGCAAGGCTGCCATACCGTGAGCCTGGACTGGGTGGCCTGGCAGGGACTTGGGTTCGCCGCCGACGCGGCGGTTACCGTGCAAGAGCTCGAGCGGCTAGGGTCACGGCCGGTCAGCGCGGAAGAGGCTTTCGCCGCGTGGGAGTACGTGGACTGCCACGACATCGCGCAAGCGGTGATGGCTCCCATGCCGTTGGTCGAATCGAACGGGCATCGCGCACCGATGTCGGTGCCAGCATGGTCCCAGATGACCGCCGACGACTTACTGCGCGAACTCGATGTCGGGCTGCGAAGAGTCCTCGCCCGCGAACTTCGGCAACCGGAATCAGAACTCGAATCGGACCGGCCGTTCGCGGAGTTGGGCCTCGACTCGGTGATGGCGATGTCGATTCGACGACAGGTCGAGCAGCTCGTGGGTATCGAGTTGTCGGCGACCATGCTGTGGAATCACCCGACGATTGCCTCATTAACGGCGTACCTCGTCAAAAGGCTCTCACCACAGGAAGATTCGGTAGGTGACGCAGATGGGCTGCCCACATCGGCGAGCAGTGTGCTCGATGCGTTGTTCGACAGTGTGGAATCGGCGCCATGACTGCGACTTTGACTGATGCTGAGCTGCGGCGCTGGCTGGTTGATTATCTCATCACGAACATCGGCTGCGATCCCAACGAGGTCGACCCTGATTCGTCGTTCTCGGATCTGGGGGTGGGATCCCGCGATGCGGTAGTCCTATCGGGCGAACTTGCCGAGTTGGTGGGCCGCACAGTGTCGCCGGTGGAGTTCTGGCAGCACCGGACGATAAACGCTCTGATCGAATACCTCACAACCCCTGAGTCGGAGATCCAAGCTGACACAGCTGATTCGGCCGATCGAAGGTGGGTTGATGAACCTATCGCCGTCATCGGCATGGGCTGCCGCTTCCCGGGCGACATCCATGGCCCGGAAGCGTTCTGGCAGTTCCTGTGTGAGGGCCGGTCCGCCGTGGGGGAGGTGCCGCCGGATCGGTGGGCGCCGTTCGATGACGGCTCGCCCGAGGTGGCCGCGGCGTTGTCGGGCACCACGCGCTGGGGTTCGTTCTTGGCCGACATCGACGCCTTCGATGCGGAGTTCTTCGAGATCTCGCCGAGGGAAGCCGCCAAGATAGATCCCCAGCAGCGTCTGTTGCTGGAGGTGGCGTATGAGGCCTTAGAGCACGCCGGCATTCCGGCTGATTCCCTGCGGCGCACGCAGACCGGGGTTTTCGTCGGCGCGTGCGCGGGCGAATATGGGTATCTGGCGTCGACCGATCTGAGCCAAGTCGATGCGTGGTCGGGCACGGGCGGTGCACTGAGCATCATCGCCAACCGCGTTTCGTATTTCTTTGATCTGCACGGGCCGTCAGTGACGGTAGATACGGCGTGTTCGTCGTCGCTGGTCGCGGTGCATTTGGCTTGCCAGAGCTTGCGGACGGGCGATTCGAATCTGGCCATCGCGGCAGGGGTTAACCTGCTGCTATCACCGGCCATCACTCGCAGCTTCGATCAGGCTGAGGCGATGTCGCCGACGGGTCAGTGTCACGCTTTCGACGCGAGTGCCGACGGTTTCGTTCGTGGTGAGGGTTGCGGGGTCGCGGTGCTCAAGCGGCTCACCGATGCGTTGCGCGACGGTGATCCGGTGTTGGCGGTGGTGCGGGGTTCGGCGGTCAATCAGGATGGCCGCTCCAACGGGCTGATGGCCCCCAATCCGGCGGCGCAGATGGCGATGTTGCGTGCGGCCTACGCCAATGGCGGCGTCGAGCTGCGCCACGTTGATTATGTCGAGGCCCATGGGATCGGCACGTTGCTTGGCGATCCCATCGAAGCGCGCGCACTGGGAAAGGTGCTGGGCTCCGCACGCCCGCAGAGCGCTCCGCTGCTGATCGGCTCGGTCAAGTCGAGTCTCGGACATCTGGACGCGGCGGCAGGGGTGGCCGGGTTTATCAAGGCGGTGCTGTCGGTGCAGCGCGGGCATATCCCGGCGAACCTGAATTTCCGCACCCCGAATCCGCACATCCCGTTTGAGGATCTGCGCCTGAAAGTCGTTGCTGAACCGACTGATTGGCCCGCAACGGGCCAGCCGCGGCGGGCGGGGGTGTCGTCGTTTGGTTTCGGTGGCACCAACGCGCATGTGGTGTTGGAGCAGGGGCCAGATCCGGTGCCCATCACGATGGCGGGGTCGGCAGTGACGAGGCTTGTGGTGTCGGGCAAGACAGCCGAGCGGGTGGCGTCGACGGCGGGGATGCTGGCGGACTGGATGGAAGGTGAGGGCGCTGGCGTGGCGTTGGCCGATGTGGCCCACACCGTCAACCATCACCGGGCCCGGCACGCAAAGTTCGCTACTGTGGCCGCCCTCGATCGTGAGCAGGCCGTGGCCGGGTTGCGCGCGCTGGCCGCGGGTTGCTCCGAGCCGGGGGTGGTGGGTCCGCATGAGGGGCCGTGCCGGCCGGGGACGGTGTTTGTCTATTCCGGACAGGGCTCGCAATGGCCTGGGATGGGTCGGCAGTTGTTGGCCGATGAGCCAGCGTTTGCGGCGGCGGTGGCCGATTTGGAGCCGGTTTTTGTTGAGCAGGTGGGCTTCTCGCTGCGGCAGGTGCTGACCGCCGGCGAGCCGGTGGTCGGAATCGACCGGGTCCAGCCGGTGCTGGTGGGGATGCAGTTGGCGTTGACGCGGTTGTGGGCCTCATACGGCGTGGTACCGGATGCGGTGATCGGGCATTCGATGGGGGAGGTGGCCGCGGCGGTGGTGGCTGGGGCGTTGAGCCCGGCTGACGGGTTGCGGGTGATCGCCACCCGCTCCCGGCTGATGTGGCGGTTGTCCAGCCAGGGCGCGACGGCACTGCCGGAGTTGCGGACAGCGCTGGCCGATTTGGCGCCGCAGCCGCCGACGGTCCCGGTGATCACCACCGCCGGCGCGGCGCCGGTGTTTGATGCCGACTACTGGGCGGCCAATCTGCGTAGCCCGGTGCGGTTCAGCCAGGCGGTGGCCGCTGCCGGCACCGATCACGGCGCTTTCGTCGAAGTCAGCCCGCACCCACTGCTCACCTATGCTGTCAGCGACACCCTGGCCGAGGTTCATCACCACAGCGTCGGAACCCTGGCTCGCGACACTCACGACACGCTTACCTTCCACACCAACCTCAACGCCACCCACACAACGCAGCGGCCCGACACCGACCATCCGCCGGAACCACATCCGGTCATACCGACCACGCCGTGGCACCACACCCGCCACTGGATGAGCCCGCCACTTATCCAGTGCCGCAACGGAATGTCGGTGCCAGCGACTCGGTCCGGGGTACCCGACGACAGCCCCCACGACACCGACACCGCCTGGCACCCCGCGCAACACTGGATCACCATCAAAGAACGGGTGGAGGCGGCCGTATCTGAGCCCCGATCCGGCACCCTGCTAGGCGAGCACGTCGGGGTCGCCACCACACCGCCGGTACATCTGTGGCAAGCATGGCTTAAGCAGGAGGCCAAGCCGTACCCAGGTTTCCATCGCATCCGCGGTGTCGACGTGGTTCCGGTATCGGTGCTGTTACAGACACTTTCGACCGCGGCAACCGAATGCGGAGCATCGGCACTGTCCGACGTCCGATTCGAGTATCCAATCGTCGTCGATCAGCCCCAGGTGATCCAAGTGGTCGCCGACGATGAATCCGTCACCGTGTCATCGGGTTCCGCGCCGGACACCCCCGCGCACCGTTGGATCAGGAACGCCAGCGCCCGAATCTCACACCGGCCGCAAGACGAGCCGGACGACAAATTCATCAGCGGTGATCAGGAAATGGCGGGCTACGACGTGTCATCGGTTACCGACCTGCAGCGGGCGTGGGGTATCGAGGGGAAGCCGTTTGAATGGTCGATCGACTCGTACCGGTCGGCGCCGGACGTATTGCACGCGTATGTCGATTTGCCGGAGGCGTCGACGGTTACGCTGCTAGACGCCGCCGTTCACGTCGCGCGCCTGGTGGACATTTCCGACCCGCGGCTGATGCTTCCAGCCGCCGCCGAAAGTGTCCGATTCCACGCTGCACTCGCCGATTCTCACGGTGCCGTCGAGGTGCATCGGCGCGGCGGTAACGGCGATGAGTTGATCGTCGACATTGTCGTGACGGCGCCGGACGGCAGTACCTGCGTCGACATCCGCTCACTTCGATACGCAGCTATGGAGTCAGGTCTTGCGCAGGTCGCTTCGCACGACGAATCGGCGACGGTGGCATGGGCGGAGATGCCGGCGGAGAACATACTCAGCGAGCTCGAGACCAGGATGCGAGCCATCCTGGCGCACGAGCTCGGGATGCCGGCATCAGCGGTGGACGTGGATCGGCCGTTCCCCGAATTGGGGCTCGATTCGATGATGGCGATGACGGTGCTACGAGAAGCCAAGCGGTTAGTGGGCTTCGACTTGTCGACGACGATGTTGTGGAATCACCCGACCATCTCGTCGTTGGCGGCGTATTTGGCTGAAATGCTCGCCCCACTGAAAGTCTCGGAAGACGACTTGGACGAAGACCTCGTCGAGGTGACGGCCGATTCGCAGAGCAGCGTGTTGGACGCGTTGTTCGACAGCGTGGAATCGGCCAGTGCCGGCAGTGAGAGCGGTATCTGATGAGAACGACCTTCAGCAGGGTTGCGGGCATGACCGCCGACCAGCGCGCCGCGCTGGCAGATCAATTCGACAAGGCTTCGCGTATCGCAACAGCGGAGCCGGTGGCGGTGGTGGGGATCGGGTGTCGTTTCCCTGGTGGTGCGGTCGGACCGGAGGGCTATTGGGCGTTTTTGGCCAACGGCGGTGATGCGATCAGCCAGGTGCCTTCGGATCGTTGGGATGCTGACGCGTTTTACGACCCGGATCCGTTCGCACCTGCTCGGATGGCGTCGAAGTGGGGTGGTTTCCTGCCCGATGTGGCCGGTTTCGATGCTGATTTCTTCGGCATTTCCCCGCGTGAGGCCGAGGCAATGGACCCGCAGCAGCGAATGCTGTTGGAGGTGGCGTGGGAAGCATTGGAGCATGCTGGTATCGCGCCGGATTGCCTGGGCGGAACCCACGCCGCGGTGATGATGGGCGTCTACTACAACGAGTATCAAAACTCGTCAGCCGCAAACCCGGACAGCATTGACGCCTACTCCGCAACGGGTAACGCACACAGCGTCACGGTAGGACGGATCGCGTACTTGCTGGGGTTGCGTGGTCCGGCGGTGGCGCTGGATACGGCGTGTTCGTCCTCGTTGGTTGCAGTGCATCTGGCCTGCCAGAGCCTGCGGCTGCGGGAAAGCGAGCTGGCACTGGCCGGCGGGGTAAATCTCATCTTGCGCCCGGAAACCCAGCTCGCGCTGTCCAAGTGGGGAATGTTGTCGCCGCGCGGCCGGTGTCATGCCTTCGATGCTGGCGCCGACGGGTTCGTGCGGGGAGAGGGCGCCGGGGTGGTAGTGCTCAAACGGCTCACCGACGCGGTGCGCGATGGGGACCGGGTGCTGGCGGTGGTGCGCGGCTCGGCGGTCAATCAGGATGGCCGCTCCAACGGTCTGACCGCGCCGAACGCGCCGGCGCAGCGCGATGTGATCGCCCGGGCTTTGCGCGGTGGCGACGTAGCGGCGGCCTCGGTGAATTTCGTTGAGGCACACGGCACCGCCACCGCTTTGGGTGATCCGATTGAGTTCGACGGGTTGGCGGCCGTGTACGGACGCGGCGATGGCCCATGCGCTGTGGGGGCGGTGAAAACGAACATGGGCCATCTGGAGGCGGCGGCCGGGATCGCGGGATTCATTAAGGCCGCTTTGGCGGTCCAGCGGGGGCAGATTCCGCAGAATCTCCACTTTTCACAATGGAATCCGGCGATTGATGCGTCTGCGACGCGGCTGTTTGTTCCTACCGACCTGGCTCCGTGGCCCGAGTGCCAGGGTCCGCGGCGTGCCGCGGTGTCGTCGTTCGGGCTGGGTGGAACGAATGCGCATGTGGTGCTGGAGCAGGGGCCGGATCTCACGCCGCTTTCGGCGACAGACAGTTGGGCTCCGGCGGTGACGACGTTGGTGGCCTCGGGCAAGACGGATCAGCGGATAGCGGCGTGGGCGTCGGCGTTGGCCGATTGGATGGAGCGCGAAGGCGCCGGTGTGCCGCTGGCTGATGTCGCCCATACCATCAGCCATCACCGCAGCCACCACGGCAGATCCGCCACGGTGTGTGCGCGTGATCGCCTGCAGGCGGTGGCGGGGTTACGGGCGGTGGCTGCAGGGCAGCCGGCGCCGGGCGTGGTGGGTCCGCATGAGTGGCCGCGCGGGTCGGGCACGGTGTTCGTCTATTCGGGTCAGGGTTCGCAATGGCCCGGGATGGGCCGGCAGTTGCTGGCCGATGAACCGGCGTTCGCGGCCGCGGTGGCCGAATTGGAGCCGGTTTTTGTTGAACAGGCGGGTTTTTCGTTGCGGCAGGTGCTGAACACCGGTGAGCCGCTGGTCGGCATCGCCCGTATTCAGCCGGTGCTGGTGGGGATGCAGTTGGCGTTGACTGCGTTGTGGCGGTCCTACGGGATAGAACCCGATGCGGTCATTGGGCATTCGATGGGGGAGGTGACCGCGGCGGTGGTGGCCGGCGCGCTGACCGCGGTTGACGGCTTGCGTGTGATCGCGACCCGCTCCCGGTTGATGTCGCGGCTGTCCGGGCAGGGCGCGATGGCGCTGCTGGAGCTGAGCGCGGATGCCGCCGAGGAGTTGATCGCCGGTTACCCCGAGATCACCTTGGCGGTGTATGCCTCGCCGCAGCAGTCGGTGATCGCCGGGCCGCCTGAGCAGGTCGATGCGCTGATCGCGGTGGTGGACGGGCAGGGCCGGCTGGCGCGGCGCATCGAGGTGGACGTGGCTTCGCACCATCCGACCATCGATCCGATATTGCCCGAATTGCATAGTGTGCTTTCGGATTTAACGTCGATCACGCCGAAAATCCCGCTGATCAGCACCACCGGGCACACTAGCGGCGAGCCCATGTTTGACGCCGGCTACTGGGTGGCCAATCTGCGCAACCCGGTACGATTCAGCCAGGCAGTGGCCGCTGCCGGTGCCGAGCACAGCACGTTCATCGAGATCAGCCCGCATCCGCTACTCACCCACGCCATCACCGAGAGCCTGGGGTCTGCCACTGCTCCCGGTGACATCCAGGTGGCAGCAACGGTGACCCGTGACAACGACGAAACGCTCACCTTCCGCACGCAGCTGGCCACCGTTCGGCCGCCGTCAGCTGAGATGGCGCAGTCCGCTGACGGTGCGGGTCGGCTCGTGGACCTCCCGCCGACACCGTGGCTGCATTCGAGGTACTGGGTCGCTCATCGGTCGGCGAGTCCGGAGTTGACGGGTGCTCATCCGTTGCTTGGGCTGCACGTCGAAATGCCCTCGGGCCGAGAGCATGTGTGGCAAGCCGACGTGGGAACCGAGGCGATTCCCTGGCTGGCGGATCACAAGGTCTACGGACAAGCCATCATGCCGGCAGCAGCCTTCGCTGAGATCGCTCTCGCCGCCGGCAGCGAAGCACTGGGCTTGCCCGCCGATGCCGTAGTGGTGCATCGGCTCGAAGTCGAGCAGATGCTTCCGCTGGATGGGCAGACCAAGCTCACAACACAGTTAACCCGGAGCGACGACGGCTTCCGCGTCGAGATCTATTCGCGCTCAGCCGACGGCAATTGGTGTCGGCATGCAGTAGCGCGAATCGAAGTGGCGCGGCAGGATGGCGTGCCCGAGCCGATGGGTGCAGCCGCCGAGGCAGGGCCTGTCGTATCACCGGCGGACTTCTACACCGCGTTACGACGGACCGGCGCACACCATGGCCAGGCGTTTGCCGCCTTGACGCGGATCGTTCGAACGCCCAGCGGATCTTCGGAGAGCGAGATTGTCCTCCCGGACGAGGCTGCTTCCCACCGCGGCTATCGAATCCATCCCGTCATGCTCGACGCGGCGCTGCAGGGCTTGGCCGCCGCGATGCCCGCCGAATCGCTTACGGAATCGACCGAAGTCACCTACTTACCGGTGTCGTTGGAGACGATCCGGGTGTTCGGTGATGTCGGCCGTCGCGCCTGGTGCCGCGCCGAGTTGATGAGCCTCGACGACGACGGTGCCGGAAAGCTGGGACGGGTCACCCTGACCGATGACGCAGGAAACCCGACCGCGGAGATTACCGGGGTCTACCTGCGGCGCATTCAACGCCGAACAGTGCCTTTGCCGCTGACGCAGAAGGTTTTCGAAGCGACCTGGGCTGAAACGTCAACTCCGGTTGAAGTCGGCTCTGCGGCATCGGCGCCACCTGCCGGCAGCTGGTTGGTGTTGACCCATGAGCCCGGCACAAAGGACCTCGCACGGGATTTCACTGACAAATTCGGGTCACCGACCCGGCGGATGATCAGCGCAGACCTTTCCAACGAGTCCGCGGTGCTGGAGGCCTTTGCGAAGACCGCAGCAGATGCCGAGCTTCCGCCCCTCGGGGTGATCGTCTTCGTCGGACAGCGCCCGTTCGACGGCACCGACGGCGATGGCGCGCTGGCGCGCACGCTTGATTTGATCGGCGCGATCTCGGCGGCCGTGCGCGCGGTTGTCGGCGGCTGGCACGGGAAGCCCCTGCGGCTCTGGCTGGTAACTCGAAACGGCCTCGCGGTTGGTGACGACGAGCCGGGCGACCCGGCGATCGGTGCCCTTAGAGGTCTCATCCGCGTCCTGGCGTACGAGCATCCCGACCTGCGCGCCGCCCTGCTTGATTTGGACACCGCGGACGACGCAGTTGAGAAGCTGGTGACCGAGCTGGGGTCGTCTGGCGGCGATGACGTGATCGCCTGGCGGGGGAAGCGCAGATATGTTGAACGCCTCACGCGGGCGACGCTCCAAGAGCGCGAACCCAAGCCGATTGTCCGCCCGGATGGCTCCTACATCGTCACCGGCGGTCTCGGCGGCATCGGTATGGTCGTCGCTCGCTGGCTGGTCGACAGGGGTGCTGGGCGTGTCCTGCTCAACGGTCGCAGCCACCCCTCGCCAGAGCAGCGGCAGAGCCTAGCCGACCTTGAAACCCGCGCCGAAATCGTCGTCGTGCCAGGCGACATCTCTGCAGAAGGGGTCGCGGAGCGACTCGTGACCGCTGCCGAAGAGACCGGACTGCCGTTGCGGGGAGTCGTCCACTCGGCGGCGGTGATCGACGACAATCTCGTCGCCACCCTCAGCAGGGAAAGCCTGGAGCGGGTTTGGGCGCCCAAGGTGGGCGGCGCATTACGGCTGCACGAAGTAACGTCCACGCGACAGCTCGACTGGTGGGTTGGCTTCTCTTCGGTGGCCTCGCTGCTAGGCTCCCCAGGGCAGGGCGCGTACGCATGCGCTAATGCGTGGCTTGACGCCCTGGTCGCGTGGCGAAGAGCATCGGGTCTGCCTGCGACCGCGATCAATTGGGGCCAGTGGTCGGACGTGGGAATCGCGCGCTCGCTGACACTTGGTGTTCTCGATCCCATTACTCCTGTCGAAGGTATCGAGGCCCTTGAGTCGCTGGTGGGCGGCAACCTCGCCAGGGTGGGGGTCGCACGGCTGCGTCTTGATCGGGCCGCTGCCGCGTTCCCCGAGATCCGCGGTCTCGGCTACTTCGCAAGACTGGTCGAGGAGTTGGACGCGCTCAGCGAAGGCGGTGATTGGCCGGGTCCGGACGCGCTTCGCGAACTCGATCCTGTCGAGGCCCAACGGACCGTCACCGCGCGGTTGCGGCAACGCATTTCGGCCATCATGGGGTACCCTGACGACTCAGCCATCCAGACGAACCAGCCGTTGACTGAACTGGGTATGGATTCGCTGATGGCCGTGCGGATCAGGAACACCGTTCGCGGAGACTTCGGCGTGGAGCCTCCAGTGGCACTTCTCTTGCAAGGCGCCACACTTGCCGACCTTACGTCCGACCTCGTCGGCCAACTCGGCCTCGCGGGCCAAGACAGCACCGAGCACGCGAACGGACTTCGCGACCGAGCCCAGCAGCGTGCCGCAGCACGCCAGCGAGCCGCCATGCGGCGAAAGGCAGGACAACGAGTGTGACCACCAGTATCGCATCTTCATCGAACTCCCTGTTGCCCAATGCGATTGCGGTCGTCGGTATGGCCGGCAGATTCCCCGGCGCCAATTCTGTCTTGGCGTTCTGGAACAATCTGCGGCGCGGCGAGGAATCGATCGTCACCCTGTCGGAGGACGAGCTCATCGCCGCCGGCGTCGGCGAAAAGCCGCTGGCAAACCATGCATACGTTAAGCGGGCGGCGCTGCTGGATGGGATAGACGAATTCGACGCTGATTTCTTCGGCTTCACTCCGCAGGCCGCTCGCATGATGGATCCGCAACACCGGCTGTTCTTGCAGTGTGCGTGGCACGCGTTGGAAGACGCCGGCTATGACCCAGCGCAGATCGATGAGTCGGTCGGGGTGTACGGAACAAGCTCCGCCAGTGGGTATCTGCTGCACAACCTTATGTCGCACCATGATGCCAACGCGATCATCGGGCAGGGAGCCACCTTCGAGATGGTCAACTTGTCGCTGCAGAACGACAAGGATCATCTGGCGACCCGGGTGGCACACCAGTTCAATCTGCGCGGCCCAGCTATCTCGATTCAAACGGCATGCTCGTCGTCGCTGGTCGCGGTTCATTTGGCTTGCCAAAGCATTTTGAACGGTGAATGCAACATGGCCCTGGCCGGCGGGGCATCAATCCGGGTCCCGCACCGCGTCGGCTACTGGTACCAACCGGGAACGATGGTGTCGCCCACCGGCCATTGCCGGCCGTTTGATGTGCGGGCGGACGGCACTATCTTCGGCAGCGGAGTCGCTGCTGTGGTGCTCAAGCCTTTGGAGGCCGCCGTCGACGACGGGGACCGCATTCATGTGGTGATCAGGGGATCGGCGATCAACAACGATGGATCGACGAAAATGACTTATGCGGCGCCCAACGCCGTCGGTCAGGCCGAGGTCATCGCCGAGGCGCATGCAGTGGCCGACATCGATGCGTCGAGCGTGAGCTATGTCGAGACTCACGGAACCGGCACAGCGCTTGGCGACCCGATCGAAATCGAAGGGCTGCGACAAGCATTCGGTGTTTCCAGTACACCCAGGCCCGGTCCGTGCTTTGTCGGTTCGGTCAAGTCCAACATCGGTCACCTGGAGACAGCGGCCGGGATGGCCGGCCTGATCAAGGCGATTCTCTGCCTAAAGCACCGGGCAATTCCGGCAACTCTGCACTTCACCAGCCCCAACCCCGAGCTGCACCTCGACCGAGGGCCCTTCATCGTGCGCAGCGAGTACGGCCCCTGGGAGTGGGACGGCGTTCGGCGCGCGGGGGTCAACTCGTTCGGTGTGGGCGGCACCAACGCGCATGTTGTCTTGGAAGAGGCGCCGGTGGTTTCGGGGTCTGACATCCAGCCCGGGCCGCAGGTGCTGCTGTTGTCGGCCCGAACTGCTGAGGCCCTCAACGAGTCACGCTCAGCCCTTGCCGCCGAATTGTGTGGCTCAGATAAGCTGAACTTGTCTGACGTCGCGTTCACCCTTGCGGGTCGCCGAAAAGAGAACATCCGGATGGCGGCGGTCGTCAACGATCAGCAGCACGCGCCGAATGTGCTGCGGGATTCCGAGCACGACAACGTTTTCGTCGGTGAGTCGGTGACCGACGAAACAGGCTCGGAGCGAGTCGCTTTCCTTTTCCCGGGCCAGGGCGCTCAGCACATCGGCATGGCACGGGGTCTCTACGAGTCCGGGCCGGTGTTCGCCCAACACTTCGATCAGTGCGCCGCAGCGTTTGACGAGGAGTTGGGCATCGACCTGCGTGCGGAGGTATTCGAGGGGGCCGCACGGAACCTCGAGCGTACCGACCGGGCTCAACCCGCCCTGTTCGCGGTGGAATACGCATTGGCGAAGTTGATCGAATCCTACGGGGTTCGCCCGGCGGCGTTAGCGGGACACAGCATCGGCGAGTATGTAGCGGCCACCGTCGCGGGTATCTTTGATCTCCCGACGGCAGTCAAGGCGGTGTCGATGCGCGCCCGCCTGATGCATGCAGCGCCCCGTGGGGTCATGGTCGCGGTGGCGCTGAGCCCGGATGCCATCGCCGAGTACCTTACGCCAGACGTCGACCTCGCCGTGGTCAACGATCCGGGGGGCTGCGTCGTTGCGGGATCTGATGAAAACATCCGCAAGTTCGCCGATCGCCTCGCCGAACAGAAAATCGTGGCTCGTCGGGTCCGCACATCGCATGCGTTCCATTCACGATTGATGGATTCCGTGATCCCGGAGTTCAAAGGCTTCCTGTCCCGCCTGACGCTTCGCGAACCGCAGATACCTTTGCTTTCCAACGTCACCGGAACATGGATGTCACCCGGCGAAGCGACCAATCCTGCGACGTGGGCGCGTCAAATCCGGGCAACCGTCAGGTTCTCCGACGAAATTGATGTGCTGCTTAGCGATCCGACCCGCGTCCTCGTCGAGGTGGGTCCCGGCGGAAGTCTGACAGGGTCGGCGACGCGTCACCTTAGGTGGTCGAGCGGACACCGCGCCGTTCGCCTCATGCGCCACCAAGCTCAAAACCGCAGTGATCGCGACACCTTCCTGCTCGCGCTCGGGCAACTCTGGGCAGCGGGTATCGACGTCGACTGGACGCCGCCGTCAGCCGGCCACCGGCCACGACTGGTTGCGCTTCCCGGTTATCCCTTTGTCCGCCAACGGCATTGGGTCGACTACAAGCCACCGGTCGGGCCGGCACAGGGTACCACTGCGACGAATGGGACGGCACCGTCACCTGACGCCGCCACCCCTACCCATGCGGCCACGAACGGCAAGTCGCAGATGGAGGACACGCTCCGGCGCATCTGGGCGCAGTGTCTCGGTGTCGGCTCGATCGACAGGAACGCCAACTTCTTCGAACTCGGCGGTGACTCACTGATCGCCATCAGCGTCGCGATGACCGCCGCCAACGAAGGACTGGACCTCACACCACAGGACCTCTACGAGAACCAGACCGTGGCCGCTCTGGCCAAAACCCTGGTTGCCCGCTACGCGGCGGGCGGATTGGCGCGCCGGTCGGAGAATGATGTGGAGCACCCCCCTGTTCCGCCGAACATCGAGCACTTCCTCCAGCATGGGCTGCGGGAGGCGGGCCGCTGGCGCATCCCACTGATCCTGCGGCTTCGCCGCGATTTGCAGGTCGACGACATCCGCGCGGTGCTCACCGCCGCGACCAAGCATCACGATGCGCTGCGGCTGCGGATTGTTCACCGCGCCGGAACATGGGAGCAGCACCTCGATGAACCACGGGAGTTCACCGGACTGGGCACATACTCGCTTCCGGACGGTGTGCCGCCGGGAAGTTCTCAGGAGCGGGAAGCCGTGTTCGAGATTCTCAAGGAACAAATGCGGGCCCAGCATCTCTCCAGCCCACCGCTGACCGCCACCTATATCCGTGGCGTGGCAGACGGGCCATGCTATCTGGCGATCAGTGTGCACGGACTTGCCGGCGACAATGCCTCGCGCGACATCCTGCTCACCGACATCTTCACCGCGTTCGGGCAACGACTGGCCGGCGAAGGGATTGCGCTGCAACCGGTCACCACACCGTGGCGTGAGTGGTCACAACGGTGCGCAGCGCTCGCTGCCCATCCCGCGGTCATCGAAAGCCGCGATTTCTGGCTGGAGACCGTCACTAAAGCGACCCTGCGCGTGGCGGATCAGGTATCGGAGCCACCTGAGTTGGACGACCTGATGAGACTGTCGTCGACGCTAACCGTCTCGGAGACAACGGAAATCGATGATGCCCGACGCCGGCTTCGGGCACCCATCGAGGAAATCCTGCTGGCCGCACTGGGGCGGACGATCGCGGCCGCGGTCGGTGACGGTTTCGTCGCGGTTGACCTCGGCGGGCCGGGCCGGTCGGTACTTAAACCCGATGTCGACCTGCGCAGGACGGTTGGCTGGTTTACCACCGTCTATCCCATCGCTCTCACGTGCGCGAAGAGCCAAGACGCGAGTGCTCGGCAACTGTTGGATGCGGTGCACGACAGACTGAAAGCCGTGCCGCACTACGGAATCGGATACGGGCTGTTGCGGTACATGTACGCGCCGACCGCGCGGCTGCTCAGCGCCACGCCCCCGGCTGACATCTTTTTCTCGTACGTGGGTGCGATTCCCGACCTGGCGGCCGTGCCATCCGGCGATGCCCCGGTTCGGTTCGATTCCGACACGGCCATGCCGGTACGCGAGGCGGTCCCCGGCTTGGGGCACGCCGTGGAACTCAGGGTGTATCGCTCGGCGGGTGTGCTGCATCTGGATTGGTGGTATGACACCCGCCGGCTCGAGCCGACAGACGTGGAATCGCTTGCCGACCGGTTCTCGGCCGCGCTGATGGAACTGACCCGGGAAGCGATCGCGGAGGATGAAATGGACTCGGCCAGCGAGGAACTGGCCTTAGTGGATTTGTCGTCAGCTGACACCGGCATAGGAGAAGCGAATGCCCAGCACCGATAATGCGGTGGTCGTCAACGGGATCAGAAAAACTTTTGGTTCCGTTGTCGCGCTGGCCGACATAAGCTTCAAGCTCGGGCGCGGCGAAGTGCTCGGCTTACTGGGCCCCAATGGGGCCGGCAAGACCACGACAGTCGACATTCTGTCGACGCTGACGCGGCCGGATCGCGGCCATGCGGAGGTCGCCGGGTATGACGTCTTGTCTGATCCGGCCGGCGTGCGGCGGTCGATCATGCTCACCGGCCAGCAGGTGGCGCTCGACGAGATGCTGACCGGCCGGGAGAACCTAGTGATGTTCGGTCGCCTGCAGGGGCTGAAGAAGTCGCAGGCGCGATCGCGGGCGAAGGAGCTTCTCGACCAGTTCGACCTGGTTGACGCGGCTGACCGGAGTGTCAGTACGTATTCCGGCGGGATGCGCCGGCGGATCGACATCGCCTGCGGATTGGTGGTCCGCCCCGAAGTCGCGTTTTTGGACGAGCCCACGACCGGACTGGATCCCCGCAGCCGGCAGAGTATCTGGGACCTGGTCTCCAACTTCAAGGAGGCTGGCATCGCCACGCTGTTGACCACCCAATACCTGGAGGAGGCCGACGCCCTCAGTGACCGCATCATCGTGATCGATCACGGCACGATCATCGCGGAGGGAACGGCCGACGAACTCAAGGAGCGTACCCGAGCGACCTACTGCGAAATCGTTCCGCGCCACCTGACGGATCTACCCGCCATGGCCGAGGCGCTCGGTTCGTTGTTGCCGGAGAAGGACCGGGCGGCGCTGACAACGGCATCCGACCGTATCGCGATGCCCGCCCCCGACGGCCCGAACACCCTCGTGGAGGCCCTGCATCACTTGAACGCGGCGAACATTGAGTTGGCCGACATCGCTTTGCGGCGACCCTCGCTTGACGAGGTCTTTTTCGCGCTCACAACGGAGGACACTGGCGACAGGTCCGGCACGCGCGTTGAAGCCGGGGAATCCGGACGCACATCGGGGGGGCGGCATCGTTTGGAGCGCACCAGCGACATGTCCTCGACGCGCGCCGACGCAGAAGTGCTCTCGTGATCACTACCGCGGCTGTCCGGCCGACGACATCCACCGTTCAGCAGTGGTGGGTGCTGACGGTTCGCGTGATCACGCCCACGCTGCGCAATGGGGAGGTGCTCACCCAGGTCGCCGCGTCGACCATGTTCACGGTCGGTTTCTACATCCCGCTCAAACAGATCATGGGTGCCTTCACCCAGGGCATGAGTAGCTATGCGCAGTACCTGATGCCGCTGATCGCGCTACAAGCGATCACATTCGCCTCCGTATCGGCGGCGTTCCGATCAGCGAGCGACTCGGTGCAGGGCATCAACCGGCGATTCAAAACCATGCCGATCGCCCCGCTGACACCGCTGGCCGCACGCATGTCGGCCAGCATGTACCGCTGCTCCATCGCGCTGGTGGTCTCGCTGATGTGCGGCCATGTCATCGGGTTCCGGTTCTACGGCGGCTTGGCGCACACCGTGTGCTTCTGCCTGCTGGTTCTGCTGATCGGCGCTACGTTGGCGTTGATCGGAGACCTGATCGGCGCTGCGAACAAGAATCCGGAGGCCACACTGCACTTAATGATGCCGCCGCAACTGATTCTCGGTCTGTTGTCGGTCGGTCTGCAACCGGTCGAACGGTTCCCGTCTTGGATCCGACCCTTCGTCAGGGATCAACCGACATCTCAGTACGTCTACGCGCTGCGGGCGTTGGCCGGGGACAGCACGCCGGCGGCCGGTTCGGTGACCTGGTCTCTGATCGGCCCGACGCTAGCTTGGGTGGCGGGCTTCATAGTGATTCTTTTTCCGCTGCACGTTCGGGTTGCCTCGAGGCGGCGATGATGTCTGTCGGATTGGAGGACAAGACGACCGTCGCACTCGGTGGATTCGGCGACGTACGCCCAACGGTTTGGCGTGACTCTAAAGAGAACTCACCTCGGCGGCTCGTTGTGCATACCTGGGTGCTCACCGCGCGATTACTTCGTCGGTGGAGCCGCGATCTTCATACCGTGGCCGAATCGCTAGTCATGCCTGTTGTACTGCTAGTGACACTGAACATCGTTTTGGGAGATGGCATTTCGCAGCTCACTGGGCACAGCGCTCTCCATGGCAGCGTCCCGCTGATCGCGATGGTCGGGACCATGTCCGGGTCGATGGTCGGCGGGATCGGTCTCATGCGCGAACGCACAGACGGATTGCTTACCCGATTGTGGGTGCTGCCCGTGCACCGGGCATCGGGCCTGCTGTCCAGACTGGTGGCCGATGCGGTACGGATTGTGGTAACCACAGCGGTCATTATGTGCGCCGGGCTCGTGCTGGGCTTCCAGTTCCGGCAGGGAATCCTGGCATCGGTGGCGTGGCTGTTCATCCCGACTGTCTTCGGGGTGGCGTTCACAATGGTCGTCATCACCCTCGCGTTGTACTCGGCGAACACGATTGTGGTGGAGGCCACCGAGATCGTCTGGGGACTGCTGATGTTCTTTTCCACCGGCTTTGTGCCGCTCGACCAGTACCCACGCTGGATTCAGCCAGCCGTCCAACATCAGCCGATGAGCTATTGCATCGAGGCGATGCGCGGACTGTCACTTGGTGGTCCGGTGTTGGCACCGGTGGTCGCAATGCTGCTCTGGTCGGCGGGCATCGCCGCCGTGTGCGCGGTGCCGATGGCGATCGGGTATCGAAGGGCCAGCATGCGGGGATGAAGTCCTTAATTGCCGTGTTCGCGAATCGTCATGGAGCTTGAGAATGTTTTCATCGTCGGTGATTCGGAAGCTGTCCCGTAGCGAGGAAATGTTCGCCGAGACACAGTGTTTCGTGGGTCTCGGCGCGCATGTGAAGGGGTCGATCGATGTTGACGCTCTATCGGCTGCCTTCGATGCGCTGCTGGAGGCGCACCCCATTCTTGGTGGCTACCTCGAGCGTGGCCCCGACGGGCGGCATCAGATCGCCGTCGACGATCTACTCCACCCAGGAATCGATGTGGTGGAGATCGATGATCCGGCCGCCGAAGGCCCCCCTATGCACTTCGACCAGAGCGAGTCGCTGATCCATCTGCGGTTGACCATGCGCGGGCGAGACGTGCAGCCGACCCTCTACATCCATCACAGCCTCGCCGACGGTCACCACGAGTTCAGCCTCGTCGAGGAAATGTTCTCCTATTACACCGACCTGGTCTGCACCGGGAGCATCCGCCCAGTCACCGTCCAGGCCGCGCCGGAACCGTTAGAAGTTGTGCTCGCCCAACGGGGAATACAGAAACAGCAGTGGTCGGGCCTCGAGCGGTTCATGCCCGCGATGTTCGCCTACGATCTGCCGCCATCCCGGCGAGCCGCCTCTGATGTCAAACCTGCGTCGCCGCTGCGTGTTCCCATGGCGGGGTGCCAGCTGAGCGAGCGCGAGACACACGATCTGATCGCGTTTAGTCGTTCACATCGGGTTGGCCTGAACGGGTTGCTGTCTGCGGTTGTCCTCTTGGCGGAGTGGGGACTTCGCGGCAGGACGAATATCCCGGTGCCCTACGTCTATCCGGTCGATTTGCGCTACGTCCTCTCACCCCCGGTATCTGCGACCGCGTGCACCAACCCGGTGGGGGTAGCCACCTATCTCGCCGAGATCGACCACAACACCGATGTGGTAAGCCTCGCCCGGGACATCGTCGAGACTTTTCGAGCGGACCTGTCCGGCGGGGTGATCCATCAGTCGCTGCTGCACTTCAGCCCGCAATACGTCGGGAATCCACCCGGCTTGCCGGATGTCGTCATGTTGACCGACAGCGGTTTGGTGCCCCCCGTGCGTACACCGCCGGATGTGGAATTGACCGCCACCCGTGGCGAGTTGTTCTTCGCCGTCAACGCCGGAATCGATATGTACATGAGCAAGATCTTCGCCGGGCAATTGGTGATCGAGTACCACACGCATGCGCCGGAGCCGGAGAAATCGATCGCGGCAATACATTCGCTGCTCCGCACCGTCGCCGAGCAGCATGCTGCTAGCGGCGTCAGTTAACGGGTCCGAAGGCGTAGCGATGGTATTGCAGTGTTCGGCGCAGCGGCGGGACCACGCGAACCAGCCTGCCCACCAAACGGAACCCGGCCGATGCCCGGCGAAACGTGCTGGCGTCGAAGAACGTAACGGCGATCAACAATCGGACCCCGGGGACTCGGCTCAGGATGTCCTGCGGGCTATCGACCGCCCAGTGCAACGTCGACCCGGTTCGCCGCACCAACGTGTGCGTCTTCTGCGACTTGATTGCCAGCCAATTGTAGAAGTCGATCTGCAGTTCACCGGACGGGAAGCGGTCGACGACGCGGCGCAGCAGCGTGACGCCGTCGTGTTCCGTCAGATACATGCTGATGCCCTCGGCCATCAGCAGCACGGGGCGGTCCGCGGGAATCTGGTCGAGCCAGGACGGATCGGTCGCCGAAGTGGCGATCAGGTGGTACTGCGGGCGGGACGGAAAGACCTTCTGGCGCAACGCAATGACCTCCGGGTAGTCGAGGTCATACCACTGCACGCCCGGACCGGGGTCCAGCCGGAACACCCGGCTGTCCAAACCGCACCCCAGATGCACGACGGTGCACTGCTGGTGAACGGCCAGGAACTGGCGCGCCCAGATGTCGTACTGGGCGGTGCGCACGGTGATCAGGGGCGCCCACCTGGCGGTGATACCAATCTCGCGGAAGTCGTAATCGAGGCGGCTGACCGCTTCCTTCGCGTACCGATCACCCAGGACCGGGCGGTCGAAATCGGCGTCCAGCGCCTTGAGATACAGGGTCGCCAGCATGGTCTGCGCGGCGCCGATGAGATCGACGGAAACCTTGTCGGTCACGCATCCGAGGCTAATGTCTGGTGGCCGGGGCGGTTCGCAGTTTCCTGGTCAGCGGTCACCCATTTACCACCGACGTCCACCACGGACGTCGTACGCTGTTCGTTACCCCACGCGGCAAGGAGCGCCGATGGCCGTCATTAGTACCCCGAATTATTTGCTCGACCGGGCGCGTCGCCGGCTCATGCCGACGCTCAACAACATTCCAGGCATGGGAGTGGTCGAGAAGCGGGTGCGCGCTCACGAGTGGAAGACGAAGGTGCTGGCCAAGCCACCCACCGGCAGCGGCCTCAAGCCAGTCCTGGGCAATTCGGGCCTGCCGCTTCTCGGTCACGGCATCGAGATGTTCCGCGGGGGACCCGACTTCGCGCTGCATCTGTATCGGAAGTACGGCCCGGTGTTTTTTCCGACGTGCGGATCCTGCGCTCGGTCAACGCTTTGGGGCCGGATGCCACCCAGGCCGTGTTCTCCAACAAGAACAAGGACTTCTCCCAGAAGGGCTGGTATCCGATTTGCGGTCCGTTCTTCAACCGGGGCCTGATGCTGCTGGACTTCGACGAGCACTTGTATCACCGGCGCATCATGCAGCAGGCGTTCACCCGCACCCCGTTGGCCGGCTATGTCGAGCACATCGACCGGGTGGTGACGGCCGTCGTCGCCGACTGGCCCACCGACGATGCCCGGTTCCTGTTTCACCCGGCGATGAAGAAACTCACCCTCGACGTGGCGTCGATGGTGTTCATGGGCCACCAGCCCGGCACCGATCGCGACCTGGTCACCAAGGTCAACGATGCCTTCACCATCACCACCCGCGCCGGCGGCGCGTTCATCCGCTACCCGGTCCCGCCATTTAAGTGGTGGCGTGGCCTGCGCGGCCGTAGGGTCCTCGAGGATTACTTCACGGAGCGGGTCAAGGAACGCTGCGATGCCGAGGGGACCGACTTGCTCACCGTGTTGTGCCACAGCGAGGACGAGGACGGCAACAGCTTTACCGATCAGGACATCGTCAACCACATGATCTTTTTGCTGATGGCCGCCCATGACACCTCGACGACGGCCACTACGAACATGGCCTATAACCTGGCCGCCCATCCGAAGTGGCAGGAACGGTGCCGTGACGAGTCGGCGCGGCCTGGCGACGCCCCGCTGGACATTGAGTCGCTGGAGAAGCTGGAGACGCTGGACCTGGTGATGAACGAGTCGCTGCGGATGGTGACGCCACTGCCGTTTACCATGCGCCAGACCGTGCGCGACACCGATCTGCTGGGCTATTACCTACCGGCCGGCACTCTTATGCTGGTCTGGCCGTCAATGAACCACCGCTTGCCCGAGCTGTGGACCGAGCCGGACAAGTTCGACCCGGAGCGCTTCGCCGAACCGCGGGCCGAACACAAGAAGCACCACTACGCCTTTGTCCCGTTTGGCGGTGGGGCGCATAAGTGCATCGGATTGGTTTTCGCGCAACTGGAGGTCAAAACCGTCATTCACCGACTGCTGCGCCGATACCGGCTCGAGTTGGCCCGACCCGGGTACCAGCCGCGCTGGGACTACGGCGGCATGCCGATCCCGATGGACGGCATGCCGATCGTGCTGCGCCCGCTGGGTTAGGTTAGGCCAGGCGGGTCGCTGCAGTAGCCGGCTGCAGGACGTGATGACGGGACAAGCTTTCCCCGCCCGCAAACCATCGAAAGCTCGACAAGGAGGTGCAGTCGTGACGAACGTGGCCAGCAATCAGCGGAGCGACCGGCGGTCACGGGTCTTGCTGCTCTACTACACCTACACGGGGCAGGCACTCAAAGTCCTTGAGGCCGCGGCAGAAGTGTTCCGCGACCGAGGGTGCGAGGTGCAGAAGGCCGAGATCGAGTTCACTGACCGGCGGTTTGCGAAACGGTTCTCGTGCTTCCCGATGCGGCGTGTTTGGCCCGACATGCTCAGCGTGCTTCCGGCCCAGGTACGCCGTGCCAGCGGGGAGATCCGCACCCCGGATGCGGTGCGAGACGGGGACTACGACCTGATCTGCATCGGTTCGCCGACCTGGTGGCGGACCGTGAGCATGCCGATGCGATCTTTCCTGAAGTCGGACGAGGCGCGGAAACTCTTGGCGGGCAAGCCCTTCGCCGTCTTTGTTGTCTGCCGCCGCTATTGGCGCGAGAACCTGACAGCGGTGCGCAAGCTGGCAGAGAAGCAGGGCGGTCGGTACGTCGACGGGCTCCATTTCGCCTATCCCGGCGACCAGCTTCACTCCATGCTGTCGCTGACCAGCTACCTGGCGACGGGTGAGTACCGCGACCGGTATCTGGGCGTCCGTATCCCGACGACCAACGTCCAACCGGAGCAGCTGGAGCAGACGCGAAAGTTCGCGTCTGCCCTCGCGGATCGGTTATTCGGAGAGACGCCGGCGAGGCCGCGCGACGAAACGCCGCAGCCGCGATGAGCATCACCTTGTAAGGAGTTTGGTTTGCTATGCCGCGTTCGTTCGACATCTTGACCGAATCGCCCGCCAGCGTCGAACAGGTTCATGCGGCGTTCAGCCGCGAGGACTATTGGCTGGCCCGCCACGCGGCCTTCGACGTCACCAGCACGCTAGATTCGCTGGTCCTCGAGGCCGACGGCACGGTGACGGTGCGCGCCACCCAGCACCTCGGTCGTCAGTTGTTACCCGGGGTGGTTGCCAAACTCGTTCCCGGCGACCTGAAAATCCTGCACAGCGAGACGTGGACACCGGTCGGTGACCGCCGGGTACGTGGGCAGGTCAGCGTCTCGGCTCCCGTGTGGTTGGGATCAGGCCGTGCGGAAGCGTGGCTGGCGCCCGCGGGCAATGGCTCGCGGCTGCGGTTCGCCGCGACAGTGGAGGTCAAAGTCCCGTTGGTGGGCGGCAAGCTCGAGAACTCCATCGGAGCCGAGTTGGCTGAGAACATTTCCGCGATCCAGCGCTTCACTACAACTTGGATTACCGAACATGCCTGACGCCGCCATCTGGGCCGCCAGTCGCATGGATGTTCGCACTGCTAGTCCCAGCATCCATTGTTACAGTAGCGACTGCTCAGGCCGCGTTGCCGGCAGTAGTCAACGGATTAGAACAGGGGAGCGCTTGTGGCCACGGTTCCGTGTCGCATCGAAGATGAAATCACCAGTGCTCGGCTGCGTCGCTGGGCGGACGAGTGCCGACGCACGGCGCGCGTCTTGGTGTCGCGCTCCGACGGTTCACAGACTGGTCAGATATACGACATCATCGGCACCCAGAACCTGTTCGACGAGGAGTCGTTGTTCATCAACTTCGGCTACTGGAAAAACAACCCCGCAACCCTGGATGAGGCGAGCCGAGACCTGGCCCGTTTTGTTGCGCGGAGCGGCGACTTCGATGCGACGGACATTGTGGTGGACTGTGGGCCTGGCTACGGCGACCAAGACATCTTGTGGGTCAACGAGTTCGGGGTGAAACATATTACGGGAGTAAATGTGGCCACCGAACAAATCGCCATCGCCACGCGCCGTGTGGAAGAAGCTGGGTTGGCCGACAGAATCGACTACGTCAACGCGTCTGCCACCGCACTACCGCAAGAAGACGAATCGTGCACCAAGGTTGTCGCACTGGAATCGGCTTTTCACTTCCCGTCGCGCGTCGACTTCTTCTCCGAAGCGCTGCGGGTGCTCAAACCGGGCGGCCGGTTGGTGACGGCCGATATCGTTCCCAAACGAACATTTCTCAATACGCGGTTCCGCAAGCAGGTTGACCGGCTCGGCTGGCGGGGAGCGTCGCCCAAAGCTGTCCGGAAAGCGGCGAACGTCGTGGCCTACCGAGACCTGCTGGTGGACGTAGGCTTTGCCGAAGGTGAAACGCGATCCATCGCGGACGACATTTTCCGGCCGCTGGCCAGGTTCCTGTCTAAGCTAAGAGCCTGTTCGCGCCGGAAAGGAAGTATGTGAATCCGCTTCTCCGGTGGACGGTTAGACGGGACAATTTTTGGATACACGAATGGCATGTGGGCTACATCCTGGCAGTGGCGCAGAAGGCGTAATGAGACATCATGCGTCCACGGCCGCCCCAGCTCTACGCGACATGCTTGAGGTAATCGACAAGGGGTGTGTCAGCGAATCCCACCCCGTACCACTGCTTTTCGTCCATGGGGCCTGGCATGCGGCATGGTGTTGGGACGAATATTTCCTGAACTTCTTCGCCGACAAAGGTTATCGCGCTGTGGCGGTAAGCCTTCGCGGCCATGGAAGCAGCCCGACTCCCAAGCTACGTACCTGTTCGCTCGCCGATTATGTCGAGGATGTCAGCGTAGTTGCCGACAGCCTGACCAGAAGACCGGTGGTGATCGGCCACTCCCTGGGCGGCTTTATCGTCCAGAAGTATCTGGAGTCGCACGACGCTCCCGCCGGCGTGTTGATGGCGTCCATGCCTCCGCAGGGAAACCTCGGATCCGGCCTGCGCTGGCTGAAACAGCACCCGTGGCATTTCACGAAAATCGCAATCACGGGCAAGTCATTGGCTTATGTCAACACCCCCCAACTCGCGCGAGAGCGATTCTTCTCCGCACAGACGCCGGACGCCCAAGTCTTGCACTACGTGACGCGGCTCCAAGAAGAGAGCACACGAATCGGCTTGGACTGCCTTCTTCTCAGCCTGGCCCGGCCTAAACGGGTGACCACGCCGCTGCTGGTCTTGGGGGCGCAGAATGACGGCGCGCACACCGCGAAAGAAGTACGCGCGACGGCACGCGCATATCGCACCGAAGCAGAATTCTTCCCCAACATGGGTCATAACATGATGATCGAACCGGGATGGGCTGCTGTGGCTGAACGGATCCACACGTGGCTCGGCGCTCACGGGCTGTAAGGCCCGCGTCCAGCGACCGGCCAGCCGTTGGGCGGTAGCCTTCCCGACATGACCGACACGCCGCATTCCGCTACCGCCGCCGGTGCCTCCGGCGTCGCGCCGAGCGCCGCCGAGGCGCTTGCCCGCCTCGACATGCCGCTGCTCGACGCGATGATGACCCAGCGCGCGGTGCGTCGCGTCCACCCAGAACCGGTCGACGACGCGGTGGTGTTGAAGTGCATCGAGCTGGCGCTGCGAGCACCGACCGGTGCCAACGGCCAGAACTGGGAGTTTGTCGTCGTCAAGGACGGCCGCATCAAAAGAAAGCTCGCCAAGCGTTACCGGCAGGCCTGGTCCCTCTATTACCACGCGATGATCCGGCGGGTCGCTGCCCGCGACGAGTCGATGGCAAAGATCGCGCGTGCGGTGCAGTGGCAGGTCGACCACTTCACCCAGATCCCGGTCCTGGTGGTGGCTTGTCTGCGGCTGGGCGCCCGGGACGGGAAGCTGCCGCTGGTGCCGCTGCCGCATGCGGCCGAGTCGGGTTACTACGGGTCGATCTACCCCAGCGTGCAAAACCTGTTGCTGGCGGCGCGCGCCATGGGGCTGGGTGCGTCGCTGATTACCTTGCCGCTGTGGAGCGTGGCGTCCGCACGCAGAACTCTCAAATTGCCGCATTCGGTGACACCGTGCTGCGTCGTGCCACTCGGTTGGCCGCGTGGGCGCTACGGACCCACAACGCGCAAACCGGTCGCGGAGGTGACGCACCTCGATACGTACGGCAACCGAGCGTGGAGCGACACCTGATCGCTCGGGTGCTTCACAGCTTTTTGAGTCCGCGAAGGATCTTTACGTACGGCACATTTGCCGCCAAACCCTTGCGCAGCCGCGGATTAAGCGGGCTGCCGTTGAGTACATTCAGGTATCGGAGGCCGTGATCGCGCCATTCCGCTACTTGGTCGATGACTTCGTCGGCTGTCCCATTAAAAGTGACTTCTTTCATCAGTGAAAGCGGGACTTTCGCTGTGTATGACAAGGCTGTCGGCTTGTCGATGGTTTGTGGAACCAAATCATGCACGCCGGAGAAGTCGGCTCCCACTGGATGCTGAACGCCGTGGCGTCTCCAAGCTTCGGCGGGCGCGGCGAGCGCCCACGCTTTCATGATGACAGAGTCCAGGGCCTCGTCCACGTCGTCGCGATTCCGGCCGGTGACTACGGCACGCTGTGCGGCAGGCGTGATCGACATCGGGTCACGACCGGCGTCCGATGCTGCAGCGCGTACGGCCTCGAGTGCGCGGGCGTAGTCGGTGGGTCGAGAGAGAACGAACGGGACCCAGGCATCGGCATAGCGTCCGGTGGCCCGCAGCATCCGCGGCCCGTGGGCCGCGATCCAGATCTCGGGCCATTTCCCACGGTATGGCGGAAGGGCGAATACGGCGTCGCGTAGCGGAAAGTACGGTGAGTCACGCGAGACGGGTTCCCCGGCCGAATCCCACAATGTGCGAATTGTGGCGATGGCTTCTTCAAACTGTGCCACGGGTTTGGTCCGCTTTACGCCGTAGGGTTCGTTGCCTTCGCGTTCCCCGACACCGATACCGAGGATGGCACGGCCCCGGGTAAGCAGGTGCAGAGTCGCGGCGGCCTGCGCCGTGACCACTGGATGGCGGCGACTGGCGTCGGTGACGCACACGCCGAGTCGCAGTCGGCGGATCCGGTTGCGGGCGGCGAGGTGTCCAAGCATCGTCCACGGTTCAAGGACGGCGTCAACGTTGGGCACCAGTTTCGCTGCGACGCCGAAATATTCAGGTGTCGCGATTGAGCGGGGCAGCGGCGCGTTCAGATGGTCACCGACCCAGAACGAGTCGGCGCCCGTCGCCGCGGCAGTCAGGTAACTCGCCTGCGGCAAGACGGTTGGCGACAACCGCGAATTCACGATCCCATCGACGATGCCGAAACGAAATCCGCCCATACCCACCGACACATTCCCGCTGAAAAGCAACGTCATGCTACGGACGCTACTACCGGGCGCGTTAACGACGCCCTGTTCCTTGACCCCGTCGTCGCTGAATTTGTCTCGACCTGTCGCATCCTCAATCGAAGTGCCTTCTCAACGGGTCATCGCCGCACCCGAGCAGGTCGTGAAGCATCGCCCACGCTGAACGCTGTCGTTCGCAAGATTGACGAAACATGCCCTGCCGCAGGCAACGCCGAGGCTGGTCGTGGTGATCACCGAGATCGCTGTCGGCGTTGCGTGCTGCGCACCTGTTTCTGCTGGATGTGTTGATGCTAGATCGGCGGGCGATGACCTCCGCCTTAGCGCGGTAAACGTCTATGCGCAGCCGGTCTACGGCACTGGGCGCAACGGTCTCGATGCTGGCGGGCGGCCTGCTCCCAAGACTCCGCTGTGGCGCCTGTATGGTTTCCCGACAAACGGGCATCCTTCCCGCACGGATGACCCGTGCCGGAAGGGACGCCCGTCGCCGCTGCGGCTCAGCCCTCAGGGAATGAGCGACAGTGCCAGCTGGGGAATCAGTGAGCCGAGGTTGACTGCGAGCTGGGTGCCCAGCATTGACGCGAGGTCGGTTCCTAGGGTGGGCAGCAGTGTGCTGAGGTTCGCTGTGAGGTTCGATGCCAGGTCGGGACCCAGCATTGACGCGAGGTCGGTTCCTAGGGTGGGCAGCAGTGTGCTGAGGTTCGTTGTGAGGTTCGATGCCAGGTCGGGACCCAGCATTGACGCGAGGTCGGTTCCTAGGGTGGGCAGTAGTGTGCTGAGGTTCGTTGTGAGGTTCGATGCCAGGTCGGTGCCCAACAGTGAGCTGAGGACGGCGGCAACCTGTGTGTTGAGGTCGGCTATTCCTTGAGGCAGAGCTGTGGTGAGGAATGCCCATAGATCCGCGATGCCGGTAGATTCAAGCAGATCCGCGGGCAGTGTGCCGAGGTTCCCCAGCGCGTCCAGCGGTCCGCTCAGATCCGCGGCCAGTGTGGGGTTCACGTATCCGAGTAGACCACTCAGCAGGTACGCGAACCCCTCCGGCAGGCCCTGAACGAGCTGCGGGAGGCTGGCGGTGTACCCCGTAATGGGCTCCGCGCCATAGTTGGTCAGGGGGAATTGGTTCGGTATGCCCGTGAGATCCTGGAGTAACCCGCCGAAAAACGCCGGCACACTGTAAAGGGTGGGGGCCCCCCAGTACAAGAAACTGCCCGTTGCAAATGGATTGAAGTCAAGGTAGTTGAGTTCGTTGGAGAGGCTAATGATGTTTGTGATCGCGGTCCCAGGATCGGGCAACATGATCGGGTTGTTAGCCGGACTTCCCGTCAAATTAGCGGCCAAAGATTCGAAGGGCAGCAGTGGGTTCAGGACCACAGGCGTGTTGGACCAGACTGTGTCTTGCGGAAAATTGATTACGCCTGTCGCGCTATTAGCCCCTACGGTATTCGCTACTACGGTCCCAAACGTGTATCCGGAAAGCAGCTGCGAAAGCGGTACCTTGAACCAGTTCGCGAAATCACCCAGGACGCTGGCGCATTCGAACTCGCAATTGGCTTTGGCTCCAGCAACGATCTCGGCCTCCGCGAGGACCTGCAGTTCCTCGGCGAAAGGTGTTTCGAACTGTGGGAACGGCACCAGCATGTTAGCGATCGCGTCCACCTGCGCGAAGTTGCCGTTGTCCCAACCCCACGTGTTGCCGAGGGATTCCCACCACCAACTCCCGGTTCCCGCGATCCCGAGCGGCTCGAAAGCGCCGCCGGGTCCGACGGGACCCTCGATCACGGGCTCGAGAGCGCCGTTGAGTCCGACGGGAAGTTCTACGGTTGTTAATAAGCCGGGAACATCGGGGACAACGCTCTGGCCGGCCGGCCCGAGGGCCGCCGCATAAGTTCCTATGGCCTGAATCTCGTTGTACGGAATATTGACGATGTCAGCGAACACGTTATACGGAATGTTCGCGAGGCCGCCCAGGTTGAGGCCTCCAAGGTCGTTAGCGAGGCCACCAAGGTTACCGAGGTCGCCAAGCAAGTCGCTGCTGGCGTCGGCCAGACGCACAGCCGCGCCGGTGACGCGGTGGAGATCGGGTGGCGGCGCGACCGGAGTGACGGCGATGAGGCTGGACGCGACGAGCGCCAAGCTCGCAGTGGCAAACGGACGCGCAGTTACATGCATGACGGCTGCCTTACAAGTCGGTATGACGCAGAAACCTACCCCAGAACAAGCCGGGTTGTCTCGGTTATCGACCACTCGTCCACAGGATTTCCTGAGTGTTAACGGATTTCGGTGGGGGTTGTGCGCGTCAGACTGCGATTTTTGGACGTAACGTCGAGAATGTCGGACGTCACCTGCCGACCTGGCTGCACGCTGCGTGCCGGTGCAGGCGCTGATCGACGATGGCTATTGCGTCTCGCCTGGGTCCGGTTTGGCGCGCCAGAGCGGCCGGGCACGGTATCGCCGAATAGCCTTCTGACTTGGTGCTGGTCGGCTGAGTGCCCTTGATGCGGTGCCGTGTGGGAGTACGGTTTACAGCTTATGGGCGTGCACCAGTTCGACGTGGTCATTGTGGGGGCGGGTTTCGGTGGAATCGGCGCGGCGATCCAACTCAACCGGCTGGGCTATGACAACATCGTGATCGTCGACCGCGAGAACGACCTGGGCGGAACGTGGCACGTCAACCACTATCCGGGCCTTACCGTCGACGTCCCGTCGACCACCTATTCCTACTGGTTTGAGCCCAACCCGTACTGGTCGCGGCTGTTCGCGCCGGGTGCCGAGTTGAAGCGCTACGCCGAGCATGTCGCCGACAAGTACAACGTGCGCCGCTACATGCGGTTCAACACCACCGTCGAAGGGGCCCGGTGGGACGACGATGCCCAGGTCTGGCGGGTCGCGCTTGCCGGTGGTGAGACGCTGAGCGCGCAGTTCTTGATCGCCGCGACCGGGTTCTTGTGTCAAGCCCGCACCCCAGACATTCCCGGTATCGAGACGTTCAGTGGGCGCATCATCCACACCGCCGACTGGGATGACAGCTACTCGTTCACGGGACGCCGGGCGGCGATCATCGGAACCGGTTCCACCGGTGTGCAAGTCATTCCGGAGTTGGCCAAGGAGGTTTCCGAGCTGACCGTGTATCAGCGCACGCCGATCTGGGTCATGCCCAAGCTCGATGTCGGCTTTTCACCTGCGGTGCAACGGTTTTTCGCCCGGGTGCCTCGTGCGCAGCGCATCGTGCGGTGGTTCACCGATACCGTCATGGAATTCATGATGGTGGTCGCGATGTGGAAATTCCGGTACTTCAAGCGCGTCAACTTCGCCGCGGCGGACCTGTCCAAAGTCTTTCGGTTGCTGTTGGTGCGCGACAAGGGCCTGTGGCGCAAGCTGAACCCGGATTACGACTTCGGCTGCAAGCGCCCGACAATTTCCAATTCGTATTACGGAGCGTTCACCAAGCCGCACGTGCATCTGGAGACCAGTGGTATTGAGCGGATTGAGCCCAACGGCATCGTCGCCCGCGATGGCACCAAGCGGTTCGTCGATACCCTGGTCCTGGCTACCGGATTCGACGTGTGGGACGCCAACTTGCCGGCGATTGAGGTGATCGGCCGGGAAGGTCGGGATCTCGGAAAGTGGTGGCGCGAGACCAGGTTCCAGGCCTATGAAGGCGTCTCGGTGCCCTACTTCCCGAACTTCTTGACGATGGCCAGCCCGTACGCGTGGGTTGGTCTGTCGTGGTTCAACACGGTGGAATACCAGATGCGGCACATGAATCGGCTATTCGGCGAACTACAGCGGCACGGTGGCCGCACCTTCGAGGTCACCGAACGGGCCAATGCCCGCTTCCTCGACCGGATGACCGATCTGCTTGAGAAATCGGTGTTCTACGCCGGCAACTGCGCAACCTCCCGGTCGTACTGGTTCAACCACAGCGGGGAAGCACCGCTTTTTCGACCGACATCGGTGCGTACCGCCGTCAAGGAACAGGACCGATTCCCGTTGAGCGACTATGCGATAGCCTGATTTCGTCAAACCTGAAACCCCCGACCGGCTCGGCACCGCAGAGGCGCTCGTGTACTCTAAATCGCCGTTACCGGGCAAGCTGGCGCGACTTACCGTGGACGCGCAACCGGTGTCCGGCACGGATAACGGCCTCGGTGGCGTTGATGTCGATGTCGACGTCGAAGGCTGGCCAGGAACGCCGAGTAGTACCGACTCGGCGGTGAAGGGGTGTTCGGCGACGAGCAACTCACCGTCGACATAGATGCTCCTGGCCTCGTCGATTGCGCGCAGCGAAGACAGTAGCGCCACCCGTCATGGCAGCGGAGGCAGCCGTGGGTTCGACGTCGGTGACGGCGACGGACGAAAACGCATCGCTGGCTTCGGTTTCCACACACAGATGGCAGCATTTTCTCGCCCCGCTTTCAGCGCGGTCCCAAGCAAGACATTGCGCAAAGGGTGATGGCCATCCACGTGGCCGAGGAGGCGCCACATCTCGTTTGCCCACCAATACCCGCTCAAGCGTGTCCCGGGCCTTCCCGGGTGGAAGCGCTTCTTGCTGTCGCTATGGGTGCCGTGATCATGCGGATGCTTGGCCTGGCGGTCGTGAAACCGCCGAGGCCTTCTGGCGGGAATTCGACATCCCGCGCAAGGTCAGAAAGCAACTGTTCTTCTGGGCAACGGAGTCGCGGCAATTCCTTCGTGACCTGTTCGCCGACGTCCGGATGCTGTGTTAAGACACCGGACTGATGAATCGCGCCGCCAGACTAATGTGGCGGATCTGCAAGATCAACGGCGAGCCCTCCCGCTACCGAAGCGAACCCCAACGCCAGCACGTGGTCTCGGTTCCCGCGGCCTGAGCCAAGCGCTGCAGGCCCCTTTTCTATGCCGCACGTTATCGGTAAGTCATGCGTTAACCACAGTTCGTGCCTCTTTACCGTGCCCGGTGAGCTGTATGCACCCTGCACCGGACGAGCCGGACTCCGCAACCACGAGATGCTGTTCAGTGATCCGGCGGCCTGCGTGGACTGCGGTGCCTGTGTGCGCGCCTACCCGGTCGACGCGATCGCACCCGACACCCGGCTGGAGCCCAAGCAATGGCCATTCGTCAGGAAAGGAACACGGTAACCGCACAACGGGATCCACTCGGCGCGAGCTCAGCGGAACGCCTCGTCGATGAGCTCCTGCTGCTCGACGGCGTGCACCTTCGACGACCCGGACGACGGCGCAGACATCGCCCGGCGCGAAATGCGCTTAATCCCGCTCAGCTTGTCCGGCAGCAGCTCGGGAAGCTCCAGGCCGAACCGCGGCCATGCGCCCTGGTTGGCCGGCTCCTCCTGCACCCAGAAGTGCTCCCTGACGTTCGGGTAGCGGTCCAGCGTTTCACCGAGTCGGCGTTTGGGCAGCGGGGCAAGCTGTTCGATACGCACGATCGCGATGTCGTCGCGCTTGTCTTTGGACTTGCGCGTGGCCAGTTCGAAATACAGCTTGCCGCTGGTCAGCAGGACGCGGGTGACCTTACCGCGGTTGCCGATGCCATCCTCATAGGTGGGCTCCTCCAGCACCGAGCGGAACTTAATCTCGGTGAAGTCCTTGACGTCGCTGACCGCGGCTTTATTGCGCAACATCGACTTCGGAGTGAACACGATCAGCGGCCGCTGAATTCCGTCCAGGGCGTGGCGGCGCAACAGGTGGAAGTAGTTAGACGGCGTGGATGGCATCGCGATCGTCATCGAACCCTCCGCCCACAGCTGCAGGAAGCGTTCGATGCGCCCGGAGGTGTGGTCGGGGCCCTGCCCCTCGTGCCCGTGCGGCAACAGCAGTACCACGTTGGACAACTGCCCCCACTTGGCCTCACCGGAGCTGACGAACTCGTCGATGATCGGTTGAGCGCCGTTGGCGAAGTCGCCGAACTGGGCTTCCCACATCACGAATGCGTCTGGGTTGCCTACCGTGTAGCCGTACTCGAAGCCGACAGCGGCGAATTCCGACAGCGGCGAGTCGTAGACCAAGAACTTGCCGCCGGTCGGGCTGCCGTCCTTGTTAGTGGCCAGCAGTTGCAGCGGGGTGAACTCCTCGCCGGTTACCCGGTCGATGATCACCGAATGCCGTTGGGAGAAGGTGCCCCGGCGGGTGTCCTGCCCGGAGAGCCGCACCAGCTTGCCCTCGGCCACCAGCGAACCCAGTGCCAGCAGCTCGGCGAACGCCCAGTCGATCTTTCCTTCGTAGGCCATCTCCCGGCGCTTCTCCAGCCCGGGTTGCACCCGCGGGTGCACGGTGAACCCCTCCGGCAGCGCTAGGTGAGCGTCGCCGATGCGAGCCAGCAACGACTTGTCCACCGCCGTGGAGAGTCCCGCGGGGATCATCTGGTCGGACTCCACCGATTCGCTCGGCTGTGCTCCGTGCTTCTCCAGGTCGCGGACTTCGTTGAACACCCGCTCCAGCTGGCCCTGGTAGTCGCGCAGTGCGTCCTCGGCTTCCTTCATCGAGATGTCGCCGCGGCCGATCAGCGCTTCGGTGTAGCTCTTGCGTGCACCGCGTTTGGTGTCGATCACGTCGTACATGTACGGATTTGTCATCGACGGGTCATCACCCTCGTTGTGTCCGCGTCGGCGGTAGCACAGCATGTCGATGACGACGTCCTTCTTGAACTTCTGCCGGAAGTCCACGGCCAGCCGCGCTACCCACTCACACGCCTCCGGATCGTCGCCGTTTACGTGGAAGATCGGCGCCCCGATCATCTTCGCGACATCGGTGCAGTACTCGCTGGACTTCGAGTGCTCGGGCGACGTGGTGAAGCCGATCTGGTTGTTGACGATGATGTGGATGGTGCCGCCGACGCGGTAACCGGGCAGCAGCGCCATGTTCAACGTCTCGGCGACCACCCCCTGGCCGGCGAAGGCGGCGTCACCGTGCACCATCAGCGGCACCACCGGATAGCCCTCCTCAGTATCGCCTTTGTCCAGCAGGTCCTGCTTGGCCCGGACCAGTCCCTCCAGCACCGGATCGACGGCTTCCAGGTGCGACGGGTTAGCGGTCAGCGACACCTGAATGTCGTTGTCGCCGAACATCTGAATGTAAATGCCGGTGGCGCCGAGGTGGTACTTGACGTCTCCGGAGCCGTGTGCCTGCGACGGATTGAGGTTGCCCTCGAACTCGGTGAAGATCTGCGAGTACGGCTTGCCGACGATGTTGGCCAGCACGTTGAGCCGGCCGCGGTGCGGCATGCCGATGACGACCTCGTCGAGCCCGTGCTCGGCGCACTGGTCGATCGCTGCGTCCATCATCGGGATCACGGTCTCGGCGCCCTCCAGCGAGAACCGCTTCTGCCCCACGTATTTGGTTTGCAGGAACGTTTCGAATGCCTCGGCCGCGTTGAGCTTGCTCAGGATGTACTTCTGTTGGGCCACAGTCGGTTTGACGTGCTTGGTCTCGACCCGCCGCTGCAGCCACTCCTGCTGTTCGGGTTCGAGGATATGGGTGTACTCCACGCCGACGTGGCGGCAGTAGGCGTCGCGCAGCAAGCCCAGCACGTCGCGCAGCTTTTTGTACTGCGCGCCGGCGAAACCGTCGACCTTGAACTCGCGATCCAGGTCCCACAGCGTCAGGCCGTGGGTCTGCACGTCGAGGTCGGGGTGGCTGCGGAACCGGGTTTTGTCCAACCGCAGCGGATCGGTGTCAGCCATCAAGTGTCCGCGGTTGCGGTAGGCGGCGATCAGCTCGATGACGCGGGGGTTTTTGTCGGCGATCGAGTCCGGGTTGTCCAGGCGCCAGCGCACCGGCTCGTACGGGATGCCGAGCTCACGGAAGATCTCGTCCCAGAAACTGTCCGCGAGCACCATCTCGTGGATGGTGCGCAGGAAGTCACCGGATTCCGCGCCCTGGATGATGCGATGGTCATATGTCGACGTCAGCGTGATCAGCTTGCCGATACCGAGCTCGGCGATACGTTCGGGGCTGGCGCCCTGAAACTCGGCGGGGTATTCCATCGCGCCGACACCGATGATCGCGCCTTGGCCGGCCATCAGCCGCGGCACCGAGTGCACGGTGCCGATGGTGCCGGGGTTGGTCAGCGAAATCGTCACGCCGGCAAAGTCTTCGGCGGTCAGCTTGCCGTGGCGGGCCCGGCGCACGACGTCCTCGTAGGCGGTTACGAACTGCGCGAAGCGCATGGTCTCACAGCGCTTGATCCCGGGCACCGCCAATGAGCGCTTGCCGTCCTTCCCCTGCAGGTCGATCGCCAGCCCCAAATTGGTGTGAGCCGGTGTGACAGCCGTGGGCTTGCCGTCGACCTCGGCGTAGTGGCGGTTCATATTCGGGAACTTCTTGACTGGCTGCACCATGGCGTAGCCCAGCAGGTGGGTGAACGAGATCTTGCCGCCGCGGGTGCGCTTGAGGTGGTTGTTGATGACGATCCGGTTGTCGATCATCAATTTGGCGGGAATGGCCCGCACACTGGTCGCCGTCGGGACGTCCAGCGACGCGGACATGTTCTTGACGACGGTCGCGGCGGCGCCGCGCAGCACCTGCACCTCGTCGCCTTCCGCCGGCGGCGGTCCGGCCGGTCTGGCCGGCGCCACCGGTACGGCGGCCGCTCCATTGCTGACGGCAGCGGTCTTCGCGGGCGATGCCGACGGTTCGGCCGCCGGAGCAGGCTGTGCCTCCGGCGGTGTGGCTGTAGCCGAGACAGCCGGCTTTCCGTCAGTTGTGGTCGGGGTCTCGACCATCGGTTCGGGGTTGTAGTCGACCAAGAACTCATGCCAGCTCGGGTCGACCGAGGAGGGGTCGTCGCGGAACTTGCGGTACATCTCCTCGACCAGCCATTCGTTCTGTCCGAATGGTGAACTTGTACTGCTCACAGCAGCTAACGCCTCGATTCCTCTGTCCAGCAAGCAAGCGGCATGCCGCTTGCGACTTATTGCGCCCTGCGTGTCGACGCTATCTCCCATCGGCGGCGGTCTCGACAGTTTCCGCCCCAGTAAAGGCTAACGCTTCGCAAGCAATTCGACAGGCACGCCAACCGGCAGATCACGGCCCGCAACGCCGCCGTGGCTAGCCGTTGTCAACCGTCGGCAGTAGGTGCAGGATCGCCGGCCAGCGTGCCGGTGGGGTGCCGAACGCTTCGCGGGCGTTGCGGACGATCTTCTTGCCCACGACCCGGTTCCCGACACCGCCGATTGAGGCGCCGATACCGAGTGGCAGCAGTTTGCCGAACATCAGCGCACCGCGCCGCAGCGTGTACCGTCTGACCGCGAACTTAAGCAGCCGCGAATTCAGCTGCGACACCGCGGGCAGCGGCAGCGAGGCCATGCCATCAGTCAGCCAGCCGCCGCGGGTGCGCCCTGGACCGAGCAGTTCGGCGACGGCGCCCTTGCTGTCGTCGCCGACCAGCACGGCCAGTACCAGGGCACGCCGCCGTTCCCGGTGTTCGGTGGGAACGCCGTACACCTCGGCGACCGCCAGTACGAAGACCGCGGTGGCCTCGACGAACACCACCGTTTCTACGGCGACCGCAGACAGCGCAGCGAGCGTTCCGATCCCGGGCAACGTTGCCGCCGAACCCACCGCCGCGCCGCTGGCCATCACCGCGGCCAGATAGCGCTTCTCCAGCTTGGCGACGATATCGGGCGGGCCGGCACCCGGGTCGGCGCGCCGCAGCCGTTCGACATAGGCCTTTGCCGCGGGTCCCTGCAACCGCGCGCTGCGCTCGATGACGTGCGCCAATGCACGTGCCGACACTTTGGGTCGATCGTCGATGGTGGCTGGCAGCGGGTCCGGCTTCGATCCGGTCCGTCGCGCAAACATTTTTCCTCCCTGCGGATGGCGTGCCTCCAGGCTAGCGCCGCTTCGACGAATGCCGGGGGTCGGCGGTTCAGTCGACGACAGGCAGTCAGCCACCGTCATCAGTAGTCCAGTAGGAGGGTCACGTCCGCGACGCGGGGTTGTCCACACCCGCCTCGGCCCGTAGCGTCGCAGCCTATTACTCCCCTCGGAATAATGCGGACCGGGCAATCGGAAGAAGGCCAGACAGGACGGATCATCGATGGCGTACCAACTGACGTCGCTGAGTCGCTGCGATCCGGTCGCCGGCACTGGCGGCACATTGCGCGACCAGCCACCATCATCGGGAGCGAAACGAGGTGGGGACATGACCACGGCGATGATTCGGGCGCGCGGGGGCACGCAACGCGCCAAGGCCAGCAAGCCGGGGAACCGTGCGGGTCGGGTGAACCTATCGAACCCGTGGAACGCGCTCTGGGCAACGATGGTCGGCTTCTTCATGATCCTGCTCGACTCCACCATCGTTGCCGTCGCCAATCCCAGCATCATGGCCAAGCTGAATACCGGTTACGACAACGTGATCTGGGTGACCAGCGCCTACCTGCTGGCATATGCGGTGCCGCTGCTGGTGGCCGGCAGGCTCGGTGACCGGTTCGGCCCGAAGAACCTTTACCTGATCGGTTTGGCGGTGTTCACCGCCGCGTCGTTGTGGTGCGGCCTGTCGGACAGCATCGGCATGCTGATCGCCGCCCGGGTGGTGCAGGGCATCGGCGCCGGGCTGCTCACCCCGCAGACACTGTCGATGATCACCCGGATCTTCCGGCCGGAGCGCCGCGGCATGGCACTGAGCGTGTGGGGTGCCACCGCCGGTGTCGCCACCCTGGTTGGGCCGCTGGCCGGTGGTGTGCTGGTCGACGGGCTGGGCTGGAAGTGGATCTTTTTCATCAATGTCCCGATCGGCATCGTCGGCCTGGCGCTGGCGGGCTGGTTGGTCCCGGTGCTGCCCATGCACACTCATCGGTTCGACCTGGCCGGGGTGGGGTTATCCGGGGCGGGCATGTTTCTGATCGTCTTCGCGCTGCAGCAGGGCCAGTCCGCCGGGTGGGCGCCGTGGATCTGGGCGGTGATCGTGGCCGGCATCGGGTGCATGGCGTTGTTCGTCTACTGGCAGTCGATCAACACCCGCGAGCCGCTGATCCCGCCGGACGTCTTCCATGACCGAAACTTCAGCCTGTCCAACCTCGGGGTGGCGGTCATCGGGTTCACTGCGACGGCGATGGTGCTGCCGGTGATGTTCTACGTGCAGGCCGCGTGCGGTCTGTCGCCGACCCGGTCGGCCCTGCTGATTGCGCCGATGGCGATCGTGAGCGGTCTGCTCGCCCCAATCGTCGGCAAGATCGTTGACAGGTCGCATCCGCGGTCGGTGGTCGGTTTCGGCTTCTCGGTACTGGCGGTCGCGCTGACGTGGCTCTCAATCGAGATGACACCCACAACGCCTATCTGGCGGCTAGTGCTCCCCTTCAGCGCGATCGGGCTAGGGATGGCGTTCACCTGGTCGCCGCTGGTCGCCACCGCGACCCGGAACCTGCCGCCGCACCTGGCCGGCGCGGGTTCCGGTGTGTACAACACGACCACGCAGGTCGGCGCCGTGCTCGGCAGCGCGGGCATGGCCGCGTTCATGACATCGCGGATCACTGCCGAAATGCCGCAGATGCCCGGTGGCGGGTACCCACAGCGTCCAGAGAGAATAGCCCTGCAACTGCCCGAGTTCCTGCGCGAGCCGTTCGCGGCCGCGATGTCTCAATCGACGCTACTGCCTGCGTTCATCCCGTTGTTCGGCATAGCCGCCGCATTGTTCATGGTCGGCTTCGCCACGTCAGCGGTTGCTCGTCATACAACCGGCACCCATGGCCGGTTACCTGGCCACACCGACAGCTTCGACGATCGGACCGAGCGGATCTCGATCACGCCCGACGACGATGGCGACTTAGTGGACGATGACTATGACGATGATGACTACGTCGAGTACGCGCTTTCCTGCGAGCCTGACATTTCGCCTCAGCCGGATCTCGAGGTAGAACCGGCCTACGGCGAAGACGGCACCGAGGCGCTAGAAGCCCACGTCGAACATCCACGCCCAGCACCCACTGAAGCATGGCAGAGCGATCTTGTCGAATCGCGGCACAGCGTGCTCGACGAGCCTCCACCGGCACCGGAGGCCGAGCCGATTGACTTCGCCCACAACGGCTTTCATGTCGACGACGAGCAGCGCTTCCGCCCGATCGCGGACTTCTCACCGCCTGCGATCCCGCCGGCCACAGCCAATCCCGGCGACGAGCACCGGTTCCCCGACGACATCGGTGATGCGGACCGTGCCGACGACCGCGGATCGCATGCCGGTTTCGGCATCTGATTCGGCGAATACCGCAGCGCCTATCGGGGTCCGTCCCGGCACCAGCTGCATGACGTCCCGCTCGAGCCGCCGCCCGCAAGCGACCACACCGGTCCCGCGGGGGCGCGTTCACGCTTGTATGAAGACCACCCGGCCGATGAATTCTGGTACGAACGCTTGTGGAATGGCAGCTCCGCGCGTCACCAGTTCATCGAGGATGCGCCGCCGCGCAACACGCACTACCGTACCGATCCGGACGACCCGGCCACCTACGGTCGGCATTCGGCCCCCGAGAGTGATTGACGACGGCGAGCAAGTAGTCCGCGTTCGCGCTTTCCGACGACAGCGCCAGGAACGCGCCTAGGTCCACCAAACCGGGTGGCGTGGCGGGAAGGTACTCGGTCAGCTTTTGCGAACGCACGATCACCGCTGCATACTGCGCCCGGCTGACGGCCACGTTTAACCGATTCCTGCTGAGCAGGAATGAGATTCCGTGTGGTATTTCGTCAATCGACGACGCCGTCATCGATATGAAGACCACCGGCGCCTGCGCGCCCTGGAACTTATCGACTGTTCCAACCCGCACGTCATCAAGCCCTGCGGCGGCCAGCCGCTCGCGCACCAGCACCACCTGGGCGTTGTACGGTGCCAGCACCAACACAGCAGAGGTGCCCAACGGTCGAGGACCGTCCTCGTCGGTCCACACCGAGCCGAGCAGCCGCTCGATCTCGGCGACGATGACATCGGCTTCCTCCGGGCTGTCGGTCGCGTTTCCCTCGTGAGGAATTGAAATCACGTGTACCCCAGGCGGATACCCTTCGAGGTGGCGCGCGGCGGTGCGTTCGGTGTGGGAATGCAGCCGGCCCTCATAGGACAGCGCCGACACCGGGGCACAGACCGCCGGGTGCATCCGATGTGTGCGGTCCAGGAAGTAGCCGCGCTTGGTGGGTAGTGTGCGCTGACCGTCGACAAGCCAACCTAGCGTGGAGGTGTCGACCGGTTCGGGATGGGTGCCCTGGCTCACCTGGGGCAGCTGCTGCGGATCCCCGAGCGGCAGCAAATTCGCGGCTGCCGGCGCCACGGCGATGGTGTTCGCCAGACAAGCGTTTTCCGTGCGCTGTGGGCGCATCCTCGTCGATCATCAGCAGATCGAGGCTGCCCGGGGTACCCGGTTGCTGTTGGCGAAATCCCATGCCGTCGAGATCGCCGACCCGCAGCCGCTGGCACTGTTGCCCGAGCCCAACGACGGGGACACCGGGATGCGTGATCGTCAAGCAGCTTGGCCCGCTGGCTCACCCGCATCCCGGCGACCAACAACAAATCGTCTGCCGCCTGCAACTGCTCGGCGCACTCCCGGCAGCGGAAAGAGGCCCGCACCGGCTCGTCTTCCCAACGCACCGCGGTGCCGGCGGCATAATGCTCGTCGAGCCGCTGCTGCGATATCGCGCGTTGCAACCGGTACACGGGGATCAGCTCGTCGACGCGGTAGCGCGCGACGGCGCCGTCGCCGAGTAGCAGCTCGGCCTCCGGCGCCACCGGCACACCCGAGCGGGCCAGCGTGTCGGCGTAGACCGCCAGCTGCAAGAGTGCGGTGACCCGGGCCGAGCGTGCCAGCTTGGTGTCAGTGACCCGGTACCGCTCGCCGTCACGCACCAGGAAGTCGGCGAACCCGACGAAACGACCGTCGAACATCGCGGCCTGATACACCACCGGCGCCCCGTCGGCGATCGCGCGTCGTGTCGCCTCCGCGGCGGCCGTCAGCCCGGCGACCGTGTACGCAGGGCGCCCGATGACAGTGACCGCGCCGCCGAATTCTTCGCGCAGCTGCGCGAGTCGGCGTCGTTCGTGTTCGGCACCGAGAACGGCGGTTCGCGCGAGCAGTTCGCCGTCGGCAGTGCTGACAGCGGGACCCCAGCCCAGTTTCGCGTCGAAATCGCGCAACAGGGCGTAACCGCAGCGAGCGGCGGCCGCGAGATCGGACGCACTGTAGATGATGTTGTCGCCGGCGACGAACACAGCAGCAACTGTAGGTGAGGCGACCGACAGGACCGGGTCGTTCGCTTAGCCGCCGGTGTTACCGATGAGCTCGACCCCGGCGCCGTTCCACCGGAATTTCACCACGCTGGCTAACCCTTTGATACCGCTGGAGTACGTCAGCGCCACCGTGTCGCCGGTGCACTGCGACGTGTCAATCCCATTGAAGCCGAACGTGTCAGGCACTCCTTGGGGGATGTACTTGCCGAGATGGAACATCACCGCGCGGGTGTTGGGATTGTTGGCGTTCGTATTGGCCTTGACGATCACCGCCGACAGTTGGGCGCATTCGTTGTAATTGCCGGCCAGCGGTTCCGGATTCCACGGCTGCTGGCTGCGCGGATCCCGGGGCAGTTCGGAAACCGCCCTGGCGATCGTGGGCGCGGCCAGCTCGACGGCGCAGGGGTCGACCGGCGGGGCGCTGCTGTTGGTCGGGGCAGCGGCGCCGGTCGGCGGGCTCGGTCTACTGGGAGTAGAGGCCGGATGGGTAGCAGGCGGCTGCGGCGTCTTGGCGACGGTAGAGTCGCCTGACCCGCAGCCGGTCAGCCCCGCGGCCATCAGCGCGGCGGCGGCCATCCTCGTCAGCCGCCGGACACGGTACGGTAGCCACAACACAACGCGCACGGTACCGTCATCGTGCCGGCGGGCGTGGCAGGCGTGGCCGCGTGGCTGGCGACGGCTTGGTGGGCTACCCGCCACTAGACTTCATTCCCAAATGGCATCCCCGGACAGCCCGACTGTGACATCTCCTGCGACCTTCGCCGACCTGCAGATTCATCCATCGGTCTTGCGGGCGATCGCCGACGTCGGTTACGAGTCACCCTCGGCCATCCAGGCGGCGACGATTCCGGCGCTGATCGCCGGTTCCGACGTGGTGGGACTGGCGCAGACCGGCACCGGCAAGACGGCCGCTTTCGCGCTTCCGATCCTGTCCAAAATCGAAACCGCCAGCAAAACGACTCAAGCACTGGTGCTGGCGCCGACCCGTGAGCTGGCTCTGCAAGTGGCTGAGGCGTTCAGCCGCTATGGCGCACACTTGCCGCAGCTTAACGTGCTGCCGATCTATGGTGGATCGTCATACGGCGTGCAACTGGCGGGGCTGAAACGCGGCGCGCAGGTGGTGGTCGGAACCCCTGGCCGTGTCATCGACCACCTGGACCGCGGAACGTTGGACCTGTCTCGGGTGGACTACCTGGTGCTCGATGAGGCTGACGAAATGCTCAGCATGGGTTTCGCCGACGACGTCGAGCGCATCCTGTCCGACACTCCCGAATACAAGCAGGTAGCACTGTTCTCGGCGACCATGCCACCGGCAATCCGCAAGATCACCGCCAAATACCTGCACGACCCAATCGAAGTCACGTCTGAGGCGAAAACCACAACGGCCGAGAACATTTCGCAGCGCTACATCCAAGTCGCCGGTCCGCGCAAGATGGACGCACTCACTCGCGTCCTCGAGGTGGAGCCGTTCGAGGCGATGATCGTCTTCGTCCGCACCAAGCAGGCCACCGAGGAGATCGCCGAAAAGCTGCGTGCCCGAGGGTTCTCCGCGGCCGCTATCAACGGAGATATTCCGCAGGGGCAACGCGAGCGGACAATAACCGCGCTCAGGGACGGCGTTGTCGACATCCTGGTGGCCACCGACGTGGCGGCCCGCGGGCTGGATGTGGACCGGGTCTCGCATGTGCTCAACTACGACATCCCGTATGACACCGAGTCTTACGTGCACCGAATCGGGCGCACCGGCAGGGCCGGGCGTTCGGGAACCGCGCTGCTGTTCGTCGCACCGCGGGAGCGCCACCTGCTCAAGGCGATCGAGAAGGCGACGCGGCAGCAGCTCACCGAAGCCGAATTGCCCACCGTCGAGGACGTCAACGCGCAGCGGGTGGCGAAATTCGCCGATTCCATTACCGACATTCTCGGCTCACCGGGAATCGACCTGTTCCGCCGCCTGGTCGAGGACTACGAACGCGAACACGATGTTCCGATGGCGGACATCGCCGCAGCACTGGCACTGCAGTCCCGCGACGGCGAGGCGTTCCTGATGGTGCCGGAGCCCGCGCCCACGCGGCGACGCAACGAACGTCGGGACCGGCCCGCCAAACCTCCCCGCAAGCCGGGAGAAGGCTTTGCCACCTACCGCGTCGCCGTCGGTAAGCGGCACAAGATCGGTCCGGGCGCGATCGTTGGCGCCATCGCCAACGAAGGCGGTTTGCACCGCAGCGATTTCGGTCACATCACCATCGGGCCGGACTTCTCACTGGTGGAGCTGCCGGCCAAACTGCCGCACGCGACACTCAAAGCGCTTGAGTGCACTCGCATCTCCGGCGTGCTGATCAACCTGCAGCCAGACCGCCCAGTTCGGAATGCGCGCCGCCGCGACAGCGGCACGTCACACCGGAGAAATGACGGATGACCCTGCCGAAGGCGATGGCTTCCCAGGGCGGTCTCGAACAGGTCTCTCGCGTAGACCGGGTCGCGTCGCTGACCGGTATCCGCGCGGTGGCCGCCCTGCTCGTGGTCGGCACCCACTCGGCCTACACCACCGGCAAGTACACCCACGGCTATTTAGGCCTGGTGTGTTCCCGGATGGAGATGGGTGTTCCGATTTTCTTCGTGCTGTCTGGCTTCCTACTGTTTCGCCCGTGGGTGAAGTCGGTCGCCACCGACGGCCCAACGCCGTCGCTGAGCCGCTACGCGTGGCGCCGGGTGCGGCGCATCATGCCCGCCTACACCGTCACCGTGCTGGTGGCCTACCTCGTCTACCAGTTCCACACGGCCGGGCCGAACCCCGGCCATACCTGGATCGGGCTGTTCCGCAACCTCACGTTGACGCAGGTCTACACCGACAACTACCTGGGGTCATACCTGCATCAGGGTCTCACGCAGATGTGGAGCCTGGCGGTCGAAGTTGCCTTCTACCTGGTGCTGCCGGCGCTTGCCTACCTGGTGCTGGTACTGGTGTGCCGACGACGATGGCAGCCGGTGCGGCTGCTGGCCGCACTAGCGGGGCTGGCTTTGCTCACCCCGGCGTGGTTGATCCTGGTGCACACCACCAACTGGTTGCCTAACGGCGCTCGGCTGTGGCTGCCCACCTACCTGGCCTGGTTCCTCGGCGGAATGGTGCTGTCAGTGCTGCAGGCGATGGGAGTGCGCTGCTACGCGTTCGGGGCCATACCGCTGGCGATAATCAGCTACTTCATCGTCTCCACTCCGATCGCGGGCGCGCCGACGACATCGCCGAGTGGTTTGGTGGAGGCGCTGTTCAAGGCGGGCTTTTATGCCGTCATCGGCACGCTGGCGGTGGCGCCGCTGGCGCTGGGTGACCACGGCTGGTATGCCCGGCTGCTGGCCACCCGGCCGATGGTGTGGCTGGGCGAGATCTCCTACGAGATCTTCCTGATCCACCTGGTGACGATGGAGATCGCGATGGTCGAAGTGCTGCGCTATCGGATCTACACCGGCTCGATGCTGAACCTCTATGTCCTGACGCTGGCGATGACGATCCCACTGGCCTGGCTGCTGCACCGCTTCACGCGGGTGAGGAACTGAAGCTGGGCCGCTAGGTAGGTTAACCTGTCCTAAGTCGACAGGAAGAGCATTTCGTGCAGATGGCTGAACAAAGGGCATCACGGGGTTGGCAAGGCGCGGTGCTGAAGCTGTGGCGTCCTGGTGAGTACCGGCTCACGGTGACCGGTCGGCGTGAGATTAGCCCGCACTACGTGCGATTGAGCTTCAACGCCGGCGGGATGCTCGCCGACAACCAGTTGCACCCGACGATGTGGATCCGGATGTGGTTCGCCGACGGGGACAAGTTGCACCAACGCGGTTACACGTTGGTCAACCCCGATCCGGCCGCCGAGACCGTGGACATCGAGTTCGCGCTGCACGACGGCATCGCTTCGCAGTGGGCGCGGACGGCGCAGCCGGGGGACACCATCGAGGCCACGATGCTGGGCAGCAAATTCGCCATCCCCGAGCCCGCTCCCGTCGGTTACGTCATCGTCGGCGATACCGCCTCGCTGCCGGCGATCAACTCGCTGCTCGAGGCCATCGGGGACGCCCCCGCAGAGGTGTTTCTGGAGGCCGGCCACGACGACGACAAAGGCCTGCCAGTAGCGCGCAAGGCGGGTATCACCTGGGTGGACCGCAACAACGCCGGAGAAGCGTTGGTGCAGACGGTCAAACTCGCGGCGTTCGACGCGGGCGACCACTTCGGCTGGGTGGCCTGCGACAGCCGCACCACGCGATCGGTAGCCAAAGTATTGCGGGAAGATTTCGGCATACCGCGGAAATCCATTGCGGCTCGCGCCTATTGGATGCCAGGACGGCCATCCGCCTAGCTCGACCGTCTTGCCGTCGTGACGCTCGGTGCCCGGCCGACCGGCACCACGATCGGGACGAGAAACTCCTCGATCATCGCCCGCTCGTCGGCCTCGTCGCGGCCCGGGAAAATCAGCAGCGACATGATCACCCGCACCAGCCAGCGGGCCCGGCGTTCGACGCTAGCCGGGTCATCGGGCCCAAGCGAGGTGAGGAACGCGGCCACCAACGCCTTGATCACCTCGGAGTGCTCGGCCATCTCGCCACCGATCGGCGGCCGGGTGGCGGCGAACCAGGACGCCAGCGGGGGCTCTCGCGGACCATGCGCAGCGTGGTGGCGATGCCCGCGAGTCGTTTCCGCGGGTCATCGATCCCACCGATCCTCTCTTTGATCGCACCGTGTAGTCGGTAGGCCTCGCGGTGCACATAAGCCGGTGCGCAAACGCGTCACGATTCTCGAAGTAGCGGTACAGCGTCGCGCGGGAACAGCCTGCGGCCCTGGCGATCTCGTTCATGCCGACGGAACCGGAGTCATGCTGTGTGAAGAGTTCCTCAGCCGCGTCGAGAATGCGGTCGGCGGCCACCTCAGTTCGACGCGCGGCCAGCCAGTCGTTACCCGCCATCAGCACTTCACCGCAAACGGCACCGACAGCGGACGTCGTACATAACTGCCGTCGGCCCACACGATGGCGGACTCGTCGATCTCGAAATCCTGGCAGCGGGCTAGCAGCTCAGTCAGCGCGACCCGCGATTGCATCCGGGCAGCGGCCGCGCCCAGGCAGTGGTGGGCACCGTGGCTGAATGTCAGGATGTTGCGCGGGCAGCGTGTCACATCGAGCTCACGGGCGTCAGCCCCGTACTGGCGCTCGTCCCGGTTCGCCGACCCGTACAGCAGCAACACCTTGCGGCCGGCCGGGATGGTGGTGTCGCCGATCGTCACGTCGCGAGTGGTGGTGCGGGCCAGCCCCTGTACCGGCGAGGTCAGCCGCAACAGTTCTTCCACGGCGTCGGCGATCAATCCGGGCTCGTCTGCCAGCAGCCGGCGCTGGTCAGGACGCTGGTGCAGCAGCGGCATTGAGCCACCGAGCATTCCGGTGGTGGTGTCGTTGCCGCCGGTGACCATCGTGAACGTGAACGCGAGCACCGACAAAGTGCCGGCGATGTCGCCGTCGGCACCGACACCGGCGGCGACCAAGTGTGAGATGGTGTCGTCCTCGGGTTCGGTTCGGCGCCGCTCGATCAGCTCGGTGAAGTAGGCCATCATCGACCCGACCGCATCGCCGACGGCGGCGATGCCGCCCTCGGCGGTGTTGGCCGCGACGATCGCCTCGGTCCAGCCGTCGAATCGGGTCCGGTCCTCCTCCGCGACGCCTAGAAAGTGTGCGACGACCATCGACGGCAGCGGTTTGAACAGCTCGGCGACGATATCCCCGCCCCGGTTGGCGCGCAGCCGCTCGATGCGCTCGACGACGAACTCGCGCACCTTGGGCTCCACCGCCTCCACCTGCCGCGGAGTGAAACCGCGTGACACCAGTTTGCGGAACTCGGTGTGCACGGGCGGGTCCTGCATCACCATTGGTGGATTGTCTTGCAGCCCAATCAGTTCCAGCTCGCCATAGTTGACGGTAAGTCCCTGCGCAGACGAGAACGTCTCATGGTCGCGCGCCGCCGCCCACACGTCAGCGTGGCGGGACAGCACGTAGTAGTCGTGGTCGGGTCTGCCCTCGGGAACGACGTGGTGCACCGGATCCCGGTCGCGCAGCGCGGCATACATCGGCCACGGGTTAGCCCACGTCTCGGCGGTCGCCAGTTCAAAGCGAGCTTCGTGACACAAACTCGTCGCTATGTCTTATGACTACGACATGTCGACGATAGTGTCAAACCCTGCCTGGTCCCCGACCCTGGGGTTCATCCACACGCCGGACGCCCGCCTCGGGATATGACGCGCCATGTTGTCCGCACCGGGTGATAAACCGACGGTCGGTTAATCACTGAACCGGCGGTGTGTGCGCAGTCGGTGGAGGGGAGGTGGGACAGGTGCGACTCGTGAGGCCTGAGTGACCCTCCAAGCAGGCGCTGCTGGAAGGAGTTGTTGAGGCGGTGAGCAACAATGCCGGCGAGGCGGTGCAGCCCGTGGTGGCCGACCTAACGCTGCCCCGCCAGGATCGCTTGGCGCCAAAGCTCACCGGTGAGTCAGATCGCCGCGCCGGGGTTGAGGATGCCCAAGGGGTCTAGCGCCTGCTTGATGCGCTGATTCAGCGCCATCGCATCCGGGCCGATCTGCCCGGCCAGCCACGGCCGCTTGAGCCGACCGACGCCATGCTCGCCGGTGATGGTGCCGCCCAGGCTGATGGCCAGCTCCATGATTTCGCCGAACGCGAGGTGAGCGCGCTGCATCATCGCGGCATCGGTGGGGTCGTAGACGATCAGGGGGTGGGTGTTGCCGTCGCCGGCGTGCGCGATCACCGAGATCGTCAGCTCACGTTCGGCGGCGATGCGCGCGATTCCGGTGACCAGTTTGCCGAGCGCCGGCAGTGGCACGCCGACGTCTTCCAGCAACAGCGATCCCTTGCCCTCGACCGCCGGGATGCAAAATCGGCGGGCGGCGACGAACGCCTCGCCCTCCTCGGGATCGTCGGTGGAAAACACTTCTTTCGCACCGTGTTCGGCGAACACCGCAGCCATCAGTTCGGCGTCCTCGGCGCCAGCCCGTCCACGCTCGTCGGAGCCGGCGAGCACCATGGCGGCGGCCTCGCGGTCCAGACCCATGCGGAAGGTGTCCTCGACGGCGTTGATCGCCACCGAGTCCATGAACTCCAGCAGCGCGGGACGGATCCGCCCGGTGACCCCGAGCACCGCGTCCGTCGCGGCCTGGACCGAGGCGAAGGTGGCCACCACGACACTCGACGGGTGTTGCGCGGGCAACAGCCGCAGCGTCACCTCGGTGATGACGCCCAGCGTGCCCTCGCTGCCCACGAACAGCTTGGTCAAGCTCAGCCCAGCGACATCCTTGAGCCGCGGGCCACCCAGCCGCACGGCGGTGCCGTCGGCCAGCACCACCTGCAGGCCAAGCACGTAATCGGTGGTGACGCCGTACTTCACGCAGCACAGTCCACCGGCGTTGGTGGCGATATTGCCGCCGATGCTGCAGATCTCATACGACGACGGGTCCGGCGGGTACCACAGCCCGTACTCGGCGACGACCTTCTTCACCTCGGCATTGAGCAGCCCGGGCTGGACCACCGCGGTCCGGGTGACCGGGTCCACGGTGATGTCGCGCATCTTCTCCGTCGATAGCACGATGCTGTCATCGAGGGCGGTCGCTCCGCCGGAGAGTCCGGTTCCGGCGCCCCGGGTGACGACCGGTACCCGGTTGGCGCTGGCCCAGCGCAGCACGGCCTGCACTTCCTCGGTGCGCCGCGGCTGCACCACGGCCAGCGGTTTGCCCGCCGACGGGTCGAGGGCACGGTCCTGCCGGTAGCTCTCGGTCACGCCCGGATCGGAGACCACCATCCCGTCCGGCAGCGCAGCGATCAGGCCGGCCAGCACATCAGCGCCCACGGCCCGATCTTACGTTTCGGCCGCCATGCCACCGGTGACCTCGGCCTCGGCGCGCGGCCGAATCAAACGCCAACGCCGCCACCGAGCCGCCGGATTTCGCGGCGCGCGGGCCTACATGCACGATGTTGATGTGCTCGCCCATCCGCGCACCGGCCAGGCATTCGATTCTCCTGTTGCACCCGGCACGGGCTGGCCGGGGGATCCAGCCACATCGCAGACTCCGGTCGCCGTCGACCCAGCACAGGTTTCGAAACTGGCGAGCGGGGCCGGCTCGATACCGGAACTCGACGCTGTGATCAGCGTGTGCCGGGCCTGCCCGCGGTTGGTCACCTGGCGTGAGGAAGCCGCCGTGGTCAAACGCCGAGCCTTCGCCAACCAGCCGTACTGGGGGCGGCCGGTTCCGGGCTGGGGATCGGACCGGCCGCGACTGCTGATTCTCGGGTTAGCACCTGCCGCGCACGGCGGCAACCGGACCGGGCGGATCTTCACCGGCGACCGTTCCGGTGATCAGTTGTTCGCCGCGCTGCACCGGGCCGGGCTGGTGAGCTCGCCGATCAGCGTCGACGCCGCGGACGGGTTGCGGGCCAATCAGATTCGGATAACCGCACCCGTGCGGTGCGCGCCGCCGGCCAACGCTCCGACACCGGCCGAACGGGTGACGTGCTCGCCGTGGCTGAACGCCGAATGGCGGCTGGTGTCCGACCACGTCCGCGTGATCGTCGCCCTTGGCGGCTTCGCCTGGCACATCGCGCTGCGGCTGGTGGATCTAGCCGGGATGCGCAAGCCGCCGTTCGGTCACGGCGCGGTCGCCGAACTGCCGTCGGGTGTGCGTTTGCTCGGCTGCTATCACCCCAGCCAGCAGAACATGTTCACCGGCAAGTTGACTCCGGCCATGCTCGACGCCACCTTCAGTGACGCCAAGAAATTGGCAGGGATTCGGTGAAGGCGGTGGCGGTCCACTGTCACGTCGACGGGGAAGGTCGCGATGGCCGCACGCGTTGAGGCCGACGTGCGACTTTCCGTCCTCGACCTCGTCCCGGTCCGTACAGACCAGTCCACCTCGGACGCGCTGGCGGCCACCGTGCGGCTGGCGCAGACCGCGGACCGACTCGGGTTCACCCGCTACTGGGTCGCCGAGCACCACAACATGCCGTCCGTCGGCGCTACCAGCCCGCCCGTGCTGATCGCCTACCTGGCCGCGCAGACCTCCCAGCTGCGGCTTGGATCAGGCGGCGTGATGCTGCCCAATCACGCGCCACTCGCGGTGGCTGAACAGTTCGCGCTGCTGGAGGCGGCCGCCCCGGGCCGCATCGACCTCGGAATCGGGCGGGCGCCCGGCTCGGACCCGGTGACGTCGTGGGCGCTGCGCGCGGGCCGCGATGATCGCGACATCGAGCACTTCCCCGACTATCTCGACGACGTGGTCGCGTTGATGGGTCCGCGCGGCGCGCGGGTGCCGTTGCGCGGTGGAGACTACGTCCTCAAGGCCACCCCGGCCGCCGTCACCGAACCGCGGGTGTGGTTGCTGGGGTCGTCGGTGTACTCGGCGCAGCTGGCCGCCGCGAAGGGGCTGCCGTACGTGTACGCCCACCACTTCTCCGGCAAAGGAACCGAAGAGGCGCTCGCGCTTTACCGCTCCCGGTTCGTGCCCAGCAAGCTGGCCGCCGAGCCGGTGACATTTTTGACGGTGAACGCGACAGTGGCCGAAACCCGTGACGAGGCAGAGGCTTTGATGCTGCCGAACCTGCACATGATGGCCCGGCTGCGGACCGGCCAGCCGCTCGGGCCGCTGGAGCTCGTCGAAGACGCCCAGGCGGCCGAGCTCACACCGCAGCAGCAGCACATCGTCGAGCGCGGACTCCAACGCGCCGTCCTGGGCACACCCGTCGGGGCCGCTGAGCAGCTGCGAGCCCTTGCGGAACGGTTCGACGTCGACGAGGTGATGGTCAACCCGGTCGCGTCGGCACACCGCGGCACCGACCCGGCCACCGCACCGGCTCGCGAGAAGACCCTTGAACTGCTTACCAAAGATCTGTTTTAGCGCGGCGACGATGCGGGCCGCACAACGGCCCGAGGTGGGGGTACCGCCCGCTTGCGGGGGATGAGCCGGGCAAATGGGGCTAGCGGCGGCTCAACACGATTACCGGGATCGGCCGCGACGTCCTCTTCTGGTAATTCTCGTAGCGGTTGGCGTTGTTCTTGTTGACGATCTGCCACAGCCGCGCGTAATCCGGGTCGTCGGGCAGGACCGGCTTTGCCGTCATGGCGAATCGCTTTGGCCCGACGTTCATTTCGACGTCTGGGTTGGCCTTGAGGTTGTGATACCAGCCCGGGCGACCGGGGATCTCCCCCTTTCTAGGCGACAATCAGATAAGTATCGCCGTCGCGCGCATAGGTGAGTGACGTGGTCCGCGCCTTACCGGTTTTGGCACCGGTGGTGTGCAGCAGCAAGCTCGGCGGCGCGCCGGGGATTCGGTGTCCGATCCAGCCGTTGGTCCTCCGGTAGATCATGTCGTGGACACGCAACAGTCGTGTGCCCACCTGCTCCATCGGCGTGAGATAGCTCATGGGCTCAGTCTTGTGCAGTGGCGTCCAATTGCGCTAGCGCCTCCCGCAAGATCCGGCCGGTGGTTTCCCGGTCCAGATCGCGGCGCAACAGCATGCCTTTGGCGACCGACAGCTTGTCGCCGTTGCGCCGCGGCAGCACATGCAGGTGAACATGAAACATCGTCTGGAAGGCGGCGCGGCCGTCATTGATCGCGATATTGGTCGCGTCGGCCAATTCGGTCGCGCGGGCGGCCTGCGCGATCCGTTGGCCGATCCTGACCATGTCGGCCAGGGTCTCTGGCGGGGTGTCGGTGAGGTCGACGGTGTGGCGTTTGGGCAGCACCAGCGTGTGGCCGCGGGTAAACGGCCGGATGTCGAGGATGGCGAGGTAGTCGTCATCCTCGTAGATGTGGATGGCCGGAGCCTCACCGGCGACGATCGCACAGAACACGCAGGACATAAGGCCACCGTAGCGGTCTGGTCAGATCGACAGGGCCGCAGCCATGGCCTCGATCGCCCGGTCGAGGATCGCCCGTGTGGTGCCGAAGTTCAGCCGCGCGAAACCGGAGCTGACCGCGGCGCCGAACGGGATGCCGGGACTGAGCGCCACTTTCGCCTTGGAAAGCAGGTAGTCCGCCGGTTCGGTCGGCAGCTTCAGCGCCCGGAAGTCCACCCACGACAGGTAGGTGCCCTCGGGAGTGTTGACGTTCACCCCGGGGATCAGTTCCGGCAGCGTTCGCGCCAGGTGGTCGCGGTTTGCCCGGAGATAAATGAGCAGCTCGTCCAGCCATGGGGCGCCGTGATTGTAAGCGGCAATGTTGGCGCGAATCCCGACCGTGGACGTGCCCATGCGGTGGAGCCAGTTGATCCGGTCCCATTCATCAGCGTCGTGCTGGTTGGACAGCATCACCTGAGCGCACATGAGGCCGGGCAGGTTCCAGCCCTTGGACGCCGACACCAGCGTGACCACCGTTTCGGCGGCCGCGTCGGACACCGAGGCGGCGGCGATGTGGCGTCGCTCGTAGACCAGCGGTCCCCAGATCTCGTCGGCGATGACTCGGGCGCCGTGGCGGGCCGCGACGTCGACGATGGTGCGCAACTCATCCTGGGTGAACGCCGTGCCCAGTGGATTGTTCGGATTGCACAGAATCAGCGATCCGGCCCCTTTTGCGAATGCGGCATCAACAGCTTCGGGGTCGAGCACGTAGCGTCCGGAGTCCTCCTGCACCATCGGGATTTCCACCCGTTGACGGCCGGTGACGTGCAGGACATCGAAGAACGGCATGTATGCCGGCACCGGCAATGCCACCGGACTCTCCGGTCTGGTGAGGAAGTTGATGGCAACTTCCATTCCCTTCAGGACGTCCGGAACGACGCGGACCCACTCGGGCTGGACGTGCCAGCCATACCGACGTCGGTACCAGTCGGCCGCCGCTCTCGGCAGCGCGTCGTCTCCGAACGTCGGGTAGCCGAATTCCTCGTCGGCAATCCACGCCCGCACCGCGTCGAGCACTGCCGGGGCCGTGGGAAAGTCCATCTCCGCGATCCACAGTGGCACCACATCGGGCTCGAAAAAGTTCCACTTGATCGTCTTGCGCCGCCGGAGCTGATCCTCGGTCAAGAGGTTGAAGACGCTATCGCTCATGTCAGTAGTCTGCTCTGCGCCATCTCTTCACCACGAGACCGCCGGTGTCGCTTGACGGCAGCTCGATATGCTGCCGCGGTGGACGCTCGCGATCCCGCCTTCGCCGGTGCGGCTGAGCAGGCGCGGATGCTGGCCGCCGGTGAGCTCACCGCGCCGGGGCTGCTCGAGGTCTATTTGGAGCGGATTGCACGCCTGGATCCGCAGCTGCGCTCTTACCGCGTGGTGCTGGCCAATACCGCGCGCGAGGAGGCCGCCGCCGCGCAGCGTCGCCTCGACGCTGGCGAGCGGCTGCCGCTGCTGGGCGTGCCCGTCGCGATCAAAGACGATATCGATGTTGCCGGCGAGGTGACGACGTACGGCAGCAGCGCGCACGGTCCGGCCGCCACCCGCGACGCCGAGGTGGTCGGTCGGCTGCGGGCGGCAGGCGCGGTGATTATCGGCAAAACCGCTGTGCCCGAACTGATGATGTTGCCCTACACCGAGTCGTTGATGTTCGGGGCCACCTGTAACCCGTGGGACACTGCGCGTACGCCGGGTGGCAGCAGCGGCGGCAGCGGCGCCGCGGTGGCCGCCGGGCTGGCTCCGCTGGCACTGGGCTCCGACGGTGGCGGCTCGATCCGCATTCCGTCGACCTGGTGCGGCCTGTTCGGCCTCAAACCGCAACGCGACCGGGTCCCGCTAGCACCGCACGACGATGCCTGGTGCGGACTGAGCGTCAACGGCCCGATAGCGCGGTCCGTGAAGGACGCGGCGTTGTTTCTCGACGCGACGGCGACGGTACCCGGCCCCGACGGCGAGTTCGTTGCCGCTGCAGCACGAAACCCCGGCCGGCTTCGAATCGCCTTGAGCACCAAGGCTCCACCGCCTCTGATCGTCAAGTGCGGGAAGCAGCAACGGGCGGCGGTCGACCAGGCAGGTGCGCTGCTTCGCGAACTCGGTCACCAGGTCATCGCCCGCGACCCCGAATATCCGGCGTCCGCAATCTACGCAAACTATCTGCCGCGCTACTTCCGAGGGATCCACAACGACGTGTGCTCGCTTCCTCATCCGGAGCGGCTGGAGGTGCGCACCCGCAATATGGCGCGCATCGGGCACCTGATCTCCGACCGCCGGATGACGGCCGTGCGGGCGGGCGAGGCGGCGGCAGCCGCCCGCATACAGTCGATCTTCGAGGATGTCGACGTCATCGTCACGCCGGGCAACGCCACTGGCCCGCCCCGCATCGGCGCCTACCAGCGCCGCGGCGCGGTGTCGAGCTTGCTGTTGGTGTCGGCCCGGGTTCCGTTTTTCGAAATCTGGAATCTGACGGGTCAGCCGGCCGCGGTGTTGCCGTGGGGATTCGACGGCGACGGCCTGCCGCTGTCGGTACAGCTCGTCGGCCGGCCATACGACGAGGCGACATTGCTGGCGCTCAGCGCGCAGATGGAGGCCGCGAGACCGTGGGCACAGCGGCGCCCCCCGGTGTCATGACAGCGAAATGACCCGCCACGCGGCCAGCTTGTCGCCAGCCGGCATGACACGGACCGGGCTGGTGGACGGCAGCCGCTGGTAGCGCACCGGTGCCTCGACGTGCACCAGCCTGCGGAAGAGTGCGGCCGCCTTGTCGCCGTTGAAGTACACCCGGTTGATGGCTGGGTAATTAGCGAACAGCTCCGCAAAGTTATTGGGCGCCAAGCTCTTCGGATCGATCTTGGCATCCGAACTGCCGGCGCGGCGGCACTTGTGCAGCACATCCCAGAGCGCGACCCGGTGCGATCGCAATGCAGCGAGCCGATTTTCGTACGGTGCTCTCGCGTCGAAGCCGAAGAGCTCACCGGTGATCTGCCAGAATGCATTTCGCGGATTGGCGTAGTACTGATGTGTCGCCAGCGATTGCTGGCTCGGAAAGGACCCGACGATCAGCAACCGGGCGCTGTCTTCGATAACCGGTGGGAATCCCTCCAGCAGCGGTGTGGTCATCAGCTCACATCATGCGCCGCGCACGTTATACCTTGACGACGTGGTCAACGCGAACATCGACGATCTGCTCGACGGTCTGGAGGGCGGCGCGCGTGCCGAGCGCGCGGAGCTCATCGAGTGGCTGCTCGAACAGGGCTTCACCGTCGACCAGATTCGGGGCGAGGTCGTTCCGATGCTGCTGGCCACGCGCCGACTGATGGGCGACGATGGCACGTATGTCTCGGCGCGGGAGATCAGTGAATCAGCCGGCATCGACTTGGACTTGTTGCAACGCGTGCAACGTGCGATCGGGCTGGCCAGGGTCGACGATCCCGACGCGGTCGTGCACATGCGGGCCGACGGTGTTGCCGCCGCACACGCACAGCGATTCGTCGAGTTGGGGCTGGATCCTGAGCAAGTGGTGCTCGTGGTGCGCGTGCTCGCCGAAGGCCTCTCGCGTGCTGCGGAGGTGATGCGCTACTCCGCGATGGCCGCGATCCTGAAGCCGGGGGCAAGTGAACTGGATATCGCCAAGGGATCGCAGGCACTGGCGAGCCGGATCAAGCCGTTGCTCGGCCCGATGATCCAGGACCTGCTGTTCATGCATCTGCGGCACATGATGGAAACCGAAGCCGTTAACGCCAGCGAGCGAGCCGCGGGCGCGCCGCTGCCCGGTGCGCGGCAGGTGACCGTCGCCTTCGCCGACCTTGTCGGCTTCACCCGGCTGGGTGAGGTCGTGCCGCCCGAGGAGCTGGGCCAACTCGCGAACCGGCTGACCGATCGCGCCCGCGACGTGGCCGTCCCACCTGTGCGGTTCATTAAGACCATCGGCGATGCGGTGATGTTTGTCTGCACCGACCCCGCGCCATTGCTGGATGCCGTCCTGAAGCTTGTCGAGGCCACTGACACCGACAACGACTTTCCCCGGCTGCGAGCGGGCGTTGCCTCCGGCGTGGCGGTGAGTCGCGCGGGCGACTGGTTCGGCAGTCCGGTGAACCTGGCGAGCCGGGTCACCGGGGTGGCGCGGCCAGGCGCCGTGTTGGTGGCTGATTCGGTGCGCAAGACAGTCGGCGAGGCCGCGGGCTTCAGCTGGTCTTTCGCCGGCGCGCGTCACCTCAAAGGCATCAAGGGTGAAGTGAAAGTCTTTCGCGTCCGGCGAGGCGACAGCACCGACGGCGAGTAGCGCACAAAAGGGCAGGCCCGGAGGACACTCGGGGGCGTCTCACACATCCTGCGCGGCCGGCTCTCACCCCGTGTACCGGCACTTCGGATCAGTCACTTTCCGGGCCTGCTTCGCTACCAAAGCTACAACGTGGAACGCTTCATATCAACGGTTTTCAGCACTTCGCGCGGAATATCGACCAATCCCGACAACGCCGCTGCGCTGGCCTGGCATTCTGGTCACATGCCGGAGAAAAGGATCGACCGGATACGCGCCCGCAGCGCGCTGGAGGTCATCACGCAGCACCCCGGGATGGTGTTGTTCGTCGCATCGCCTGGGATCGCCGTGTTGGCCCTCGTGTGGTGGCTCGCCGGCGCGGGCTGGGCCCTACTTCTACTGATAGCGCTGCTCACGGTCGGCGGCGTCGCGATCCTGCGGAAGCGCTGAGGCGGGCAACCGCTTGGCGTTCGCTGCCGGTGAACGCTGTTTGCATTCCTGTGTAACGGTGTAATTATGTAATCATGAAATACCACCATGGACATGGACGGCGGTATGGCCGCCCCGGGGGTTGGCAGCAAGCCGAGCAACCCGATGTCAGCGATGCGGCAGACTGGTTCGCCGGACGCCTGCCCGAGGACTGGTTCGACGGTGATCCGACGGTGATCGTCGACCGCGAGGAGATCACGGTCATCGGCAAACTTCCCGAGCCCGAGAGCTCCGGAAAAGAAGAAAGCGAGGCCCGCGCGTCGGGCCGCGTCTCACGATTCCGCGAAGAAACCCGGCCGGAGCGAATGAACATCGCTGACGAAGCGCAGGCCCGCTACGGCCGCAAGGTTTCCTGGGGCGTCGAAGTCGGCGGCGAGCGAATTTTGTTCACCCATATCGCAGTACCCGTGATGACGCGCTTGAAGCAACCAGAACGCCAGGTGCTCGACACGCTGGTCGACGCCGGCGTGGCCCGGTCCCGCTCCGACGCACTCGCCTGGTCGGTCAAGCTGGTCGGTGAGCACACCCAGGAGTGGTTGGCCAAGCTGCGCGAGGCGATGGAACAGGTCGACGGTCTGCGAGCGCAGGGCCCAGATCTCTAATCAGGAGTAGATCGGTCGGCTTATCGGGCCAAGCCAGGGCTTGCCGAAATCCTCATCGAGGTTGTCGGCAGTGCAGCAGCAAAGTTCTAATGCGGAGCGCAGCGCGACACACCGCGTTTAGCGGACGCTGATGGGGCGGCCTAAAGTCGGGCCATCTCCCAGTAGGCCCCTCGCCGAGCCAGCAGTTGGGCGTGGGTGCCCTGCTCGACGATCTTGCCTGATTCCATCACCAAGATGACATCAGCGTCATGGATCGTCGAAAGCCGGTGGGCGATAATGAAACTCGTGCGCTCGCGACGAAGTTCGCACATCGCCCGCTGAATAAGAGCCTCGGTGCGGGTATCGACCGAGCTGGTCGCCTCGTCGAGAATCAACAGCTGTGGGCGGGCAAGCAACGCCCGCGCGATCGTGATCAGTTGCTTCTCACCGGCGCTGATATTGCCGCCGTCATCGCTGATCCGCGTCTGGTAGCCGTCCGGCAGCGTGTGCACAAACCGGTCGACGTAGGCCGCCTTGGCGGCTTCCACCACCTCGTTCTCACTGGCGCCCGGGCGCCCGTAGGCGATGTTCTCGGCAACTGTCCCATCGAACAACCAGGTGTCCTGCAGCACCATCCCGATGCGGGAGCGCAGCGAATGCCGGCTCATCGACGCGATATCGACCCCGTCGATCAGAATCCGCCCGGAGTCGACATCGTAGAACCGCATCAGCAAGTTCACCAGCGTGGTCTTGCCCGCACCCGTCGGCCCGATGATCGCGACCGTGCTGCCCGGCTCGGCCGCCAGCGACAGGTCTTCGATCACCGGAGTCCCCGAGCAGTAGGCGAAACTCACGTGCTGGAATTCGACCCGGCCACGCGGTAGCTCGCCGTTGACCGACGGCAGCAGCAAGGCTTGGTCCCGCGATTCCCCGGGCTCGTCGAGCAGCTCGAAAACCCGCTCGGCGCTGGCCACTCCGGACTGCAGCGTGTTGTACATGGCGGCCAGCTGGGTGAGCGGTTGGTTGAACTGGCGCACGTACTGGATGAACGCCTGGATGCTGCCCAGGGTGATCTGTCCGGTCGCCACCTGCAGACCACCGACAACCGCCACCGCGACGTAGCTGAGGTTGCCGATGAACATCGTGGCCGGTGACAACAGACCGGAGCAGAACTGGGCGCCGAAACTGGCCTGGTACACGTCGTCGTTGAACTCCCTGAACTGCTCTTGCGCCTTGGCCCGGTGGCCGAACGTCTTCACCACCGTGAAACCGCTGTAGGTCTCCTCGATGTGGGCGTTGAGCCGTCCGGTGTTGGTCCACTGAGCGACGAACAGCCGCTGCGAACGACGGGTGATCACCCGGATCACCGCCAGTGACAGCGGCACGGTCAGCAGCGTGATCCCGGCCAGCAGCGGCGAGATCGACATCATCATCACCAGCACCGCCGCCACCGTCACCACCGCGGTCAGCAGCTGGCTGACCGTGATCGAGATCGACGTCTGGATATTGTCGATGTCGTTGGTGACCCGGCTCAACAGTTCACCGCGCTGCCGGCCGTCGAAGTAGGACAGCGGCAACCGGTGCACCTTGTCCTCGACATCGGAGCGCAGCGCCCTCATGGTCCGCTGGACGGTGACGTTGAGTATCCGGGCCTGCAGCCAAATCAGCAGCGCGGCAAGAAGGTACAGCCCCAACGCAAGCGCAAGCGTGCGACCCACCGCGCCGAAGTCCACGCCCTGCCCGGGTCTCAGGTTCATTCGAGACAGCAAATCGGCGAAAGTCTCCTCGCCGCGGGCTCGGGCGGCCGCCACAGCTTGTTCCTTGGTTATTCCGGCTGGCAGCCGCCGGCCGATCACGCCGTTGAACAGCAGGTCGGTGGCATGGCCTAGGATTCGTGGGACAATCGCCGAGATGGCGATTCCGGCCATCGACAACGCGATCACCGCGGCCGCCGGCCCACGTTGCGGGGTAAGGCGTTTCACCAGACGCATCGCGGAGCCGGTGAAATCGCGGGACCGCTGCGCGGGGGCCTGGACCACTCGGCGGATCGGCCTATTCACGGCTGGCCCCCCACGCCGGCTCCTAGCGACTGGGAGTCGACGAACTCGGCGTATGTCGGGCAGGCGACCAGCAGCGACTCATGAGTACCCGTGCCCACCACCCGCCCGTCGTCGACGACGACCACTTGGTCGGCCTGGGCGACGGTCGAGATCCGTTGTGCGACAATGATGACCGTCGAATCCGCAGAGATATCCCGTAGTGACGCGCGGACCTTAGCGTCGGTGCGTACATCGAGTGCCGAGAACGCGTCATCGAACAGGTAGATGGCCGGACGGCGAATCACCGCGCGCGCGATCGCTAATCGTTGCCGTTGTCCGCCGGAGAAGTTGATGCCGCCCTGGGCAACGCGCATCTGCAGCCCGTCGTCGTGCGCTCGCACGAACCCGTCGGCGGCCGCCACCCGCAGGGCTTCCCACATCTCCGCCTCGGTGGCGTCGGCTTTGCCGTAGCGCAAGTTGTCCTCGACGGTGCCGGAGAACAGATAGCCGTGTTGAGGTACCAAGCCGATCGCCAACCACAGTCGGTCGATGTCGTAGTCGCGCACATCGACACCGTCCACGCGAACAGCGCCGGTGGTCACGTCGTAGAGCCGGCAGATCAGCGACACCAGCGTCGACTTGCCCGAACCGGTGCTGCCGACGACGGCCGTGGTGGTACCGGGCAGTGCGGTCAGCGAAACGTCCTGCAGCACGGGCCGGTCGGCGCCGGGATAGCAGAATGTCGCCCCGTCCAAACGCAACTCGCCTTCGATTCCGCGCGAGGGGCACACCGGATTCTTTGGGCTGCTGACCGCCGGACTAGTGGACAGCACCTCGGTGATCCGTTCGGCGCACACCGTGGCCCGCGGCAGCACCACCAGCATCATGGTCGCCATCAGCACCGCCATCAGGATCTGCATGAAGTAGGACAGAAAGGCGATCAGTGACCCGACCTGCATCTGGCCGCTGTCGATCCGCAGGCCGCCGAACCAAATCACCGCGACGCTGGAGCAGTTGATCGTCAATGTGGTCACCGGCAGCATCAGCGCCTGCCAGTTGCCCGCGGTCAGCGCGGTGTTCGACAGGGTGACATTGACTCCGGCGAACCTATCTCGCTCGAAGGATTCACGCGCGAACGCCCTGACCACCCGCACACCGGCCAGTTGGTCACGCATCACCCGGTTGATCGTGTCGATCAGCTTTTGCATGCTGCGGAAGATCGGCAGCGTGTGCGAGATGATCCAGTAGTTGGCCACGGCCAGTATCGGAACACTCACGAGCAGCAGCCACGACAACCCGGCGTCCTGATGGATGGCCATGAAGATCCCGCCGACGCACATGATTGGCGCGGTGACCAGCACGGTGCACGACATCTGCACCAGGAATTGGATTTGCCGGACGTCGTTGGTGGTGCGGGTCAACAGCGACGGCGCGCCGAACCGCGCGGTCTCGTGATCGGAGAAGGTGGTGACGTGGTGGAACATCGCCGAGCGGAGATCGCGACCGAATCCCATTCCGGTCCGTGAGCCGAAGTAGACCGCCCCGACTGCGCACAGCACCTGCAGCCCGGTGACCACGAGCATCACCCCGCCGAGCTTGACGATGGTGGTGGTGTCGCCCTTGGCGACGCCGTCGTCGATGATCGCGGCGTTGACCGTCGGCAGGTACAGCGACGCCAGGGTGCTGATCAGCTGCAGGACCATCACTGCCGCGACCAACCACAGATACGGCCGGACATACTGGCGCAGCAGTGCCAGGACCATCTGGTAACTGTCGCACACCCGGTTGTTGGCGGTCACCGAATGGTTCGGGCATACGTCACGCCCAGCTGCCACAACGAACGCCCTGCTCAGGTGCGTTGGTGGTTGACCCGCTGGGCTGACGCTACAGTGCATCGTGTGACCAGCAGTAGGCGAGCGTCGCGGTGCGGCGACACGTGACGGCGCTGGCCCTGGCGGCCGCGACCTTGATCCCGATGATTGCCGGATGCTCCCATTCCGGCTCCAATCCATCCCAGCAGGCACAATCGCCCGCGCCCGCGTCCGGGGAGGGGCACCACGGACCGTTCTTCCCGCAATGCGGCGGGATCGGCGACCAGACGGTGACGGACCTGACCAAGGTGACCGGGCTGGTCAACACCGCCCAGAACTCCGTGGGCTGTCAGTGGCTGGCGGGTGGGGGTATCCTCGGGCCGCACTTCTCCTTCTCGTGGTATCGCGGCAGCCCGATCGGGCGGGAACGCAAGACCGAGGAGCTATCACGTACCAGTGTCGAAGACATCAACATCGACGGGCACGGCGGTTTCATCGCCATTGGTAGCGAGCCCACCCTGGGTGACTCGCTGTGCGAGATCGGAATCCAATTCAATGACGACTTCATCGAATGGTCGGTGAGCTTCAATCAGAAACCGTTCCCGGATCCATGCGACGTGGCCAAACAATTGACTCGTCAGTCGATTGCGAATGCGAAATGAGCCGTTCGGTGCGTCAGCGGGTCCTCGCCGGTGCGGTCATCCTGATTACCGCGCTGTCGGTGGTGACGGGGTGTTCACGGTCCGTCGCCGGCAATCCCGTGAAAGCGGGCGCGGGCGGGGTCCCGCGCAACGACAAGTCCGAACAGCAGTACCCGAACCTGCTCAAGGAATGCGAGGTCCTGACCACGGATATCCTGGCCAAGACCGTGGGCGCCGATCCACTCGATATCCAGAGCACGTTCGTCGGCGCGATCTGCCGGTGGCAGGCCGCCAATCCGGCCGGTCTCATCGACATCACCCGGTTCTGGTTCGAGCAGGGCAGCCTGAAAAACGAGCGCAAGGTCGCTCAGGGCCTGAAATATCAGATCGAGAGCCGCTCCATCGCGGGTGTGGACTCGATCGTGATGCGGCCCAACGATCCCAACGGCTCATGCGGTGTCGCCAGTGACGCCGCGGGCGTGGTCGGCTGGTGGGTGAACCCGCAGGCGCCCGGCATCGACGCCTGCGCGCAGGCCATCAAGCTCATGGAGCTGACGCTGGCGACGAATTCCTAGGAGTTGACCCTGACCGACGTTTCCCAGCCGAGCTTCCGCGAGTCAGAAGCAACGGCTGCGATCGGGCCGAGATCACGACCCTGGCTTCTGTTTGGCGGCGTCCTCAAGCTTCAGCGCGGCACGTGGAACTTGAGCAGCGCGGCGTCGCCGAGATCAAGGCGTTCCCAGCGGCAGGGCACCTGTAATACCGCGATCGCCGACGTCGGGAACTTTGCCAAGATACGTTCGACGGCGGCTGTGTTGGTGCCGTCGGCGCCGGCCAGGCCGATCGTCACCTCAGAGATCGTCGGCTCGTGCCCGACGACGAGCAGGGTGTCGACATCGTCCTCGACTCGGTTGACCTCGTCGATCACCTCCGCGGTCGTGGCACCGTACAACCGCTCGACATAGCGCACCGGCGCGTCGACAGCTGCGCGTGCCAGGGTCTCTCGGGCACGTGTCGCCGTCGAGCACAGCACCGCGTCGACGACGGGGAAGTTGGCACGAAGCCAGTCACCGGCCAGCCCAGCTTCCCGGACCCCGCGGGGCGCCAACGGCCGGTCGTGGTCGGCAACCCCGGCCGGCCACGCCGACTTCGCATGCCGCAGCAGCACCAGGGTGTGGTATTGATCGCCCATGTCGCCAACAGTAGGGCACTGCTCGGAGAGGGACGCCGGACCTGCCGACCGAGGTCCCCGGACTTGTCGGTCGCCAGCCCTAGACTCGCCTTGCCTTGAGAGCCGCACAACATCAGGAGGGGCCACGGCATGCGATTCGTGCATACCGCCGACTGGCAGCTCGGCATGACCCGCCACTTCCTTGCCGGCGATGCCCAGCCGCGGTATTCGGCGGCCCGGCGCGACGTGGTGGGCGGGCTGGGTCCGCTGGCAGCCGAAGTGGGTGCCGAGTTCGTTGTGGTGGCCGGTGATGTCTTCGAGCACAACCAGCTCGCCCCGCAGGTGATCAGTCAATCGTTGGAAGCCATGCGCGCCATCGGGATTCCGGTCTACCTGTTGCCCGGCAACCATGACCCGCTGGACGCGTCGTCGGTCTACACCAGCGCGCTGTTCACCACCGAATGCCCGGACAACGTCGTCGTCCTCGACCGGGCCGGCGTCCACGAGGTCCGGCGGGGACTGCAGATCGTGGCCGTGCCATGGGGGTCCAAGGTGCCGACGAGAGACCTGGTCGCCGAGGTGCTCGACGGATTGTCGGCCGACGGCGTCACCCGGGTGCTGGTCGCCCACGGTGGCGTCGATGTGCTGGACCCCGATCACGGCAAACCGTCGCTGATCCGGCTCGCCGTTCTGGACGACGCGCTGGCCCGCGGCGCAGTGCATTATGTGGCGCTGGGTGACAAGCATTCGGTCACCGAGGTCGGCAGCAGCGGTCGGGTGTGGTACGCCGGCTCACCGGAAGTCACCAACTTCGACGGCATTGAACCCGACCCGGGCCATGTATTGGTGGTCGACATCGACGAAACCGATCTGCGACGGGCTGTCACTGTCGACGCCCGGCACGTCGGCCGCTGGCGGTTTCTCACCTTGCGCCATCAAGTGGACACCAGCCGCGACATCGCCGACCTGGACCTGAACCTAGACCTGCTGACCGGCAAAGACCGCACGGTGGTCCGGCTGGCGCTGACTGGTTCGTTGACGGTCACTGACCGCGCTGCGCTGGACGCCTGCCTGGACAAATACTCGCGGTTGTTTGCCTGGCTGGGACTCTGGGAGCGCCACACCGACCTGGCAGTGATACCGGCAGACGGCGAGTTCAGCGACCTCGATATCGGCGGATTCGCCGCTGCGGCGGTCGAGGAGCTGGTCGCGACGGCACGCGTGGTCGACGCCGAGACCGCCGGTGACGCCCAGGCGGCGCTGGCGCTGTTATTGCGACTCGCTGACAGAGGCGCGGCATGAAGCTTCACCGGCTGGTCCTGACGAACTACCGCGGCATCGCACACCGCGAGATCGACTTTCCCGACCACGGCGTGGTGGTGGTGTGCGGCGCCAACGAGGTCGGTAAGTCGTCGATGATCGAGGCGCTCGATCTGCTGCTGGAATCCAAGGACCGCTCGACGAAAAAGGACGTCAAGCAAGTCAAGCCGACTGACGCTGACGTCGGTTCCGAGGTCACCGCCGAGATCAGCACCGGTCCGTATCGCTTCGTCTACCGCAAGCGCTTCCATAAACAGTGCGAGACCCAGTTGACGATGCTGGCACCGCGCCGCGGACACCTGACCGGCGACGAGGCGCACGAGCGGGTGCGGGCGATGCTGGCCGAGACGGTGGACATCGAGCTGTGGCGCGCTCAGCGGGTGCTGCAGGCCGCCTCGACGGCCGCGGTGGATCTGTCGGGCTGCGATGCGTTGTCGCGGGCGCTGGATGTCGCCGCCGGCGATGCCGCCAGGCTGTCGGGCAGCGAGCCGTTGCTCATCGAGCGGATCGACGCCGAGTACGCACGCTACTTCACCCCGACCGGCCGTCCCACCAGCGAGTGGGCCGCCGCGGTCTCCCGGCTAGCCGCCGCCGAAGAGGAGGTGACACGGTGCGCGGCGGCGGTCGCCGAGGTCGACGAGCGGGTGCGTCGCCACGCTGCCCTGACCGATCAGCTGGCCGAGTTGTCACGACAACAGGCTGCTGCCGAGCCTCGGCACGCCGCCGCGCAGGCCGCCGCCGACAAAATCGCAGCGCTCACCGAAAAACACCGCGAAGCCCAACTGATCGCTACCGCTGCGGCCGCGACCAGCGCCACAGCGACCGCCGCATATACCGAACGGCTGCGACTACGGACCGAAGTCGACACGCGCGCCGCGGCAGTCGCCGCCCTCGACGCCGAGGCGCGCGAGGCCGCCGGCGCGGCCTCGCGGGCTCGTGAGGTTGCCACCGCCGCCGACGCCGCGGTCGAAGAGGCCACCCGGATCCTGGCGGCTGCCCAACGGCGCGCCGAATCCGCCCGGCGCATCGTCGACCAGCTGTCCGACCGCGACGAGGCCGACCGGTTGAGCGCTCGGCTCGCCAAGATCGACGCTCTCCGGCGTGACCGCGACCAGGCCAGCGACGAACTGTCCGCCATCGGCATCACCGAAGACCTAGCGCAGCGAATCGAGAACGCCGCTACTGCAGTCGATCGCGCCAGCGGACAGCTCGCGTTGATCTCCGCGACCGTGGAATTCACCGCGGCTGCCGACATCGAACTCGTGACCGGTGACCAACGGGTGTCGTTGCCGGCAGGTCAGAGCTGGTCGATCACGGCGACCGCTCCCACCGAAATCGGTGTTCCCGGTGTGCTGACCGCGCGGGTCATCCCGGGGGCCACCACCCTCGACATTCAGGCCGAATACGCTGCGGCACAACAAGAGTTGGCGGCCGCACTGGCGGCGGGACATGTCGCTGACCTGGCCGCGGCACGATGCGCCGACCAGCGGCGCCGCGAACTGCAGAGCAGTCGCGACCAGCTGACCGCGACCCTGGGCGGGCTGTGCGGAGACGATCATGTAGACCAACTGCGCTCACGGCTGGCGCAGTTGCGTGCCGGTCGACCGGCTCAATCCGATCTGTGCACGATGGATATCAGCGCCGCGCGTGCCGAGCTCCACGCGGCCGAAGCGGCTCGCGCGGCCCCGGACGCGGAATGCGAGACCCGACGCCGTGTCGCAGCGACGGCGGCCATTAAGCTCACCGAGACATCAACGCGCGCAACGATTTTACAGAACAAAGTGGCTACCCAACGTGCCGAGCTGGACGCGGCCACTAATCGGCTGGCGCAGGAGCTGCGGTTGATCAGCCACGAGGACCTGGCGTCCTCGGCGGACGCCAAACTACGGGCGGCGCAAACCGCAGAGCGGTGGGTCGCTGAGTTGGCCGAGCAACTGGCCGCCGCTTCGCCTGACGCGGTAGCCGCCGAATTAGCCGATGCCGCCGAGGAGGCCGAGGCGCTGCGCGCTCGCCACAACGAAGTTGCCCGCGCGCTGCACGAGGTCAGCGTTGAACTCGCGGTCTTCGGCACCGAAGGGCGCAAGGGCAAGCTCGACGCTGCCGAGACCGAGCAGGAACACGCTGCCAGCGAGTACACCCGAGTCCGCCGCCGGGCCCGGGGCGCCGAGCTGTTGCGGTCGGTGATGGCGCGCCACCGCAACACCACCCGACTGCGCTACGTCGAGCCGTTCCGCGCAGAGCTGCAGCGGCTCGGTCGCCCGGTATTCGGGTCCACCTTCGAGGTCGACATCGACAGCGACCTGCGGATCCGCAGCCGCACGCTTGATGGCCGCACAGTGCCGTACGAGTCACTGTCGGGCGGAGCCAAAGAGCAACTCGGTATCCTGGCACGGCTGGCCGGAGCCGCGCTGGTAACCAAGGAAGACACCGTTCCGGTGCTGATCGACGACGCCCTGGGCTTCACCGATCCGGGCCGGTTGGCCAAGATGGGCGAGGTGTTCGACACGATGGGTGCACACGGACAAGTGATGGTGCTGACGTGTACACCCGCTCGCTACGACGGCGTCAGGGGCGCGCACCGCATCGATCTGTCCACATAACGCTCGGTCGCCATCCCGCAGGCCATACACTCACCGGAATAAGGGGTCGGGCACCTCGTCAGCCGCCACCACAGCGGACTGACCGGCCCGCTGAACGTGTCAGCGCAGCACAGCCCGCGACACTTGACCAAGGCGTGGCTAGCAGCGGCGCGGGCGTGCGGATTTTCCACCGGGCAGCCGAATTCTCCTGAGCCGAAGGGCTTTTGCGAGACCTTCGTCACGCAGCGTAGGGGTGCGCGGTGGAGTACCGCCGACGCCTATCTTAAGCCGGCGATGCGCCGCAAAAACCTGAGCGCGCTCACGGAGGCCACGGCGACCAGGGTCGTCATCGACGGCAAACGGGCGGTCGGTGTGGAATTCGACCAGGCCAGCCAACGGGGCATCGCCCACGCCCGCCGCGAAGTGGTGCTCTGCGGCGGTGCCGTCAACAGTCTGCAATTGCTGATGCTCTCCGGCATCGGGGATCGCGACCACCTCGGCGACCACGGCATCGACACCGTCCACCACGCCCCCGAGGTGGGGCGGAACCTGCTCGACCACCTCGTCACCCCGCTGGGTTTCGACGTCGAAGACGACAGCCTATTCGCGGCCGAGAAGCCGAAACAGCTGATCGACTACCTGCTGCGGCGCCGCGGCATGCTCACCTCCAACGTCGGTGAGGCGTACGGGTTTGTCCGTAGCCGACCCGAGCTCGAGCTGCCCGACCTGGAGCTGATCTTCGCTCCGGCACCGTTTTACGACGAGGGGCTACTTCCTGAGTCGCCGGGGCACGCCGTGGTGTTCGGGCCGATCCTGCTCAAACCGGAAAGCCGCGGCCAGATCACACTGCGGTCCGCCGACCCGCACGCCAAGCCGATCATCGACCCGCGGTATTTGTCCGATCCCGGCGGGGTCGACCGCGCCGCGATGATGTCGGGCCTGCGGATATGCGCCCGGATCGCCGAGGCCCCCGCGCTGAAAGGTGTGCTCGGCGGCATCGCGCGACCACGCGGCGCCACGGCATTGGATGACGCCACCCTGGAGGAGGCGCTCAGCCTTTCGGGTCGCCGACGCCTCGGTGATGCCCAGCATCATCCGAGGACACACCCATGCGCCCTCGGTGCTTGTCGGCGAGAAGGCCGCCGACCTGATCCGCGGCTGACGGCCTGCATCGTCGCGCGCTATTGACCAGCCGGCGATCTCGGCAGAATGGAGTTGATGGCGGGTCGGTTCACATGACGATGAACGCCAAGCGCCGGCAGGTGCACGACAAGCTGGCGGCGCTGCCCGGCGTGCGGCCGGTGCGGCCGGTCTCGCCGGGCAGCGCCGAAACAATTCGATCTGTACAACGTGCGCACCGGGCGAAAGTCCGCGCATCCGCTGGTGATTATCCCGGGCGGGCCGGGAGTGGCGTCGGTGCAGCTCTACAAGCAGTTGCGGCGGCGCGCCGCCGCTGCCGGCCTCGACGTCATCATGATCGAACCCCGGGGAGTGGGAATGTCACGCCACGACGACTCCGGTGCTGACCTGCCGCCGCAGGCTTTCACAGTCGATCAGGTGGTCGACGACGTGGCCGCAGTGCTCGACGACGCCCACGTGGACACCGCCGTCATCTACGGCACGTCGTATGGCACCTACATCGCGGCCGGTGTCGGCGTATGTCATCCCGACCGAGTGCGGGCAATGATCCTCGATTCGCCGCTGCTTTCCCGGCACGACATCGCGGTTGTCCGTGACGCGATCCGCGGCCTGTTGTTGGAGGGCGAGCATCCAGAAACCGCCGGGTTGGCCCCGAAGGTGCGCCAGCTTGTCGATGCCGGGGTGATGACCCCCGCGGCGGGCCAGCTCGCGGCGACGGTATACGGCTACGGCGGGGCCTCCCTGCTCGATCGCCAACTCGACCTGCTGCTAGGCGGCGCTGTGGCGGGGCCTCACCTGGCTCGACAAGATGATCACGCGCAAGGCCCCGCTACGAGATCGACCTGGTGAGCCGGATTGCATTCCGCGAACTCGACTACGGCGCCGAACCCGACGGACTGCCGCTCGACCCGGCGGCGAGGATACGTGAAAAAGCCACTGGAGCAACAGAATTCGTCGCTGAACCATATGACCTGGTGGCCGAGATGCCGAAATTCAGCTGGCCCACCGTGGTGGTTTCCGGTGGCCGCGACCTCACCACGCCGCCAGCGGTGGCCGAGCGCATCGCCTCGCTGCTGCCCGATGTGGTGCTGATTCCGCTGCCGACCATGGCGCACAGCGCGCTGGACACCCGCGAGCACGCCGCGCTGACCATTGCTGCGGCGGCGTGCCGCGGTGAACTCCACGGCTTGGCGGATCGGGCGTCGACGTTGGACGATCTGCCCGGGCGCCCGGCTCTGCGTCTGCTAAGGAAAGCGATCGGCCTGGCCGCTGCAGCCGAGGCAGCGCTGCCCGGGCTGCGGCGCCGGGTGCCGGGCTAGCTCCAGCCCCACTTGCGGGCTAGACAAGCGCTAGCAGCTCGCCGATTGTGAACTGGCTGCGAGTTTTTCGCAAAAATTTCGTAGTGGCTTCACACTCGGCGGATCACGCTGACTGTCATCCGCGGATGTCACGCCAGCGTGCCGCTTGGCGCAAGAAGCTCGCTCCTCAGTCCCGCGTGAAACCGATTGCCGTGTAGTCCACGTCGGCCAGTCCGGGCGCGCCGAAGTTGGCCAGGTTGCTGCGCACTGCGGTATTGCCAGGTGACTGGAACAGCGGCAGGCTGAAGCCTTCGTTCCAGATCATCGTGTCGACCTGGTTGGCCAGCGCGCGTGCCTTGTCCTGGTCCAGCTCGGACAGTGTCTGATCGATCTTGGCGTCGATCTTGGGGTTGCCGATTTTGCCGAAATTGGCGTCGCCGTCCGAGGCGTATATCTGGGTCAGCGCGGACAACGGGTAAGCGCCACCGACCCAAGTGAACTGGGTGATGTCGAAGTCGCCGACGCTGATGTACTGGTTGAAGAATCCGGTGCCGGGCTTGACGTCGAGCACCAGCTTGACGCCGATCTCTGCCAAGTTGTGCTGGGCAACCAGGGCGACCTGCCGGGTGGATGGCGCATCGTAGAACACGTCACGGACGACCAGCGGCTTGCCGTCCTTCTCCCGCACCGCTCCGTTGAGTTTCCAGCCCAGCGCGTCCAAGTCCCTGCGGGCCTGGTCGGGGTTGTAAGCGGCCGGCGCGCTGTTGTTCTGGTAGCCCACCTGGCCGGCGACGTAAACGTGGTTGTTCAGCGGCGTCGGATGGGCGGTCAGGCCGTGCTGTGCGACGTTGGCGATGGCCTGGCGATCGATGCCTCGGCAGATCGCCAGCCGCAGCTTCGCGTCGGCCAGAATGGATCCGGGTGCGCCGTTGAAGGTGAAGTGCCTCCACTCCACGGCCGGCGCGCGCCGGATCACGATTCCCGCGGTGCGCTGGGCGGTGACCATCTCGTCGAGCGTGGCCAGGCCGGCGGCATCGATTGCGTTGTTTTGCAGCGCGGGGATGACGGCGGTGGCGTCGAGGACCAGGAACGTGATGGAATCCAGCCGCGGCACCGCACCCCACCAGCGGGGATTGCGCGTCAGCACAATGCGCTGCGCGGTCCTGTCAATCGTGGACACGATGAACGGTCCGGCTGACGGGCCGGGAGCGTTGAGTTGGCCCTTGTTGAAGACATCCGGGTTGGCCGTCATGCTGCGGGGTTGCATACCGCCGGCGAACATCCCGCGCCACTCCGCGTACGGCTTGGCGAAGGTGATCACCGCCTGGCGATCGCCAACGCCCCTGGTCACCGACGCCACTCGTTCGAATCCGGCCCGGCTGGCGATCAAGTAACGCTTGTCGCGCCCGCTGCACGCGTCGACCTGCGCTTTGAGGTCTTCCCAAGTGATCGGAGTGCCGTCGCTCCATACTGCTTTCGGATTGATGGTGTAGGTGACTACCTGCGGGTTGGTGCCGGTCAGTTCGGCGCCGGTGAAGTAGTCGGTGTTGAGTTTCAACGACCCATCGGCCTGGGTGATAAACGCCCCCGGCAGCGTCGGGCTGACAACCGAACCGACGTCGAACGTGTTGCCGTCGATGTTCAATTCGTTGAAGTTTGGCGGGAATGATGTCAGCGCGAGCCGTAGGTTGCCGCCGTCGCGCAGCGTCGCCGGATCCCGGGGGTTGATGTCGCTGGTGGTTCCGACCCGCGCCTCCGCAAGGTCGCGATACCCGTGCGAGCAGCCGGTGAGGATCAACCCAACCACCAACGCCAGCAGCGCAAGCCTGCGAACGATCGGCGGGTGTATCACCCCGACGATGCTAACCGCTGCCGACATCGGGGTGCGCCCGCGGGACGGCGGCCAGCAGTCGCCGGGTGTACTCGTGCTGCGGGTCGCTGAACACCTGCTCGCCATCACCCTGCTCCACGATCGTTCCCCGGTACATCACCGCTACCCGGTGGGCCAGATGTTTTACCACCGAAAGATCATGCGACACGAACAGATAGGACAATCCGAATTGCCGCTGCAGGTCCAGCAGCAGGTTGATGATGCCCGCCTGGATCGACACGTCGAGCGCCGACACCGGCTCGTCGAGCGCAAGGATCTTCGGCTGCAACGCCAGTGCCCGCGCGATCCCGATCCGCTGCTTCTGCCCGCCGGAGAACTCGGCGGGATAGCGGCTGGCATCGGCGTGGTCCAGCCCGACGATCGCCAGTAGCTCGGCGACCCGCTGCTCGCACCGACGCCTGTCGAACCCGTTGGCGGCCAACGGTTCAGCGACGACGTCGAACACCGGGAGCCGGGGGTCCAGTGAGGCCACCGGGTCCTGAAACACCACCTGCAATTCGGTCCGCAGCTTACGACGGGTGGCTGAGTCGAGCGCTCCGACGTCGGTCCCGAGAACCTCGATGGACCCCGCCTGGGGTTTGGCGAGTTCGAGAATCTGGCGCAGCGTCGTCGATTTCCCCGAACCGGATTCGCCGACGATGCCCAGAGTGCGGCCCTGCACCAACGTGAAACTGACCCCGTCGACCGCACGTATCTCACCCACCCGCCTGCGCAAAACCACACCCTTGGTGAGCGGGTAGGTCTTGGCAAGATCGGTGACGTGCAGCACCACTGCGGGTTCTTCGGCCGTGGTATCAACCGACACAGGTTGTGTTGACACGCCGAAGATTTCGGCCGCACTGCGCCCCGCGACGTCGTCGGTGCGGATGCACGCCGCCCAGTGGCCGTCCCGGATGGTGACGAGATCGGGTTCCGCCGAACGACATTCGCCGATCACCAGCGGACAGCGGGGGGCGAACGGACAGGCACCGGGGGACAGCGACGACATCGTCGGCGGCGCGCCCGGGATCGGAATCAGCCGGGTGCCCTGCGGGGCGTCCAGTCGCGGCACCGAACCCAGCAACCCGACCGTGTAGGGCATCCGACGGTCGCGGTAAAGCTCTTCGACGGTGGCGATCTCGACCGCCCGTCCGGCGTACATGACCAGCGCCCGATCGGCAAACTCCGACACCACACCTAGGTCGTGGGTGATGATCAGCACGCCGGCGCCGGTGACGTCGCGCGCGGTTCGCAGTACGTCGAGGATCTGGGCCTGTACGGTGACGTCCAGCGCGGTGGTCGGTTCGTCGCAGATCAGCAGGTCTGGATCATTGGCGATCGCGATCGCGATCACCACCCGCTGGCGCTCGCCGCCGGACAGCTCGTGCGGGAAGGCCCTCGCCCGGCGTTGCGGCTGCGCGATGCCGACCAGCTCGAGCAGCTCGACGGCACGCTTGCGGGCATCCGCCCGGCTGATCTCGCGGGTGTGGACCAAGATGGCCTCGGCTATCTGGTCGCCGATGGTGTAGACGGGCGTCAGCGCCGACATCGGGTCTTGAAACACGGTGCCGATCGCCTTGCCGCGGATCCGTGACATCGCGTGGTCGGACAGCCCGAGCAACTCCTCGCCGTGCAACCGCACCGATCCCGACACGTGAGCGTATTCGGGCAGCAATCCGACCACGGCCATCGCGGCAGTGGTTTTGCCCGAACCGGATTCCCCGACGATGGCGACCACTTCGCCCGGATCGATGTGGTAACTCGTGCCGCGGACTGCGGGCACGCGCACGTCCCCGGTTTCGAAGGCGACGTTCAGATCCGTCACCTCCAGCAGCGCTGTCACTTCGGGCGCCGCTTCTTGCGGCGTGATGATCCGCTGCCGGGATCCAGCGCGTCCCGCAGGCCGTCGCCGGTGAGGTTGGTGCACAACACGATCAGCACCAGCGCCCCGGCCGGGAACAGGAAGACCCACGGGAACGTGGTGGCCGAAGGAGTGCCGTCCGCGATCAGCGTGCCCAGCGACACGTCGGGTGGCTGAACACCGAACCCCAGGAAGCTCAAACCGGTTTCGGCCAGAATCGCGAATCCGACGTTGAGCGTTGCGTCGATGATGAGGATCGAGGCGACGTTCGGCACGATGTGATGCACGATGACGCGGCGGCTCGACACCCCCATATATCTCGCCGCACTGACGAATTCGCGTTCTCGCAAGCTCATTGTCAAGCCGCGCACCATCCGCGAGCTGACCATCCAGCCGAACACCGCGAGCAGCACGATGAGCCACAGAATGCTGCTCGACTGTTTGGTGCGCGGAGTGACGATGGCGATCAGGATAAAGCTCGGCACCACCAGCAGCAGGTCCACCAGCCACATCAGCGCCCGGTCACGCCAGCCGCCGAAGTAACCGGCCACCGAGCCGACGGTGGCGGCGATACTGGTCGAGATCACTGCCACACAAAAACCGATCAGCATCGACTTCTGCATGCCGCGCAGAGTCCGGGCCAGCAGGTCCTGGCCAAGCGCGTTGGTGCCGAACCAGTGCTCGAGTGACGGTGGCTGCAGCAGCGCGTCGTAGTCGAGAGCGGTGTAGCCGTAGGGGAGTAGCGGCGGCAGCGCGTAGCAGCCGATGAACAGCAGCGCCAGCAGAATCAACGCCACCACCGCAGGCTTGTTGCGGATGAACCGGCGTGCCACCAGGTTTCGCCGCGACGCGAAGGTGGCGGGAGGGTGGATGCCGGATCGGACCGGCGTGGTTTCCGCGGTAGCCTCTTGCGTCATGACACCCGCACCCTCGGGTCCAGTGCCGCGTAGATGACGTCGGATAACAGTCCAGCGAGCAGAACCGCCGCCCCGGAAAACATCGTGATCGCCGCGACGACGTTGGTGTCCTGAGTCGAAATGCCCTGCACCACCCACTCGCCCATGCCATGCCAGCCGAAGATCTTCTCGACGAACACTGCGCCGACCACCAGGCCGCTGACCCCGTAGGCGAACAATGTGGCCATCGGAATCAGCGCGGTCCGCAGGCCGTGCTTGAACAGCGCACGCCGACGCGTCAGGCCCTTAGCGCGAGCGGTCCGGATGAAGTCCTCGCTCAGCACGTCCAGCATCGCGTTGCGCTGGTAGCGGCTGAAGCTCGCGATTGCACCCAAGGCCAGCGTGAGACTCGGCAATACGATGTGCTGCACGCGGTCGACGAGCTGGTGCCACACTCCGCCGGGCGGAAGCGGTGAGGTCTCACCGGTGTACAGGAAGATTCGCACCCCGGTGAACATGTTCACCCGCAGCGCGCCCAGGATGAGCAGGCTCGCCAGCACGAATGACGGGATGCTCAGGATGGTCAACGACAGCACGGTGATCACGCGGTCGCTCAGCCGGTACTGACGGATGGCTCCCCAGGCTCCCACGATGACGCCGATCATGGTGCCCAGCACCGAACCGATCACCACCAGCCGCAGGCTGACCCCGATCCGGCGCCACAGCTCCTGGGAGACAGGGTGACCGGTCACCGTGGCGCCGAAGTCACCGCGGACCGCGCCGGAAATCCATTTCGCGTACCGGATGGGAATGGGTTTGTCCAAGTCAAGCTCAACGGCTTTGGCGTGGATGGCCTCAGGCGGCGGCTGTGGGTGGCGCTGGATGAAACTGTCCAGTGGATGAAACGTCACGGATGTCAGGCAGAACGTCAAGAACGACGCCAGCGCCAACAGCACGATGTAGTTCAGTAAGCGGCGCGCCAGGAAGCGGATCATGTCTACCGGCCTAGCCCATGTCGCATGCGCACAGGGTAGCGAGCTGACGCGATGGTGCCGCCAAATCAGCATCGCGAGCTGCGGTGGGTTGTTAGCACCTGTATCTAGTGATGCCGACCATGACACCTGCATAGCGTGCTTGGAACGGGATGGGCCGTTGACTCCGCCGCAGGCGGTGCGGGTGATCGAGCAACTGGCCGCCGCGATTAATGTCGCCCATACGCACGGCTTGGTGCACCGCGACATCAAACCGTCCAACGCGCTGATGACCGGCGACGAGTTCGTGTACCTGATCGACTTCGGCACCGCCCACGACGCCTCAGCGACCAAACTCACGCAGGCCGGCTCCGTCATCGGCACCTTCGCCTACGTGGCCCCCGAGTGCTTACTCACCGGAACCGCCGACGCCCGCACTGACGTCTACGCGCTGACCTGCGTGCTGCACGAATGCCTCACCGGCGTCCAGCTTTATCCGGGTCACAGCAGGGAGCAGCAGATCGCCGGGCCTCTCCGCCTCGATCCGCCCAAACCCACGAGCCTCAACCCCGATATTCCGGCCGGGTTCGACGACGTCATCCCCGGCGGCATGGCCAAAAGCGGGAGGAGCGCTACCAAACCGCCACCGAGCTGGCGGCCGCCGCCCGCCACGCCCTCACCACCGAGGCCGCCGACCGCACCGCCCCTACCCTCACCGACGCCACGCCGCCCCAGCCAAGCCCGGGATCCTGGCCGAGCCTGCGATCCCAGTCGAGCCCACCCTCACCGCAACCCATCTAGGCGCCGCCGGCACCACGACACCCGAGCGCGCCGACCCGCAAACCACGCAGCCCGGCCCAGGCGCGCGAGCCACCCAAGCGCCGGATGCGCAGACACTCGCCGCGATAGACGCGTTGCGGGGCTCGCCGGAGAAGGTTCCGTTCCGCTGAGCCCACGCGTCCGCCGGCCGCGCACCAGAATCGTCGCAGTTGCTGCGGCGATCCTGGTCATCGTCGCAGCATCGATCACGGGATACCTATTGACCAGATCGTCGACCGGATCGCCGTCCCAGTCCAGCGAATCGTGGTCCTCGTCGTCTCGCCAGATCGTCATGCCTTTCCCCGGCCTCAACGGCCTCTACGCCGTGGCGGTGGATGGTGCGGGCGACGTGTATGTCGCCGACAGCCAAAACCACCGTGTGCTGGAGCTGGCGGCGGGTGCGAGTACCCAAACCGAGCTGCCCTTCACCGGCCTCAGCTTCCTCAACGGTGTGGCAGTCGACGGCGCGGGGGATGTGTATGTCACCGACTATGGCAAGAACCGGGTGCTAAAAACTGCCGCCGGCCTACGTTTTCTCGTTGTACCACAGCTGGTGCCGTTTCTCGCCGACACCGTGTATCGTTGCACCGCAAAGTGTTTCGAGCGCGCCGTTATCGGCGAACCGGGTTGCAATCTATCCGTGTTTTCTCGGTCTCGTTGCGCCAGGCATTCTTGGCGCCCCTGGCGCTGCTGAGCCGAGCAGCCCGAAGCATTCTTATCGGATTGATCTGGACCCGTGAAATCCCCGCCGTCAATTGTTAGAATCAGCAACCCGATCGTCGGCAGCAAACGACATACTGCGATACACAAGGAGATTGGCGTGACGGTTACGGATCACTATCTGGCCAACAACGCCGAGTATGCGAGCGCCTTCAAGGGCCCGCTACCGATGCCGCCGAGCAAGCATGTCGCGATCGTGGCGTGCATGGACGCCCGGCTGGACGTCTACCGCATGCTCGGCATCAACGAGGGCGAGGCGCATGTCATCCGAAACGCTGGCGGGGTGATCACTGACGACGCGATCCGTTCGCTCGCAATCAGCCAACGGCTGCTGGGAACCCGCGAGATCCTCCTGATTCACCACACCGACTGCGGGATGCTCACCTTCACCGACGACGATTTCAAGCGCGCCATTCAGGACGAGACCGGTATCAAGCCGTCCTGGTCGGCCGAGGCCTTCCCCGATGCTTTGGAGGACGTCCGGCAATCGTTGCGCCGCATCGAGAACAGCCCCTTTGTTACCAAGACCGAGTCACTGCGCGGGTTCGTCTTCGATGTCGCCACCGGCAAACTCAACGAGGTGACTTAGTAGGGCGGCGGCCGCGGCCTCGGGCGGGGGTGGTTAGCCGACCTTGTAGGTGGCGAGAGCTTTCGCGGTCAGCCGGTCCTGCGGATCGACGATCTCGGCCTCACAGTTGACTAACGACCTGCCGCGCCGTAGCACGCGGCCGACTCCGATCACGTCGGTGCGGCGGGCCGGCGCGATGAAGTCGAGCGCCATCGACACCGTCACGCCCCGCAGTTCGGGGGGCGCCTCCACGCCGCACCAGGCCGCCGCCATGACGGTGAGATCGGCGAGGGTGGCGATGGCGCCGCCGTGGACCATGTCGCCGATGGTGACGTTGGAGGGATCCCAGGGCAGCCGAAGGCGGACCTGATCACCACCGAGCATATCCGCGACGATTCCTAGCTTCGCGACGAAAGGTGACTGGGGGAGGAACTGTGCGATGACATCGCGGCCGCTGCGTGGTTGGGCATGAGTCGACATGTGTTCATGTTTTCGCAGCACCGCTGGCCGCGACCGCTGGCCGCCAAAAGCCCGCGACGGTCCCGGCCAGTCAGGCGCTCGTAGATCTGCTGGACGAGCAGATTGGTTGGGCCTGCTCATTGACAGCGGCGGCGAAGACTGGTTTCATACATGGTAATGCTGATAAATCTGATCAATGCCATCAACTTTACCAGGAATTCGACGGACGGATGATTAGCCAAGCGACGGTCTGCCCAACAGCGGGACAGTATGAATTGAGCCATCTGCGCTCACTGGAGGCCGAGGCCATCCACATCATTCGCGAGGTGGCCGCCGAGTTCGAGCGGCCGGTGCTGCTGTTCTCGGGCGGCAAGGACTCCATCGTGATGCTGCATCTGGCGCTTAAGGCGTTTCGCCCCGGCCGGCTGCCGTTCCCAGTGATGCACGTCGACACCGGCCACAACTTCGACGAGGTTATCGCCACCCGCGACGAACTGGTCGCCGAGACCGGGGCGCGGTTGATCGTCGCCAAGGTGCAAGACGATATCGACGCCGGCCGAGTCGTCGAGACCATCCCGTCGCGTAACGCGCTACAGACCGTGACGCTGCTGCGCGCGATCCGCGAGAACCACTTCGACGCGGCGTTCGGCGGCGCGCGGCGTGACGAGGAGCGGGCGCGCGCCAAGGAGCGGGTGTTCAGTTTCCGCGACGAGTTCGGCCAGTGGGATCCGAAGGCCCAGCGGCCGGAACTCTGGAACCTGTACAACGGGCGCCACCACAAGGGCGAGCACATCCGGGTGTTCCCGCTGTCCAATTGGACCGAGTTCGACGTCTGGTCCTACGTCGGCGCCGAGCACATCACCTTGCCGTCGATCTATTTCGCCCACCGGCGGAAAGTGTTCGAGCGCGACGGGATGCTGCTGGCGGTACACCGGCACATGCACCCACGCACCGATGAGAGGGTCTTCAAGGCTTCGGTGCGGTTCCGCACCGTCGGCGACGTCACGTGCACCGGCTGCGTGAAATCCAATGCTGCCACGGTCGCGGAGGTCATCGCCGAGACCGCGGTGGCACGGTTGACCGAACGCGGGGCCACCCGCGCCGACGACCGGATCTCTGAGGCCGGCATGGAAGACCGCAAACGGCAGGGGTACTTCTGATGACGACGCTGCTGCGGCTGGCCACTGCCGGTTCCGTGGACGACGGCAAGTCCACGTTGATCGGCCGGCTGCTCTACGACTCCAAGGCCATGATGGAAGACCAGTGGGCGTCGGTGGAGCGTACGTCCAAGGAACGCGGCCACGACTACACTGACCTGGCGCTGGTTACCGACGGTCTGCGGGCCGAACGCGAACAGGGCATCACGATCGATGTCGCATACCGCTACTTCTCCACCCCCAAGCGGAAATTCATCATCGCCGACACCCCAGGCCACATCCAGTACACCCGCAATATGGTGACCGGGGCCTCTACCGCCCAATTGGCGGTTGTGCTGGTCGACGCCCGGCACGGTCTGCGCGAACAATCACGCCGGCACACCTTCCTGGCGTCGCTGTTGGGCATCCAGCACATCGTGCTCGCGGTCAACAAGATGGACCTGATCGACTGGGACCAAGAAAAATTCGAGGCGATCCGCGACGAGTTTCACGCTTTCGCGGCCCGCCTCGACGTGCATGACGTGAGCACCATTCCGATGTCGGCGCTGCACGGCGACAACGTGGTAACCAAGTCCGAATACACACCGTGGTACGACGGACCGGCGCTGCTGCCGTATCTGGAAGAGGTGTATATCGCCGGCGACCGCAACCTGGTCGATGTCCGGTTCCCCATCCAGTACGTCATCCGGCCGCAGACCCGCGAACATCAAGACCACCGCAGCTACGCCGGCAGTGTGGCCAGCGGCGTGATGCGCCCGGGCGACGAGGTGGTCGTGCTGCCGAGCGGCAAGACCACCCGGGTCACCGCGATCGACGGGCCGAACGGTCCAGTGGCAGAGGCGTTTCCGCCGATGGCGGTTTCGGTGAGGCTTGTTGACGACGTCGACATCTCGCGCGGTGACATGATCGCCCGGCCTAACAACCGGCCGCGTGTGTCGCAGGAGTTCGACGCCACCGTGTGCTGGATGGCGGACTCCTCGGCGCTGGAGCCCGGCCGCAACTACGTCATCAAGCACACCACCCGCACCACGCACGCGAGGGTCACCGCACTGGACTACCGGCTTGACGTCAACACCCTGCACCGGGACAAGACCGCGACGGCGTTGAAACTCAACGAACTTGGCCGCATCTCGCTGCGCACCCAGGTACCTCTGCTGCTCGACGAGTACACCCGCAACGCCAGCACCGGCTCGTTCATCCTCATCGATCCCGACACCAACGTAACGGTGGCAGCGGGCATGGTGCTGCGTGACGTGGCGGCCCGCACGTCAAGCCCGAACACGGTGCGGCACAAATCGCTGGTCACCGCCGAGGACAGGCTGTCGGGGCGGGGCCGCACTGTGTGGTTCACCGGACTGTCGGGTTCGGGAAAGTCATCGATCGCCATGTTCGTCGAGCGGAAGCTGCTCGGAGAAGGTATTCCCGCTTACGTTCTCGACGGCGACAACTTGCGACACGGTCTGAACGCCGACCTCGGCTTCAGCATGGCAGACCGTGCGGAGAACCTGCGCCGGTTGGCGCATGTGGCGACGTTGCTCGCCGACTGCGGCCAGGTGGTGCTGGTACCGGCGATCAGCCCGCTTGCCGAGCACCGCGAGCTCGCCCGGCAGGTACACGCCGATGCGGGGATCGACTTTTTCGAGGTGTTTTGCGATACCCCGCTCCAGGACTGCGAGAGACGCGATCCGAAGGGCCTGTACGCCAAAGCCCGTGCCGGGCTGATCACGCATTTCACCGGCATCGACAGCCCCTACCAGCGGCCGAAGAATCCGGACCTGCGGCTCACTTCGGACCGCAGCCTCGACGAACTGGCGCAGCAAGTCATCGATCTGCTCGAGTCACGCCGGTGAACGACCACCAGCTGGCCGCGCGCATGGCGAGTCGCGCCGGAGAACTGCTGCTCGCTGTGCGCCACGAGCTGGCCGACGCGACCGAAGCCGAGCGAAAAGCAGCCGGGGACAAGCGCTCCCATGACTTCTTGATGGAAGCACTAGCCCACTATCGGCCGGGTGACGCGGTGCTCTCCGAGGAAGGCGCCGACGACGCGGTGCGATTGTGCTGCGAGCGGGTATGGATCGTCGACCCACTTGACGGCACCCGGGAATTTTCCGAACTCGGCCGCCAGGATTGGGCCGTACACGTGGCGCTGTGGAAATCCGGTGATCTCGTTGCCGGCGCGGTCGCGCTTCCGGCGCAAGGCATTACGTTAGCCACGCCGAACGTAGCGCCGCCACCGCCGCATGCAGGCCCGCGGATCGTGGTATCCCGGACCCGCCCGCCCGCCACCGCGCCAAGGGTATGCGAACGTCTGGGTGGCACCCTGGTGGCGATGGGATCGGCCGGGGCCAAGGTCGCCGCAGTCATCCAGGGACTGGCCGATGTGTACGTCCACGCCGGCGGACAGCACGAATGGGACTCTGCGGCACCGGTCGCGGTGGCCCGTGCAGCCGGTTTGCACGCCTCACGCCTGGACGGTTCTCCGCTGGAGTACAACCGGCCCGAAGCGCTGGTGCCCGACGTGGTCGTGTGCCGGCCGGAGTACACCGATGCGGTGTTGGCTGTGACCAGCTGACGGCGCCGTAGCACCACGCTGGGTCCGATCGCCCAACTCCTCCTCGGGCCGCTCCGCGGCCCGCATCGTCGCCGGGCTCAGGCTCGATTGCCCGGCTCCTCAGCCGGCCGCTTTGCGGCCCGCATCGTCGCCGGGCTGGGTGGCACAATTCACGGAATGCGCATGTCGGCGAAAGCGGAGTACGCGGTGCGGGCGATGATCCAGCTCGCAACGGCCGACCAGGGCGCGGTGGTCAAGACAGACGATTTAGCTAAGGCACAGGGCATACCGCCGCAGTTTCTCGTCGACATCCTGTCCGACCTGCGCACCGACCGCCTCGTTCGTAGCCACCGCGGTCGCGACGGCGGCTATGAGCTGGCTCGTCCCGGCACCGAGATCAGCATCGCAGACGTGCTGCGCTGCATCGACGGTCCGCTGGCCAGCGTTCGCGACATTGGGCTCGGCGATCTGCCCTACTCCGGCCCGACCGCAGCGCTCACCGATGTGTGGCGCGCGCTGCGTGCCAGCATGCGTTTGGTGCTAGAGGAAACAACCCTGGCCGACGTCGCCGCCGGCGCGCTGCCGAAGCACGTCGCACAACTCGCCGACGACTATCGCGATCAGGAGAGCAAGCGGCACGGCTCGCAGTAGCCCGAGCGACGATGCGGGCGGTGCGGCGGCCGGGGGTGGGGGTGCTGCCCGCTTGCGGGGGAGAGCCGGGTAATCGGACGTAGCCGGCAGCGGTCAGCTGCCTGAGCCATAGGGCCGGGTGAGGATCTCCATGTGGTGCCCAGCTGGGTCCGGAAAGTACACCCCGCGGCCCCCGTCTCTGTGGTTGATCTCGCCGGGCCGTTGGCCTGCCGGGTCCGCCCAGTGCCGCAGCCCGCGCGATTGGATCTTGGCGTAGATCGCGTCGAACTCGTCGTCGGACACCAGGAACGCGTAGTGCTGCGGCCGGATCTCCTCACCGTTGGGTATATCGGCGTAGTCGAGGCTGGCGCCGTGGTCAAGCTCGACAACCTGGAAGCGGCCGAATGGCTTCGGGCTCGGCAGCCCGAACAGCTCGGTGAGAAATTCCGCGGACTCCCGCTTGTCGCGTGCGGCGACGATGGTGTGGTTGAAACTGATACTCATTGCTCTTGCCAGTCAACCACTCTCGGCACCACAGCACAATGCCGAGACACTACTTGGGCGCGGTGAGCTCGAAGGCGATGTTGTCCGGATCGCCGAACTCCAAGGTGGTCAAACGAGCAAACAAGTTATCGCTGCCGGTTGGCCGGTTTGGTCACAGTCGGGCTCACCCTCCCGTATTACTTGAACCGGTTGTCGCGATCATTGCTGC
>Ga0187766_10000007_pt1 | contig 99753 bp, 76 predicted proteins | sample 0216_QUI02_MP05__4_FD_132971 | JGI IMG/M metagenome (GOLD analysis project Ga0187766, IMG submission 132971) | Tropical peat soil microbial communities from peatlands in Department of Meta, Colombia - 0216_QUI02_MP05_20_MG | ecosystem: Environmental > Terrestrial > Soil > Wetlands > Peat ... | reverse complement strand
GTTAAATTGTAGTTGTTCTACGTTCAAAACAGCTCAAATCAGGTATGAACGGATCAACTGCCCCACGTTGTAACTGCTTGAGGAATATAGTAAAGTCGGAAATTTTCATAACGAATCAAGAAAGCTGGCAGGTTTGCTAAACCGTTGTACTGGCTAAAACCGGTACCGGGGGTTCGAATCCCCCCCTCTCCGCCAGATTTGCGAATCCTACCGACTGAGCTTCCTTACGGCGCAGACCTCACGGCTGGACGTTCGTCACGCCCTCCGAACCGGGCTTGGGAAAATGAGCTTCATACCAGGCAATGGACCGGTCGATCCAATCGATGACATGTTTCGTCTCCGAAAGGCCGTGGCCCTCGCGCGGGTAGCGCACGAACACTGTTTCCGTTCCCACGTCCTTCAGCGCGATATACATCTGCTCCGCCTCAGCGATCGGAACATCGTTATCGTTCTCGCCGTGAATGATCAATGTCGGCGTGTGCGCGGCCGCAATGTGCTTGATAGCCGAGCGTTCCCACGCCTGGTCCATGAGATTGCCCTGGTGGAAAAACTGTCCGAACTCCATCTCTTCGTACTGGTTGTAGTAAGTCATGTAGTTGTAGCTGATCAGGTTGGAGATGCCCGCCGTGGGAATCGCCGCCTTGAACTCATTCGTTTGCGTGATAAGCCAATCCGTCAGTTGGCCGCCATAGCTCACGCCCTCGATTCCCATGCGTTCGCGGTCGATCCAAAGGTAGCGGTGTACCGCCGCGTTGACCGCACACAAAACGTCCTGGCCTTCGTTGCCGTTCTGATCGCCAAACACTGCATCGGCAAATCTCTGCCCGTAGCCCGTGGAGCCGCGGTAGTTCACGTTCAGGGTTGCGTATCCATGCGCAGCGTAAACCTGGTTCTTTATGTTGAAGGCCGGACCGTTCTGGCCGTGCGGCCCGCCATGAATATTCACGATCAGAGGATGCTTCGACGCCGGCGTCATGCCTATCGGTTTGGTGAGAAATGCTTCTACTTCGAAACGGTTATCGTTGCTAATGAACGTAAACGGCTCCACTTCCGCGATCTTCTTTCCGGCGAATAGTTCTGCGTTCAGGTCCGTCAATTTGCGCGCAGCGGCCGCAGGACCGCCTCGGTAAAAGAGCTGGGCCATATCGCTCGGCGAAGAATAGCTGTACGCCAGGGCGCCATTCTTTCCGACTGACCAATCTCCCACGAAGCCCGGATCTTTCACGATGTACTCGGGTGAGCCTCCTTTCACCGGCAAACGCACCAGATGAAAACTGCCTCGCTCTTGCACCGTGAAGTAGACGGAAGCGCCGTCCGGAGCCCATCTCGGCGCACTTTGCCGGTTGTCGAGAACCGCCCCAATCTCGCGGCGATTCGCGCCATCGGGGTCCATCACCCACACATGGGTGTCTTCCATTGTTGTTTCGCGGTCCGTGAGCCCACGTTTCGTGCCGCGGTAAACGATCATCTTTCCGTCCGGCGACCACAGCGGATCATATTCGGTATATTCACCGGCCGTCAGGCGCTGAATCGTCTCATCCGCGAGCGAAAGTGTGAACAGGTCGTAGTGGAAAAACTCGTCCTGGTTGGGGTCGCGGTTCGATGCAAACAGGAGCTTCGCACCATCCGGAGACCAATCGATCGAGTGCTCGTCGAATTCTCCCTTTGTCAAGTGGCGAACCTGTTTCGTGGCGACGTCGATCAGAAAAATGTGCAGACGCTTGTTGTCGTTGAAGCGGGTCATCCCTTCGCCAGCTTCCGGCTTGTACAGATAGCGGGTAATCACGACAGGGTCCGCGTCTACCGGCGATGGGTTTTCGCCCGGGGTCGCGGAGACAAACGCAATCTGTTTCGAGTCGGGTGACCAGGCCACTTCATTACCAGTACCCGGCAGGGGACTGTTGGTCCCATCCGTCGCCGTAAGAAAAGTGACCTCGGAACCATCTGGACGGCAAAGAAACAGTCCTGCCTTGTCACCCTGGTGGCCGGAAAATTCCAGCCACTTGCCGTCTGGGGACCACCGCGGATCGCCACCCGAATCACTCTCGCCTCCGACCCGCACGGCTTTCTGCGAAGCGAGTTCGACAATCCAAAGCTGACGATAAGGCCGGCCGGGACGATTTCGCATCGTCACGGTATACGCAATGCGTTGGCCATCCGGCGAGAGCGCCACGCTGCCGACCGAGCGGAAGCGCGAGAGGTCGCTGGCAGAAAATCCCTGCGCACTTGCGTTGGGTGGAAGAACTGTTGCTGCAGCGAGCCAAAAAGCGATTACTCGCAATATCCTTGTGGTCAATGGACACATGTACCCTCCATCTCAAGGGAAAAATGCATTATCGGGAGCCTTTAGACTTTTGCCAGAGGCACGAGACTATACGTTTCAATTTTCTTTGCCAAGGAGCTGGCGGGCATAAGCGGGAGCCTTGCCTTCGTCCTCGTGTTTGCAATAGACGTACACGTCCACGCCTTGGGCCAGCCAGGCATCGAATCGAGTACGCCATTCTTTGAGCTGTTTCGCCGTATAGTCTTCCCGGCGCAGCCGTACGTACGTGAAATCTGCCGTAAGAACTTCGGGCGGCGTGTCCTTTTCGGTTTCTGCCAGACAGAGAGCCGTTCCGAGTCTTCTGAGGATTGCGTAAGTCTCTTCTGTGTACCAGGAAGCGTGGCGCACTTCGAAGGCGAATTGGAACGCCGGCGGGCGCAGCGCCAGAAATTCTTCGAGTAAGGATTTGTCGAATTTGAAGTTCGGGGGAAGCTGAACAAGGATTGGCCCGAGGTGGTCGCCGTCCTGAAGCACGCTGGCCACTTCCAGGAAGCGCTTCAGAGTTTCTTCGCAGTTGCGCAGTCTTTTGATGTGAGTGATCTGTTGATTCGCCTTCAAGGCAAACTGGAAGCCCTCTGGCACACTCTTAGCCCAGTTCAACAGGATCGATTCGGAGGGCATCCGATAAAAACTGTGATTGATTTCTACCGTCGAGAACTGCTTGCCATAGAACGCGAGCATTTCACGGTCCGGGAGCTTTTCCGCGTAGAAGCTTCCCTTCCACTGCTTGTACGAGTATCCCGAAGTGCCTACGCGCAGCTTGCCCAAGCGAGGCATAACGCACCTCCGTGCCTTTGGATTTAATCACAGCCGCCTTGCGAGGCAAAAGACGGGCCGCAAACCGTCAAGCCGGTTTCTTGCTTCGCGGTGGCATGCGCTCGCTGAGAAGTTCGATGGCTTTTTCCAGTCTCTGGCGGCGCTTCCAAAAGTCGGCCCACAAGTCACCTTTTTCCTTGAGCCGAGTAAAGATCGTCTTTATGTTGAGCGCTTCCGGGCGCAGGTTTGCCCGGAGTTCACGAGGCAGAACAGGCGCGGAAACAGGCGCCTTGGGAAAAGCGCGGACAGAATAAGGTGACGCCAGCGGGCGGCCATGGGCATTCTGTTGAACGTCGATCAGGACGCGGCCGGCGGGCCGCTTGGCGACAGACCGTTCATTAGTCACGAAGTTGGGATGCTTTGACGTCACGGTGCGAGCAACGATTTCGGCGAATGTCCGCAATTGCTCATACGTGTACACGGGTTCGACGGGAATATACATGTGGATTCCCGTTGCGCCGGAAGTTTTCAGAAAACTTGCGAGTTGTACCTGCTCCAACTCTTCGTGCAGCGCCCGAGCGATCGTAACTACGACAGAGAAATCCGTGCCGTCGGAAGGATCCAGATCGAAGAAGAAGTAGTCAGGATGGTCGAAGTCGTCCAGCCGGTTGGACCACGGATTGTGATCGATGCAGCCGAGGCCAGTCAGAAACAGAAGGGAAGCGCGGTCATTCGCAGTTGCGTAATAGATCTCCTTTCCTTTTCCTTCCGATTCGATCGGCACAGTCACAAACCAATCGGGCACGCCCTCGCGCAGATCTTTTTGAAAGAAGGCCTGGCCCTTAATCCCGTCCGGATAGCGGCGCAGAACGAGCGCCCGATCGCGCAAGAAAGGCAGAATGTAATCGGCGATCCGGTAGTAGTAGGCGAGCAGGTCGCGCTTTGTGTAGCCTGACTCGGGGAAATAGACTTTGTTCAGATTGCTGAAACGCAGGCGTTTTCCATCCAGTTCGATGGCGATGGTTTGGGAACGGCCCTTGAAGAGTTCGGCTTCAATCTGCGCTTCTGTCTTCAGCACTTTGCCCACAACCTCGCGCGCATGGACTATGGCGGGAGTTTCAGGCGCCGCCGCTTCGATTTCCCACTGGCAATCGGCAGGTTGTACATCCTCGCGAAGGCCGAGGAAAACGGGATGGCGAAGGACGTGTTCATCCGTCCATCCGCTGAATTTGACACGGGCGACCAGTTCGGGGGAGACCCAGGTGGGCTTCTCGTTGGTTTCGGGAGCCGCGGCAAACGGGTAAGCGGGCGTTTCCAGTTTCTTCAAGCGGCGAGAAAGATCCCCCAGCGTTTTTTCGCCAAAACCACTTCCGACGTGCCCAATGAACCGAAGCTTTTTGCCCTCATATAAGCCCAAAAGCAGCGAGCCTAATGGAATCGCCGTGGTGCGGGCAGCGGTCCAACCCCCAACGACCGCGTCGAGCGTCTTCGTAACCTTAAGCTTCAACCAGTTTGCGCTGCGGTCGGAAACGTACACACTGCTGATTCGCTTCGCCACGATTCCTTCCAGGTCGTTTTCCCTGGCCAGTTCGAAGAGCTCCTTTCCGTGCTCGATCTGGTGGTCGGAGTAGCGAAACCTGTCCGACGCGTGCAGCAACCGCTGCAGAAGCTGCTTGCGCTCGAGAAGCGGCGCTTCGCAGAGATCGTATCCGCCACAATAGAGAAGGTCAAAAATGTAGTAGACGACTGGCACCTGGGAGATCAGGTTTTCGGTGGGAGCCCGAACATGCATGCGTTCTTGCAGACGTTCGAAATTGCTGTGCCCACGTGTGTCCAGAGCCACAATTTCTCCGTCCAGAATCGCATCGCGAACTGCGAGAGCTTGGGGAAGAGAAGCCAATTCCGGATAGCGCTTCGTGATGTCCTGCCCGTTGCGCGAGCGAAGCGTAAGCGCGCCATCGGCAATCCATGCTAGGGCCCGGACACCGTCCCATTTGATCTCGAAGAGCCAGTTGGGATCAGAGAATGCGCCCTCCCCGATTGTCGCCAGCATCGGTCCAAAACGAGACGGCATCCCACTCTTGCGCGCGCCCTGAAGCTCAGCGGCTCCCACGGGAATCGAACTACGCTTCGGCGGCAACTCTTCCTTGATCTCTTCGAGCGTGCGCCCCGTAAGGACGGAGCCATCGTGCTGATCGATGTTCCAGGCGGGATCCTCGGCCGCGTCCTTGTGCTTGATCATGAGCCATTCGTTGCCCTTTTCGCTGTGCTTTAGCTTCACCAGAACGAAGCTGCCCCGCAGTTTTTCTCCATTTAACTTGAACTTAATCTCTCCGCGTTCGAGTTGCTTGAGCGCCTCCGTGCCTCCCTCAACTTGAAACGTTCCGCGATCCCACACCATGACCGTTCCAGCACCGTAACTGCCCGCGGGAATCTTGCCTTCGAAGCCGCCGTATTCCAGAGGATGATCTTCTGTTTGCACAGCCAGCCGCTTGTCCGCGGAATTGAGGGAAGGTCCTTTGGGCACTGCCCAGGATTTCAGCGTCCCGTCAATCGCCAGCCGGAAATCATAGTGCAGGCGGGTCGCGGAATGCTTTTGCACCACAAAGAAATCGCTATACTCCTCGGCGGGACGCGCCTCCAACCCTAGTTTGGGCTTTGGCCGGCCCTTGCCCTTTTTTGACTCTTCTGGTTCGCCGGAAGGCTCAGGGGTCCGGTCAAACTGCCGCTTACGCCTGTATTCGTCCAGCTTCGCCATGCCGGGATTCTATCCCAGGGCCCGGCACGCACGCAGGACCGCTTTTCGCGCTTGTTCAAACCCGGCAGAAGTTATGGAGATCGAGAGACTCCTCGCAATCAGGCTCAAGAGGACATCTGCATAGGCGATGGGCAGGCTGCGCTTGAGTTTTTCTCCTCAAGGCAACCGCGAAATCAGGGTGATTCTTTCGGATGATTCTGGATGATAGAGAAAAAATCATCCGTTTGAGGGAGTGATGCTAAGGCAGAAGCCCGAATTCCTTGCCGAGTTGTACGGCCTGTGTTCTTCGTTTAGCCCCTAATTTGTCGAAAACACGGCTCGAATGCGTCTTTACCGTGTTCTCGCTTACATAGAGCTTTTCGGCGATTTCGCGGTTGCTCATGCCTTTAGCAATCAGCTCCAGGATTTCGAGCTCTCGGGGTGTGATCCCAAGGTCCTCTCGCCTCTTCTGATCGGGGACAAAGGGCAGACCGCCCGGAACAGGGACTTCCTTGATCACGATCCTCTCTTGCGTCTTCGTCAGCTTCAGCCCGAGCCAGATGCCCACAACGGCGAATACTGCCGCAATCAGGGCGATGTAAATTTCGATCAAGTGTTCGATTACAAGAAACCGGTACTCACTCCATTTCAGTGCGGTGATCAGGAGTCCACCGATAAGACCGTAGGTGAGCACGTGCCGCTTCATAGGCTCCCCGAGAAGACCATTCGCCTCGGGATTTCCCCGGAGGAGTCCGTATATCATACTTCTGGAGGAGGCACCCGCACCCGACCGGTATTGCTGGAACGACCATTAATTGGGAAACAGGCAAGCTGGATTCTCTTGATTCCCCCTGCTTAGCGTTCTAACCTTAGAGGTCTGTGCTCATCCCCGGACCGCTCACCGAAGGAGTGTCCACATGGCTACGACCGTCTGGAAGGGCCACCTCACCTTTGGCTTGATTTCTATTCCCGTGCGGATGTCTGCCGCGGCGCGGGGAGAGCGAATCAGCTTCAATCAACTCCACAAAGTTTGCCATTCGCGCCTTAAACAGCCCCTGTTTTGTCCTGTTTGTAACCGCAACGTGGAGCGCTCTGAGGTCGTGAAGGGCTATGAGTATGAAAAGGACCAATACGTTCTTTTCAGCGAGGAAGAGCTGGACAAGATCGAGCCTCCCTCCGCCCACGTCATGGAGATTCTGGAGTTCGTGAAGCTCTCGGAGATGGACCCACTGTACTTCGATTCTTCTTATTACATCTCGCCGGAAGACGCCGGAGTGAAAGCCTACCAGTTGCTGATGACAGCCATGGAAGAGTCCGGTTACGGAGCCATCGCCAAGCTCACCATGCACCAGCGGGAGCACATAGTGATCATCCGGCCCAGTGCCAAGGGCATGACGCTGCATACGATGTTCTATTCGAACGAAATTCGCGCGGCTGAATCGGTTCCAACCGACAAAACTGAATTGAAGGATCAGGAAAAAAATCTGGCGCGGCAACTGATTCAGAGCCTTGCCGCTCCATGGGAGCCGCAGAAGTATCGCGATGAGTATCAGGAAAACCTGAAGGCCATGATCGCGGCAAAGCTCAAGGGCCAGGAAGTGACAGAGGTCGCCCAGCCGCACATGGCGCCGGTGATCGATTTAATGGAAGCCCTGAAGAAGAGCCTCGCGGAGAAGAAGGCAGCACCAGCGGCCGCGCCTGTTGCGCCCGCTGTTCCTGCCGGGCCGGTGGCTGTCCCTGCGGGGAAGAAGCCTCCTGCACGCGCGGTGGAACCGGCGCCTGCGGCGCAAAGGCGGAGCGGAAAAAAAGCAGCCGGCTAATGTGGAATGGATGCAACGAATCGATTCAGTCCTGAAGACGTCCAGCGCATTCTGGGTCTGACCGCAAAGCAGTTGGATCAGTGGGACCGCCTGGGCCTTGTTTCCCCACAACAAGAGCAGAGAACTCGTTTCTACGACTTCCGCGACCTCATCGGTCTGCGCACCGTAAAACAGCTCACTGAACAGGGCGTGCGTCCCAATCGGTTGCAACGTGCCCTTGCGGCGCTTCGCGAGAAGCTCGACAAGACGCAGGCGCCCTTATCTGAGCTGCGCGTGCTCTCCGATGGCAAAGACGTGATTGTGGAGCGGCATGGCGCGCGGCTGGAGCCGCTTTCCGGCCAATTTGTATTGAACTTTGAGACTCGAGAGATTGACGAACGAGTCCGCGTGATCGGCGTTCCTGCCGGAGCAGGAAAGCGCGCCGGCGAAGAGTGGTTTGCCAAAGCACTGGCTTACGAGTCCAACTCAGGGACGCGCAGCGAGGCAATCGACGCCTACGAACGCGCTTTGCAGTTTGACCCGAATAGGGTCGATGCGCTGCTCAATGGCGGGACGCTTCATTACGAAGAGGGAAATCTGCAAAAGGCCTCCGAGTACTTCCGGCGTGCCATTGCGCTGGATGCCGGAAACGCTCTGGCGCATTTCAATCTAGGAAGCGTCCTTGACGAAATCGGGGAGATGGAAGCGGCCCTCCAGCATCTTCGCCGTGCCGTCGGTTTACGTCCAGACTACCCGGACGCGCACTACAACCTAGCTTTCGTGTGCGAAAAGCTGGGTGCGTACTCCGAAGCGCGCGAACACTGGCAAGCTTACGTCCGAATCGACCCTGTCGGTCCATGGTCAAGCTATGCCCGCCAGCGTCTAGCTTTCGGCGAAATGGCAAAGTCAGCAGACAACGGAAGCTAAGCCGACTTCGACGAGCGCCACGCGCATTAAACCGTTTCTTTTCTCAGTTCCGTTGACTTGCCAGGGGGCGCAACCTAAGATGGACCCCCAATGGCAGATTCCCAGTCTTTAGTCGGCCAAACCATCTCCCACTATCGAATTCTGGAGCGACTCGGGGGGGGAGGCATGGGCGTGGTGTATAAGGCCGAGGACATCGATCTGCGCCGTTTTGTCGCCCTCAAGTTTCTGCCGGATACCGTCGCAAAGGACCCCGAGGCGTTAACACGATTCCAGCGTGAAGCGCAGGCTGCCTCCGCTCTCAACCATCCCAACATCTGCACCATTTACGAAGTGGGGTTAGAAGGCAGCCGTCCGTACATCGCGATGGAGTACATGGACGGCATGACCCTCAAGCAAGGCATAGCCGGTCAGCCCTTGGACAGCGATCTGCTTGTCTCACTCGCCACGGAGATTGCCTATGCGCTCGACGCCGCGCATTCGGAAGGCATCGTTCACCGCGATATCAAATCGGCGAATATCTTCATCACCAAGCGGGGCCATGCCAAAATTCTGGATTTCGGATTGGCCAAAGGTGGCCCGGCATTCCGCACCCAGAGCCAGATCGAGTCAGGGGACACGATAACGAGCGCGATAGGCGCACCCTATCATCTGACCAATCCGGGTTCCACGTTGGGCACCGTTGCTTACATGTCTCCCGAGCAAGTGCGTGGGAGAGAACTCGATGGGCGTACGGATCTGTTCTCTTTCGGCGCGGTCTTGTATGAGATGGCTACGGGTACGCTGCCGTTCCGCGGGGAAAGCCTCGGGGTTATTTTTTCTTCCATCTTGAACGATGCTCCCGTTCCTGCCTCGCAGTTAAATCCGAATCTGCCCATTGAACTGGAACGCATCATCAACAAAGCCCTCGAAAAGGATCGAAACCTGCGCTACCAGAGCGCGGCGGAGATGAGGGCGGACCTGCAGCGATTGAGGCGCGATTCGGAATCAGGACGATTCGCCGCAGCTTCCAGCTCTGCGTCCATCTCCACTTCGGGGCGATATCCGCGTCCCGGAGGACCGTCGGCTGCCGGTGTTATGCCAGCCGCAGAGCGGACCAAGTCCAGGCGTCTGCGATGGGTCGTGGCAGCGGGAGTTGTCATTGCTCTTGTTCTTGCCGCTCTCAGCTATTGGCTGACCTTGCCGATTCCTCCGCTTAGAGTTTCAGGTTCTGTCCAAATCACAAACGACGGTCGTGCCAAGGTCCTCGCGGGCACGGACGGGGCGCGGCTTTATTTGCAATACGTCTCATCTGTGGTTTCCGATTCCTCGTCGATTGGTCAGGTGTCGACCACGGGCGGAGAGGTGGTGCCAATCGCGGCGCCGTCGCTGAGCATGCAGATTCTGAACGTTTCGCCGGATGGGGCTTCTCTTCTTGTATCGGATGAACCTGGTACGGCGTTCGACGGTCCGCTGTGGGCTCTGCCGGTTCTGGGAGGGTTGCCGCGACGGCTTAGTGACACTGTAGGACATGCCGGCGCGTGGTCTCCCGACGGACAGAGGCTCGTCTATGCGAAGGGGAGCGACCTCTTTCTTGCGAAGAGCGACGGTTCGGAATCGCACAGCCTGGTCAGCATGGCGGGCTGGCCCTCCGCCCCGAAATGGTCGCCGGACGGACGCGCTTTGCGCCTCACGCTTCGAGACGAGAAGACGAACGCCACGGAGCTTTGGGAAGTCTCGATCGCAGGCAAAACAGCGCGTCCATTGCTTTCGGGATGGCATAACCCGCCGTCGGAATGTTGCGGTGTCTGGACCACCGACGGAAAACACTTCGTTTTTTCGTCGGAAGGCAGCATTTGGGAACTGCAGGAAAAAACAAGTCTGCTTCACAAAGGCAGCTTTGAGCCGGTACAGTTGACCACGGGACCACTCGCGCTCTTTTCGCCTGTGCCGGGCAAAGATGGACAAAAGCTATTTGTGGTTGGCCGGAGACCGCGCGGCGAGTTAGTGCGCTTCGATGCCCAGTCAAACCAGTTTGTTCCCTTTCTTTCCGGTATTTCGGCGGAGCACGTCAGCTTTTCGAAAGATGGCCAGTGGGCAGCCTACGTCAAGTTTCCAGAAGGCACGTTATGGCGCAGCAAGATGGATGGCAGCCAGCGACTACAACTCACCTACCCTCCCATGTATGCTTCGCTGCCTCGTTGGTCTCCCGATGGGAAACAGATTGCTTTTTTCTCCACCACAACGGGCAAGCCCGCGAAAATTTATGTCGTCTCACCGGATGGGGGAGCTGTCCAGGAATTGCTTCCCGAAGATGATCACGCCGAGGCCGATCCCTACTGGTCGCCGGATGGGACTTCACTGGTTTTTGGAGGGCTTTACGGGACGGCGACAACTGGAATTCGCATCCTGGACCTGAAAACGCATAAGGTCTCTCCGGTACCTGGTTCGGAGATGTTGTTCTCGCCCCGTTGGTCGCCCGACGGCAGGTATATCGCCGCTATTCGATCGGATTCACAAAGCCTGCTGATCTTTGATCGCACGAAACAAAAATGGTCCGTGGTTTTCGAGGAACGAAATGTCAGCTTTCCGGATTGGTCGAAGGACGGGCAGTATATTTATTTCCTGAGTTGGCCTGAAAACCCCGCTCTGTTCCGGATGCGCTTGGGTGATAACACAGTGGAGCGAGTCGCCAGCCTAAAAGACTTCCGGCCGACAGGATATTGGGACGATTGGATGGGGCTTGAGCCCAACGGTTCTCCCTTGATGCTTCGTGACACAGGTCTTCAGGACGTCTATGCCTTTGACTGCGGAGTCCAATAACAAAAAGCGAGCCGCATGCTTTTTGCGTTTGGCGGAAAGAAACAAGCCTCGAATTAAATAGTTGATGGGACCACCATGAGAACAAGCCTTGTTTTGGCAGTACTTCTTTTTTCTTGTGTCTCCTTACGGGCCAACTCCTACTATACGAACCAGCTCGATGACCCAAGAGCCGTCTACCTAACGCCCGATAAGTTTCCGGTGCACGGGGATGGCCTAGCCGACGACACGGAAGCAATCCAGAGCGCGATTAATCAGGTCCAGGAGGCCCATGTCCAGGGAATTCTCTTCGTTCCCTCGGGCAGGTATCGAATCTCCAGGACGATTTACATTTGGCCGGGCATACGCGTGATTGGCTATGGCCAGACAAGGCCCGTCCTCGTGCTGGGAGCAAACACGCCGGGCTATCAGAATGGCCCCACTTACATGGTTTTCTTTGCGGGTGGAAGACCGGCTTCTAATCGCCCGGGAGAGAACGCGAATGCGACGCCACCGGACGCGAGCCCGGGCACTTTCTATTCGGCGATAAGCAATGTGGATGTGGAAATTCAGGACGGCAACCCTGGCGCTGTAGGCGTCCGCGCCCATTATGCACAACACTGCTACCTGTCTCACATGGATTTTCACCTGGGTTCGGCGCTCGCCGGGATTCATGACGGCGGAAACGTAGCGCAGGACCTGCATTTCCTTGGCGGAAAGTATGGGATCTGGACGCGAAAACCATCTCCCGGCTGGCAGTTCGCAGTGATCGATAGCATCTTCGAAGGGCAAGGCGAAGCGGCCATACTTGAGCATGAAGCGGGGCTGACGCTCATCCGCCCGCGATTCAAGAATGTTCCGACCGCCATTTCGATCGATGACAAATACGCGGACGAACTTTGGGTTAAGGATGCTCGCCTGGAAAACATCAGCGGCCCCGCTGTAATCATCAGCAACGAAAATGGACGGCGCACGGAAATCAATATGGAGAATGTCGTATGCCGCGCCGTCCCGGTTTTCGCTTCGTTTCGCGAGAGCGGGAACCAAATCAAAGGACCGCAGGAAATCTATGAGGTGAAAACCTTTTCGCACGGCCTCCATTACGATGACATTGGCGCAACCCCCGCTATCCAGGATGTTTTCGATGTTGTGTCTTTAGCTTCGCTCCCTCCATTTGTTGAATCCGATATTCCTGCTCTGCCGGCGATGGACACGTGGGTCAACGTTCGCACTCTGGGCGTGACGGGCGACGGGGTCACGGATGACACGGCGGCCCTTCGAAAGGCCATCGCCGAGCACAAAGCAATCTACTTCCCCTCAGGCCGATACCTGGTGACCGACACGATCGAACTGCGGCCGGACACGATTTTGATTGGACTGCACCCGAGCACCACACGGATTTTTCTTGCAGACAAGACTCCGGCGTTTCAGGGTGTGGGCAGTCCGAAGCCGCTGCTTGAGGCTCCGAAAGGTGGGACAAACATCGTCACCGGGATCGGCTTGTATACGAACGGAATCAATCCTCGAGCCGTTGCCCTGAAATGGATGGCCGGCGAGGATTCCCTGGTCAATGACGTGCGCTTCTTGGGTGGTCACGGCACCGTTGACCCCGATGCTCCCCTGGACGAGAGACGCAAATTTTGGGAGCAGATCTACAACAATAACAACACGGCAGACTCGAATATTGAACGCCGCTGGGACGGTCAGTATCCAAGCCTGTGGATCACGGATGGAGGGGGAGGAACGTTTGTCGACATTTGGACCCCTAGCACATTTGCGCAAGCGGGTCTCTACATCTCGAATACCTCCACGAGTGGGCGCGTCTACGAACTTTCCAGCGAACATCACGTCCGAAACGAAGTAGTCCTGCACAACGCAGCAAACTGGCAGATTTACGCCCTTCAGACGGAAGAGGAGCGAGGCGAAGGAGGCTTCGCTCTGCCATTGGAGATTCGTGACTCGAAGGACATCACTTTCGCAAATCTCCACATGTATCGAGTTGTCAGCAGCTATCAGCCGTTTCCCTATGCCGTGAAAATCATGAATTCGGAAAACATCCGCTTCCGGAATGTACATTGTTACAGTGACAGCAAGGTTTCGTTCGACAATGCTATTTACGATCAGACCCACAAAGCGGAAATTCGGCAGCGCGAATTCGCTTGGCTGACGGCGTCCGGGCTGGCGCCACAAATCCATCCTGCCTCACCACCGCCCGTTCTGGCTGAAGGCGCGCAGGTGCAGAAACTAGCGGGTGGTTTCTTCAATATCTCTGGAGGAGCGGTCGACAGTTCCGGCGACTTCTACTTTGTCGATGCCAGGTGGCAAATGATTTACCGCTGGTCATCGTCCTCTCATCAGCTTTCCATTGTGCGAGACAATCCGCTCGACCCCGTGCAACTTGCCATCGATAAGTCTGGCAACCTGCTTGTCATTTCCTATGCGGGGAAAGGCACGGTCTACGCGTTCAAGCCGGATGCGGATTTTGATCAGCTTACACTGCTCCAGCCACAACCGAGCGCTCCGCGTCCCGGGATGACACCCGTTCTCCCGGCGGACTATTGGCGAAACGAAAATGATTTCCCGGAGACGATCGTCAAGAAGAAGCCCTATCAGTTCGTTTCTCCAGACCAAAGCATTTTCATCCCCGTAGGCGAGGATTTCGTCAACGGAAAGCTCTATTACGGGTCGAAGATTCATGATGTTCTTCGGGCCTTCGGATTGGCCCCGGCCACAATCGGAAGAGACTTTTATGCTACCGATGAATCCGAGGAAAAAACGTATAGGGCCACCGTTGGAGAGGACGGAACGCTCGCGAATCTGAAGCTGTTCGTCGACGTGGGCGGAGAAAGCGTTGCGGAAGATAGCCAGGGAAACGTGTACATTGCCGCAGGGCAGGTCTATGTCTACGACCCGAATGGCAGGTTCATTGGCACAATCGATGTACCGGAACGGCCCTCGCAACTGCTCTTCGGAGGAAGCGACAAAAAGACGCTGTTCATCGCTGCGCGCAGTTCTCTGTATGCTGTGCAAATGCGTTATAGCGGACGATGAATAAGGAATGTTGCTGCAACTTTTGCACTGGATATTTCCTCTGGCCGCAGGAAATGCCGTAACATGATGGCCAGACGAACTTGGTCCTCAGGCGCAATCGCGACGGTGATTCTAAAGTGAAGAAAGAACCTGTCTTGGTCGCAAGGCCTCCTCTCTTGCGCCAAACGAATGCCCAACTCCTTCTCCGGCTGCTCCGTGAGTCGGGGCCCTGCTCCAAGGCCGACTTGGCGCGCGCTTCCGGATTGAGCGCTCCCACGGTCACAAATGTTGTGGCGCATTTGGCGTCCGCGGGACTCGTCGAACCTGTTGGCGAAGGTGATTCCACTGGCGGCAGACCACCCGACATCATTCGGTTCAAGGCTGAACGCGGATGCGTAGTCGGAGTCGAAATCGGGCCTGATTTTCTCCGTTTCCTCCTTTCCGATCTGGATGGACGCGAACTGGGCAGAGAAAAGGCCTCGCTGAATAAGCAATCGTCCCGTCCGGCCTCTGTTTGCAGTCAAATTGGCAAGGAAATTCGAAGCCTGCTTCGCAAGCATGAACTGTCCGAAGACCAACTGCTCGGGGTGGTTGTTGGGGTTCCCGCCATTGTCGATGTCGAACAGGGTCTGGTTTTCTCTCTGAGCGTGTTGAAAGGGTGGAGCAGCATTCCTCTGGGGCCCATGCTCAGCCGCGAACTCAATTGCCCGGTGACCGTCGAGAATGACACTAATCTTGCCGCCCAAGGGGAGTACAGAAGTGGCGCCGCGCAAGGGGAACGAAATTTCGTTTTCATCATGATCGGCGAAGGTGTCGGGTCTGGCATTTTTCTGGACGGGAAGATATATCGAGGGGCGGAATGGTCTGCTGGAGAAATTGGCTACCTCCGTGTACCCAATATCTCGAGGGCGAGCCCCACGATCCATGGATACGGCAGGCTCGAGAAAGTGCTCGGGGCGCCTGGCATTTTGAGGAGTTGGCGCGCCAACAGCAAGCGAAGCCGGAGGAGTTTCAAGGTCAGCCGGGCCTCTGACGTGTTAGATATGGCGGTTACGGGGAATGCATTGGCAAAAAAAATCCTCCTCCAGCGAGCCACGATTTTGTCGGACATCGTCCTGGACTTGGCTCTTATCCTGAATCCCGGCGCGATTCTGCTCGGGGGAGAAGTGGGCAGCCACCCGCGCCTGCTGCAAGAAGTAAAAGCACAGTTGAAAGGGAGCGAATTTGCTGTGGTCCGCCTGAAGCCGAGCGCGCTTGGCACCGCGGCCGTGCTGTGGGGGGGCGTGTATACGGCCCTGGAATCGGCCGTTCTCGGTCTTATTCAACCTGCCGAAGCAACTGCCTGAACTATCCTGAGCACGCGAGTTTTCTCGCTCTGGCACAGGGGCGGCTTAATTGACGGACTTTCTAAATAGAGTTAATTTAGTGGCACGAAGTACTCTCTGCTCATGCGCAAGCACGCCAGAACACGCTCCTCGAACCCAGGTTCGGCTGGTCACGTGGTCGCCGTCGACATTGGCGGCAGCAACCTGCGAGTGGCGTTGGCCGACACAAAGGGCAGAATCCTGGGTAAATTCGCCGATTCCACTACCAGGAAGTCCTCCCCCAAGATGCTGGCCAAGCAGATTCAGAACGGCGTTAGCCAGTTGCTTGGGCAAACGGAGGTGCCACGCACTTCTCTGTTGGCTATTGCTGCGGGCGCAGCAGGCGTCACGAACCGAGATGCCGGCGTCGTATTCGCCACTTCCTATTTGAAGGGTTGGAAGAACGTTCCTTTGGCCCACCTGCTGGAATCTGCCCTTCACGTTCCGGCGGTGGTGGAAAACGATGTGAAGCTGGCTGCCATCGGAGAGCATTGGATTGGGGTGGCGCGGGGAATCCCCGATTTTGTTTTTCTTGCCATCGGAACGGGAATTGCGGCAGGAATTTTTGTCAATGGCAAACTGATTCACGGCCCAGAATGGGTCGCGGGAGAAGTAGGTTATCTAATTGTTCCGGGCACACCAGAAGAATCGTCCAGGCGAGGCACTCCCGGGTCGCTAGAGAAAATGATCGGCGGAAAGGGAATCATGCGGACTTTGTTGCAGTCCTGCGACAGAGCCAGCGCTCTTGCGCTAGGCAGTCTGACCGCCACGGAGATATTTGATTTGGCCGTCGCCGGAGACTGCCGCGCGCAAACTCTCTTAGAGCGAGCGGCGCGAATCCTGGCTTATGCGATACACAATGTCTCTTGCGTCCTGAACTCTTCGCTCTTCGTGCTGGGCGGCGGAGTGGGGACAAACAAGGCGCTTCTTGCTGCCACACAGCGCATTTTGGAGCCATACACGCAGCCGTCACGTCCGAAGCTGGTCATCAGTTCACTGGGACAGGATGCGCAACTGATTGGAGCCGTTCGAGTTGCGCTGGACAAAGCGGGAGTACATTCCGGCTAATTCCATTATGCAGGAGGTGGGCTCCAGTCTGCTTTTCGCGCACTGATGCTCTCCAATTCCCTGCCACACGTCTCTGGAACGACAAAACGGACGAAGATTAGCGTGACAATGCTCATCACCCCGTAAATCGCGAAAGTGGATGCGCTGCCCACCTTGTTAATCATCGAGAGGAACGTCAGGGAGACCGCAAAATTTGAAATCCCAGAAAACAAAGTCGCAACCGCAACCCCTCGCCCACGGACACGAAGCGGGAACACTTCGGAGACAAGAATCCACGCAATCGCCCCGAGGCTTAAGGCGAAACACGCGATGTACAGCACCAGACAGCCAAGCGCGATAGCTCCCGACGATGCCCCGAGAGAGGCTTGATGGCTGAAAGCAAACGCAAGAGCGAACAAGGCAATCGTCATACCGCCAACGCCGGCGTACAGGAGCGGCTTGCGTCCCACACGATCAACCAGCAGGATGCCAACAACGGTCGCGATTACATTGACGACCGCAACGACGAGTGTGGCAAGGATGGAATTGGAATGCGTACCGACTCCCGCAAGTTCGAAGATCTGCGGGCCGTAGTAGATGATGGTGTTAATCCCAGTGACCTGCTGGAGCACCGTGAACCCCGCGGCAATGAACAACGAACCTCGAACCGAAGGAGTTAGAAGCGCACTCCATTTTTGTTCAATTTGCGTCTCCAGACCTTCGCGAATATCTGCGATAAATTGCTCAGCGCCGGCCGCGTCTGTGTAGCTGAGGAGCACCGTCTCCGCGTCTTTCTCGCGGGAGTGAGCAAACAGCCATCGCGGGCTCTCAGGGACGGTGAGAATAACCGCAAGGAAAAACAATGTTGGCACGGCAGCAATCCCGAACATCAGGCGCCATGCTTCCCGCGTCGCGAGCCAGTAGCCCACGAGATCTGCGAGCGCTATGCCGAGCGTCAGCGCAAACTGATAGAGCCCGATGAGCATCCCTCGCGATTGGGGCGGCGCGAGTTCGGAGACGTAGACGGGCGCCGTAACCGAAGTGAAGCCGATGCCGATGCCGATGATGGCGCGCGCCACGATAAGGGTTGCGACGTTGGGCGATAGCGGCGCAAGAATCGAGCCGAGGATGAAAATTCCTCCTGCCCAGACCAAGGTTGCCTTCCGGCCGATTCGATCGGCGACCGCTCCCCCGACCATCGCGCCGGCCATAGCGCCAATCAGGACGATACTGACAACCAGTTCTTCCATTACGGTCGACAGGCCAAAACTGTTTTTGACAAAGATGACAGCGGCCGCGATGATGCCCATGTCGTAGCCGTAAAGGACTCCGCCGAGCGCGGCGATGAAAGAGATTCGGGTCAGGAAGCCCTGATTAACGAGCGGTTTAGGAGGCAACTTCGTGTCCGTCATGGAATCCCCTGCGCATCATGATATCGTAAACTTTGTTATGATTCATGAAAAAGTCAAGCTTTCTACGGGATGCGGCTGAGAATTAAGCGAAACTCGCAGGTGGCTCCTTTCGAGGTGCGGCGTGGATCAGACAGGAAACCAAAAACCAAACTGGATTGCGGGAGTTGAACCGCCGAGCGAAATGCTCACCATGAGCATGACGGAGATCTATGAAAAGGAGTGCCGTGAACAGCCGGAACGGCTTGCAGAACTTGTCCATGCTTACGCGGAAGACGGCTCGATTCATAAGGAATTGAACAAACTGCGGCAGATGGCCCTAACGGCTGGACCCATTCTGTTCCTTGGAATGGGCGCTTCCTATTGTTCTTCCATCGTAGCTTCTATTTGGATGCAATCGTGCGGCAGGTCTTCTTTTTTTGCCGATGCAGGGGAGTGGCTCCATTACTCCACTTCCGTTTGGGACCAGGTAGCTGGCTCGATTTTGACGACCGCTTCAGGAGAAAGCGCAGAGCTCGTTCAGTTATGCCGCCAATCTGCAGATAGGCCCTTGGGCTTGATTTGCAACAACGAAAAAAGCGCCTGCTGGTCATTGACTCATCATCGTCTGCCGATGTTGGCGGGGCCTGAGTACGGCAATGCCACGAAGACTTACACAAACGCCACGGCAGCTTGTATTTTGCTTGCCTCGCACATGGCGAGCCACTCGTGGCAAGGCGAAGCCAAGCGAGTGCTGGAGAATTATGCGGGTATCCTCAATCGGATATTTGAACTTCGCAACGAAATGGAAGGATTCTGCCGAGGGGCGTCAAACATCGAGTTGATCGGTAGAGGCCCATCGTACGGGGCCGCGATCATGGGTGCTCTTTGCATTCGTGAAATGGCAGGAAATCGCGCCGCAGCTCATTCTGGCGCTGGTTTCCGCCACGGGCCTTTACTGGACGTGAATGCCTCGCACGTGGCGATCATTTTCGCGTTGGGACGCGCGGCCGAACTGGGTGTGAAGCTGGCCCAGGATTGCAACGCAAAGGGCGGGAAGGTGATTCTTGTGAGCGCTGAAGATCACCAGGCCTCAGAAAAATTGTTGCCCGTAAAACTGGAGGCCGTGTCCGAGCCTTGGGAAGCCATTACTGCCATCCTCGTCCCTCAGGCGCTGACACTGAGCATGATTGAAAGAAACGGGGCAAATCTACGACCCCGCTTTCAGTATGGAGTCATGCAAGAGTAGGTTTCGACGAAATGGCTTGCTACTTCGGGTGACGAATCTTTTCCGCAAGGGCTCGCGCCCGTTCCCGAGCAATTTCCAAGAAACGCGAATCCCCTGCAATCTGATCCAAGAGAGGCAAGACCCTCTGCGGTTCGGGAAGCACGCCCTTCGAAAAGTCCGTCTCCAATTCCAGAAGGGCGTCATTCACTCCCAGCCGGTCGTACTTCATTCTTCTTTGGAGCAAGTCAATCAGCTCTTGTTGTCGAGCCAGACCTTCGCAGATTTGAAGCAGCTGCGTCGCATCGGGATTTATCGTGTAATTGAATTTCGTCTCGTAGGCTTCCGAAGCATTTTCCCAGCGAAATGTTTTTTCGCCGAGATTGGCGATCTTCCGGTGAACGTCAAGGTCCTGCCCTTTAAAATCATTCAACTTCGCAGTCAGCTCAAAAATCTTTGCTCGCAGAGACGAACTAATCTCAAACGGCGAGGCGCCTGGATCCTCATCAAGCTGGCGAATTTCATATGAACCGGTATCCGAGAACTCGTTGATCTTGATTTCGATGAATTCCGGTGTGCTGGATTTGAAGATTCGCCGGTATGTAAAGACGGCGGAGCCTGCAGGGGATGAGTAGATGTTTCCAAAAGGCAGTGCGCAAATGAGCAGCGCGAAAACGAATAGGGGGCGGGACATTACTTTCATCGTTCTGTTTGGATGCGGACAACATGTCCGATCGGTGCTTGGTTGCCCGGAGCGGATCGCCTGGGCAACCGTTGCTTCCCACTTCTTGCTGCGTCTGCTTTACTCACGCCAAAGCGCCGTTCCAACTGGTCCGTCTGCAAATGGCAGAGCGCTACCGCCAAAGCGTCTGCGGCGTCGGAAGGCTCGGGCACTTCTTTCATCCCGAGCTGCGCCTTCACCATTGCCTGCATCTGCCTCTTATCCGCGTGGCCGTACCCTGTCACACACGCTTTGACTTCGCGCGGCGAATAGCTGCGAACCGCTATCCCGAGTTGCTCTCCAGCAAGCAGAACCACGCCCCGCACTTCCGCAAGCCGGAGTGCGGTTCTTATGTTCAGGGCTGTAAAGACCGACTCGACGGCCATGACATGCGGCCTATATTTCGTGATTAGGTCACAAAGCAGGGCATGAACCTCTTGCAGAGCCGCTCCGGCCGATGCTTTCTGTTTTTTAGCCGGGACCTGGAAGGCGCCATAGCGCAGCACATGGCACTGCGCGCCGTCCCGTTCGATAATCGCAAATCCAGTTGGCCCCGCTGCGGCGGGATCTACTCCCAGGACTCGCAAACAAGAGGGATTCGACCTCGAAGGATTCTCAGGCATGCCAGTTAGTCTAAGGCGAACTGCGCGTATGTTCCAACCAAAAGTCACTTAAAAGGAAAAACGGCCACCCTTGAAAAATGATGACCGTTCCTGAAAGAAGATTTAGTTTGCGCTGACAGCCGCCTGAATCTCGGATTCATCGATGTCGAAGTTGGCATAGACGTGCTGCACGTCGTCGTGCTCTTCCAGCGCTTCTACGAGTCGCAGCATCTGTGCGGCCTGCTGCCCCGTAAGCTTGATGTAGTTCTGCGGAACCATCGCCAATTCCGCGGAAGCCGGTGTAATCCCCGCCTTGGTCAGGGCTTCTTTCACCGCTTCCAGCGATTCCGGTGGCGTGACGATATACCAGACGGAGCCATCGTCTTTCATGTCTTCCGCGCCGGCTTCAAGGGCGAGTTCGAGTAGCTTATCTTCCGAGGCTGCTTCCTTTGGAACGGTGATCTCACCCTTGCGATGGAACATCCAACCGACTGCTCCGGCCTCCGCCATGTTGCCGCCGTTTTTGCTCATGAGGTGGCGGAATTCGCCAACGATACGATTCCGGTTTGTAGTCACAACCTGGATCAACATGCCGACGCCGCCGGGCCCGTATCCCTCAAACGTTGCTTCTTCGTATTGTTCGCCTTCGAGCTGGCCAGTGCCACGAAGGATGGCACGCTCTATGTTCTCGTTTGGCATATTCTCGTTCTTGGCCGCTAAAATAGCAGTCCGAAGCCGAGGGTTCGAATTGGGATCGCCCCCGCCAATGCGAGCGGCGATGGTGATTTCTCGAATGATGCGCGTGAAGACGCGACCGCGCTTTGCGTCGGTCGCAGCCTTCTTATGCTTGATGGTTGCCCATTTTGAATGCCCAGACATGACAATTCCTTTTCTATTGCGAGTGGCCTCTTCGGGCCATCTGAATTTGGATTAAATGGCACCCCGCCACGGCCAAGGAATGGACTTGTGGCTCATTCTACCCGCATTGCGGGGTCACCTGTGCGGAGACCTACGGTGTACCACAGAGAAACCCCGCGCGAAAAGACACAAGGTCCTCACTGGAACTCATGCATTCTAGCATACTTAGGAGCCCCCGGAAACCACGACCAATCGATAGCTTATTTCGTTTGAGGGCCGATCGTGTAAGTAGCCGTCAACCAGCCGTAGTGCTCCGCAACGTGATAACCCTTCAACGAAAGCAGGGCGCAACAGTCCGCGTGCTCCTTGGTGCCGTGCACTTCAACGAAAATCACTGGATGTCGCTCGGCGATTATCCGTTCGGCCCCCTGTAGAACTTCCAATTCCGCGCCTTCCACATCGATCTTCATGACGTCCGGAGGACGCAGATTCTTTTCTCCATAGACGCAAGAGTCCAGGGTGACCGACGGGACCTGAATCTCTCCTTCAGGTGATAGTCGCCCCATGCTGAAATCCCAGGAAGCCGCGCAAAATCGTCGCATTCCATTGACATTGGAAACAGCGACCTTCAAGACATTGCAATTCTGCACCCCGTTCAGTTTCAAATGACGCTCTAAGTGCTGCAGGTTGCTGTCGAGTGGTTCGAAGGAATAGACCGTTCCGGATGGACCGGCCTTCGTTGCAGCGAGAAGGGTGTATATGCCGACATTCGCGCCAATGTCATAGACGGTGGCCCCAGGAGAGATTGCGTTGGCGAAGGCTCGCAGTCGTTCGATTTCATAAGTGCCTACCCAGCACGCATTGTTGCCCGCTCCAGCGATCCATTTTTTCCCACGAAGTGGACCGTACAGGATGCGCAATTCCGCGTCCGAAGGGATGAGATGGAGCGGCAATCGCAAAAGTCTGCCTAGGAAAGTTTGCCCGGATGACATTCGTGCCCTGCCAATTCGCGAAGAATCAAGAACACGCAGGCTAGCATAGCGAGGAGGATGCGTTTAGTTCAACGCCTGAATGTATACTTCCAAGCGGAGCTACCTTTGCCTGGCTTGCGCTGTAGATTCCCTCAGTCGATATATCTTCCGAAGGAGGTGATCGTTGGCTGAGCGCCGCTATCGCCTCCTCTACATCTGCTCTCACCCTGTACCGTACGTTTCTCCCCTTTTTCGGCGTCTAGCCCAACATCCTCAAATCGACCTTCAGGTCGCTTATTGCAGGCTCGGGGGGGGCAGAGGCCATGCATGATCCTGAATTCAACACTCCGGTTCAATGGGATGTGCAACTTTTGGACGGCTTTCCCTGGAAGGAGGTTACTAACCGGGGGAATGGGGGGCTTGGCTTCTTTGGCTTGTTTAATCCGGGTCTATGGTCCTTGGTCCGCGAGGGAAACTTTGATGCAGTGGTGTGCTTTACGGGCTACCTTCGCGCCAGTTTCTGGATTGCGTTCTTGGCCTGCAAATTCTCCCGCTCGGCTTTTATTTTTGGCACCGACACTTTTACCGTGGCCGCAAAGGATCGCCGCTTCTGGAAGCCAAGGGTTAAACAGTTTTTTTGGCCTTGCCTATACCGGTTGGCGGATCAGACTATCGTGGGGTCCTCACGTGGAGTTGAGTTGATGCGGTCCTTAGGCATACCGCCGGACCGTATTTCCCTCATTCCGAATGCCGTAGATAACGAATGGTGGATTTCGCAAGCTTCCTGCGTAGATCGGCAGGCAGTGCGTTCATCTTGGGGAGCCAATCCTGAAACCTCCGTGGCGCTTTTCTGTGCAAAACTGCAGACTTGGAAGCGTCCCCTGGATCTGCTACGAGCTTTTGCCCGCGCGAATGTTCCCAATTCTCTGCTCGTTGTTGCCGGTGAAGGGCCCCTGCGTCGAGAGATGGAAAGAGAAGTTGCTCACCTGGGAGTCTCCACTCGTGTGCGTTTCCTCGGGTTCGTGAATCAAACACAACTCCCGGGGATATATACTGCTGCTGACCTGATGGTGCTTCCCTCCGAATATGACGCGTTCGGGCTTGTGGTGAACGAAGCCAATTGCTGCGGTTGCCCAGCGGTCGTAAGTGATATGGTCGGCGCGGCGCAGGATCTGGTTGCCCCTGTGGACCCCACGCTCATCTATCCCTGCGGAGATGTGGCCGCCCTCACGGAGATTCTCCGCAAGCTCCTGGCAAGTCCCGAAAGACTTCGTCAACTGGGGGCTGCGGCGCTCAAGTGTGTCTCCCACTGGTCTCATAACCAGAGTGTGTCCGCGACTTTAGAAGCGGTTCGCGCCGCCGTTTCCCGCCGAGACTCGTGAGGCGAACGGTGGTCAGGGTATGATATTTGGGGCAACGTATTGCCTTCCTTGTGTACTTTAGGGCGTATTGGCTTAAGCTGGGCTCGCCCAGTTTGGGCGACGACTACTCCATGATACGTTTCCGGATCAAGCACGCTTGCAACCTTCTCGACGCGCGCTCTGCTGTTTTGCGGGACCTCTTCCCATGAAGACAATCGGAACGATGCCGTCATTGAGGGTCTCGCGCAATCCCGTGGTTGGACTCGGTGTATTTCTTGTCGTCATCATCGCCGCTTATAAATCTGCAGAAGCTATTCTGGCAAACGACACAACCAGCCTGCTATACTCTTCTACTCGTCTTCATCGATTCTCCCGGCATCGCCGAACTTCTTGCTAGCTGAACCAAGTATCTTGTGCACTCAATGTAGCACTTCAATTGCAGCTCGGGGCGTGCTCTTATCTGCTAAATTGGAATTGCTCAAATGCGAATTGCGCTTTTTACTCCTTACTCTCCTGAAATTGGCGGTGGCTCAGTTCAGCTCCGTAGCCATCTTGCGCAACTGGCTGAGCTTAACGTGGAATGGTATTACCTTTCCAAGGATCCGGTTCAAGGCGCGCATCGTCACTGGCTGGGAAATCCTATTTCACCTTCGCAATTTGCCGCCGATCTCTCTGCTCGAAGCGGTTTTCTGCCTGGTTCCACGAGGCCGGTCCGCGAAATTGTCGGCCGGATGGATGCTGATCTCTATTGGGTTGTCGCGCATTACGAAGGCATCTCGGTGGCTGCGGAACTCATGGCTCTGGGCAAGCCCGTCCACTTGACAGTTCATGATGAGCCGCTGGCCATGCTGATTCGTTCCCGGCGATTCCGCCCGCTTTGGCCACTCATGTCCCTGACCTTTTCGCGAGTTCTGCACGGGGCGCGCTCCGTGGATGTGACCAGTACAAAAATGCGCGACTATTTCAAGCTCAAGTATGACGTGAACTGCTTTTCTCTCTACAAATATCTCCCCAAGCTGCCCATCGTGAATCCTCGCTTATCGAAGGACACTCTTGCCGTCGGGCACATCGGCTCGCTCTACCACCCCGAGCCTTTCCGAAGGTTCATTCTGGCCTGCAGCGAATATGCCAAATCGCAAAATCGCACTCTGAAGGTTATTCGAATCGGCTCTTCGTCGGAAATGGACAGGATTGCTTCGGAGCGCCTTGCTACATTTGAAGATCATGGAGAACTCCTCGAGCAAGATGCCCTGCCGGTGCTGGCCACTTGCGATTTTGTCTACGCAATGTATCCAAGGGGATTTCGATTTCAGGGGTTTCGAAGGACAAGCTTGCCAATCAAACTATCTACCTACATCCAGGCACAACGCCCCATTTTTGCTCACACCCCTCCCGATAGCGGACTTGCGGAACTCATTATTAGACACGATGTTGGCACGGTCTGTTCCAGCAATAACGAATCGGAAATCCGGGCATCGCTTGGTGAGTTACTCGGCAAAAGAATCGGGCGGCAAAGCTTTGAAGCCCTCCGAGACGATTTGATGGGTCCTCAGCAGTTGCGGCAGTTGCGAAGTGCGCTCTTGGGTTTAGCTCCGGATGGAAATTCGCAATAAAGAACGCACACAAATGCCCGGGCCCCGTTATCCCCTAGCCTTGTTCAGTACCGCTTTGCGGGTCGCCTGAAGCGTGAATTCCAAGCTTTCCTTGGGAATATTCGTGATGAAAGGCTCGATGAGCCAACCGAGCCCGGTGGGAATGTCTCGCGTCAAACTCACAACTTGATTTTGAACGTAAACACCGCCATCCCGCTCCTGCAGACGCCACCACGTCTCCATCCGCCAAAGAAAGCCGTCGTCTTATCCGGGAGGTCTTTCTCTCTCACTCGGCTTGCCGGGATCTTCCACTTGGGCAATTCGAGTCGCAGAGCTGCGGCTACGCGCCTGAACTGGGGAATCACGGTAGTAAGTCACTGCGTGTTCGGTATCTAAGACCACGGTGATTACCTCGTGCCTGCGAAATCGAAGGAACACATGAAATTCATTGCCGTTTCTTGATTCGAGGCGAGACCTCTCTACGTCCGGTGCATAGTATTTCGCTTGGTTATCGTAATCTTGCAAAATCTCCAGCACGTCATCGATCTTCACTCCCGGAATAAAGGCAATTCCTTCCCAGTCATGAATCATTCCACCCTGGATCGTAGGGTTTCCGCCGGAAGAGTCGATGCTCAATCGGCGTATTTCGACCTCTCCCGCCTTCAATTTGGCGAGCGCCGCAAGGCGGTCTCTGTCTGGTAGCCCGTCCACCCACAAGAAAGAGCCTTGGCGGAGACTTTCGACGTTTTGGGCTTCGGTCTTGACGATGTAGGTGCCGAATGCCGCAAGAGTTGCTTCTCGAAGTGAGAACAGGGGCTGCTGTCGAGCTTGTCCGGTAATAGCAGAGACCGCCATTGCCGCTAGCAGCACTGCGTAAACCAAGCCCGATTTGGAGCCAAAAGCCGTCATTTGTCGCCTGTGGCAATCACCCGGCTGTCTTCCGTGGGCATAACTACTGACAAAGCAATAGGATGTGGACCCTCGCTGAAGGTGGATGCACGAATCCCTCCGAACGGTGCACTTTCGATTATCGATCCTTACTCCTCTCACGAATGCCGAGAGGGTACAGCGGTCCGATTTGCTTTCTACTTGGCAGTTTTGAATCGGCTGGTGGGTGGTAACGCTTTCAATTGGTGAGGTTTAGATTACTGGCGGGTTGGGTGGCTCGCACACGGCCCCTCGCGGAACCGTTGTCCCCGCGCGGCCCCCAACCCGTCGGATTTTAGAATGAAGGCAAGGAATGAAATCCTCAATGGTCCGAGAGCCCCAGAAAGACAGGTACGCTGGTCTTGGTACTGATGCACTAAGCGCCGCTGGAAGTGAGAGACTCTCGCAATAGCAACAATTTACATGGGTTATCTTCAGGTGCAGGCTCCGCATGCTGCCCGTGTTCAAAGAGCCTGCAACAGATCTGCTCAGTCGCTCTAGCATCACTTGTGCCCGTGATTTGCGGCGTTGCACATGGACCTCATTCCGGAGTATACGCAGTCAGAGGTGTAGGTATCTCAAATGGGCGCCGGGCGCGCTCTCGTCCGGAGCAGCAGGGAGCGGAAATGACTCCCAAGGCCCCTGCCCGGGACGGGCACGTTCTTCTCGATCCATCGCAAATCGATCTGTTGATTCATGTCTTGCTTCGTCGGGACTATGAGGTGATCGGTCCAACGGTTCGAGACGGAGCGATTGTTTATGACCGCCTCTCCTCAGTGGACGATCTTCCCAAGGGGACGACCGAGGAGCAAGAGGGCGGCAAGTACCGGCTGAAACCTCGCAATGACAGCGCTCTGTTTGGCTATACGGTAGGGCCACATTCCTGGAAGAAGTTCCTGTTCCCGGCAATTACCCAGCTTTGGAAGGCTCAGCGCACAAACGGTCATTTCCAGATTCTCCCCGCAGATGCGAAGTCTCCCCAATTCGCCTTTTTGGGCGTTCGCGCTTGCGAACTCCATGCCATAGCGATTCAAGACCGAGTTTTCCTGGAAGGTCCTTACGTGGACCCCAATTATGAATCGCGCCGAAAAGGCATTTTCCTTGTGGCAGTAAACTGCACAAAAGCGGGAGGAACCTGTTTTTGCGACTCGATGGGCACGGGACCAAAGGTGGGTCCGGGCTACGATATTTCTCTCACGGAAGTGCTCCAAGAGAGCGAGCACTTTTTCGTTGCGCACTGTGGCACCAAGAAAGGCGCAGAGATTCTCGCAGAAATTCTCGCGAAGCCGGCTGGCAAAGCGGAAGTCGCCCTTGCTGATGCTGCCGTAGAGGAATGCGCCCGCCACATGGGACGAAGCCTACAGACAAGCGGGCTTAAGGAACTGCTATACCGGAACACGGAGAGCCCGCGCTGGGACTCGGTTGTGGCGCGGTGTTTGAGTTGCGCAAACTGCACTACCGTCTGTCCTACGTGTTTCTGCTCCACCGTTGAGGATTTGACGGACCTGACCGGCCAGGAGGCCGTGCGGGTTCGCAAGTGGGATTCCTGCTTCGTGACAGATTTTTCCTACATCCACGGAGGGAGCGTCCGCGCAACGATCCGCTCCAAATTCCGCCAGTGGATGATGCACAAACTGGCTTATTGGATCGACCAGTTTGGAACATCCGGGTGCGTGGGCTGTGGCCGCTGCATCACCTGGTGTCCTGTGGGGATTGATATTACGGAGGAGGCGCGAGCCATCGGCGACGCCGAAAGCAGTGTGAACGCCTCGGTGTGAAAGAGGTGAATATGATTCAGTCTCTTGAATCTATCATCAAAAAGCATCCTTTCTTCTCAGACATGCCCGAAAAACACCTTGATTTCATTGCGGGCTGCGCCAAGAACGTAGCGTTTCCGGAGCTCTACACGATTTTTCAAGAGGGGGACCCTGCCAACGAGTTCTATTTCATTCGTGAGGGGTTGGTCTCCGTGGAGCTGGTGGTTCCGACCCGAGGACCGACGACCATCCAGACAGTATCGGAAGGCGAAATCCTGGGATGGTCCTGGGTTTCGCCGCCATATCGCTGGCATTTTGGCGCCAGAACTCTGCAACGGACGCGCGCGCTCGTTTTCGACGCGAAGTGCCTGCGAATGAAATGTGACGAAGACCATGACCTTGGATACGAACTCCTTTCTCGTTTCATGAGTGTCGTTTCTGCGCGGCTGGATGCGACCCGGCTGCAGTTGCTGGATATCTATGGGCGCCATAATTGAAGCCGATATCGCCGGGCGGGTGGTGACGGACCCTATGGTTCCGGAACTCTTCCGGATCGAGCGTCTCAAGCGCGAGACGGAAGACACTTTTACGCTGGAACTCGTGCCCGTCGAAGAGTCAACCAAGATCTCCTTTCTGCCCGGACAGTTCAACATGCTGTACGTCTTCGGGGTGGGAGAAGTGGCCATTTCCATCAGCAGTGACCCGGGCCAGACTTCGCGTCTGGAGCATACGACTCGCCGCGTTGGCGTGGTCACGAAGGCTATGGGGTTACTGAAGACGGGCGATACGATTGGCGTGCGTGGCCCATTCGGAACTCATTGGCCGGTTGGAGAGGAGGACGGTCGCGATTTCGTCGTAGTAGCCGGTGGAATTGGTTTGGCGCCGCTGCGCCCCGTGCTGTACCACCTGATGGCGCAGCGCGAAAGGTACAGGAATATCGTCCTGCTGTATGGGGCCAGATCGCCGGAAGAGATCCTGTACAAGAGGGAGCTGGAGCGCTGGCGGGGCAAGTTCGATCTTGAGGTGCAAGTGACGGTGGATCGAGGCGCCAGCGGTTGGCGCGGCAATGTCGGCGTGGTCACGCCCCTTGTGGCCCGAGCCCCTTTCAATCCTTCCAACACCGTAGCGCTGGTGTGCGGGCCGGAAATCATGATGCGCTTTGCGGCCATGGAGCTGCAGAAGCGCGGCGTGCCGCCTGAGCGCACCTATCTCTCGATGGAGAGAAACATGAAGTGCGCCCTCGGCTATTGTGGTCACTGCCAGTATGGACCGACGTTCGTCTGCAGAGATGGGCCTGTATTCAGACTGGACCGCATTGCCTCGATCTTTGGTAAGGGAGAGATCTGAAATGGCTCCCAAGCGCAAACCCAAAATTGCAGTATGGAAGTTCGCCTCGTGCGACGGATGCCAGTTAAGCCTTCTGGATTGTGAAGACGAGCTTCTTGCCATTGCAGGCGAAGTGGACATTGCAAATTTCCCAGAAGCCTCGCGTGCTGTAGTTGGCGGGCCGTACGACATTTCCCTTGTCGAAGGGTCCATCACCACGCCTCATGACGAGGAGAGGATCCACACCATCCGCCGTGCAACCAAGACGCTGATTACCATTGGCGCATGCGCGACAGCCGGTGGAATTCAAGCACTACGCAACTTCAAGAGCGTGGAGGAGTTCATTCCTCTGGTATACGCGCGGCCTGAGTACATCGAAACCTTGAACAAATCGACCCCGATTACCGATCATGTTTTCGTCGATTTTCAATTGCGCGGCTGCCCGATCAACAAGTACCAGTTGGTGGAAGTCCTGAATGCTTACCTGAATGGGCGAAAGCCAGTGACGCCAGCCCACGGCGTGTGCCTCGAATGCAAGCGACTCGGAATCGTATGCGTGATGGTTGCCCAGGGCATTCCGTGCATGGGCCCGGTAACGCAGGCGGGTTGCGGCGCACTTTGTCCGGCGTACCAGAGAGGTTGCTTCGGCTGCTTCGGACCTAAAGAAACACCGAACACGGCTGCACTCAGCACCTGGTGGAACCAGCTCGGGGTCACTGACCCCGAGATCGTGCGCGCGTTCCGTTCCTTCCATGCATGCGCGGAACCGTTCCGGAAAGAGAGCGAAGCCCGTGAACGCTAAGAGCTTCAAAGTCGACATGCTTGCGCGCGTGGAGGGAGAGGGAGGCTTTAGCGTCAAAATCAAGGACCAGCACGTGAAAGAGGTAAAGCTCAATATTTTTGAGCCGCCTCGTTTCTTCGAAGCCTTTCTGCGCGGACGCAGGTTCAGCGAGGCCCCGGATATTACCGCTCGGATTTGCGGAATCTGCCCCGTTGCTTATCAGATGAGTGCCTGTCACGCCGCCGAGGACGCTTTCGGAATCCACCCGACTGGCGCTATCCGGGAGTTGCGGCGGCTTCTCTACTGCGGTGAGTGGATCGAAAGCCACGCTCTGCACATTTACATGCTCCATGCCCCGGATTTTCTAGGCTATGAGGACGTCATCCAGATGGCCAAAGACCATCCGGATGCCGTGCAGCGGGGGCTGCGCCTGAAGAAGATCGGCAACGCCATCATGACGTTGATTGGGGGACGAGAGATTCATCCCATCAACGTGCGCGTGGGCGGGTTCTACAAGGCTCCTGAAAAACATAAAATTCAGGCACTGGCAGAGGATTTGAAATGGGCGCGCGATGCGGCTGTGGACACGGTGCGGTGGGCATCGACGCTCGCGTTCCCGGATTTTCAAAGGGATTATGAATTCGTCGCATTGCAGCATCCGAACGAGTATCCCTTGAACGAAGGCCGGCTTGTTTCCAACAGAGGGTTGAACATATCGATCGGCGAATACGAGCAACATTTTGCGGAGGAGCACGTCCAACACTCCAATGCGCTTCACTCTTCGATTCAAGAGCGCGGCGCTTACTTCGTGGGCCCGCTGGCTCGCTACAATTTGAATTTCGAAAAACTAACGCCTTTGGCGCAGGACACCGCACGGCAAGCGGGACTTGGCCGTGTATGCCAGAATCCATTCCAGGGCATAGTGGTCCGTGCGGTGGAAACTGTCTACGCTTGCGACGAGGCACTTCGGATTGTGGAAACCTACGAAGTGCCAGAGCCGCCCGCGCTCGAGGTCACACCGCGAGTGGGCACGGGGCACGGCTGTACAGAGGCGCCACGGGGAATTCTGTATCACAAGTACCGCTTCGACGAGCGGGGCCTGATTTTGAGCGCAAAGATCGTGCCGCCTACCTCCCAAAATCTCAAGATCATCGAGCAGGATTTGGAAGAGTTTGTATCAACTCGATTGCATTTACCGAACGACCGCTTGGAGTGGCAGTGCGAGCAGGCAGTGCGAAATTACGATCCTTGTATTTCCTGTGCGACGCATTTTCTTAAGGTGCGCGTTGAGCGCAAATGAAGAGGGAGATGCCCAAAACGATCTTCATCGGCGTAGGCAATCCCTTCCGCAGCGATGACGGCGCCGGAAGGGCTGTGGTTCGCCGGCTCCGCAAAGAGATTCCCGCTGATATTAGAGTGCTGGAAGAAACGGGGGATGGGGCGGAACTTCTGGAAGCCTGGGAAGGGACAGATCGCGTGATTCTTGTGGATGCCGTGCAGTCCGGCGCCCCTCCAGGCACGATCCATCGGTTCGATGCCAGAGCCGAAAAACTACCTTCGTGGTTTTCCCGTTCGTCGACGCATGCCTTCGGAGTGGCAGAAGCAATCGAATTGGCTCGCACAATGGGAGATTTGCCGCCATGCCTGATCGTTTACGGCATCGAAGGTCTTGATTTCTCCGCTGGCACAGAACTGTCCCCGGAGGTTACAGGAGTAATTTCCAGCGCTGCGACCCTGATTTTGCAAGAAATCCTGCATTTGCCAGTGGCGCAATCGAAGTAATCGAGAAGAGGGCTCGGGATTTGACTAATTCTTCTGATTGGGCGGGAGTTGGCCGCTGAGCGCAGTGTTTCCATTTAACAGATAGAGAGTTACGTCCTTGGTTTGCCCCTTGCGCAGGGGAAGGTTTCTCTCCCAGTCGGAGTATGCTCCCTTCGCAGTGGCACGCAGATCATAGTTATCCTGCTTCAAACCAGTAATGAGAAAGTGTCCTTTGGAATCGGTGTGAACGACACGGGGATGCATTCCTGCCGAAGACTGACAAGTGACCGCAGCCGCCGGAACTGACTTTCCATCGGCGCCCACCACAGTCCCTTTGATCGCCGTAGTGGACTTGCTCGACGGCGTTTGAGCCTGCACGATTCCGGCGGCAAGAAACAACGCCGTCCCTATCGACAAAAGAACCAGCCTGCGACGCATTTGCATGAGACTCCCCTTAGGCAATGAACACAGTCTAAAACGGCTAGACCAAGGAGGTGCGCTTTGGCCTTAAGGTGTGCTCGGGAACTAACCTGTCTCAGAGGGCAGGCAGGAGCTGCTATAGGTCATGAAGAAGATCAGGGGAGCTGCAGATCGACAGCGTATACGTCAACGTCGCCGTGATCGACGGTGATGTAAACCGACCCATCAGGGCTCAGTCCAGTGAAAATAGCGCGCGCCGCGCCGGTGCTGAGAAGATCTCCTAACCCGACGACGCGCTCGGTCTCCCGCGAGGCCATAGGAACGCGGAAAATGCTTTCTTCCACCTCGTCGACGTCCTGGTAGTAAAGGGCATCACCGCTTGGGGACCAGCGCAAGGCCGCAGGGAAATTCGCTTCCGAGAGCACGGACCACTTCTCCAGCTTGCAGTCGTACAGAAAAACCTGCTTTTTCTTAGGATTAAGTGCCGCAATGTAGCGGCCATCAGCGGACCAACGCGGTTCAATCAGCCCGTCGGAATCAAGCAGCTTCGTGAGCTTGCTGGTCTCGAGATCCAGAATACGAATGTCCGGCTCCCGGCCGGACTCCACCTCCTGCACGTCCAAAACGATCTGCCGTCCGTCAGTTCTCCAGTCGCCAGAGACAGAAGCCCATTTATTGTTCGATGGGAGCACGCTCTTCGGTGTTCCACCGTTTGCAGAGACGATGTAGAGCCGCGGCTGGCTGTCGAGCAGGAATCCTGTGAAGAGAATCTCTTGCTGATCCGGAGACCAATGGGGCGCGAAGGCGCCGGTGGCTCCGGCCGTCAACTGCACCTTTCCACTGCCGTCAATCCTGCTCTTCCAAAGAGTGCCATTCTCGCGCGCGGCATACACCACCCATTGCCCATCAAGAGAAAAGTCCATGTCTGTGGCGCCGGATTCCGCAAGCATCGCCGTTTTCACAGAGGTCTTGGGATCGATGCGCATCAACTGGTATTCATTATGCGAGCCAGTTACAAAAATCCGGCTGCTGTTGCGCATGGCATTCGGGTGATCGAATGCAATCGGCCCTTCGGTGAGCTGGATTGGCTGTCCCGTGTGTCTGCGAAAAAAGCCGCGGTTTTCGTCCATGATCCAGAGATTCGCCTGTGTATCCACAGCAAGGCTGGCACGAAGGTCAACTCCCGAGGAAAATGCAAAATAGTTGCCTCCTCCCAGCCACGTCCCGCTGCCTTCGTGAGGTCCATGTTGGCCTTCAGGAAGCACGCGCCGCAGCGTGCTTTGCGCGAGATCGATCTCCCACATGGAATCCGTGCCTTCGAGGAGGTTGGTCTGGGTGAAGCGGAGTCTCTTCCCGTCGGGTGACCACACCAAAGCGTGCGGTGCAGGATGAAATCTCGCAAGTTCCCTTACGTGGTTACCTTCAGGGTCGCACAATTCAATGCTTTCTCCGTGCACATAGGCAATCAAATCGCCAACAGGAGACCAGACTGCCTCTTGCGCAATCACATCGCCCAGCCGCCGCGGGGCCCCTCCCTGAACTGGCCAAAGCCACAGTGCCGTCTCCTCTTCCCGGTGAGTCAGTTGCCCGATCAGAAACTGGGAATGGTCCGGCGAGAGATCAAAGATACGAGTGTTGTCGAAAGGTGTAGGCGTCCTCTGAATCGCGCCACCTTCCACTGACGTTTGCATAAGGTTCCAGCCCGTCACATCACGCACGACGAAGTAAATCCGGCTACCATCGGTAACCAGTTTGCCCCAGGGATCAACTTGCCCAGAATGCGTGAGCTGTTGAACCCGCAAAACTCGTGGCTCAGGCCTCGGCCAAAGACCGTAAGTCAAAAGGGCAGCTACTCCAGCCAGAATCAGTAAGGCCTCCCACCAATGCGGCCCAAGCCGCTTATGGCGCGCTTCCTTCCGCGGTGCTTCCTTGGGTGGGGCAGCAACGCCTTCTGGAAGCGGGACCTCGAGCTCCTTCAACCCTGGTTCATCCGCTTCGATTCGAATGGCCGTGGTTATGGCGGGAGATTCCACTTTGCTTAGTTCAACAGGGGCGATGAAGCGATAACCTTTGCGGGGAACGGTCTCGATGAACCGGGGATTGTCCGCGCTGTCATTGAGGGCCGCCCGCAACTTCATCAGTGCCGTGTTCAAGCTCCCGTCAAATTCGACGTAGGTGCCGTCCGGCCAAATATTCCTGCGCAGTTCGTCGCGACTCAGAATTTCGCCCGAAGATTCCAGCAACAGAGCAAGAATGCGAAATGGTTGCTCCTGAAGCTTGACAGGAACTCCCTGTCGCGAAAGTGTGCCTAACTCAAGATCAGCCTCGAAAAGGCCGAAGCGGTATAGTCGACGATTTGTTGTCGATCTGGCGTCCATCACACCCACGCAGCCCTTAAGAGGGAATTGATAGTACACCAGAATGGCAGTTGATAAAAGACCATAACTTTAAGTCGGGTAATGGCTTAATTGTTGATAAACGAACTAGATGGAGTTCGTTTGACGATTTACCGCGGGTACCCTCATCGTGTCCGCAGCTAACTTCTCGTCTCGAGTGGGTACCCCAAATTCCGACTCGAGGCGACCCCAAAGAGGAGGCGAGCTTCAATCACGTTGAAGCCAGCTTCCCCTCTGAACCAACGGGATTGACCGCGTCCGATGTCCTCCGTCAGAAACACACTTGGACACGGACGCGGCGACTCCCTTTGTCGCAAGTCTCCATGTCAGTAGATTCGCCAGCGAAAGAGTATCCTCCACCTATCTCTTCCGTTCGCGGTAATATTTCCACGGTTCAGTACTTCAGCGGCAACAGCGATTGTGCGGGCTTGCTTCTCTATCCTATTAAAAATGAAGACGTTGACAGCAGGCCGGAGATTTGCGGTTGTTTGGCCGCGAGCGTGCCCATATCTGTGCACCCAGTCGAAATCGCCAGAGTGGAGGTCCTCCCATCGTGCGATTGCGAACTGCCCTGTCAATAGTCACGTTGTTCCTCTTCTGCTTCGCACTCGCAGTTTGGAGTACACCTCTCCGTGCGGAAGCCACACTCGAAGCGGATACCGATCCTGAGCTCAATACCGCGGCTGGGCCGATTGTCTTTGTGGGAGACGCGGATTTTGCTTTGCTGGTGAAGCACAACCAAAAAGAGATCAAGCTGAGATTCCTGATCAATGGCCAAACCAAGTTTGAAGGAAGGCCAGCGATCGGCTCCTATGCCACAGTCGAATACCGTCCGGCAGACGGAAATAACTTTGCGACTCATGTTTCTGTTCTGCCGGCATCCGGGATTCAGACTTACTGACGATTCAAAACAGGCACGTCAACAAGGATTCGTGCCTCGACATTTTTGGCGCAGCAAGGCCGCACCCCTCCAGCCGGCGGCCTTTTTGCTTGAATGCAATCAAAACGTGCCCGAAAGGCAGGTTCTTCAGAGGCCCACGAATCTGAATGCGTACGACGCTCAAACTCATCGTTCCTTTGGTAGTGAGCGTAATCAGTGTGTCTCTCCTTTACGGTTCTTATCAGGTGCAAAAGGAGCGGCGGAACCTGCGAAACGATCTCTCCAATCGCTCCGCGACCCTTGCGGAAAGCCTGCAGGAAACTTTGGAGAGCGCATCTGGCCGGCCATCCGACAGATATCTGACGAAACTCGTTGAGAGGGGTGGTCAGCGAGAGCATCTTCTGGGGGCCGTAACCTATGACTCCTCCGGAGATGTCGTGGCCATTACGCCGGGTCTTTCACCCACATTCGCTTTGATGCCGCCGGTGGTAAAGCGGGCCTTTGAAGCAAACACGGGCATGGGTGAATTCCGGGACGTAAACGGTGCCTCCTATCACTTCTACGCTCTCCCGCTGCACCGTGAAAACGAGCCGAGCGGCAGCCTGCTCGTCGTTCACGACTCCAGTTACATTCGTGACCGCTTGTTCCTGGACTGGCGAGACTCTCTTCTCAGCACCCTGATTCAGACGATTCTAATAACGTCCCTTGCGGTTTTTCTTGTGCGCTGGGCATTTACTTCCCCCTTGGCCAAAACCGCGAAATGGTTGCGCGGCCTGCGCGCGAATCCATCTGACACACAGCCCGGCCTTCCCGAGGGAGAACTTTTCGCCCAGATTCACAATGAAGCGCGTCATCTGGCGCATGATCTGAGCTCGGCGAGAGCGGCGGCGCAGGAGGAAGCGCAACTGCGCGAATCGCAGTTGTCGGTTTGGACCGCGGAGCGTCTGCGAGTAAGCCTGCAAACAAAATTGCAGGGGGACGCGCTTTTTGTGGTGTCCAACCGCGAGCCCTACATGCATGTGTACAACGAAAAGGACCGTACGATCCGAATGCTGGTGCCGGCAAGCGGATTGGTTACGGCGCTGGAGCCCGTGCTCCAGGCCTGCGAAGGCACCTGGATTGCCAACGGTTCTGGAAACGCCGATAGGGAAGTCGTGGATGAAAACGATCGCCTGCGCGTACCGCCCCATCACCCGACGTACACCTTGCGGCGGGTTTGGCTGTCGCGAGAGGAAGAGCTTGGCTACTACGAGGGCTTTTCAAACGAAGGGCTATGGCCGCTCTGCCACATCGCTCACACACGGCCGCTCTTCCGGCCAGGAGATTGGATGTACTACCAGCGAATCAATCGTCGGTTCGCGGATGTAGTCCTGACAGAAATGGAAGGCACATCCTCCCCAGTGCTTCTCGTGCAGGACTACCACTTTGCGCTGATGGCTCGCATGGTAAAGGAAAGCCGGCCGGAAGCCCGCGTCGCGGTCTTCTGGCATATCCCCTGGCCGAATCCGGAGGCGTTTCGCATCTGTCCATGGCAACGGGAACTGGTCGACGGCTTGCTTGGGGCGGACCTCGTCGGGTTTCATATCCAAACGCACTGCAACAATTTTCTCCAGACTGTCGACCGCGCGGTGGAGGCTCTGACGGATTGGGACCGCTTCGAGGTGAGCCGAAAAGGACATATCACGCGTGTGCGTCCTTATCCCATCAGCGTGGAGTTCCCCCAGGAGCGACAGAACGGACAAGTAATCCGCATCACGGGAGAAGGGCGGGGAGCGCTCTTCACCGAACTCGGGATGGAAGCCTCCCTGCTAGGCGTGGGGGTGGACCGACTGGACTACACAAAGGGAATCATTGAGCGGTTTCGAGGCATTGAGCGATTTCTTGAACTGTATCCGAACTACCAACGGCGTTTTTGCTTCGTGCAGATCGGGGCGCCAAGCCGCACCGATATTCCACGCTACCAACAATTTGTCGACGAGGTTACGGCAGAAGCCGAGCGGATCAATGCGCGCTTTCAAGCTGGACGCTGGAAACCGATCGTATTGCTCAAGCGACACCATTCCCACGAGGAAATCGAGCGATATTTCCGGGCTGCCTCCGTCTGCCTGGTTACGTCTCTGCACGACGGAATGAACCTGGTGGCCAAAGAATTCGTGGCCAGCCGTGACGACAATCGCGGCGCACTTATCCTGAGCAACTTCACAGGGGCCGCGCGCGAACTGAGCGATGCGCTTCTCGTCAATCCTTATGACTTGGACCAGATGGCGAACGCGATCTGCCAGGCGCTGGAGTTTAGCGACGAAGAGCAAACCACGCGCATGAGCCGAATGCGCAAGATCGTCTACGAGCACAACGTGTATCGATGGGCGGCGAACCTGCTCTCCGACCTGACGGAGATTCGGTTGGAGAGTCGCGAAAAAACGGAAGTGGCACGGGCGTCGTGAGGTTCCTGAGTTTTGGAGAAAAGGAAGGAGGCCTTTGAATTGGAAATTGCGGACACTCCCTTTGATTTTTTTACCGTCGCGAATCTGACGCGGATAGGCAATCTCTCCGCCGGAACTCTGGCTGAACTGCTGAGCGGCCTCGAACTCTGCAGCGACGCATCGATTTTTTATCATACGTTTCAGACATTAAGCAGCCACCATTTCTTGACTGAAGGTTTTTCGAACGACTTTGCGCAGTGGGTGCTGGCCGATGCCAATCGCGACGCCCTCGCCGAGCAGTTAGCGGCGTTTGACATTCGCGACTACACCTCCATCGCCGCGCTGCGTGCCGATCTGTGCCGCGCCGTCCGCGAATACACCGAGCAGCATCCCGAATTCGCCCATCAACAGGCCTTGGAGCGCTTTTATTTCTGTGAAAGCGTGGATGTCACACTCCCTTTCGGCATGCAAGCGCGAACGCTGGATGAATTCCACTCCGGCGTCAAACGCCTCAGCCATGCTGCGTTCTATTTCCATTTCATTTCGTCTCGACTGCGGCTGCATCTGGGAACAAACGATTTTTCCTACTGGCTGGCGAATTCACTGGGATTGAAGACGCTGGCGGATAACATCAATCGCATCGATATCTACACCAACACGCTCGACAGCGCGCGCGCCAAGCTTCTTCGCCTGGTGGAACGCGAAAGGAGAAAACATGAGCCCAGTGCAGTTCGCGAGCCGCATCCCGCTGACTGATTACGCCGGCGTCATCGGGGAAGGCGAGATCGAGGAATTGCGCGCGCTCGCGAAACCGCTGGCGGGGCGCACGGTGGAAATGGTCAATTCCACGGCCGTAGGCGGCGGTGTGGCGGAAATCCTCAACCGCCTGGTGCCGCTCGGAGAGGAACTTGGCTTGAAGATTCGCTGGGAAGTGATGACCGGCGGAGAAGACTTCTTTGAGGTAACCAAGTCTTTTCACAATGCGTTGCACGGAGAGCCTTATCATTCCGACCCACATCACTTCGAAATCTTTCGTTCCTATAACGAACAAAACCAGAAACGGATTCCTCTCGATGCCGAGTTTGTGGTGATTCACGATCCGCAACCCGCAGGTCTAATCCAGGCAAGGAAGGACGGCAAAAATCACTGGATCTGGCGCTGCCACATCGATCTGTCGCATCCCAACCGCGCCGTCTGGAATTTTCTGGAAGCGTTTGTTTCTCAATTCGAAGGCGCGATCTTTTCTTCTCCTCAATTTGCGCGCCAATTGCCCATTCCCCAGTACCTCTTCCATCCCGCCATTGACCCTCTTTCCGAGAAGAATCGCGAGCTCGAGCCGGAATTCATTCTGGAGGTTCTCGCGCGGTATTCCATCGATCCGTTACGCCCGATCCTGACGCAGATCTCGCGCTTCGACCGTTTGAAAGATCCTGTCGGCGTGATTCGAGCCTACCGCATTGTGCGGCGGTACTTCGATTGCCAGCTTGTGCTCGCTGGAGGCTCGGCTTCGGACGATCCGGAAGGAGTGGAAGTCCTTAGAGAAGTGAAAGGCGAGGCTGAAGGCGATCCAGATATCAAGGTCCTGGAGTTGCCAGCTTGGGCGCCTTTGGAAGTGAATGCACTCCAGCGCGCTTCTACCATAGTCATCCAAAAGAGTCTCCGGGAAGGTTTTGGGCTGACTGTATCGGAGGCGCTGTGGAAGAAGAAACCGGTCGTCGCCTCAGAGGTTGGAGGGATTCCAACCCAAGTCATTCATAAACACACCGGCCTTCTTTCACACTCGGTGGAGGGAACCGCCTACCAGATCCGGTTTCTGTTGTCTCACCCGGAAATCGCCGCCCGCCTGGGCGAGCAAGGCCATCAGCATGTGAAAGAGAACTTTCTGATCACGAATAATTTGAAGCGGTATCTGGCCCTTTTTTTGGCGCTCGATCAGATGGCGAAGAACTAGAAAGTGTCACGAAAACAATCAAGCCGATAGCTTTGCGAGTGCCTGTTCAAGATCGCCGATAAGATCATCCGTGGCCTCCAGACCGATGTTGAGGCGCACAATCCGATGGTCGTAGGGAGGGCGGCCGGGAATGCGGCCAATGTCGTAAGCAACAGCGAGGCTTGCGACCCCTCCCCAGCTATAGCCGACGCGAAAAAGCTTTAGCGCGTCCACAAAATTGTGTACCTGCTGTTGCGTCGGGCCAGGTCTGAATACAAGCGAAAAAACTCCCGAGGAACCCAGAAAATCGCGTTTCCAGAATTCGTGTCCAGGACAAGAGGGCAGAGCAGGATGAAGCACAGATTCTACTTCCGGACGAGAGTGCAGCCACCGTGCAATGGAAAGCGCGGATGCCTCAATGGCAGCCAGCCGTACAGCGAGGGTTTGCAGGCCGCGCAGTGCCAGGCTGCAATCGTCCGGTGACACCGCACAGCCAATGACTTGCTGGGCCGCGCCCAATCTCTGATAAAGTCCGTTATCTCGCACGGTGATGGAGCCGAGCAACAGATCGCTGTGGCCCCCGATATATTTCGTGATGGCCTGCATGGTGATATCCACGCCTTGGGAAAACGCGTCCAGCAGAACTCCTGCGGACCACGTGTTATCCAGAACCACACGCACATCTCGTTCGTGCGCCGCAGTTACGATCGCGGGAAGGTCTTGCACTTCCATGGTGATCGACCCGGGACTTTCGCACCAGATCAACCGCGTGTTCTTCTGAATGAGCGAGCCAATGCCAGCGCCGACGCTTGGATCGTAGAAGTCCGTGGTAATCCCAAAGCGCGAAAGCAGACGGGTCGCCAGTTTTCGATTCGGATAATAGACACTGGCTGGGACAAGCATGTGGTCGCCCGATTGGAGCAACGCGAAATTGATGAGTGAAATCGCGGCTTGGCCACCCGGTGTCAGGATTGTATGTAAACCGCCTTCAAGTTCGCAGATTCGTGCGGCCAGTTCCAAAACTGTCGGCGTGCCGTAAAGACCATAGGTATATCCGACGCGCCATTGATCCCACGTGTCGTTGACCACTGACGCCGAGGGAAACAAAGTGGTGGATCCCCGAAATGTGGGGCTGGCCAGGGAGCGATATCCTTCCGGGATTTTTGCGTCGGAATGAATGAGTTTTGTCTTCCAGCTTTTTGTCATTCTGGCCTCTCTTCCATGCGAGCCCGGCCGAAGAAAGCCGCATATGTAGGACTGAAAAAATGCACATGCATTTTCCTCGGCAGAGTATAGTTGACTCGCAAAACAAGCGGAAAGAGCTGGTTCCGTTCCGTTGACGGAAAGTTCGAGCGAGTGGTATAAATAGTGGTTCCGTGAGGCAGCTTAAGGCCCGCCGTACGCTCCTACCGGGTCGGAGAGCGGCGCGGCTGCCCCTCTGAAAAATTTAGGCGATACAATTCAATGCCAAGTCTCGTTCACCAAATCGGCGAACTTTTCCTTAGGGCTGTGCCCGTTGCCTTCATTGTCCTCATCTTCTACTTCATTCTGCGCGCCGTGTTCTTCAAACCCATTCTCGGCGTGATGGCGGAGCGCGAAGCCCGGACTTTGGGAGCGCAGAAAGCCGCAGAGGCGGCGCAGACTGCCGCCGCCGAGAAGATTCGCCAGTACGAGGAAGCTCTTCGTCAAGCAAAGGCAAAGGTTTATGCGGAGCAGGAAGCGGAGCGCAAGAAACTGCTAGACCAGCGTGCCGCCATCCTCAAGGATGCGCGTGCCAAGGCGTCCGCCGAAGTCGGCAAAGCTAAGGAGCGTGTCTCCGGCGAGTTGGACGCTGCGAAGAAAGACATCGAAGTAAGCGCCGCTCAGTTGGCGGCGGAGATTGCCAAACGGGCCCTGCAAGTGCCTCCGGGTCCCGTTAGTCCCGCAAGAGAAGCCCGATGAAACGGAACATGACAATCCTTCGCGGGATGACTACGCTTGCCGCGCTGCTGGCGTTCGCTGTGGTCGCACGAGCCTCCGAGCAGGGCGCGGGTTCGGGGGAAGGAACCGTCGGCGAAATCTTTAAATGGATTCATTTTGTTATTCTGGCGGCTCTTGCGTATTGGCTGTTTGCAAAGGTCTTGCCGCCCCATTTTCGGCGCAATGCGGACAACATAAGTTCCTCGATTTCCAAGGCAACCGCTGCCAGAGCCGAAGCAGAGAAAAAGTTGAAAGAAGCTGCCGCGAAGCTGACCATGCTCGAACACGAAGTGGCCCGCTTCCGGGAACAGGCCCAGAAAGATGCCGCCGCGGATCTGGAGCGTCTGCGCGGGATTACCAAAATCGAGATAGAAAAGGTGAGCGTCGCTGCGAAAGTGGAAATTGAAGCTGCCGAACGGGCCGCCCGCGTCGAATTGAAGGCTCTGGCGGCAAAATTGGCTGTGGACCGCGCCGAATCACTCGTGAAAACGCAGATGACTCCTGCGATCCAGGAAGCCATGATCAATAACTTCGTACAAAGCCTGCAGAGGAGGCCGAATTGAAATCCGCCAGCCTCCAATACGCGACCGCCCTGGCGGATATTGTGCTGGCGCAGGGAGCCACGGAGCCCGCTCGGAAACAACTGGAAGACTTTCGAGCGGCATTCGACGAATCCGAGGAATTGCGGAGTTTCCTGATCAGTCCTGCGATTTCTCGTGAAGACAAGCACAGTGTCATCGAAAAGCTGGTGGCTCGACTGGGCGCGAGCAAGATCATCCGCAATTTTCTGTTTGTGATGGCCGATAATCAGCGTCTTCATCTTTTGCCGGAAATCGTGGAAACCTTTGAGCAGGTCCTGCGCGAGCGGCAAGGTGTGGAAGAGGCATCGGTTGTCTCCGCTGCGGCGCTGAGCGAAGGCGAAAAGACGACCCTCGTGCGGACTCTCGAGCGCCTATCCGGAAAAAGGATTCAAGCGGTGTATTCTCTGGAACCGGGACTGTTGGGTGGCGCCGTAGTGAGGATTGGAGACACGGTTTACGACGGGTCCGTGCGAAACCGGTTAGACCAATTGCGCGCGCTACTGGCGGCGGAATAGACATTCGGGAACGGAGCAGGTATGGCACAAATCAAGGCAGACGAAATCAGCAAGATTCTGCGCGAGCAGATTGCAAATTATGAGCAAACCGTCTCGGTGGACGAAGTGGGCTCGATTATCAGTGTCGGCGACGGAATTGCCCGCGTGCATGGTCTGGAAAAGGCAATGTTCGGTGAAATGCTGGCCTTCCCCCACGACATTTTCGGCATTGCAATGAACCTAGAGGAAGAGGAAGTCGGCGTCGTGCTGCTGGGCGAAACCTCCGAGTTGAAGGAAGGTGATACCGTCCGCCGGACCAACACGATTATGTCGGTACCCGTTGGGGACGAATTGATTGGGCGCGTGGTGAATCCTCTCGGCGAGCCAGAAGATGACAAGGGCCCCATCACGGCAAAACAGCGCATTCCTCTTGAACGGCTTGCGCCGGGTGTTCTGGACCGGCAGCCCGTCCGAGAACCTCTCCAGACCGGTATTAAAGCCATCGACTCCATGATTCCCATCGGGCGCGGCCAGCGCGAGCTCATTATCGGCGACCGCCAGACCGGAAAAACTGCCCTCATTCTGGACACCATCATCAACCAGAAGGGCAGCGACATGATCTGTATCTACTGCGCGATCGGCCAGAAGCGCTCGACGATTGCGCAAGTGATCAAAACGCTCTCTGATGCCGGCGCGATGGAGTACACGATCGTAGTGGCATCTTCCGCCGCGGAGCCAGCTTCTCTGCAATACATCGCGCCCTATGCAGCCTGCGCCATGGGCGAATTTTTCCGTGATAACAAGCGGCATGCAGTGGTCTTCTACGATGACCTTTCGAAGCACGCCCAGGCCTATCGCGAAATCTCGCTGTTGCTTCGCCGCCCCCCGGGCCGTGAAGCGTTTCCCGGCGATGTGTTTTATCTGCACTCCCGCTTGCTGGAACGCGCCGCGAAACTGAACGACAAGCTGGGAGGTGGTTCGCTCACGGCACTTCCCGTAATCGAGACTCAGGCGGGGGACGTTTCGGCCTACATTCCTACGAACGTCATCTCCATCACCGACGGCCAGATTTACCTGGAAGCGGACCTCTTCAACGCCGGCATTCGTCCGGCCATCAACGTGGGAATCTCCGTAAGCCGTGTCGGTGGAAACGCGCAGATCAAAGCCATGCGCCAAGTGGCCGGGACGTTGCGCTTGGACATGGCGCAATTCCGCGAACTCGCCGCATTCGCCCAGTTTGGTTCAGATCAGTTGGACAAAGTGACGCAGGCCCAGTTGGCGCGTGGCCAGCGGCTAACCGAAGTTCTGAAGCAGGACCAGTATGTGCCCCTCTCCGTGGAAAAGCAGGTCCTTGCCATTTATGTGGCCACGAGCGGCGCGCTGGATACGGTTCCCGTCAGCGGAGCCCGGCGTTTTGAAAAAGAGTTTCTCCAGTTCGCGGAGACGAACTACGCCGGTGTGCTGAAAGAGATTGCCACCAAGAAGGCGCTGGACGACGGGATCAAGGCCAACATCAAGACGGCGCTCGATGCATTCAAAGACCGGTTCGCGGCAACGATTGCCGTCGGAGCCAACTGACGCGGGCAAATAGCGGAAATACATGGCTACCTTACTCGATTTTCGGCGGCGCATCCGTTCGGTAAAGAATACGCAGCAGATTACCCGCGCAATGAAGTTTGTCTCGGCCGCGCGGCTCCGCCGAGCACAAGAGGCGGCCTTGGCAGCCAGGCCCTACGCAAAAGAACTTCTGCGCGTCTTGCGGTCGACAATGGCGCGCATCGAGTCCCCACAGCACCCGCTTCTGGCCAAGCGGCCGGAACAGCGCATCCTGGTCCTAGTGCTTGCGGGAGAACGAGGCCTTGCAGGGGCCTTCAACACAAACATCCTGAAAGAAGCCGTCAGATTCCTAAAAAGCAAGAAAGACAAGAAGATTGTGGTCATTCCCATTGGGAAGAAATCGCGTGATGCCCTGCGCAAAGCAGGTATCGAGTTTGCCGGCGAATACGTTAACGTGCTGGCTCGTGTGGATTTTGGCGTTGCGCGGGAAATCGCTAACCTCGTCACCTCGCTCTATACGGAAGAGAAAGTTGACGCGGTCTACGCTGTGTTCAGCGAATTCAAGAATGTAATTGCGCCAAACCTGGTGACGGAAAAGCTTTTGCCTGTCGAAAAGATCGAAGAAAGTGAAGAGACGGAAGCAGAAGCGGCCGCAGCGCAAATCGACTACATCTACGAGCAACCCGAGGAAACGATTCTGGCCGCGTTGCTGCCGCGCTATGTCGAAACACAGGTTCTCCGCGCCCTTCTGGAATCCTCTGCAGCCGAGCACGCCGCGCGCATGACCGCGATGGAAGCCGCTACGAAGAACGCGGGAGACGTTATCGAGGCTTTGACGCTGCACATGAACAAGGTCCGCCAGGCAGCCATCACAAAAGAGATTATTGAGATCGTCAGCGGCGCTTCATCGACCGCCTAGGAGCAAGGAATGGCAGAGAAAGTCGCAGCAGTAGGACATGTCGTACAGGTCATCGGGCCTGTTCTGGATATTCAGTTCGAAGAGGGACACCTTCCGTCCATTTACAATGCCGTGCGGATTACGAGCGAAGGCTTTGCGTTGCCGGAACCTTTGGATGTCACGGCCGAAGTGCAACAGCACCTCGGCGAGGGACGCGTGCGCGCTATCGCCATGGAGCCCACCGAAGGAATGGTCCGCGGCATGAAAGCGGTCGACATGGGGAACCCGATCGAGGTACCCGTGGGCCGCGCAACTCTCGGGCGCGTGCTGAACGTGCTCGGCAAGCCGGTCGACGGCCTGGGAGCAGTCAAATCGAATACGCAATATCCGATTCACCGCCCGTCGCCTGCCTTAGACGACCAGTCAACCACCCTCGAGATGTTCGAGACGGGCATCAAGGTTGTGGACCTGATCCAGCCGTTCCTAAGGGCGGAAAAATCGGTCTGTTCGGCGGCGCAGGCGTTGGCAAGACCGTTCTGATTCAAGAGTTAATCCACAACGTTGCGATGAAGCACGGTGGCGTGTCGGTGTTCGCCGGTGTGGGGGAACGCACGCGTGAAGGCAACGACTTGTATCAGGAATTCCAGGAATCGGAAGTCATTGTTCCTGGTCAGCCAGATAAGTCGCGTGCCGCGCTGATCTACGGACAAATGACGGAACCGCCCGGCGCCCGTTTGCGGGTCGGCCTGACGGGATTGACCGTCGCCGAGTATTTCCGCGATGAGGAGCATCTGGACGTGCTGCTGTTCATCGATAATATTTTCCGTTTCGTCCAGGCCGGGTCGGAAGTATCCGCCCTTCTGGGCCGCATGCCGTCCGCGGTCGGATACCAGCCAAACCTCAACACCGAAATCGGGGAGTTGCAGGAGCGAATTACTTCGACGAAGACAGGATCCATCACCTCGGTCCAAGCGATTTACGTGCCTGCGGACGACTACACGGACCCGGCGCCCGCCGCGACGTTCACCCACCTCGATGCAACTACAAACCTTAGCCGGCAGATCGTCGAGCGCGGCATTTACCCCGCCGTGGACCCGCTCGCCAGCAGTTCGCGCATTCTGGATCCTCGCGTTGTGGGGCAGGAGCACTATGCTGTCGCTCGTGGCGTCAAGTCGATCCTGCAGCGCTACAAGGACCTGCAGGATATCATCGCGATCCTCGGTATTGAAGAACTCTCGGACGATGACAAGCGCACCGTGGCGCGAGCGCGCCGTATTGAGAGGTTCCTCTCTCAGCCGATGTTCGTCGCCGCGCAGTTTACGGGTCTCGAAGGCAAGTACGTGAAGATTGAAGACACTGTGCGCAGCTTCAAGGACATTGTCGAAGGAAAGTACGACGAGATTCCCGAACAGGCGTTTTACATGGTCGGCACCATCGATGATGTGCTCGAAAAAGCCGAAAAGATGAAGGCAGGCGTTTAAGTCGAGATGTTTCCCGAAGCCATCGAACTGATCGTTGTCACGCCGGAGCGGCAATTGCTGCGGGAGACTGTTGTCGAAGCGACTATTCCCGGGTTGGACGGGGCGTTTGGCATCCTGCCGGGGCATGCGCCGATGATGACGGAGTTGGGTATCGGCGAATTGAGTTACCACACGGCCGCTTCCAGTCAACCGGTCCTGCACGCCGTCCTGCGCGGGTTTGCCGAAGTTCTTCCCGATCGGGTGACGCTTCTTGCGGAAACAGCGGAGAGGGCGGAAGAAATTGATATGGCTCGAGCCGAAGCCGCTAAAGCGCGTGCCGAGAAGCGCCTCGCCTCGAATGACCCAAACATTGATTGGGACCGCGCGACCGTGGCCCTCCAGCGCGCCGTCATCCGAATCCAGGTCGCACGGAAATATCGCGGCATCCCCGTCGAGGCCCAATAACCCACCGAAGAGATCTTCCCTGGAGTGAAGAATGGAACCCATTACAATCTATAGCACGGGCTGGTGCCCCGATTGCCGGCGCGCGAAGTCCTTTCTGAAGGAGCGCGGCGTAGAATTCGAGGAAGTAAATATTGAAGAGGATTCCGAAGCGGAAGAGATTGTCCTGCGCGCCAATCATGGCAGGCGTAGAGTCCCAACGGTCAAAGTAGGAGATCGCTATTTTGCCTGCAGTCCCTTCAACGCGCGCCAGCTCGCTGACGAATTGAACTTGCCGCTGAATCGCTGACCACCAATCAGTTCCAGACAGGCAGCCCACGCGTGAAAACCTGGGCAACCTCCAAGTTCGGATTGAGTAGGACAATGTCCGCATCCGCATTCGGATGCAGCACACCCTTCTTGTGCTCAATGCCAAGCAGCTTTGCGGGATTCAGAGTTAGCATCTGCAGGGCGTCTCCAAGCGAAGCCCCCAGTTTCACGATATTTCGCAGGGCGCGGTCCAGAGTTAGAGTGCTGCCGGCCAGCTTGCCTTCAATGTTTCGGCAAACCCCGCCACTGACCGTGATTTCGAACCCCCCAAGGATGTATTTCCCATCCGGCATCCCCGTTGCCGAAATGCCGTCACTGATGAGTATGACTCCGCCAGTGCCCTTCGCCTGAAGCAACACTCGCATCGCGACCTCATCGACATGAATTCCGTCGGCAATCAATTCCGCGGAGATTTCCGGCGAAGTGAGTACGGCGCCTATGACACCGGCGTCGCGGTGGGAAAACGGCCGCATGGCGTTGTATGTATGAATGGCATGATGTGCCCCTCTCGCGAGGCCAGCCCGCGTCTGCTCGTAAGTCGCATCCGTATGGCCTATTCCTACGACCATCCCCGCCTTTCGTGCGGCGTCGATGCAGGGCATGGCACCGAGCAATTCCGGCGCGATGGTCAGTATCAGAGCGTGTCCCTGTGCCGCCGTGATGAATCTCTCCAGCAGTTCCGCAGACGGCAGCTTGATCCATTCTGGAGGGTGTACGCCTCGACGCACAGGACTGATGAAGGGTCCTTCGAAATGAATACCGAGGACCTCGGCCCCAGGCCGTGAAGTGGCGTGCTGCTTGCCAATATAGCGAGCAATTGCTTCGCTGCTTTTGCAGATAGCGTTCGGGTCTGCTGTTACCGTGGTGGCAACGAACGCGGTCGTTCCGTGGGACGCGATCGTGGAAGAAACCGCTTGCAGGGCTTCTTCCGTTCCCTCCATAACGTCATGCCCACCGGCGCCATGAATATGGACGTCGATGAATCCAGGCGCCGCAATCTTGTCGGTTGCCAAAATTTCCTGGGCGCTTGAGGGCAAGCTCTGGGAACTGCGTGGCCCAACCGACTCGATCACCCCGTCCCGGATCAGAATGCCAACATCGTGTAGTTCCTTGGTTGGAGTGAATGCGTGGCCGACATGCAGGAGTTTTGTGGTCATAGGTGAATCATCATCGTAACGGAAGGGAAAGAACTGCACAAACAAAATGGGCAGGACTTTTTTCCTGCCCATCGAGAAGAAGCTGATTCGAGCTTGCTTTACTTGGCCATTTCGATGCTGCCTAGCTTCAGGTTGTCGCCATCGACCGTGCCCTTCACGGTCACGTGATGGCCAGCATGGGCGGCGACTTTGTCTTGCGCGTCGATAGCGTAGACTTTGTGGTCGGCGTCATCCACGAAGACATATTTGCCGCCGTGCTCCGTCACGCACTTCGTCGCGCATTCCGCGTGACCAGCCTTAGCGCCTTTCGCCCCGCAATGGCTGTCCGAGATATATCCCGTCATCGTGCTATCGCCCGCGAACGCAAACGTCGCAGCCGCAGCCAATAGAACCAGGCTTCCCATTAGTTTAAGTTTCATAAATCTCTCCCCCTACTCTCCTGCTATCGGAACTGCCCTGTCAGTCCCAGCTCAGGTTGGCACAATAGCTATCGAGAGTCCATACCCTCTCGGTCATGGACCAGTTGCTAAAAGCGAAAAGGGAGGAGCCTCTCGGCCCTCCCTTTCCCTTGTGCCCTCTCATGAAAAAAAACGAACAGCTTGTCGTGATGTTTGCGGCTATTGGGCCACCGGTGCGTTGCTTGCGGCTGTGGCCGTTCCTGCAGACTTAGGCGTCGACAAATAACCATTCACCTGATTCTTGCCAACGTCGAACACAACGAGTTCGTAGGGTGCGTAGCGCGCCGTGCCCTTCACGTAGAACTGGACGGGCTCGCCCGCTGTCTTGTCCTTTTTCTCGATGGACTTGTCATCGGCCAGAACCGTCATGGTGTATTTCGACCTCTTCTGATCGGTCTTGTTCAGCGTAATCTGAACCGGCCCGACACGCTGCGGCGCCTTGGACTTCGAGATCGTAAATTCGAAGTAGTTCCGATCGCCCTTGCGTTTCAGTTCTTCCAAGTCATCGTGGTTCCGGGCGATTAAACCGCTCATCACGCCCATGTCTCCGGTTGCACGTTCAAGCTTGGACTTGGTGTCCTCCAGGTCGTTCTTCACGCCCGTCACGTCGCCGCCCAGCTTGTTCACATCGTCAGCGCTGGCCTTCGTTGCCAATTGCGAATTGACGTTGCTCTGCAGTCCGTTCAGCTTCTTGTCGTAGGCTGCCACTGACGCCTTGCTTTGCTGACGTGCCTTCTGCAAGTCCTCCTGGGTTACGTTCAGTTTGTCCGTAACCACCTTAAGGTCGCTTTCCAGTTGCTGGTTTTGCTCGTCTTCCTTCGCCAGGCGCTGAGACAACTGATCGTTCTGCTGTTTTAAGGAAGCCTGGATGGATTGTTCCAACGATTTGGACGAATTCCATGCCGCAAACCCTACACCGAGGCCGATTAGCGAAACCCCTCCCAGCACGGCTATAGCTAGCCCCACCCAGCGTGGTGTACCCGCTGTGCTTTCAATATTGGTTTCCTGAAGCTCACTCATGGACATCATCTCCTTTGGGCGATTGTGCCCGATATTGTGGAAAACGGGCATCTAGGGAGCCAAAGTCGTGTCTGCGAGCCATCGGTCGATAACCTAAAGAAAGAATTGGGGTTGAGCAGTGTCTTTCAGGTGGAGGGGAGCGTTTCTAAGAGTACTAGTACTAGTAAACTTTACTTTGCGCAGGTTTCCAAAGTAAATTTTGCAACGCAATAAATGGAGGAGTCTGGCCGGGAGTGTCAGCATAATGACAAGAAAAAAGGCGTGAAGCCCAACTTGGGGCCACGCCTATAAAGCATTGATAGTAAATGGGCTATCAGTAAAGCCTTATGCTGCCTGCGAATCGCTGGTCACTTTGGTGGTGTTGAAATACCGATCCAAAGTGCTTGTTGCGGCCTCCAATACCAGCCGACAGTCAGCGCAAGAGGTCAGGTGGTGCTCAATCTCCGCTTGCACGGGGGCCGAGAGTTTTCCTTCTAAATACATACAAATCAAATGGATAGTGTCCCTACAGCTCATACTTCAATCCCCCAAGTCCCCGCTTCTAACGAACAACGTTCGGCAATGTTTAGTGCACTTCATGCGCCAAAAGAGGCACTGCTGAGGTGGCTGCTGTAACTGATAGAAGTAACGAAAGATAGAGCCTGGGCCAAAGCCATAAGCTTACGGAAGGTCGGGGTATAGGACCGGAAAAGTTTACCGCGACATGAACGTTTGCTGCATAACCATTCACGAGCCACTATCGCAGCGGAGTCACCGTCATCTGTTTCAGCGTGGCAATTCTATCTTCCAATGGAGGGTGCGTGCTGAACAAGGAACTCAACGTCCCAGAGCCAAAAAACGGCTTAACAATACACAGCGCGGAAGTGCTTGGCGAAATGGCGGACGTAGGGATCCGTTTATTGTACGCACCTAACTTCTCGAGGGCGCTGATCAAACCTTGCTGATGGCCTACCATTCGAACGCCGGTTTCGTCGGCCGCATATTCGCGAGTGCGCGAAAGAAAAAGCTGCAATAGGAGCGCCGCAAAGGGAGCGAGAAATATCATCAGAATCGCAGTGAATCCGCCTCCCTCACGATCCTCATCACGATTCCCGCCAAAGCCGCCAAACAGCATCGCCCATTTCCCCATCTCGGCCATGTACGTTATCGCTCCCGCAATCGTGGCCGCGATGGAGCTGGTGAGAATGTCGTAGTTGCGCACATGTGAGAGTTCGTGGGCGATTACCCCTTCAAGTTCGTCATCATTCATGATCTGAAGCAGGCCCTGAGTCACCGCAACGGACGCATGATTTGGGCTGCGGCCGGTCGCAAAGGCGTTGGGCGCAGCATCCGGCACGACGTAGAGCTTCGGCACGGGGATGTTTGCTTTTGCCGCGAGCCGCTCCATCACCTGATACAGTCGTGGAAGCTGCTCGCGAGACACCGGCTGAGCCCCGCTGGTCTTGAGCGCGATCTTGTCGGAAAAGAAATACGAGACGAAATTCATCACCACGGCAATGACCAGGGCAATCTGCATGCCTCCCCGGCCACCCAAAGCACCTCCGGCCACGACCAGCACGACACTGAGGAGAACAAGAATGGCACCGGTTCGAAGAATTTTCATCAGAGTGACCTTCCTGGCGGAAAGCTCAGTCTAGAAGCCAGGTGAGAGAGCGTCAAGCCGCCTAACGCTCTCTCTCTTTGGTGTGATTTACTTCGTAGCCGCAGCCGCGGGTTGCTTTGCGGCTATACGCTCAAATCGCATGGCATCTTTCTTGCCGTCGCGGTCCACGCGGACGTGGTCGCCCGGCAATATGGTTCCCTCCAGGATCTGCAGTGCCAGCGGATCCTGAATCAGTCGCTGGATCGTGCGGCGCAGCGGTCGTGCGCCATACGCGGGATCGTAACCTTCGCGCAACAACAACTCGTTGGCTGCGGGTGTGAGCTCCAGGGTAATCTGGCGCTCCGCCAGAAGTTTCTCGACGTTCTTCAACAAGAGCCCGACAATTCGTTCCAGTTGCTCCTTCCCAAGCGGGTTGAAGATCACGATTTCGTCAATCCGGTTAAGGAACTCCGGTCGAAACGCTTGCCGCAGCGCCTCCATCGCTTCTTTGCGGGCCCGCTCCGGATCCTTCGCGGAAAGTTCATAGATAGCGGCGGAGCCCACGTTGCTGGTCATTATGAGAACAGTGTTACGGAAATCGACCGTCCGGCCTTTTCCGTCAGTGAGCCGGCCGTCCTCGAGAATTTGCAGGAGCACGTTGAACACGTCCGGATGCGCTTTTTCGATCTCGTCGAACAGGACCACTGAATACGGATGCCGGCGCACCTGCTCGGTGAGTTGTCCACCCTCTTCATAGCCCACATACCCGGGGGGGGCACCAATCAGGCGAGACACGGTGTGTTTCTCCATGTACTCTGACATGTCGATGCGGATCATAAGCTTTTCGTCGTCGAACAAAAACTCAGCGAGCGCGCGAGCCAGTTCGGTTTTCCCCACGCCCGTGGGCCCAAGGAAAATGAACGACCCTATGGGGCGCTTGGAATCGGAAAGCCCCGCGCGGCTGCGACGCACCGCATTCGCCACACGAGAAAGCGCATCTTCCTGGCCGACAACCCGCTGGCGCAGCCGGTCCTCCATATGCACCAGCTTCTGCGCTTCGCCTTCGAGCAAGCGACCGACGGGGATGCCCGTCCATTTGCTTACAAGCTTGGCGATATCCTCTTCGTCGACTTCCTCTTTTAGGATTCGCGCACCCTTTTGCATCGAAGCAAATCGTTCCTGAGCTTCCCGCGCCTCCCGGTCCGCTTGCGCGATCTTCCCATAACGAATCTCGGCGACTTTGGCCAGGTCGCCGGCGCGCTCGTAGCGGTCTGCTTCGGCCTTCAACTGCTCGATCTGCTCTTTGAGCTTGCGAATTCTGGAAATGGCCTCTTTTTCCGCCTGCCAACGCGCCTTGCGCGCGCTGGAATCCTCGCGAAGCTTGGCGAGTTCCTTCTCAATCTGCGCTCTGCGCTCGATCGAGTGCGCATCCGTCTCCTTCAAAAGCGCCTGGCGCTCGATCTCGAGCTGGAGAATGCGCCGCTCAATCTCATCGATCTCTGTTGGCAGAGAATCGATCTGCATGCGCAGGCTCGCCGCCGCCTCATCAATCAGGTCGATGGCCTTGTCCGGCAGGAAACGATCGGAAATATAGCGGTGCGAAAGCGTGGCGGCAGCAAGAATGGCCGCATCTTTAATGCGCACGCCATGATGCACCTCGTAGCGATCCTTCAGGCCCCGGAGAATGGCAATCGTGTCCTCAACTGTCGGTTCACTGACAAATACTGGCTGAAAGCGGCGCTCCAGCGCCGGGTCTTTCTCAATGTACTTTTTGTATTCGTTCAGAGTTGTGGCGCCAATAGCCCGCAGTTCCCCCCGGGCCAGCGCCGGCTTCAGCATGTTGGAAGCATCCATCGACCCTTCAGCGGCCCCGGCGCCAACCAGGGTGTGCAGTTCATCGATGAAAAGAATGATCTGCCCTTCGGCCTCAGAGATTTCCTTAAGAACAGCCTTCAGTCGATCCTCGAATTCGCCACGGAACTTCGCGCCAGCCACCAGCGCGGCAAGGTCCAGCGCAACCAGCCTTTTCGTTTTCAAGACATCGGGCACGTCGCCGGATACGATCCGTTGCGCCAAGCCTTCTACGATGGCAGTCTTGCCCACGCCCGGCTCCCCGATAAGCACGGGATTGTTTTTCGTCCGCCGCGCAAGAATCTGCATGACGCGGCGAATCTCTTCGTCGCGGCCGATCACCGGATCCAGCTTTGAACGCCGCGCCAGATCGGTCAGATCGCGCGCATATTTCTCCAGCGCCGCATAGGTGGTCTCCGGATTCTGTGAAGTCACACGCTGGCTTCCGCGGACACCCGCGAGCGCCTGCAGGATTGCTTCGTAAGACGCGCCGTGCTTTTTCAGCAGTCTTCCTGCAGGATCGCTATCCGCACCCGCGATTGCCAGGAACAGATGCTCGGTGGAAACGTACTCGTCCTTGAATTTCGTGGCCTCGTCAAATGACCTTTCCAGGACGTCATTCAGCGGGCGGCTAAGATGCTGCTGCGCGAATCCTTGAACTTTTGGCAAGCGGCTGATTTCGCGCTCAATATCCTGAGCAAGCGCCTCGCTCCGTATCCCCAGCCGGGCCAGCAAGGGCGGAACCACTCCGTCTTGCTGTTGCACGAGCGCCTTAAGCAAGTGGATAGGTTCCACCGCCTGATTTTCGTGGCTCGCCGCGACTTCCTGCGCCTCTTGCAGCGCTTCCTGCGCCTTCACCGTCATCTTGTCGAATCGCAACATAAAAGAATCCCTCAGACAAACTCTCTATAGAAAAGGGGGCCGGCATGCGGCCAGCCCCCTTATGCTAACCCACGGCGGTTCCGACCGCCTGGCCCTTCGCAGACTACTTTGCGCCTGCAGCCGCCGCAGCCGCGTTCTCCACCTGGACCTTGATCTGCTTCGGCTTGGCTTCCTCGCGCTTCGGGATGTTCAGTGTCAGCACGCCATTCTTGTAATCGGCTTGGATCGCTTCCGTGTTCACGGTGTTCGCCAGCGAGAAGCTCCGGCTGAACGAACCATAAGCGCGCTCGACGCGCAGATAGCTGTTCTCATCGACCTTCTTCTCGAACTTGCGCTCGCCCCTAATGGTCAGGATGTTGTTCTCGACGCGAATATCGAGATCCTCCGGCTTGATGTCCGGAAGGTCCGCCTTGACGACGAGGCTGTGCTCCGTCTCGAAAATATCGACCGCCGGTGCCCACGCCGTCAAGTTCGCTTCGTCAGATGTACGGTCAAAGGCTTCGTTGAAAATGCGATTGATCTGGTCCTGAAGCGTGGAAACCCCGCGAAAGGGCTGAAATTGAGTGAGTGTAGTTCTCATTTAGATATCCTCCATAACTTATATCATCGCAATAATAAAATCTGAGTGTATAATTGTCAAGAAGAGATTTCTGGACGATTGATAGTAGAATAAGTCTTTATTATTGTGTATGTTATGTAGATTTATGGGCCAATCTGAATCAAGCTGGACGGACGGATGGACAACGGCTTCATTTCCCTAGGCTCAACTCCTCCTTTGCTATAGTTAGATGACTTGTGATGCGTGTGGATGAATTCAGCTACGACCTTCCGCCGGAAAGGATCGCTCAGCGACCCCTGCCCGACCGAGACGCCTCCCGACTGCTCTTGCTCGACCGAAAGGATGGTGCGTGGAAGGATCGTCAGTTTGCAGAACTTCCAGAAATCCTTCACGGGGATGAACTCCTTGTCTTCAACAACGCCCGGGTTCTTCCCGCCCGATTGTTCGGACGGCGCGCGGGCGTCCATTCGCAGTCGCCTTCCCGCAAAACCGCCAGGGAGCACCTGACAGGAACCGTCGAAGTCTTTCTCACGCGGCAAGTGGAGGAGACTGTCTGGGAAACACTCGTGCGTCCCGGCCGCAAAATGCACGTCGGGGAACGCATCATTTTTGGCGGCGGTGAATTGGAAGGGGAAATCTTGTCGCGTGGTGATCTGGGCTTGCGGACAGTTCGCTTTCAGAGCGGCAACGAACAGACGGTTCTCTGGAATATCGAAAGGCTGGGCCACGTCCCGTTGCCTCCGTATATAGACCGGCCTGATGAGGAGGCGGACAAAGAACGCTATCAGACCATCTTTGCGCAAAATCCCGGTGCAGTTGCGGCGCCGACAGCCGGTCTTCACTTCACCAAGGAAATCCTAGCGAAGATCCGGGCACGAGGTTGCGAGACTTGCGAGGTTACCCTCGATGTCGGCCTCGGAACTTTTCAACCGGTCCATTCGGAGACTCTTGAAGAACACAGGATCCACTCGGAGGCGTACAGCATCAGCGAAGAGGTTGCTGAGAGAATTCGCATTGCAAAAAGAGAAAAGCGGCCGATTCTGGCCGTGGGAACAACGGTGGTTAGAACTTTGGAAGATGCAGCGGCGCGAGCTGAAATAGATGATCCAGACGAGAGGCTCTGCGCCGGGCGCGGTGAAGCACGATTATTTATCCTTCCGGGTTACCGATTCCGAATCGTGGACATGCTTTTGACAAATTTCCATCTGCCAAAATCCACACTTCTTGCGCTGGTGTCGGCGTTCGCCAGCAAAGACCACCTCCTTGCGGCTTACCGACATGCGGTGGAATCCGAATACCGTTTCTACAGTTACGGGGATTGTATGTTGATTCGCTAGCGATGCATGGCGCCTGTCTGATACGACCGGCGCCTAAAGAGGACAGTACTGGCCAGGATGGCGAGTTTCTCACTGGCGGCGTTGAAAGGAAATTGTCACTTCAGAATCTCTCGCGAGAGGAAGAAAAGCAGGGAGGCTGAAACCCAAGTCAGCCTCCCCGGCAGATAGGAACTCAAATACACGGACGGTCGTCTTACTGAGGCAGCACGAAGACGGTCTTCTTTCCTTCGAAGCGAAGCTCGATGACCTTGCCTTCCGCGTTGGACACCACGCTGTTGAACTGCGCTTTGGAGTCGCGGTCTTCCCAACGGCCGTCAGCTTCGGCCACCATTTTCTTGCCGTTTAGGACGGTCAGATGATTCCCATCGATCAAGAAGCGGTAGTCTCCGGCCTTCAACTCGGTCTGTCCAACTCTGACGTCATGGGTAATCGGAAGTGTGGTGGACATCGGTTTGGCAAACACAGGCACGGCTACAGCGAGAGCTCCAGCCAGCACCAGATTCGCAAGGAGCGATTGCTTTTTCATGTGAGTCATTTTCCTTTCCACGTTCGAGTCAACCGGAAGCGTGTTGCTTGGAAGGAAGAGTTGACACACAGGTGGGAGAAGAGTAGCCTCTCGTGCGAGACACCTCTTCTTCCTGGTCAAGAGCCGGAACAACTGAGTGTCATTGACCCCGCGGCTGCCACCGCGGGGTTTTCTTTCCAAATCTCTGTCCATCCCGCTACAGCCTGAATACCGGCTGCACTCGTATAGACGAAAAGGGGTGGGAAGATGTTTCGCGGGAAAGAGGACTTTTTTTGTAACATTTTCGTACGAGGACTAGGCTCTGAGACCCTGTAAAATCTTCACTTTGCGTTGTGCATCTCGCCTCGTGTTCATCTATACTCGTGAACGCGGTCCGGAAGAGGGATGCGAACTCTAGTCCTTAGTGATCTCCATGCCAATTTGACTGCTCTCGAGGCCTCCCTCAAAGCGGCAGAGGGAAAATGGGACCGTGTGGTGTGCCTCGGCGACGTTGTCGGATACGGGCCGGATCCCAATGAGGTCACCACGCAGATTCGTGAACTCGGCGCCGTCACGATCCGTGGTAATCATGACAAGGCAGTCGCCGAATTGATGGCAACGGACGATTTTAATCCTGTGGCCAAAATGGCTGTCGAGTGGACCCGCGCACAACTCTCCAACGAGAACCTGGATTGGCTTGCTTCTCTTCCTCAGGGGCCGCTGGAGGTCGAAGGCCTGATTCTTGTCCATGGGGCGGTCCAGGACGAGGACGAATATGTGTTCACCCCTTCCCAGGCGCTGGAAGGTCTCCTGGACTCGACTTCAGCAGTTACTTTTTACGGCCACACGCATCATCAGGGCGGTTTTGCCTATCTGGATTCTCAGTTGGAAGTCCTTCAGTTGCGCCCGCGCAATCACGAATTGCATGCCGCTCTTCAAATTGAAAAGGAAAAGCGCTATTTGCTCAATCCCGGTTCCGTGGGGCAGCCGCGTGACGGAGATCCGCGCGCAGGTTTTGCCATCGCCGACCTCGACCACAATGCTGTCGAGTTTTGGCGAGTGCCGTATGATATTAAACAGGTCCAGGGGCGGATGCGCTCCGCTCGGCTGCCGGAGCCGCTGGCCCATCGATTGACTCTCGGACGATAGACGCAAGTCTCACCGCGGACGGAGCGAGATCCCTCATGCAGGACACATTCGAAAATCCCGAAATTCCGAAGAGCAAACGCAAGATCTCTCCCCTGACGATAGGCATGGGGGTGGTCATTGGCCTTGCGGTTCTTCTGAGCCTGTGGTTTTTGTTCGAGCCACTGCAGAACCGGGATTCCACGATGCAGGAATCCGGCATTCCGAAAATGAACCCCACAGAGCAGGAGTACGCAAAGAAGATCGAAATCGCCAATCTCGCCATGAGCCGTGCGGAAAACTTCCTTCATCAAGAAGTGACCACGTTAACCGGCGAGATCTACAACGGGGGAACGGAGCCGGTCCTCACCCTTTCTCTTACCGCGGAATTTTCGGATGATATGCAGCAGATCGTGTTGAGAGAAACCCGGAGGGTTCTCGCGAGTCCGGCTAAGGCTCTTGCCCCCGGCGAGCGTCGCGCCTTTGAAATTGCCTTTGAACATATGCCCGTCTCCTGGAATATGCACGTTCCTTCAGTACGTATCTCTCAACTGCAATTGCCTTCGCAGAAACAATAATTATTGCCTATATAGTTAGTTTAAGATTGAGGTATGAGTTTTGCCGAGAAGCTGCGCGCCGGTCTGGGCGATTTGTTTACCTCGGGCCCTGTTGAGATTCGGGAGAATGGAGGCCGAACCACGCCCATGCCGCCCCTCTCCTGGGAAGTCCGCGGCGCGGAAGACAAACCTCTGCTCCATCTGTGGGCGGAAAACTGTAACGTCACCAGACGCGTCCTCGCGATCGCCGATCAGTCCAACGAACGGATTTTGCTGTCGGTGGAGCGGTTCGGACGCTCCTCGCCCGGCCGCATGGAGATCATTCGCCTTTCCTTCCAGCGCAATCCGAAGCAAATCTCGCGCGAAGACTTCCGCGAACTGTTGCGTCGCATCCTGGCCGAAAAATTTCCCGATGAGACAGTCGAGAGGCTTTCCGTCGCCCCCGATCTGGAGCATTCCCTTTCCAGAGTCTATGCCCGGGGTATTTCCCGCAAAGGTGCAATCCGTGGCGCATTTCTTGCCGTACCGGAAGGAGAAACGCAAGACGCAATAGAAAGCAGCCTGACCTTTGCGTTGCTCTGGTTGGAGCGGGCAAGGCAATCAAGGGGAAACGCCAGTGTCTCTTTTCTCCGACTGATTTTGCCGGAAGGCAAGGCGGCTTTGCTCGGGCATCAACTCAATGCGCTGGACCGGCGCCTGGCGATTCAGGTCTACGAGCTGAACTATCGCCTGGAGCAAGTCGAGCGTACGGACCCCCGTGCGAATGGAAACATAAATAGCTGGCTGGCACCGCGCCATGAATCCGAACTTTTGCTGGATCGCGCAAGGAGCGACCTTGCGGGAATCGTAGCGATGGCGCCTGAGGCAATCTCTCCGCATGTGGTCCCTCGTGAACCAGAGGTACTCTTACGCTTCCGGGGCCTCCCATTTGCGCGATGGAGAGAAGGCGTGGTCACTTACGGTACCGGAAAAACCTGGCGGGAGCTGCGCGGCAGGAATGAGCATGAGCTCAAGCAGCTCCTGCAGAATCTCAGAAATTTGCGAAACCCAGCGGCGGATCCGCGCCATCTGTTCTATCGCGCACAGCCGGAGCGCTGGATGCAAGCCATGGTGATGCAAGACGTCAACCGTGTGGACGTCGCGTTAGACCCCGAATATGTCTACGAGCAGGTGATTGCAAGAACCGCCGGCCAGCACGGGGTTCTCGACTTATTGACCGTCACGAAAAGCAAGCGACTGGCCATCCTGGAATTCAAGGCCGCGGAAAATCCCGAACTGCCTCTCCAGGCTGCAGACTATTGGGACCGAATCCGGCGCCACCAAACCCAAGGCGACCTGGTGCGATATGGCTATTTTCCTCATCTGCAGCTCCAGGATGCGCCGCCCATTGTCTATTTGGTGGCACCCGCGCTCCGTTTTCATCCCACGACCGGAACTATCCTTAGCTATCTGTCTGCGGAAATGGAAGTCGTTCGCGTGGGCTTGGCGGAGAACTGGCGCCGCGGATTGCGCGTCGTCATGCGCCAATAGCAACCACAGTTTTGTTTCGGAGCCTTCAGCTGAGCGGGGAACGTGCTTGCCTTCCTTGGGATTCACGGTAAAATTCTCACTGTCCCAGAGTCTGGCAGGTCCTCGTGAATTTTTCGGTTAACGTTCGTCAAGCTGATGGCGTCTCCCTCGTTGATGTGGCCGGGCGGTTGACCTCCTTCGAATCCAAGGCGTTCCAGCAGATGATTCATGACCTGCTGAAGCAAGGCCAGACCAACATTGTCCTTAATCTGACCGGCCTTGAATATCTGGACAGCTCCGGGATTGGCGAATTGGTGCACAACTATCTGAGCGTCATCAAAAAGGGCGGCGCTATGAGAGTGGTAGGACTTGCGCCCAAAGTGGAAGAAATTCTAAAGATCACCCAGCTTCACCAGGTTTTCCCCGAATTTCCAGACGAGGCCTCCGCGGTGCGAAGCCTCTCTCCCCCGCGCAGCACTCCCGCCTAATAAGCGTATAGTCGATTTAAGGAAGCAATTACCATTCCCAGGTTTCCGAGGGCGACGCCAACGCATTTTTCCGGAGGCCACATGCGACTGTTCCCAGTTTTTGCCCTTTGTGTTTCACTTTGTTCTGCTTCAACTGTTTTCGGAGAGACCACCATGCCGGCTGTCACCGTCGACAATCGATCCCTGCCGTGGATGAAAGGCGCTTGTGAAAAGCTTCAAACGCAGTTAATCGCAAAGTATGGCGAGTCCCAGCGCACTCGCGTGGAACGCGGTCTGCGTCAGGTAGCGGAATTCTGGCGATCCGGCGACGGAGACGAAGCGTCCTTCGAAGATTTTGTCCTCAGTAATTTTGCCGGGGATCAATCCACGTTGAATACTATGTTCAATCGATTTCAAGGCCTTGTGGAACAGCTGAACGGCCACATGCAGGAAATCACCAGAGAATTTCGCCAGCAGGCTGATCTCGACGCTGGCCCGGTCCTCCCCTTCGACGATCTTTTTGCCGGGTACGACCCTTCGGCCCACGCTGTGGACGATTTCTTCAACAACAAACTGGCCTTCGTTGTTCTTCTGAATTTTCCACTCACTACTCTCGAAGAGCGGCTGACGCAGGGTCCTAATTGGAGCCGTCAACAATGGGCCGAAGTCCGCTTGGCGCAAATGTTCGGCAAGCGCATTCCTGCCGAAGTGAATCTGGAAGTGGCGCGCGCCGCCGCGGAATCCGATTCCTACATCTCCCAATACAACCTCTGGATGTTTCACCTGGTCGATCAAAACGGCCAGCGGCTCTTCCCGCCGAAATTGCGGCTCCTCAGCCACTGGAATTTACGAGACGAAATCAAGGCGGACTATGCCGATCACGAACATGGACTGGCCAAGCAACGCTGCATCCAGCAGGTAATGGAGCGCATCATCACGCAGACGATTCCCGGAATCGTCGTCAACAACCCGCGATTCGACTGGAATCCGTGGACAAATGAAGTTCGGCTCGCCACGGAACCCGACGCTGATTCAGGTAACACACAGTACGGCAATTTCACCAATGCGCCAGAACCTTCTACTCGCTATGCCATGCTCCTCAAGACGTTTCAAGCCTCCAGAAAAGTGGATCCGTATTCGCCCACAGCTCCCTCTCTCATTGCCAGGCGCTTCGACGAGGACCGCGAAATCCCGGAACAGCGCGTCCGCGAAATGCTCGAGCAGGTCGTCACCTCGCCATTACTCCCCAAACTGGCAGCACTGATCCAAGCGCGCTTAGGCCGTCCACTGGAGCCGTTTGATGTCTGGTACGACGGGTTTCGTTCGCGCGGTGCCTACACAGAAGCGCAACTCGACGCCATTGTGGCGAAGAAATATCCAACCGCGGGAGCATTTCAGAAAGATATCCCGAATATCCTGATGAAATTCGGATTCTCTCCGGAAAAAGCGCAATATGTGGCGGATAACATCGTCGTGGATCCCGCGCGCGGCTCCGGGCACGCCATGGGCGCCTCCATGCGTAGCGCGAAAGCTCATCTACGAACCCGCGTGGAAAGTACGGGAATGAACTACAAGGGATTCAACATTGCCATTCACGAGATGGGCCATAATGTCGAGCAGACCTTTTCCCTGAACGAAATCGATGACACGCTTCTTGAGGGCGTGCCTAATACCGCATTCACAGAAGCCTTGGCGATGGTGTTGCAAGGCCACGACCTTGAAATACTCGGTTTAGCCGCGCCAGATGAACAGACCAACACGTTGAAGACTCTCAACGATTTTTGGAACACCTATGAAATCAGTGGTGTCGCCCTGGTGGACATGGACGTGTGGCACTGGATGTACGACCATCCTGAAGCATCGCCTCAACAGTTGCGAGATGCGACCGTCGCCATTGCAAAGAATATCTGGAATAAATACTACGCGCGGGTCTTTGGCAAAAGAGATGTGGTCCTCTTGGCCGTTTACTCCCACATGATCGATTCGTTCCTCTATCTGCCGGACTATCCAATTGGCCACCTGATCGCCTTCCAGGTTGAGGAGCAGATGAGGAATGCCGGGGCCATCGGGCCGGAATTCGAGCGTATGGCAAAGATGGGCCACGTGACGCCGGATATGTGGATGATTCATGCGACCGGGAAACCGGTGGGGGCTGAAGCGTTGCTTTCCGCGACGGATAAAGCCCTCACGAGCCTAGGGGCCATGAAAAATTAGAGCGGAGGATTAGCGAAAAAGGTGGGCCAAAAAGGAGAGAAGCAGCTAGGGTGTGGACCCTAGCTGCCTCCCGGGGTGTGTCCTCGAAGTGGTTGTTATTAGGTTAGATGCACGACACCGAAAAAGGTTTCCAAAATCTGCACTAAACGATTTACCAGTGGATTTTAGAGGATTTTGGGCCGCTTCAATCGGCGTAAGTACTAATAAAATAAATATTTACGCCAGCGCTCGTCGCGATGTCCGATGAGCCGCATCAACTGACGGGATGTATGCAGTGTAAACGGGCGCGGCCGACGCGCCAGTTTCAACCCTGCTTCTTCTGGCGTCCGATCACCCTTATTGTTATTGCAGCGATAGCAGCACGCCACCAGGTTCTCCCACGAAGACCTTCCCCCGCGGGAACGCGGGATCACATGGTCTAGAGTCAATTCCGAACTGGGGAAGATCTTCCCACAGAACTGGCAGGTGTTCCGGTCGCGCAAAAGAATGTTCTTCCGTGAAAGCGCACGGCTCTGCTGCGGAATGTGGCGATAAGCCAGCAGCCGGATGACCGAGGGAACTTTGTGAGAGTGCGCGGAAGAATGCACTTCCGCGTTGTGCAGTTCTTCCGCCTGAGCCACGCCTTTCAGCAGCAGCACCATCGCCCGCCGCACCGCAGTCACATTGATTGGCTCATAAGTCGCATTCAGGACCAGCACAGGTTCTTGCATGAGGGAAGCACGGGCAGGAGAGAGCGGACCCACATGACGACCCAAATTCCCCGAAGCGTTGGACGCAAGCGTTCCGACCGCTTCGGGGGAGTGTCGCCCCCGTTGGTCTATCGCCTCTGGTCGTCTCATGCTCATCGCCCGTCCCTTCTTGCTACGGGTGTTCGGCGAAGGAGCTGCTTAGCGGACGGCCGGCCCGGGCAATGGTCACGCCCAGCACGGATTTGGCGCCAGCTTCGCATAGCGCGCGCGAACACGCGTCTAGCGTCGCTCCCGTCGTCATTACATCATCTAGCAGCAAGATTCGAAAATTGTCAACCCGACCTCCTTTCCGGATGGCAAAAGCGCCACGTACTGCCTCCCAACGTTCCTCCCGCCGAAGCAGGTGTTTTTCCGGCCGCGGCCGCGAACGCATTAAAAGCACAGGTAGATAGGGCAAATCGAGGCTCTTCGAAAGAGGCCGCCCAATCAAGTCCACCTGATTGAAGCCGCGCTCCCGGTTCCGCTGCCGGTGCAGCGGAACGGGCACAACCGCGTCGGCTGCCATGCGGTTGCCTTCCTTGCGAACCAACTCTGCCAACCGTTCCGCAAACCATTTGCCTAGTGGTTCGATTTGCTCGCGTTTAAGAAGCAGAATTGCCTGCGCCAGTGCTCCTTCGTAAAAACCAAAGCTGCGCGCCAATTGAAAGGCAAACCGGCGTGCTTGGCAATCCGGACAGAGACTAGTTTCCTTAGGAAATTCGGGATCGAATGTCCCGGGCTCGCCGCAAAGATCGCAGCATCCCGGCGGGAGTTCCTGAAAGGATGAGAGACAGTCGTTACACAGTGGCAGGCGGCTCGCATGGGTGAGCAGGCGATCACAGGTCCGGCAATCGGCCGGGAAGCACACGCTTGTGACTTCGCCTGCCAGAGTGCCCAACAGGCGCAAGAATGTGCTTAGAGACGAAGAGATAGCCATGGCAGAATCCCGGGCTACAGCCTGGCTATTATACTTCGGTTAATTATCGAATGGATTAAAGAACTTTACTCTGTTTTAGAGCAGGCCCTGTTCCATCTTCTCCTGGCACGAAATGCAATGTTTCGCCCAGGGCACGGCTTCCAGCCGTTTCTGCTGCATCTCTTCGTGGCAGATCATGCAGTTCCCGTAGTCGTTTCCGCGAATGCGCTTCAAAGCCTCATCGATCATGTTGAGCATATTCCGGTCGCTGCTGGTTTGCCCGAAGAGGAATTCCTTGGTGTAGGAATTAGCGGCCTTGTCCGCGAGGTCCACCGTGGGATCGTCATCCGCCTGGCGCCCTTCTTCCTCCGTCCGCGTAATGGTCTTTACGAGTTCATCGCGGCGCGAGAGCAATTTCTTTTTGTAGTACTCCAATCGCTTCTTATCCATTTGTTCCTCCCCCAGATGGCTCCAGGGGCCACCTAAAAACCCCGTAGTTTAGACCGATTTTCAAAAAGAGTCAAGGTAAGGCGACCTGCCTGACCGCGGCTCTAGCACTACAAGCGACCTTTCTGATGCAAAAAATCCGCCGCCTCGTTGTTTGCTTCAAAGTCGGCCAGTCATCGCGAGAAAGTTCCGGGGGAGTACAAGAGGAGCCGACTTCAGGCAAGGTCCGTTTCATCAACTATTTGGAAGAGTCTGCCCGATGAAGACGGCATAGGGCGGCAGAGTCGCGCGATCGCGAGATTCAAGCATCTGGAAATAAGAAGGGGCAGCGAGAAGAGGTCGTAAAGAAGCTTGGGGTAATCCGATGGCCCCTAAGTTGAAATTGACTTTATGAGTCTCCGGGCTCATGTTCAGGGCCACGATAATCGCGTGGTCGCCGTCCGAGGTTCTTCTTAGATAGCTGAACACATTCTCATCTTCCGGATTGAGAGCCGCGTAGGAACCGTCTCGCAAGGCGCGCTGCGAGCGGCGCAAGGAAATCAGCCGTTTATAAAAATGGAGCAAGGATTCGGGGTCGCGCTGTTCGCCCTCCACGTTATAAAGCTTCGCACTTTCTGGCACCGGAAGCCACGGAGTTCCAGTCGTAAAACCCGCGTGAGGAGATGCGTCCCACTGCATTGGCGTGCGCTCACCGTCGCGCCCTTTCTCCGCCGGCCAGCCGAGTTTGCCGATGGGGTCGCGCACGTCTTCCTTGCGAGTTGGGGGAGTGGTGCGCATCCCGATCTCCTCGCCGTAGTACATTTGCGGAGTAGATTGTGTTGTAAGGAGCAGGGTTGCCAGCAGTTTTGCGATCGCGTCGTTGTGAATGCCATCGCCGTAGCGGTCCCATTGGCGCGGTTGATCGTGATTGCTGAAGAAAATATACGGTTGGCCCGCCGCCGCGTTGTGCTCCACCTCTTCGAAGAGAGTGCGAAACGCGGAAGCAGACAACCGGTTGACATCCGCGACCTGAAAATCCATCGGCAACTGGACCTCATCACCATGCGAACCGTACAGTTTCGTGAGCTCGGCGATGTTGGGCTCGTCCGCCTCGCTGATCAGAACAGGCTCGCCTGGAAATTCGGAAACCACTTTTCGGAATTCGCGGAGAACGCCGTGTACCTCCGGAAGGTTGTCCGTGTATTTGTGCTGAATGTTGGGATCACCGTAGGCGTTGGTGCCGGGCAGGATAGGATTGTCCTTTAGGTCGGCTTCTTCGAAGAGCCGCGAGACAGCATCCAGCCGGAATCCTTCCACGCCTCGTCTCAGCCAGAATCGGAGAACGTCGCACATAGCCTCGCGGACTTCCGGATTTCGCCAATTCAGGTCCGGCTGCTGCGGGTAAAAGAAATGGTAATAATACTGTCCGGTGGTTGCGTCGAAGGTCCATGCGGAATGTCCGAACCAGGAGAGCCAATTATTCGGTGGCTGCCCAGGGCCCTTGCCATCGCGCCAAATATACCAATCCCGGCGCCCGTTATCCCGCGATGAGCGCGAAGCAAGAAACCAAGGATGCTGATCCGAAGTGTGGTTGGGGACGAAATCCATAATGACGCGGATTTTGTGCTTCTTCGCTTCAGCGACGAGGCGGTCGAAGTCGCGCATGGTTCCGTATTGCGGATCAATCGCCTCGTAGTCCGAAATGTCATAGCCGAAATCCACCTGAGGTGAAGGATAAATCGGTGTGAGCCAGATTGCGTCAACTCCGAGATCTTGCAGATAGCTGAGGCGAGAGGTAATGCCATTCAGATCGCCCACACCATCCCCATTCGAATCTTGAAAGCTGCGCGGGTAGATTTCGTAAATGACCGCATGCTTCCACCAATGCACCTTGGCATCCGAAGGACCATGTACGCGGAGGTTGAGCCTTACATGTTTGATGGAATTTCGCATGGCAACGAGGATAGCGGGAAGCGCGGAGGGAAGAAAGAAAAAGCGCCCAAAACACTCGTCTTGGCCGATTTCAAGAGAGCTCCTTTAAGCGACATCCGTGGGAAGTTAGAGCACTTCAGAAACGCATTTCATCCCAAACTTCCCAATTCCTACTGTATCCAAAACTAGGTTAGTATCCGTCAATAGATTACGGACTTTCGTGCCCAGGTCCGTTTTACAGTCTATGCCGAGGATAATCTCACTTGCCGACTGACCAAAACGCACACACGGCCAACGGGCCGCAACCTCAACAATCTGTTTCACCCGCAGGCAAGCACACGGGGGTCCGTGTGATCGTGTGGATTGTCCTGCTCCTCGTCTTTGCTGCGGGGTTCGCGCTTGTGTTGCGCCAGCACAATACCAGTTCCAAGACAATGAGTTCGCCCAGAGGGGGCGGCGGTGCGGTCACGTTGCTTACGGCGACCGCGACGAAGGGTGACATTGGTTTCTACCTTGATTCTATTGGAACGGTCACGCCGGTTTATACCGCATCGATCACCAGCCAGGTAAGTGGGATTGTCACGGTGGTTCATTACAAGGAAGGGCAGATCGTCCAAAAAGGTGATCCGCTCATTGATATTGACCCGCGTCCTTACGAGGCCACACTGATGCAAGCGCAAGGCACGCTGGAGCGGGATGAGAACCTTTTAGCGCAGGCGAAAATGGACTTGGAGCGCTACCGCGATGCTTGGGCGCGTAAGGCCATTCCCAAGCAGACTCTGGACGACCAGGAGAAACTGGTTCTGCAGACACAAGGCACCGTGAAACTGGACCAGGGCACCGTGAATTTCGACCAGGTTCAAGTTGGGTTTTGCCACATCACCGCGCCTATTTCCGGCCGAGTCGGCCTGCGGCTTGTCGACCCAGGCAACGTCGTGCAATCGACGGGAGGACTCACTCTCGCAGTCATTGCTCAAATTCAACCAATTACGGTCATCTTTACCATCGCCCAGGACAATCTCGGCCAGGTCGATGAGCGACTGCGCAAGAACGCCACCCTCCCTGTGGACGCATTTGATCCGCTCGGCCTTAAGAAAGTGGCCAACGGAAAATTCCTGACCTTCGACAACCAGATTGACACAACAACAGGCACGGTGAAGGGCAGAGCTCTATTTGATAACAAGAATTTGACTCTTTTTCCCAACCAGTTCGTCAATGTGCGGTTGCTTGTTGACACAATCAAAGGCACCACTCTGATTCCTTCCTCCGCCGTCCAGCACAACGGTAAGGCTGCATTTGTGTTCGTCATCCAGGGAGATACCGCCCACATGCGGCCTATTCAGACGGGCGTGACGGATGGGGGCATGACGCAGGTGACTGGTGGAATCCAGGCCGGCGAAGTGGTGGCCAACAGCAGTTTCGACAAGCTGCAGGACAACTCCAAAATCGTCGTTTCCCAGAACCCTGCACCTGCCGCCGTTCCCGGGAGCAAGACCCCTTGAGTCCGTCAACACCATTTATTCTTAGACCAGTGGCCACATCGCTGCTGATGGCGGCGATCCTTCTGGTGGGTATCGTCTGCTTCTTCCAGTTGCCAGTCTCCGCTCTGCCGCAAGTGGACTACCCCACGATCCAGGTTCTGACGTTCTACCCTGGGGCGAGTCCGGAAGTTGTGGCTACAACTTTAACCGCGCCTCTCGAGCGGCAGTTCGGCCAGCTCCAGGGACTCAACCAAATGACCTCCACGAGCGCCGGCGGAAACTCCGTCATCGTGTTGCAATTCGCGCTGAGCCTCAACATTGATATCGCGGAAGAAGAAGTGCAGTCGGCCATCAATGCCGCACAAACCTATCTCCCAGCCAACCTTCCCGCGCCTCCCATCTACAGCAAGACAAATCCGGCCGATGCCCCGGTGCTTACGCTGGCCGTGACCTCAAACTCTATTCCGCTATCGCAGGTCGAAGATCTTGTGGACACCCGGCTTGCTCCGAAAATCTCCCAATTGAGCGGCGTTGGACTCGTCAGCATCAGCGGCGGGCAGAAACCTGCGGTGCGAATCCAAGCCAACCCCGCGTCTCTATCGTCCTACGGTATCAATCTCGAGGACCTGCGCACGGCCGTGACGCAATCGAGCGTCAACGCCGCGAAAGGGAATTTCGATGGGGACCGCCAGGATTTCCAGATTGATGCCAACGATCAACTCGTGACGAGCAAGGACTATCGCAATGTCGTTGTCGCCTATCGCAACGGCGCTCCCGTGATGCTCACCGATGTTGCGAAAATTGTGGATGGCGTGGAAAACAGCAACCTCGCCGCGTGGATGAACAAAACACCCGCGGTGATCTTAAACGTCCAGCGCCAGCCCGGTGCCAACACCATCAGTGTGGTGAAGCGGATCAAGGGTTTGCTGCCTCAGCTCCAAAGCAATCTCCCCGCGGGAATTGATCTCACCATCTTGACGGACCTGACGACTCCGATTCAGGCGTCGGTGGACGACGTCGAATTTGAGCTGATGCTCACGGTATTCCTCGTCGTCATGGTGATGTTTCTGTTTTTGCGCAGCCTCTACTCGACGATTATCCCTAGCGTTGCGGTGCCACTCTCGCTCATTGGAACATTTGCCGCCATGTATGGGCTGGGCTACAGCCTGGACAACCTTTCCCTGATGGCGCTGACGATCGCTACCGGATTCGTTGTTGACGACGCCATTGTTATGGTCGAGAACATTTCGCGCTATATCGAAGCCGGCGAGCCGCCGATGCAAGCGGCGCTGAAAGGCGCGGAACAGATAGGCTTCACAATTTTGTCCCTGACGGTTTCGCTCATCGCCGTGCTCATTCCTCTGCTGTTTATGGGCGACGTGGTTGGTCGCCTGTTCCGCGAATTTGCCGTCACCCTGGCAGTCACGATTGTGGTTTCGGCCGTAGTCTCGCTGACGCTTACGCCCATGATGGCTTCCCGCATCCTGCGGCACAATCCGGAGGAACAGCAAGGGCGCCTCTACCAGGCATCGGAACGCGCTTTCAACGGCATGATTTCGTTTTACGGGCGCACTCTTAAGTTCGTTCTGCGCTATCAGACGGTGACGCTGCTGGTTGCTGTGGCTACCCTGCTCCTGACCGTCTATCTTTACATCGTCATTCCCAAAGGATTTTTCCCCGTCCAGGACACCGGGATCATTCAGGGCATCACGCAGGCGACGCCCAGCATTGGCCCACAGGCCATGGCGCAGAAGCAGCAGGAACTGGCCAGCGTTGTTCTTGAAGACCCTGCAGTCGAGAGCCTCTCCTCATTCATTGGCGCTGACGGCACAAACACCACCACAAACAGCGGCAGAATGTCCATCAACCTGAAGCCGCTGGAGGAACGCAAAATCAATGCTTCCGACGTGATTCGGCGGTTGCAGTCCAAGCTCAGCAGAGTGCAAGACATTCAACTGTTCATGCAACCGGTGCAGAACATCACCGTCGATGATCGCGTAAGCCGCACGCAGTATCAGTTCACTTTGGAAGATGCCGATGCCAACGAATTGAGCGACTGGACCAACCGGTTTGTTGCGCGTCTTAAGCAGTTGCCGGAACTGGAGGATGTCGCGACCGACCAGCAGTTAGGCGGCCTGGCCGTTTCGCTCGTCATCGATCGTCCGACAGCCTCGCGCCTCGGCATTGCGCCCACCACCATTGACAACACGCTCTACGATGCTTTCGGCCAGCGCCAGATCAACACGATGTACACCCAGTTGAACCAATACCACGTTATTCTGGAATGCGAGCCGCAGTTTCAGCTGGATCCCAACAAGCTAAACAAACTCTACATTCAATCGAACTCCGCAGCGGGAACTACCGGTGCCGCGGCTTCCTCCACTGCCAATGGTTCCACCTCTGCGGGTTCGAATGCGCTGACCACTTCGGCGCTGTTCTCGCCGGCCGCAAACACGCTGGCGCCGCCGGTGAATGCCCTAACTTCCAGCACGACGGCGACCACGTCTAGCAAAGGCGCCACATCGGCAGGACTGACGAGTTCGGCCTACAGCAATGCCGTTCCGCTCTCCGCCTTCTCGCATCTTGAGAAGACGACTGAATCACTCTCGATCAACCACCAGGGCCAGTTTCCGTCGATCACGGTTTCCTTTAACCTGGCGCCCAACGCCGCCCTTGGCGAAGCCATTACAGCCGTGACGAAAGTGCAGAAAGAACTACACATGCCGAGAAGCGTTCAGGCCGATTTCCAGGGCACAGCGGCATCGTTTCGAAACTCGCTCTCCAACATGCCACTGCTGATTATCGCTGCGCTGGTCACCGTATACATCGTCCTGGGCGTGTTGTACGAAAGCTTCATCCATCCGATTACGATTCTTTCCACGCTGCCCTCCGCGGGGGTTGGTGCGTTTCTCGCACTGATCCTGTTCAAACAGGAATTGAGCGTCGTGGCCATCATCGGGCTAGTTCTTTTGATCGGTATCGTGAAAAAGAACGGCATCATGATGGTGGACTTTGCTCTGGAGTCGGAGCGCCAACACGGGAAGAGCCCCACGGACGCCATTTATGAAGCATGCCTGTTGCGGTTCCGGCCCATCATGATGACGACCATGGCCGCGCTGCTTGGCGGGCTGCCGCTTGCCTTTGGCATGGGCTTTGGCTCCGAATTGCGCCGGCCACTGGGCATAGCCATGGTTGGCGGCCTTCTGCTGAGCCAGGTTCTCACTCTCTATACGACGCCTGTGATCTACATCTTCTTTGACAGGCTCGGCCAGCGGCTTTCCTGGGGTACGAAGAAGCAACAGCATCCGGGCGCGGAGCCACAACTCGCGGGATAGTCATGAAGTCATGAACATCTCGAAACCATTCATCTATCGGCCCGTGGCGACAACGCTCCTCACGATCGCCATCGCGATCGCAGGCGCCATTGCGTTCAAGGTGCTGCCCGTTTCGCCCCTGCCGCAGGTGGACTTCCCCACCATTTCCGTGGGTGCCAGCTTGCCGGGCGCCAGCGCAGAGATTATGGCCTCTTCCGTGGCCACTCCTCTGGAACGGCAGTTTGGTCACATTGCTGGCGTGACGGAAATGACCTCAACCAGCAGCCTTGGAACTACGTCGATCACCATCCAGTTCGACCTCAGCAGGAACATTGACGGTGCTGCGCGGGACGTTGAGGCAGCGATCAACGCAGCGACTACTTATCTCCCCGCAAACCTTCCGGCAAATCCCACCTATCGCAAAGTCAATCCTGCCGATGCGCCGATCATGGTCATAGGTCTGACCTCGGACAAGTACGGACCCGACAAGCTTTACGACCAGGCCTCCACGGTGATTCAGCAAAAGCTTTCCCAGATTCAAGGAGTCGGACAAGTCAGCGTGGGTGGCGGGGCGTTGCCGTCCGTGCGCGTGGAAGTTAATCCCTCGAAGCTGTACAGCACGGGCCTGACGTTGGCGAACATTCAAACCGTGCTGCGTCTGCAGAACTCTCATCTTGCCAAAGGGCAGATTACGGATGGAATCACAACCGCGGACATCGTCGCGAATGACCAGATTTCCCACGCGGATGACTATAAGCCGCTCATCATCGGCTACAACAAGGGTTCGGCGGTCCGGCTCTCCGATGTCGCCGACGTAATCGATTCCGTTCAGAACGTTCGAACCGCGGGCTATTTGAATGGCAAACGGGCGGTAATGCTGATTATTTTCCGTCAGCCCGGAGCCAACATCATCGATACCGTTGACCGCATCCGCGAGGAAATGCCTTCGATCGAAGCCTCGATTCCCCGGGGCATCACCACCACCATCGTCATCGACCGCACGACAACCATTCGTGCTTCGGTCAGGGACGTGGAACGAAGCCTTACGCTTTCCATCATCCTGGTCATCGTGGTTGTTTTTGTCTTTTTGCGTAATGGCCGCGCGACTCTGATTCCCGCCGTGGCCGTTCCCGTTTCCCTGATCGGCACCTTCGCGGTGATGTATCTCTGTGGCTACAGTCTGGATAATCTCTCGCTCATGGCCTTGACCATTGCCACAGGTTTCGTGGTGGATGACGCAATTGTGGTCATGGAGAATATCACCCGTCATCTGGAAGCCGGCATGCAGCCCTTTGCCGCAGCGTTGAAAGGAGCGGAAGAAATCGGCTTCACGGTTTTTTCCATCAGCATTTCCCTGATTGCGGTATTCATTCCGCTGCTCTTAATGGGAGGAATTGTCGGCCGTCTTTTCCGCGAATTCGCCATCACGCTCTCGACGGCCATTCTTGTCTCAATGGCCATTTCGCTCTCCACCACGCCGATGATGTGTGCGCACCTGCTGAAACACAAAAGTGAGGAAAAACACGGGCGCTTCTATTTGATAACGGAAAAGATCTTCGAACGGATTCTCGCGATCTATCGCCACAGCTTGAACTGGGTACTGGATAATTCCGGACTCACCCTTACCGTTCTCTTCCTGACCATCGCCTTGAATGTGGTCATCGCAATGGTGATCCCCAAGGGTTTCTTCCCGCAGCAGGATACCGGCGCGCTTGCCGGAGCCGTGCAGGGGTCTCAGGACGCGTCGTTCCCCTCGATCAACGATTCGCTTCAAAAGATCGTCGCTGTTATCAAGAAAGATCCTGCTGTGGAAAATGTAAGCGCCTTTACCGGAGGCGCTGGAGCCACAAATACAGCGAACATTTTTATTGCGTTGAAGCCACTCGACGAGAGAAAAATCACCGCGCCGGATATCATCAACAGGATCCGTCCCCAACTGAACCGGCTTCAGGCTGCCTCTGCTTTTCTCCAGGCTGCGCAGGACCTGCGCATCGGAGGGCGCAACACCGCAGCTCTCTACCAATACACAATCCAGTCGGACAACGTTGCCGATTTGTCGACTTGGGGGCCTAAGCTTCTCACGGAGATGAGACGCCTCCCTGGCCTGCAAGACGTGAACACCGACCAGCAGAATGGCGGCTTGGACGTCTTATTGAATTACGATCGCGTGAACGCCGCAAGGCTCGGGCAGACGGCGCAGTCTTTGGACAACGAAATTTACAGTTCCTTTGGCCAGTCAGAAACTTCCATCATCTATACGCAGTTGAACCAGTACTACGTTGTCTTGGAAGTAGACCCGCAGTTTGCACAAACCCCTGTAGATCTGAAGAACGTCTACTTTCATTCCAATGGCAGCAGCAGCGTCACGGCGACGGGAAACGTGCCCTTGGGCACTCTTTCCACTAACCTGGTCAGCACCATTCCGCTTGCTATCAACCACACGAGTTTGTTCCCCTCGGTCACCATCTCTTTCAATCTGGCCAGTGGCGTCTCTCTGAGTCAAGCCACGCTGGCGATTGAGCAACTCAAGCAGCGTATGGGGGTGCCGTCTACCGTCCGCGGATTTTTTGCCGGCACCGCGCAGGCCTACCAGCAATCGCTCAGCACGGAACCGATCCTGGTTCTGACCGCTTTGTTGGCTGTGTATATCGTGCTGGGAATCCTGTACGAAAGCCTTGTGCACCCGCTCACCATCATCTCGACGCTGCCTTCCGCGAGCGTCGGTGCCATGCTTGCCTTGATCTTTTTTAAACAGGATCTGAACGTCATCTCCATCATCGGGATCGTCCTTCTCATTGGTATCGTCAAAAAGAACGCCATCATGATGATCGATTTTGCGCTGCAGGCCGAACGCGAAGGCGGCAAGACCACCAAAGAAGCCATTTTCGAAGCCTGCATGTTGCGTTTCCGCCCGATTCTCATGACCACCATGGCCGCGCTCTTTGGCGCGCTGCCACTGGCTTTTGGAACTGGCACCGGCTCCGAACTGCGTCGCCCGCTCGGCATCACCATCGTCGGCGGCCTGATCATGAGCCAGCTTCTGACTTTGTATACGACACCTGTTGTCTATCTGAAGCTCGACAGCCTGCGGCTGCGGATGCTCGGGAAAGAGCGAGACACATTTCACGCGGGTGAAACACCTGCGCCGTCCGCCGCGGATTGAGTGAGGATGGAAAGAACTATGATGAAGAATCGTTTACGCTTCGCAACTGCTTCGTCCATCGCCGCGTTACTCTTGAGCGGTTGCATGGTCGGGCCGAAATATCATCCGCCCACGGCTACCGTCCAGCCTCCGCCTGCTGCATATAAGGAACTACCCACAGATTCCCCGGATTCTGGTCCCTGGAAGGTGGCGCAGCCGCAGGACGAGATGCTTCGCGGAAAATGGTGGGAAATTTACAACGACCCAGAGCTGAACGCACTGGAAGAACAGCTCAACGTCAACAACCTGAACATCAAGCAGTCCTTTGAGAACTTTATGGCGGCGCGCGCGCTGGTTGCTGAGGCCCGTTCTCAGCTTTTCCCCACCGTGGGAACGGCGCCTGCTTATCAGCACAGTCGTGGTTCGGGGAATCTCAAGAACACCATTGGAACCACCGGTTCCACGGGAACAACCACGGGCGGTCAGGTTAGCACTCTCTATACGCTTCCCTTTTCTGTCTCCTGGGAGCCCGATTTGTGGGGCAAGATCCGGAATACCATCCGCGAGAATCAATACAACGCCCAGCTTAGCGCCGCCGATCTGGAAAACGTGAAGCTCACCGAGCAGGCAGCCCTCGCTTCCTTTTTCTTTGAACTGCGCGGTCAAGACGCCTTGCAGAAGATCTTCGATGAAACAATTGAGGCGGACAAAAGAACCGTCCAGCTTTCCCGCGACCGTTATGAAACCGGTGTCGACGACCTGATTTCTCTTGTTGAGGCTCAAAACTCCCTGCAGAATGCCCAGGCCTCGGCCATCAACCTTGGCATTGCGCGGGCACAGTTTGAACATGCCATTGCCGTCCTGATCGGGACCAACCCTTCCAGTTTTTCTATTCCCGTGAAACCCCTTAGCGCACTGCCTCCGCCTGTCCCGGTCGGTGTACCCTCGCAGTTGCTCCAGCGCCGGCCAGACATCGCCGCTTCCGAACGCGCCATGGCCGCGGCGAACGCGGAGATTGGAATCGCTACGGCTGCCTATTATCCCAACCTGACTTTGTCTGCGAGTGGGGGTTTTCAAAGCTCGTCAATCACGGACCTGTTCACTTGGCCCAGCCGTTTCTGGTCTGTGGGCGCCTCCCTTTCCGAAACGATCTATGACGCAGGATTAAGGCGTGCCACCGTCCTACAGTTCGTTGCCACCTACAACGCGGACGTGGCCAGTTATCGGCAAACGGTACTCACCGCCTTCCAACAGGTGGAAGACAACATGGCTGCCGAACGCATTTTGTCGAAACAAATCGAAGAGCAGGAACAGGCGGTGCAGTCCGCGCAAAAATATCTGGAGCTGGCCCTTGCCCGCTACGAAACTGGTGTCGATCAATTTCTCAACGTTTTGGTCGCGCAAACCACACTGCTTTCTGACCAGCAACAACTGGCTACGCTGCACACCCAGTCCATGACCGCTTCTGTGCAGCTTATTGAAGCGCTCGGGGGAGGGTGGGACTTATCACAATTGCCCACTCCTTCGCAGGTTTCGCAGAAAATCACAAAATCGGATTTGGAGCCTCCTCAGGCTGCGACGGCTAACACAGCCAACCCGGCCAATCCCTGACCACGCGGGCAACGGTTGCAGCGTCAGACGGCGGCGAAACTGAAATTTCATTAACCCGGCGAAGAAACGGGGACGTTAGCCTATGAAAGCCATGACCACTTTCTTGAATAACGCTTTTCTTGCGCTGCTTACCACGGTGGCGCTGACCGTCTCTTGCTCGTTGCGAAAAGATCAGGAGAAAAACGCATTTACGGAAAACCACGTTGCCTTGGAACTGAAGGTTGCTCCTGCCTTCCGCTTTGTTGCCTTTGGCGACACGCGTTTCCACGACCCGAAGGACACCGAGCCGGCCAACCCCGCCGTTCGCCAGGCGCTCGTGGCGGCCATCGACAAGGAAAATCCGGCGTTCGTTTCCATTGGGGGCGATATCGTCTACAACGGGTACAGCACCGAGGACTGGCAAGTGTGGGATTCAGAAACCGCTGTCTGGCGCGAGCATAAAATTCCGATCTACCCGGCGATTGGCAACCACGATTTGCATGGAAATGTCCAAACCGCCCTGGGGAATTACTTCGCGCGCTTTCCCGAACTCCAGCAAAGCCGCTTTTATTCTGTGCGCATGGGCAATTGCGCGATGCTTGCCCTCGATAGCGCATTGGACGAAATGTCTGGCCCGCAGGGCGACTGGCTGAAGACCCAACTCGATCAACTTCCCACTTCCGTCGATTTCGTTTTTCTGATATTCCATCACCCGCCGTACACGAGTTCCTCCGACGACAAAACGTACGGGGGCGGTCATTCGGCGCGGCCCTCCGAGCAGGCTCTAGGCAAGTTCCTGGAAGACCGGCAGCAGCATATGCGTGCGCGCATTGTCGTGTTCAACGGCCATGTGCACAACTACGAGCGCCATGAGCACGGCGGCATCAGCTATTTCGTCACTGGTGGAGGGGGCGCCCATGCCTACCCGATTGTGCGCCACGCTGACGATCTTTATAAGGACCCTGGCGTCAACTATCACTATCTCCTTGCCGAGGTGGACCACAATCATCTGAAGGTCACCATGCATAAGCTTGAATTCAAGGATGGAAAAGAAGTTTGGAGCACGCCGGACTCCGTCACGATTACGGCCCCTGCTGCCTTGCCTGCAGCTGCTGATTAGCCGCCCCCGCGCCCGCGCAAACAATTTGCCGTATGATACCCGCATGCGGCTTCTGCTCGTTGAGGATGACTCACGCATCGCGCGATTCGTGGCCCGTGGACTCCAAGAGCAGTCCTATGCGGTCGACGTCGCTGCGAACAGTGACGACGCCCTCTACCAGGTGGAAATCAACGACTACGACATAGTCGTGCTCGACGTCATGATTCCCGGCAAAGACGGGTTCGCAACCTGCCGCGCTATCCGGGCGTTGGGCAAGCGCGTGCCGATTCTGATGCTCACGGCCCGGGATGCCGTGGAGGACCGCATTACGGGACTCGATTCCGGCGCCGATGACTACCTCACTAAGCCTTTTGAATTCGGAGAACTGCTCGCTCGTCTTCGTGCCCTTTTGCGCCGTCCGAAAGATGTGCAGCCTTCCCAGATCGTAGTCGGCGATCTCCAGCTCGATACCGGTTCGCACACGGCCAAGCGAGGGAATCGCGCCATTTCTCTGACTGCAAAGGAATATGCCCTTCTCGAATTCATGGTTCGCAACGTAAATCGCGTCGTTGGCCGCTCAGAAATTGCCGAGCACGTTTGGGATGAATCCTTCGATCCCTTCTCGAATCTCATCGAGGTATACGTGAATCGTCTGCGCCGCAAACTTGGTGAGGAAGACGGAAAGCCGCTCCTGCAGACGCGCCGCGGCAGTGGCTATATTCTCTGTGCTCCTTCCGAACCTTTGGCGTCTGGGGAACGCAAAAGCGAAGGCTCATCCGCCCCGGTGAAGTCGAGAAAGCCGCATGCTTGATTCTGTCCGTCTTCGCCTGACCTTGTGGTACACGCTCGTTCTCGCCTTCGTTCTGGTCTCTCTTGCCGTCGTTACATATTTCATCTATTGGCATAACATCGCGCAACGCACAGATAGCGAAATCGCGCAATTGACCGATGCCTTCGTGACTACCTTTAACGCCGAACTAGCCGACGAGACGGGTCCGGACGCCTTGAAGAATGCGGCCCACGAAGCGATGCTCGAGCATCGTTTTCAAAGCACCGTTTTTGTCCTGCTGGACAGCACGGGAACTGTTCAACAGAGTTCGCTCGATCTGCCCTCCGTCGGCACAACCAGGCATCCACTGACCACCGAGTTCTTTTCTTCCGGGCCCTTTCTCTCGCTTGTGACCACCGCTCCAAAATCGGGTGAACTGCGCACGATCCGTGCCGGTAGGGACGGCTATCGCGCGCTCGTCCGTCCTCTTTCAGTGCAGGGCCACACCCATACGCTTGTGGTCTTGCAGTCGCTCCACCCCCAAAGGGAGATGATGGAAGACATCCGCGACACTTTCCTGTGGGCAATTCCCATCGGATTGATGCTCGCTAGCCTCGGTGGCTATTTCCTGGCGCGCAAAAGCCTCGCCCCTATCGCCGCAATGGCCTTCCAGGCACGCGGCATGGGCGCGGCCAATCTGAATCGCCGCTTGTCGATCGCTAACGAACGCGATGAGTTGGGCCAACTGGCACAGACATTCAATGAACTGTTGGATCGCCTCGAGGCGTCCTTTAACCAGCAGCGCCGCTTCATGGCCGATGCGTCTCATGAACTGCGCACGCCCGTGGCCATTCTCCGCGGCGAAGCAGAAGTGACACTCTCCCAGCCTGAGCGCTCTCCCGCGGAATACCGCCAAACGCTATCCGTTCTCCGCGAAGAATCGCAACGGCTAGCCCACATCATCGAAGATCTCTTCACTTTAGCTCGCGCGGATGCGGGTCAATATCCTCTAGCGCTCCGCGATGCTTACCTCGATGAAGTCGCCTCAGAGACCCTGGTGCGCGCTCGTTCTCTTGCCCTCGCGAAGGACATTACGCTTGTTCCTCAGATCGAAGAGAATCTGCCCATTCACGCCGACGAGGGGTTGCTCGGCCGCATGCTCCTCAACCTGCTGGACAACGCCATCAAGTACTCCCCACCAGGAAGTACCGTCACCCTCACCTGCCGCCGCGATGCCGATCACTATTCCCTCAGCGTTTCCGATAATGGCCCGGGCATTCCCACCGAGCTGCAGCCGCGGATTTTTGAGCGTTTCTTCCGCGCGGACAAAGCTCGTTCCCGTTCCGAGGGAGAGACCGGCGGCGCCGGGCTGGGCCTCTCCATCGCCCGCTGGATCGTCGAAGCGCATCATGGACAGCTTCAGCTCACGCGTTCGGACGCTACAGGATCCACGTTTACAGCCACTCTTCCCGCCCCTCGTACCTGACACCATCAGTCCGGTTAATCCTGCGTTTATCTCGAAATCGCTAGCCTGAAATTGCTTGTCCGCGAATTGGTCCGCTTTGGACGTGAAGGTTGTGAATCGAGACAATCGCCTTGAAGCCACAATTCTCATTCTTCGTGAGGGCCATCTTGGCTGGAGCCGTCTTGTCCGCTCCTTCCATTGGGTGCGCGCATCAGCAACCGGACACTCCTGTGCCTCACAACGCGCTTCCCTCGCAGTCCGCTCAAGCTGCGACGACGGCTGCCGCCCCATCGGGAGCGCCGCTGAGGATCACTTTGCAGGATGCGCTTGCTCTCGCCCGCAAAAATGAACCCAATTACCGCTCGGCGATAACTGCTGCTGCCATAGCGAAAGAAGATCGCGCGCAATCGCGCGATGCCCTTTTGCCCAGCGTCAATTTCGATACCTCCATTCTGTATACGCAGCCCAACGGCCAGGGCGGAATCATTTTCATTGCCAATAACGCGCCGCGCGAATATGTCAGTCAGGGCAATGTTCACCAGCAACTGGACCTGGCTTCATTCGCTGCCTACCGCCGCTCCACCGCCCTTGCTGCTGTCGCCAAAGCTCAGGCGGAAATAGCCGCGCGCGGCTTGGTCGTCACCGTCATGCAAGATTACTTTGGCGTGGCTGCTGCGGAGCAAAAGCTCACCACCGCAAAGCGCACCGCCGACGAAGGCGACAAGTTTCTCCAGCTCACAAAAGACTTGGAGCAGGGCGGGGAAGCGGCCCATTCCGACGTCATCAAGGCTGAAATCCAGGCACAGGATCGCCATCGCCAATTGATGGAAGCACAATTGGCCCTGGTCAATGCCCGCCTCGATCTTTCCGTCCTCCTTTTTCCTGATTTCAACGACAACTACGAGCTCGCGGACGATCTCCACGCCAATGTCCCCCTGCCGCCTCGTGCTGAATTCGAAGCGCAGGCCGCGCATGACAATCCGGAGATTCGCGCGGCACTTGCCGCCGTTCAAGCTGCCAGCCAGGATGTTAGCGCCGCTCGCGCGGGATACTTTCCCTCCATCAGCCTCGATTACTGGTACGGAATAGACGCCGAACATTACGCCACCTACAGTCCGGCTCCTCCTGGCGAGATTGGCCGGGTGCAAAATCTCGGTTCTTCCGCTTTCGCATCGCTCAGCCTGCCTATTTGGAATTGGGGAGCCACGCAGAGCCGCGTTCGCCAGGCCGAACTTCGCCGAGATCAAACCAAGGTCGAGCTCTCCTATGCTCAGCGAAAACTGCTCGCGGAAATGCGCTTACTCTATTCCGAAGCCGAAACCGCTCTCAACGAACTTGCGGGCCTGCAGCGTTCCTCGGAACTTGCCGAGGACAGTCTTCGTTTGACTACGCTCCGCTATAAGAACGGCGAGGCCTCCGTGCTCGAAGTTGTCGACGCGCAAACGACCTTCGCCTCCGCGAACACCAATTACCAGGATGGAGCGTTGCGTTATCGCGTCGCGCTGGCCAACCTCCAGACGCTTACAGGGGTGCTGACAACTCCATGAAACGCCAGAACACTTCTTCGACTTCCCGATCAAGCAAGCTGACTCAGATTTTTCTGTCTTTGGGCGGAGTTATATCTCTAGTCGGTTGTGGCGCTGCGGAGAAAGAACCGGAGCCTCTTGTCACCGTACAAGTCGTTCCGGCCAAGCGAGCGGCTATTGCACAAACCATCTTTGCAGATGCGGTCGTTTATCCGCTGGAGCAAGCGGTCATCACACCAAAGATCACTTCCACAATTCGGAAGTTCTATGTGCAGCGAGGCGGCCAAGTGAAGCAGGGGCAGCTTCTGGCTGAACTCGAAAACGCCGATCTTGCTGGCGCGGCGGAACAGAGCAAGGGCGAATACGAAGAAGCGGAGGCAGGTTATGTCACCACAACCGAGGCAAGTCTGCCTCAGGAGATTCAGAAGGCCGAACTCGATGCCGCAGCCGCAAAGGCGGCGTTTGACGCTCAACAGAAGGTGTACGACGCACGTAAGGGACTTTTCGAGCAGGGCGCGCTTCCGCGCCGCGATCTGGATGCCGCCGAAGTCGCACTAGCTCAGGCCCGAAGCGTGAACGAGCAGGCGCAGAAGCAGCTCAGGGATCTCAACCGTCTGGGCAAAGCGCAAGCCTTGAAGTCCGCTTCTGGACAGCTTTCCGCGGCGAAAGGGAAGTATCTGAATGCCAAAGCTACGCTCAGCTATTCCGAAATCAGAAGTCCGATTGACGGCGTTATAACCGACCGGCCGCTTTATGAAGGAGAGCTGGCCACCGCGAATCAACCGATTCTCACGGTAATGAACACCTCAAAGCTGATCGCCAAGGCACACATTTCTCAAGCGGAAGCAGTGCAGTTGAAGGTAGACGACGCAGCGGAACTCGTCGTGCCGGGGTTAGATGACCCAATCAAGGGAAGAGTGATGCTTATCAGTCCTGCGCTCGACCTTGGCAGTACTACGATCGAGGTTTGGATCGAAGCAATAAAGCCTGGTCACGCACTTAAGCCCGGCATGAATGTTTCCATTGAGGCGACTGCCAAAGCGGCCAAAGACGCTCTCGTGGTGCCCGCTGGCGCTGTCTTCAAATCTCCTGAGGGCGCGGACTACGTGATGCTGGCAGGCTCGGACGAGAAAGCTCACTTGACCAACGTCAAAGTGGGCATCCGCAATAAGGAATATGCAGAAATCCTTTCCGGCCTCAAAGAGAAAGACTCTGTGATCACAGTAGGTGGCTACGCATTGCCGGACAATACGAAAATCAAAATCGAGTCGGCATCCCCGGAAACTGGAGTGGAGAAGGATTCTGGGGAGAAGGACGACAAGACGGAGCCTGCTCCTGCTGCGAAGAGTGGCACTTCATCTCCGGCGAAGGACAAGGAGTAGTCCCGCGTGGCCCAGAAACCCAATCAGGTCTCTTCGGACGCCATGCCAGACGGAAATCCTCCGGAAAAGAGCTTGCCCTGGTTTCGGCACCTTTCCCGTCCGATTCTCTTTCTCATCATCACCCTTGCTTTGGTGGGGGCATACACAGCGTTCACGATTCCGGTCGCCGTTTTTCCCAATACGGATTTTCCCCGCATTGTCATTGGTGTGGATAACGGTGTAACGCCCATCGACCAAATGCTGGTTACGATCACGCGTCCCATCGAGGAAGCGGTGAATAGCGTTCCCGGCCTGCGAAAAGTCTATTCCATAACTAGCCGTGGTTCCGCGGAAGTAGACCTGTTCTTCGATTGGAATTCGGACATGATCCTGACGCTTCAGCGTGTCGATGCCGTCATGGCTCGTCTGCAGACTGAACTTCCCAGTACGGCAAAAATCGAAACACATCGCCTGACCTTCGCCACATTTCCGATCATCGGATACAGTTTGACTTCCGACACCATACCCCAAAACAAGTTATGGGAGATGGCCACTTACGATTTGAAGCCGCGCATCAATCGGCTGGACGGTGTCGCTTCTGTGCTCGTGCAAGGCGGTCGCGTTCCCGAGTTCCAGGTCACTCCGGATCCAGCGCGCCTGCAGGCTTCGGGGATCACGGTCACGGACATTCTTGACGCCATTCGCCGTGCCAATCTTATCGATTCACCCGGTTTGATGGAGCACGAACATCAGCTCGTGCTTGGCCTGGTCAGCGGCCAGGTACACACTCCGGAAGAAATCGCCCAAATCGTCGTCAAAACCTCCAACAACGGCGTTCCTATCCGGGTTGGAGACATCGCAAAAGTTGCGCCTTCCGAAGCCCCTGTTTACACGATTGTCAAGGCAAATGGAAAGCCCGCGGTTCTTCTCAGCGTGAACCGCCAGCCGGACAGCAACACGCTCCAAGTCGCGAACGAAGTCCATCAGAAAATTGCCGAATTGCGCCCGGCTCTTCCTCCTGGTGTGCACATGGAAGCGTTTTACGATCAATCCACGATTGTGAGCGATTCCATCGCAAGCGTGCGAGACGCCGTTCTCCTGGGCATCATTCTTTCTTCTGCGATTCTCGTGCTTTTCCTCAACGATTGGGGCTCTTCCTTCGTAGCCGCCTTGGTCATTCCGGTCACTTTGCTTCTAACGCTCATAGTGCTCAAGCTCACCGGACAAAGCTTCAACCTGATGACCTTGGGCGGACTTGCCGCCGCCGTTGGTCTCGTGATCGACGATGCCATCGTCGTCCTGGAGAACATCGTGTTGCATCGCGATGCCGGGGAGTCGCGCTTTCAGGCCATTCAAAGTGCGCTTCGCGAGATCACCGTTCCTTTAATCGGTTCCACGATCACTCCCATCGTTGTCTTCCTGCCGCTGATCTCCACAACGGGTGTTACGGGAAGCTTCTTCCGCGCGCTGGCCATTACAATGACCGTTTCGCTCCTGAGTTCGCTTCTTCTTGCTCTCACCTGGACTCCTACGCTCAGCCAGTATTTTGTTCGCCGTCAGGAAACCGTCGCGACGGGAAACCAAACGGGCGAGGAACATTCCGCGGCGGCCTTGCTTGCGGCAGAAGAAGCACGCCTTTCCGGCTTCTTTGGGCGCATCGTCAATTTTTATGGCCGCGTGATGCAGCAGCTCCTGCACCGGCCCGTCCTGATCGTGGCGGGATCCGCAACGATTCTAATTCTCTCCTATGTCAGTTACCGCCTCTTGGGTTCTGATCTTCTTCCCTCCATGGATGAAGGCGGCTTCATTCTCGACTATTACACCCCGCCGGGCAGCTCTCTAGCTGAGTCAGACCGCATTCTCCAGCACATCGAACGAATCGTCCGCTCCATGCCGGAGGTCGTGAACACCTCCCGCCGCACTGGGCTGCAACTGGGCCTTGCCGCCGTCACAGAAGCCAATCGCGGGGATTTTACGGTCAAACTCAAACCTCGAAAAGACAGAAATCGCGATATTGACGACGTCATCTCGGACGTCCGTAACGAAATCAAGAAGACAGAACCTGCCGCCGACGTCGAATTTGTCCAGGTTCTCCAGGACATGATTGGAGACCTCACCAGCCAACCCGAACCGGTCGTCATAAAGCTGTTTTCTCCGGATGCTAAACTTCTGAATGAAACTGCGCCACGTGTTGCCGATGCTCTACAGAAGATTCCCCATGTCGTTGATGTGTTGGACGGCATAGAGAACACCATCAGCGGTCCGGCTGTCACCTATCGAGTCGATCCTGTTGTCGCCGCTCGCTCTGGGTTCACCCCGGAAGAGATTGCCACGGATGCCGCCGCCGTTCTTGAGGGCGAACCCGCAGCCACCCCGGTTGTCGTGAATGACCGGGCATACACGATTCGTGTGCGCTTCCCGGAACAAACGCGTGCCTCGCTCGATCACATGAGCAACACCCTGCTCACCAGCGGCACAGGCCATACGGCAACGCTCGGTTCCCTGGCCTCGATGACGAGTGAACCCGGTCAAACGGAAATCCGTCGGGAGAATTTGCAGCGGCTTGTGGAGGTGACCGCCCGCTTTGAAGGGGTTGATCTTGGTACAGGCATGGAATCCGTGAAAAAGGCGGTAGCGGCTTTGCATTTGCCCTCTGCTATACGCGTCGAATACGGTGGTCTCTACGAGGAACAGCAAAAGTCGTTCCGAGACCTCTTCACCGTGTTTCTGTTGGCCCTGGTATTTCTCTTTGTAGTTCTGCTGTTCGAGTTCCGGACATTTGCGGCTCCTTTTGCGATTCTCGTGTCCGCCCTGCTCTCGACATTCGGAGGCTTTCTCGCTCTGTTGGTTACACAGACCACTTTCAATGTGGCTTCCTTTATGGGCATGATCATGGTTATTGGCATCGTTGCCAAAAATGGCATTCTTCTGCTGGATGCCGACCAGCGCTTTCGTGCTCTGGGATTTACACCGGAAGAATCGCTCATCCAGGCTGGCCGCCGCCGTCTGCGTCCGATTGCCATGACCGCTCTGGCCACAATCGCAGGAATGCTCCCCCTAGCGTTTGCCTTCGGCTCCGGGTCGGAAATGCTGAAGCCCCTCGCAATCGCGGTAATCGGCGGCCTGCTCAGCTCCATTGTGCTTTCCCTGATTCTCACTCCGACAATCCATTTCTACCTGGACCGCGGAAAGCGACGTTTAGCCACAACCTGAAATACGTTTTGTAACCTCTCCTTAATAGAGCATTCACACTCGGCCAATTACCATCGGGGCACGGAATCTCACCTATGCATGTTCTGATCGTCGAAGACGAGCCGGAAATGGCCCAGCTTCTTACCAAGGGTCTACTTGAGGAGCAGTTTGAAATCAGCTTGGCCCGCGATGGCCGTACCGCGCTTGAGAAGTCTGAACAAACCGACTTTGACGTCATTCTCCTCGACGTGATGCTGCCGCAGATGAACGGTCTGGAAGTGGCACGCCGACTTCGCCACCGCGAGCAGGAAACACCTGTCCTGATGCTTACCGCGCGCGATTCCGTGCCAGACATCATTAACGGTCTGAACGCTGGGGCCGACGACTACCTCACCAAGCCATTTTCTTTTCTCGAACTTCTTGCCCGCATCCGGGCCCTTGCGCGCCGGCGTGAGTTGCGCCGGAAGAATGTTCTGGAAATCGCAGATCTTGTGCTGGATGTCACCTCTTTGCGTGCCTTTCGCCAAGGCCGCGAAATTCACCTCTCCCACACGGAATATCGCCTGCTGGAGCTGTTGGTTCGAAACTCGGACCGAGTCGTTTCCCGTCAGGAAATCCTGACTAGCATTTGGGGACGTGGGCGCGAAGTCACGGAAAATACACTGGACGCCTTCGTTCGGCTGCTCCGGAAGAAGATTGACCAGGATTCAAGCGTGAAGCTGATCCACACTCACCGGGGTTTTGGATACTCCGCGGCCGCAGGTAATCTCCAGTGAAGTTCACAATTCGTGCTCGCCTCACCCTGCTTTACTTCGTAGTTCTGGCCGCATCCTTCGTGGCCTTCTTCTGGATTTGTGATCTTGGCTTTCGGCGCGCCATTGAAATCACCGTTAATGACGCCTCTCGAAGCAACCTGGAAATCGTGCAGCGCGTTCTCTCACTCTCCGTCTCAAAGGGCACGCCGAAAATCCGGAAGGAGTTGGAAGAACTCTCCGGGCTTTGGGCAAACGGCGCGATTTTTCAGGTGTCGCAGGATGATGGCTCATGGCTCTTCCGCTCGCCCCGGTTCCCACTCGCTCAGTCGCCCCTCCCTGCCCCTCCGCCAGACGGCGTGGCCTTCTTCACCACCAATCTGGACTACGAGCAGTACCGCATCGCGCAGAAAAGCGTTTTGATGGAAGGCCAGCTCTTCCACATCAGCGCCGCTGTTCCCACTGAGCCTTTCGACCAGGCCCTGGACCGTTTCCGCTTGTTTGAAAAGCGATTTCTCCCTTTGCTTGTCGTTCTCGCATCCTTCCTCGGCTACTGGCTCAGCGGTCGAGCTCTGGCGCCCGTGAATCGCATCATTGAATCCGCTGAACAGATAGGTCTTCAAAATCTCTCGCAGCGCCTGGAAGTCCCGCAAGCGGCGGACGAACTGCAACGGCTCACGGTAACCCTGAACGCCATGCTTGAGCGCATCGAATCTTCCGTGAAGCGCATTCGCCAATTCACCGCGAATGCTTCCCACGATCTCCGCACGCCTCTCTCGCTGATCCGCACTCACGCCGAACTGGCGCTTCGCCGTACACGTTCGGAGACCGAATACCGGGAATCCCTTGCGCGCATCCTCACAATCTCAGAAGAAACCACGCAACTGGTTGAATCGCTCCTGGCTCTGGCCCGCGCCGACGCCGGCGCCGCGCATTTGCATTTCACAGAGATGGATCTCACTCCCCTCTTTCATAAAGTCGGTCACCAGGTTTCGCTGTTAGCCCATGCCAAAGGTCTTTCCTTTTCCGCCCGTCTTTCAGCCGAGCCTTTATTTGTCCATGGCGATTCAGCCGCTTTGGAGAGCCTGCTTCTCGCGATTCTAGACAATGCCGTGAAGTACACGCCCCATGGAGGTTTTGTACGGCTTCGCTCTTTCGCGGCTCCGGAAGAGATTGTGGTCGAAGTCGAGGACACCGGTGTTGGCATCGCCGCTGAGGATTTCACACGTATCTTTGACCGTTTCTATCGCGCGGATCAGGCCCGTTCTCGCGAAGTCCCTGGCTCGGGACTCGGCTTGTCGATAGCGAAGTGGATTGCAGAAACGCACAAGGGCCGGATTGAAGTGGAAAGCCAACTGGGTGCCGGCTCTCTTTTTCGCGTCGTGCTTCCGCTCGCTGCTACTTTGGCTCCGGCACTGGAGAACAACCAACTCCTTGATTCTCAAGCCACTGTTTCCTGAAGGTTTTTTCAGATGAAAGAACTTTCAGCCCTTTTTTAAGGACTTATTTACCGGCATTCACGGGTATTTAAGCGGCCTCGGGTCTAATCCCCTCAGCAGCGGTTACCGTGGGTGTACTTGAAACAGGTCGCGCGTCTTCGGCAACACTCATTCACCCGCGGCACCCCTGTCCCGTTTGGTGCGGTTCAAGGAAGATTCAAGCTCGCCGTGCTTGATCGGCACGGTTTGCTGGTCTCACCCCGAAAGACGTAGACGCTCCCTACGGTAGAACGGCGAGCGAACAGTAAGAACGTCGAAAATTTTCGAGGATGGCTCTCGTGTCCTCAACATTCTGGAGGTAGCATCGCTATGAAGAGATGTGTCCGCCCGTTCACGATTTTCTTCGTGATCCTGGCACTATTCCTTCCACAATCCACTTTTGCCCAAGGTGGCAAGGGGGGAATTACAGGTCATGTCGTAGATTCATCTGGCAGCATCTTGCAAGGCGCGACAATCGAATTGCAGCCTACGGGGATAACCGTCATTTCCGGACAGCAGGGTGGTTACTTCATTAACAATCTTGCGCCAGGCACATACACCATCACCGTCACTTACGTGGGGTTTGCCCTTTTCACAAAGGTCGTTGACGTTACGGCGGGGCAAACAACCACCGTCGATGCGAAGATGGAAGTCTCTTCACAAAGAGATCAGATCTTCGTCACTGCCGAGCGCGTTTCGGCGGAAGCCGACGCGGTCAATCGGGAAAAAACGGCTGACAACATTCTTCAGGTCTTGCCGAGCGAGGTTATCAACTCGCTCCCCAACGCTAACATCGCCGACGCGGTCGGCCGTCTGCCCAGCGTTACCCTCGAGCGTGATGAAGGCGAAGGCAAATACATTCAGGTGCGCAGCCTCGAGCCACGCCTCACAAATGCGACAATTGACGGCGTGAATATCCCTTCACCGGAGCCGGGCGTACGTCAGATCAAGTTTGACGCCATGCCGGCTGATCTCGTCGAGTCGGTCGAGATCAACAAAACGTTGCAAGCAAACATGGACGGGGACGGTATCGGTGGCTCGGTAAATATCGTTACGAAGACTGCGTCAGAGCGGCCAACCGTCGATTTGGGAGTCATCGGAGGATTCACTCCCATCCTCGGCGGCCGCAACGTAGTGCAGACAGGTGGAACGATCGGGGAACGTTTTGGCGCGGATAAACGCTGGGGAGTTCTCGTCGGTGGCACCTACGACTGGAACGGCCGGGGCATCAATGACATCGAGCCGGTTCCCGATGTGGCCACGTTTGCCGATGGCTCTAGCACGCGTTACTTCGATACGCAGGACATCCGCGAATATCAATATAAGCGCAGCCGTTGGGGTTTTACCGGCAGTGCGGATTACAAGTTGGCAGAGGGTTCGGATATTTATGTCCGGGGCATTTATTCCAGCTTCCGCGACTTTGGCGATAAGTGGGTCTACACACTCACGGACAACACGCCTCTTTACAATCCCCCGCAGTATCCAAACGGCATTCAACTATTGAATTCGAACGGCTGCAGTATCGACAACACGGGCGTGCAAACCTGCGGTGCCGGCACCCCGGCGTTCAGCGAGTCCAATCGCGTGCCCATCTTCAATATCGGCAGCCTTCTTGTCGGTGGCAAACATGTGTTTGCCACTACCTGGTTCTCTTGGGATGCCTCTGTATCCCGCTCAGAGCAAATTCATTCCGGTGGTGACGAAGGCGCTTCTTTTGCCACAAATGCTACCTACAATAACGTTTATCCAAACGGGAGCAGTTGCCAGTTCAGCCCGCAACTCACGGTTCGTCAATATATCCCGCAGTGGACTCCCAGTTGCTTTACCGAGGCCTACTCTGCGGCCAATTACGACCTGGCAAATATCAACACGTCGTTCGGAAAGTCTCCTCAGCTGAACCTTCAATTTACCGGCGCCTTTGCCAAGCGGTATCACATTGGTTCCCACCTCTCGACCATCGAAATTGGCGGAAAGTTCCGCAACGCTCACAAGTTCGACGATTCTTACACTCCCACATATACCCCGAATGGGTCCCTTCCCATGACTCAGTTCATCGGCCGCTTTACGAACAACGACTACTACTCTGGGAATTACAAGTTTGGCCAAACGACTGATTGGTCCAAGCTCATCAACTACCTTAATGCCAATCCTTCTCAATTCACGGTCGACCCTACCACTATCGGTGTAAACCCGGGGAATTTTGATCTGGTGGAGAAGGTCTCTGCCGGTTACGTGATGGACACGATCGATTTCAACAAAATTCGCATTGTGGCAGGAGTTCGCTTCGAAGGCACCAATCTATTCACCTCCACTCCCTCTTTTGACAACAACAACAACTTCCTCGGAAATACCGTCATGAACGGTTCCTATCTCAACGTGCTCCCGAGTGCGTCTGTCCGTTTTGATCTCGGCCATGACACGGATCTGCGCGTCGTTTACAGCCGTGCGCTCTCCAGGCCCGACCCGCAAGATATCGCCCAAGCGCTCAGCGTGACGCTGAATCAAACACCTATGTCAGCCTCTTTTGGCAATCCCAACCTGAAAGCGGAGACCGCCAACAACTACGACATTCTGGTGGAGCATTACTTGAAACCTTTTGGCATCATTCAGGGAGGTTTCTTCTACAAGCAGTTGTATGACCCCATCGCTACTCAATCGGAGTTGAGGCAGAACTACACTCCCGTTCCGGGCGACAGCCACTATCCGGTGGGTGAATGGATGGTCTCGCAACCTATAAATGCCGGAAGCGGTTGGCTCGTGGGTTTCGAAGTGGCTTACATTCAACAGTTCACTTCGTTACCCGGTATGCTCTCTGGGCTTGGCCTTTCCGCCAATTACAGCTGGACGAATTCCGCGGCCAGCGGCTTGCCCGGGCGCTCGGATAGTCCTGCCCTGGTGAGGCAGGCGCCGAATACCTGGAATATCAGCCCGACTTTCGATCGTGGCCGGTTCTCTCTCCGCGTAGGCATGACCTACAACTCGAGCAGCATCTTCCAATATCAGTATCAGGATGGAACCGACGGCTCCACTCCAACGGCAGGCGGGCTCCATGGGCCGAACGGCGACACCTATATCTACCCGCACTTTCAAATCGACGCCCAGGCCAGCTTCCAGTTGAAGTACGGGTTCAGCGTCATGGCCTACGGACTCAACCTCAACAACGAAGTATTTGGCTTCTATAATGGGCAGACGCAGTACATGATTCAGCGCGAGTATTACGCACCGACCATCGCCTTCGGTATGCGTTGGTCGCCCATTCACGAGAAATAACCGGAGCAACCTGCACGGGAAGAATTGCAGCACCCCATGTGGCCGGTGTGCACTCGGATGACCATGTACACCGGCCGCTCCTATGAGACCAAGCTTTAGGGCGTAGCTTTAGGAGGGAGTATGCGGAAAACCTCGATCTGGCTTTGTTGTGCAGTTCTGCTGTCTTCTTTCCTTGCCTTCGCGGCTGTCAACTATCAACTCTTGCGAAAGGTCTCCGTGCCCGGTAACGGTGGTTGGGACTACGTTACGGTGGACCACTCCGCCCGCCGCGTCTATCTTTCGCACTCCACGCAAGTCGATGTCCTTGATGCCGATTCTTTCGCGTTGATCGGCACAATTCCGAATACGCCGGGAGTCCACGGAGTCGCGATTGCTCCTGAAGCAGGGCGCGGTTATATTTCCGCTGGAAAAGCCGATACAGCCATTGCCTTTGACCTGAAAACCCTCAAACCCATAGAGCAGATCAAAGTTGGAAAGAAGCCGGACGCCATTATCTATGAGCCTTTCACAAAGCGAATCTACGTCATGAACGGAGACAGCGAGAACATTTCCGTGCTCAATGCAGCGGATGGAAAGCCGGTCGGCACCATCCCTCTCGGTGGAGGGCCGGAATTCGCCGTCTCCGATGGCAAAGGGAGCCTTTTCGTAAACCTCGAAGAGGAAAACGAGACCCTGCACATTGACGTAAACGCTCTGCAGGTAAAGGACCGCTGGCCGCTATCTCCCTGCGCCACTCCCACTAGCCTCGCCATGGACATTGAAAATCGTCGCCTCTTCGTTGGCTGCCGCAGCCGTCACTTCGCCGTTCTCAATGCCGACACGGGCAAGATTGTTTTTACCGGTCCTATAGGCGAACGTGTTGATGCGGCCGCCTTCGACAGCAAGAGCCGCCTCGTCTATCTTTCCACCGGCGATGGAAAAGTTTTCGTCTTCCACCAGGATTCCCCGGACCAATATTCCGTGGCCCAGGAAATCAGCACCAAGCCCGGCGCCAAAACCATGGGTTACGATCCCAAGACCGGCAATCTCTTCGTCCCAACCAACGAGAATGGCACCATGCAAGTCTTGGTGCTCTCGCCAAATCGGTGAGCTACCCCAGTAGCCTCGCTGTCGGAGACTTCCAGACCATCGCGCTATAATTCAGCCGGAAGGAAATGCATACGGAGTCCGAATCACGGCCCGCCTCCGGTCTGGAATGGGCGCACCCGCTCGTCCGCGACTGGTTTGTCAGCCGCTTTGTCTCGCCCACGGAGCCTCAAGAACAGGGCTGGCCGCACATCCTGGCCGGGAAGGACACCCTCATCTCCGCTCCGACGGGTTCTGGCAAGACGCTGGCAGCTTTCCTGATCTGCATCGATCGTCTGGTTCGCAAAGCCCTCAATGGGGAACTGGCAGATCGAACAGAAGTTCTTTATGTCTCCCCGCTCAAGGCCCTGAGCAACGACATTCAAAAGAACCTGGAAATCCCCCTCGGCGAAATCCTTCAGCTTGCTGGCAAACGCGGAATCTTGATGCCGGAGATTCGCACCGCGGTGCGTACCGGAGACACGCTCGCTCACGAGCGCCGTGCCATGTTGGCCCGTCCCCCGCACATTCTGGTCACGACCCCGGAATCCCTCTACATCCTCCTCACCGCCGCAAAGAGCCGCGAAGTGCTGAAAACCGTCGAGTCGGTTATCGTGGACGAGATCCACGCGTTGGCCGATGACAAGCGCGGGGCCCATTTGACGCTTTCGCTCGAGCGCCTCGATCATCTGACAGGCAAAAACCTTCCGCGGATCGGCCTCTCCGCCACACAAAAGCCAATCGAGCTTGTGGCACACTTTCTGACCGGCGCCGGACGCCCCGATCCGGTAGTCGTGCAAATCGGTCATCGGCGCCAGATGGATCTGGCGGTCGAAGTTCCCGCCAGCGAACTCGGTCCTGTGGCTTCCAACGAAATGTGGGACGAAATCTATGACCGGCTTACCGCGCTGGCCACACAACACCGCTCCACACTTATCTTTGTCAACACACGCCGTTTGGCTGAGCGTATGGCGCACCACTTGGCGGAGCGCTTAGGAAAAGAGGCCGTCACCGCGCACCACGGCAGCTTGTCCCGAAAGCTGCGCCTGGCAGCGGAGAAGAAACTGAAATCGGGGGAGCTCCGCGCGCTCGTGGCGACGGCTTCCTTGGAACTCGGAATCGATATCGGTGCAATCGATTTGGTTTGCCAGATCGGCTCACCGCGGTCCATTTCCGTTGCCCTGCAGCGGATTGGGCGCGCGGGCCATTGGCGCGGAGCGATATCCAAAGGCCGTCTCTTCGCAACCACTCGGGATGACTTGCTGGAATGCGCCGCACTGGTGCGCGCGATTCGTGAAGGCGATCTCGATCGCCTCACCGTTCCCGAAGCCCCACTGGACATTCTGGCGCAGCAAATCGTGGCCATGTGCGCCGCCGAAGATTGGAGTGAGACGGAACTCTTCCGGGCCGTGCGCCATGCCTATCCCTATCGCGACCTTCCTCGCGTTACTTTCGACGAAATCCTGGAAATGCTCTCCGAAGGCATAGCCAGCACGCGAGGACGCTACGCAGCCTACCTTCATCGGGACCGCGTGAATGGCATGGTCCGTGCCCGTCGTGGCAGCCGTTTGGTGGCGATCACGAGCGGCGGCGCCATTCCCGAAAACTCTCTTTACACCGTAGTTGCCCAGCCCGAAGGCACTGTCGTTGGCACTGTTGACGAAGATTTCGCAGTGGAAAGCCTGGCTGGGGACATCATGCTTCTGGGAAACACCTCTTGGCGCATCCGCCGAGTGCAATCGGGCAGCGTCCTGGTGGAAGATGCGCAGGGAGCGCCGCCCAACATTCCTTTCTGGCGCGGAGAAGCTCCGGCGCGGACCAGTGAGCTTTCCACTCATGTCGCCGACTTGCGAGAGAAAATCAGCGCGCTCGTTCCACATGCTGCTTTCGATCCGAACGGACGGTTAAATACAGACGCGAGCGCCGCAGTCAACTGGCTCAAGTCTGAATGCAGTCTCGACGATCCTGGTGCTGAGCAAGCGGTTGAATACGTGTTGGCCGGCCGCGCGGTCCTTAGCGCGGTCCCCACCCAGACGACGGTCATTGCCGAACGCTTCTTCGATGAGAGCGGCGGTATGCAGCTTGTCATTCATGCTCCCTTCGGCGGGCGCATCAACAAAGCCTGGGGACTCGCGCTGCGCAAGCGGTTCTGCCGCTCGTTCAACTTCGAACTGCAGGCTGCCGCCACCGACAATGGACTCAACATCTCGCTCAGCGAGCAGCATAGTTTTCCGCTCGCGGATGTCTTTCACTTCCTGCATCCAAATTCCGCCCGGCCCGTTCTCGAGCAGGCGGCACTGACTTCCCCCCTGTTCACAACTCGCTGGCGTTGGGATGCCGGCCGCGCACTCGCATTGCTTCGCTTTCGTAACGGAAAGAGAGTTCCACCCCAGATTCAACGCATGCGCGCCGATGATCTGCTGTCAGCCGTGTTTCCGGAAGCACTGGCTTGCCAGGAGAATCTTTCCGGTGGCGACATCAGCATTCCGGACCACCCGCTGATTCGCGAGGTAATGAAAGATGTTCTCACCGAGGCGCTCGACGTGGATGGCCTCGAGGGTGTGCTGCGCAACATTGCCGATGGTCGCATCCGGTGCCTCGCCGTGGACACGCCGGTCGCCTCGCAGTTCGCGCACGAAATTCTGAATGCCAATCCCTACGCTTATCTCGATGACGCGCCTCTCGAAGAACGCCGCGCTCGCGCCGTCGAGATGCGCCGCTTCTTGCCGGAGTCGGTTCTCGAAGAAATCGGCCGTCTCGATCCTGCCGCCATCGCCCAAGTCTGCGAGGAAGCCTGGCCCGATGTGCGCGATGCGGAAGAATTGCATGACGCGCTCCTCACATTCATCGCGCTTCCGATTCACGCCGAAGCCGTGCGCGCAAACAGCCGCCTGAGCGCAACGCTGGCGAACACCTTGCCTGAGTGGACGGCTCATTTCGAACAGTTGGTAGCGGAGCGCCGTGCCGGGCTGGCTCGCGCGGGCAACGGGTCGTATTGGGTGGCCGCCGAACGCGTCCGCTCGTTCCTGCAGATTTTTCCGTCTGCCAGCTTCGAAGTGCCACTGCCGGACGTCGAATCGCCGGCAGTCTCACGAGAGGACGCTTGTCTGGCCCTCGCGACCGGATGGATCAGCCACAGTGGTCCCGTCACCACGAATCAGCTGAGCAACGTGCTCGCTTTGCCTGCCGCAGACATAGAACAGGCGCTGCTTCGCCTCGAGTCCAGCGGGGTCGTTCTCCGTGGCAAATTCTCGAGCGTACTTCCTGCCGAATCCGCTTCCGGTTCCACAGAATGGTGCGAGCGCCGCCTGCTGGCGCGCATCCACCGACTTACCCTCGGACAGCTACGCAAAGAAATTCAGTCCGTAACCGCCGCGCAATTCATGAACTGGTTGCTCTCTTGGCAGCACGTGGCGCCGGGCTCGCAGCTCCTGGGAGAACGCGGAACCCTTGAGGCCATTCGTCAAATGCAAGGTTTCGAAGCGCCGGCTAATTCGTGGGAGCAGCAGATTCTCCGGCGCCGCATCGCAGATTATGAGCCGAAAGTGCTAGACCATCTCTGCCTGACGGGCGCCGTGGGGTGGGGCCGCTTGTCGCCGCATCCCGCAACGTTGGAGGCGATCACAGACGGCAGGCGCCGCGTCATTCCCACCAGCGTTGCACCGATCACCTTCTTTGCCCGGGAGGATTCCGAATGGATGATTACCCGCCGCGAAGCTTCGGACGCGGAAACGCCAGGCCTGAGCCTGGACGCGGCCGCAGTTCTGCGCTTCTTGCGCCAGCGCGGCGCCTCATTCTTCCCGGACATCGTGCGTGGCACCGGCAAGCTGAAATCCGAAGTCGAAACCGCTCTCTGGGAGCTCGTCGCTGCGGGACTGCTGACCGCGGATGGCTTCGACAATTTGCGAGCTCTGATCGATCCAAAGCGCCGCGCAGGCAGAGGTAGCGGACGGACTGCTCGTCCTCGTCACAGCGCGGGCCGCTGGTCCCTGCTCTACTCCGGCGATGCCCACGACCGCACTCGTGCTCTAGAGGCCACTTGTTGGATGTTGCTGCATCGCTACGGAATCGTCTTCCGCGAACTGCTCACACGCGAAACCATTCTCCTCCAATGGCGCGAGCTGCTCATCACCCTTCGCCGCCTGGAAGACCGTGGCGAGATTCGCGGCGGCCGTTTTGTCAGCGGCTTCTTGGGCGAGCAATTCGCCTTGCCCCTGGCCGTGGAGTCCTTGCGCGCCAAGCGTAAGCAAGGTCCAACCGGTGAAATCACCACGATCGCAGCCGCGGATCCGTTGAACCTTGTGGGTATTGTGGTTCCGGGCGAGCGCGTCCCTGCAAACTCGGGAAAAGTCGTCTCGTTTCGCGATGGCGTCGCCGTCGAGCCGGACGAGCGCGCGCTCCGAGGGCCAAATATCCTTCCCATACCCATCGCGCGCTAAGACGCCAGCGAGCGTCAGAGTTCAAAGCGTGCAGTTGTCAGGAATTTGGCTCGCCCTAGAGGACGATTTCAGAACTCTTGATTGGAGTCAGATTGCTGGAGAACTCGCGGCATTCAGCGAACTATGCGTTCCCTGAGGCTAAAGCCTTGCCAAACCCCAAGAGCCCATCCCAATAAGGTAGTTGGTAGCGAGACCGGGATTCATTTTGAACTGCCGGAAGATATCAGGTTGGCTAACCAAAAACTTTCATCTTGTCAGGTCTCTTAAAGAGCGTTGATTTTAAGGGTACAGTCCTATTGCCGAGCGATCCCTGATCCTTCATCCTCCAGACACGGCAAGGTACGTTCTGACGGATGCGTGTGTCGCGGCTAGTCGCTTGTTCACGGTCTCCCTCTGAGGCGCGACAGACGGTCACTATGTTCACGGCTTACCGGGTCAAGAAAGACTTGGCTGAATGACGACGCAAACTGTCGAAAACGGAACCTGGCTGCGCGACGCCGAACGCACACACGCTGCGGCCGTGTGGCAATTGTCACGTTCTGCGGCTGATCGATCGCGGCTAGCTTGTGTGGACCTTCTTCGCGGTGCGGCCATGATCCTGATGGCCTTGGACCACACACGAGACTTTTTCACGGATTCGCGATTTGCGCCCGAAGACCTCGCACATACGACCGGGGCACTATTCTTCACGCGATGGATTACTCATTTCTGTGCACCGATATTTTTTCTTCTAGCCGGCACAGGGGCGTATTTGGCACTTTCGCGAGGGAAGTCACTCCCGGAGGTCTCGAAGTTTCTCTGGACGCGGGGATTATGGCTAGTGTTTCTGGATATGACGGTGGTTGGATTTGGTTGGACATCGATCTTTCCATTCTTGTTCGGCGGTGTGCTGTGGTCTCTCGGATGGTCGATGGTGGCGATGGCAGCTTTAATTCGCCTGCCGCTACGCTTGATCGGGACTTTCGGCGCGGCTGTGGTCTTAACAAGTGATCTGCTCGATCGCGTGAATCCTGCCTTTTTCGGGAAATTCGCGGGGCTGTGGGTCATTGTGCATGGCCATGGCGTCTTCTGGATTGAACCAAACAAAATCCCCTTTTTCGTCCTTTGGCCGTTAGTGCCGTGGGTGGGAGTGATGGCCCTTGGCTATGTGCTGGGGTCTCTACTGGGGAGAAGTGACTGGAGAAGAATCATTTTCGGTATAGGCGCGGCTATGACGGCTACCTTTTTCTTCTTGCGATTTTTCCACCTGTTCGGCGTAGCTGGGGAGCAGTGGCAAGTGCAACCAAGCGCTACTGTGACCATCATGTGGTTCCTTGACATGCGCAAATATCCGGCTTCCTTACGGTTTCTGTTAATGACGCTAGGACCCTCTTTGATGACCCTGGCCTGGCTGGGAAAAATCAGCACAAAGCACCGGCTGACAAAAATCGTAGCAGTATTTGGCCAGGTGCCACTTTTCTATTATGTGATTCACATTTACGTGATTCGGACCTTGGCTGTGTACACCGCAATGCTTTTCAAACAGAAGGCCGCATGGCTGTTGTACGGAGGATTCATGGTGCAACCGCGGCCCGTTGGGTACGGCCACAGCCTCCCGTTCATCTATGGAATGTGGTTTGCGGTTGTGTTGTTCATGTACCCCCTCTGCAAAGGGTTTTTGAAAATCAAACAACAGCACCCAAACTGGTGGTGGCTACGCTATTTATAGCCAGCGGCCTTTTTGCGAATCTCTACAAGTCGTTGCTACGGTTGCGCTTCGAGTTCCGGGCCGTCCTTGAACTGTTCTAACGTTGATCCAAGAACAAAAGCCTTCCGCACACTACGCAAATCACCGCGTATTTACTGGGGCCTTAAGCATGTGTATGCGGTCTTCGTCTCACTTTCCTTCCAGTCCCTCCATCTTCCTGAGATCGCTTTTTTGGCTTTGGTTTAGACCCAGCCACTTTTAGTGGTGCTGCCATGAATCTGAAATATCCACAGTGGCAGGAACCTCTCAGCGAAGCAATCCTCGAATTTGACGCTCGGCGGTTGCCTGATACGAAGGGCGGAGGAAGCGATTGTTAACAGACTCAATGAACTGGTATCCGAGAACGGGAACGAAGAGGAACGACGGATGCTTTCTCACGGACTTTCCATAATCCAGAACGTGAAAAAAGATCGACTCGGCTCTCACCAAATTCCCCGATAAGCGGCCTAGTTGGCAAGGTCAAGTACTAGACAGAACTTTTCCGATTTTCCCGACTTACCGGAACTTACAAGCAGAACAGGATTTTCGTTGATGGCTTCTCGCTCGTGGAACTTTGCTATTGGCCCCACGTGGGCCGATTCTTCCGTGGTTGCGCCTGTTGTTATGGATGACGCCGTCTTCGAGTTCCCCCACATAGTGGCCAGCCATGCAGTAAACCTGTGAACCATGCAATTGCCCTACAAAACGGCCCTGCAGATCGTAGATGAAATTGCCGTCGTGAAACCCAAGGGGTGAACCCCATTCAGTGTAAAAGCTATTTCCCATATTCTGGTCCCCTCTTGCTGCCTACTATCTTGAAGCAGAGCCTAGCGGATCAGCGATGATTGTTTAGCGGGATCGCATTCAAAAATCTAATGAAGGCGTCTCGTACTGGCCTCACCTTTACCGATTGCCGGGGGGGCTATCGTCACTGCATCAGACGCGCCCTACAAGGCAATATCGCGGCACTCTTTCATTGAAGACTACGTCACGAGAGGCGATTCAGGGGCTATGGAATCACCCTTCTCGTGTTCGAAGACATTGCACAAGACAAAAGAGCGG
>Ga0187766_10000004_pt1 | contig 118302 bp, 108 predicted proteins | sample 0216_QUI02_MP05__4_FD_132971 | JGI IMG/M metagenome (GOLD analysis project Ga0187766, IMG submission 132971) | Tropical peat soil microbial communities from peatlands in Department of Meta, Colombia - 0216_QUI02_MP05_20_MG | ecosystem: Environmental > Terrestrial > Soil > Wetlands > Peat ... | reverse complement strand
TGATGCTAACCTTCTTCATTGCCGGTCTCCTTTTTATCTGTGCCTCGAGCACGTCGATAACTTGGGAGCATACACTGCATCCCGTCCGGAGACCGGCCTTCTCATCCCATCTGGTTTCGTCAACTGACGTGGTGCTCCCGGCGCATAATGGTTGCTGTGCCTAGGGGCAAGCTCGTCAGCTTTGGCGGGTGGGTAGCCTTTAAGGAGTCATCATGAAACGCGAACGCATTCTGCAGGTCTTTGTGGGACTCTTGGGCCTCGTTTATCTCTCGCTGATTTATCCGTTGTACACCGATTTATGGCATTCCAAGTGGCTTCTGGAAATGAACAATGCATGCGATCCGATGTTTCTGAGTTGGTTTATCGCGCTCGGACCGTTTCTATTGTTGGCCGCCAGAAAGCCCTCGTCGCACCGCTCCCTGATTACCTTCGCCGCGTGCCAGTGCTTGGTTCACGCTTCGATAATGGCTGTGCAAACTGCGGAAGCGTGGAAGCACGGCGTTCACCGGCAGTTCGGAGATGTCGTTCTCATCGGCATCATAGGCGCAGTTTTGCTCGCGCTGTTACTACCAAGACGAGAACAGCCCGCAGTCGTCACGCAATGATTGGCGAAATATCCCGGTTGCGCTCACTACCTAGTTCCCGGCGAACAAACGGCGCAAGCTCGTGACATCGCCTGATAGCGACACTTATGCGAATTTGGATGTAGGAATTGCTACGATAGCTCTGCTCAATATGGGGTTCTGTATGCGAGTCCATTGCTTGTTGATGTTTGTGTTTCTTGGGAGCCTTACCGTACCGGCACAGGACTGGCAGGCCTGCAAACCTGAAGGCGATTACTCATTCAACGACGTGAAGGCGGCGGTGCATAGGGTGACGAGTTCCCGGATGTATTCGGGGTGGGACGAGAAGACGTTCAATCGGTCTGGCGACCTCGTCGCAGTCGCAGTTCTGAAAACGCTGGACGACAGCGAAATGGCGTCCACGGAGAGTGTCAACTTCGTGCTGCTGATTGTTCGAATGGCGTTTGACTGTCCCCAATACTGCGTCAAAGTCACGGATGACCGCCGTCCTAGGATGACGTTGCTGTTGCTAGAACACCTGAATGAAATCACTGGCGGGAAAATGCAGAAGGATATTGAAGAAGCGAAGCGCTTCATCCTACAGCAGGCTGGTCAGGCGAACTGCCAGATGGAAGGAATCATCTACGAAAATGGGGTACCGATTCGGTTTTGCACGAAAGGATAAAACAACCGAAAGGCGATAGTTGATTTCATAAAGTCGTCGGCCCCCTGAATGCTGAGTACACTTGGAAGTGCCTAACGACCAAGGGCTCGGCAAAAGGAGGCCGAAGATGTTCATTATAGGGTGTGACTATCACCCAAGCGTACAACAAATTGCCTAGGTGCTGGGCAGACCTCCAAAACCAAGGCTCGCCAATGTGAAGCCGGTCTGCGTTCGGAATTGGCACTCGGCAACTTCGGAATCTTAGAACGGAAAGAGATTCTAACGTTGGCTGCATTCATCAGGGACCGGTTTACTCCCTGGTGCAGCGGCCGCTTCCCTGCTACCTCCAAACCTGGTCTTCTTGGTATCGCCCCTGGCTGCAGTCCATCATTTCATACACTCCGCTCTCGGCCTATGACATCACCGCCGTGACCAGTGAACACATCGATGGCTTTGCTGCTTATCTCCGCACCAGGGGCCTGCAACCGACTTCGGTAAACGCCCAGTTGCGCGTCCTTCGTGCCGTCCTACATAAGGCCAAGAAGTGGGGAGTGCTCGATGTCGTTCCTGACATCGCCTTGGTCAAAGGAGAGAACCATCGGGACCGCGTCCTAACAGTCGAGGAAGAATCCCGCTACCTGGCCGCTGCCAGTCCCCTGCTTGCAGACGTTGCCACCGTCCTAGTCGATACGGCGATGCGACCAGAAGAATGCTTCCGGCAGCGGTGGGAACACATCAGCTGGAGCGGTGGACGTTATGGCAGCGTGCAGGTGACGCACGGCAAGACAGAAAGCGCTCGCAGGCTCATTCCGCTGACACCTAGAGCCAGGGCAATCTTCCAAGCCCGCTGGGAACTGGCTAATCGTCCGAAGGATGGGTATGGCCAGCACCAACCCGGAGCGGTCACATCGAACCGTCAACGGTGAAGAAGCAGCACGCTAAGGCCCTGCGGCTGTCGAAGGTCAGAGCATTCGTCCTCTACTCACTCCGGCACACCATGCAGACCAGGCTTGGGGAATCGGGATGCGACACGTGGACGTTGGCGCGGATCGCTGGTCACTCCAATATCCGCATCAGTCAGCGCTACGTCCACCCTTCAGACGAACACGTTCTCAGTGCTCTTCAATTGCGCCAAGGTGGTGACAAAAGTGCTCGCTCAAATTTAGGATTTAGGAGAGATGCCGGCAACCGCAGCGGACTCAGTGTCTTAAGTGGTGGGCAGTGCAGGACTCGAACCTGCGGCCTCCTGCTTGTAAGGCAGGCGCTCTAACCAGCTGAGCTAACCGCCCCTTCGAGTCTATCAGTTAACTCGTTTTCCATACCACCCACGGTCTGGGCCGCTTTCCCTCCTTCAGGAATCCTAGAGGTTCCAAGAAGAACTATTGGTCCTCCTCCGGCACTGGGGTCCAGAACTTATCCGGGTTGAAGCGCTCCATCTTCATGAACTCGTCGAGAGTCTTTGTCCCAAGGTCTTTTTCATAGACAACACCGTCCTGGCTGACAATGAACGTCTTCACCCCGGTCACAGCGTATTCTGCCGGAGTGGCCACCAGTGCGAAGCCGCCAATCATTAGGTCTTTCACCATGTAATCCATTTCGCCAAGCGGCGCGTCGGGGCCTTGGCCCTTGAGGACTTTGAAGAAGTAGCCGTGGTACGGCTCGCCGCTGGCGTAGCCCTGTTCGATTGCTTGGGCAATTTTTTCGCCGATGGGACCTCCCCAAGTGCCATCGGGATTTTGCCAGGCTAAACCGTCCTGCTTACCTGGACTGCTGATGATGCGCTGAGCGTATTGGTTCACGTCGTACTCATCACGGTATTTGTAGGCATAATCATACTGTGCTTCCACATAGCCGCGGCAGATTTGAATGGCGTCCAATTCATTGGCGCCGATGCGGCGGTAGAGAAGTTCCTGCCGGCCGGCTTTGGCATCAAACGACCATTTGTTTCCTTTCTTCACCAGTGGCACTGGGAACGGCCACTCCTCGTTGCCTACCATGACAAATGCGCGATTCCCGCTTTTCGGATCCACGGAAACGCTCTTCTTTTCATGAGCTTCGGCCGCGAAATCAGCGGCATGCTTTCGGTCTTGCGCGAATTCGCCGCTGAATATAATGTCCTCGCCACCCGGGCCAAAGATGTGGCTAAGCGCGGCCACATCGAACTTGTCGGCCGCATCAATCAGTGCGTCTGCGGCCTGCTGCGGAGAGTCGAATGTCATGGCGCTGGCAGTCGTAGAAGCGGCAGTAGACGGAGCTTTTTTCGCTGTGGATTGTTGCGCTTCGGAAAGAACCGGCATGCACAGAAATACCCAGACAGCCGCGCCGACCAACCGAAGAATTCTGGAGAGATTCACATTCGCAGATATCGATATCATTCTTGTGCTCCTGATTTCTGTTCTTCATTGAGCTGCTTTATCTGCGCCGTCCGCCGCCACCTCCGCGGCCTCCGCCTCCACTGAACCCTCCGCCGCCCCCGCCACGAGATCCCCAACTGGAGGAGCCGCGGCTGCTGCTGCTGCGCGCGCTTGATCCGCTATATCCCCTGGACCCGCCGCCGAAGGCATCGCGGTTTCCGCCGCCGCTGCGCGAAAGATCGCGGCTTCCGATGCGGTCGCTTCCACCGCCGCCAGCCCGATTGCTGACGCCTGCTCCGCTACGGTTGCCGAAGCTGCTGCCGCCAGCCCGATTACTCACTCCAGTGCCGCGAGTGCTCGCGAGGTTGCCACCCTGTCGCCCAATTTGTTGCCGTGCGCTGGTCTGGCGCCTGGAGAGTGAATCGCCGCGTGTCGTGCCGCCAAAGCGGTCTGCGGTTACTCGGTCTTTGTATGGGGCACCGCCACGATGTTCTGGATTGTGTTGCCACTTGTTGCCGCCCCCAGCCGGCAAAGTGGACGCGCGATTCCCCCCGCCAACCCCGCCAGCACCACCAACCCCGCCAACCCCGCCAGCACCACCAACCCCGCCCACCCCGCCCACACCACCCACCCCGCCCCCCCCCCCCACCCCCCCCAAGCCCCCCCCCCCCCCCCCCACCCCCCCCCACCCCCCCACCACCCCCAACCCCGCCCCCCCCGCCAGCACCACCAACCCCGCCCACCCCGCCAGCACCACCAACTCCGCCTACCCCGCCGACGCCGCCAAGGTTGCCGCGATTCCCGCCGCCCGCTATTGGATTTGAGGGCCGGTTGCCGCGATTGATGTTCGAGTTGCGATTGAAATTGTTGTTGACGTTGATGTCGATGTCGTTATGGCCCCATCCGCAGCCCCAGCCCCAACCGCCGCTCCAGAACGCACCCATCATGACGCCAACGCCGAACGAGATCGCCACTCCGGCGGCGTAGTATCCCCAGGACGGATAGTAGAGCGGAGGGTACGGATAGACCGGCGGTCCGTACACCACGACGGGGTTATACGAGGGCACATACACAACTTGCGGATTGGCTTGCTCGATCACGATCACGCTCTTGTTCTCGATGACTTTGGTTTCAACTTTCTGTTGTTCGTTCGTCTTTAGATTGCCCTTATCCTGGGCTTTCTTGCGCATGCGCTGGACAGCATCCATAACATCGCTTTGCTGCGCGAGGAAGGCGTTGCCCAGATCGGTGGTCCATTTGATGTCGTTCGCCAATCTGCTGACGACATCGGGCAGAGCGGCCAAAGCCTGAACGCTCGGATCCCAGGACTCTTTCGCCACAGCATCGGCGAGCGCTTTGTCCTTGAGGTCTTTGTGCGCCTTCAACCACTGCTCGAGCTGGACGATCTCGAGCGGGTAAGTTGCTGCCGCAAAAATTTGCGCCAACAATGGGTCGGGATAAAGAGCAATGGGCGCGACGAGAGAATCCAGTTGGTCAGAGGGTATTTTCGTCGCTTGTTGTTGAGCAGAGCCCGTTGGTTGCTGCGACTGCGCGGGCAAAGCCTCTCCAGGCATAAGCAACGCAGAGCACAGAACGGCAGTGCAGTTTCGTGTGACTTTCGCCAGAAGTCTCCATCTCCAGTAACTCTTCTTCATGGCAGTTCTCCCTCAATTGCTCGCTGTCCCTGGATCGGAGCGAGGTACCGACAAGCACCACCCGCTTTCGCGCGTCTCGCTTGTACTCGGGTGGAGTCACTTCTTTCACAACGCTACACAAAACGGTTGGTTTTGTCAGTGCCGGTCCGCGCTCGTTGCCTCTGCACTCGCCACGTGACGGGCGCATGAATCACTAACGCCCATGATACTAATCTTGTCTCGCGCCCGGTGCCACCTGGCGCCGGCGTTGGTACACCCCAACGTCTGGCACACTCTGTAAGCGGCGATCTTCGACGCGCAAGGGATTTTTACCCACGGCTCAGCCCCGCGCACGCCGAGAACGTGCGGAAGGCGACCCCAGCGGCAGCATTTTATAGAACCGTTCTAGTTGCGCCGTGATCGCGTACGCTAATGTCCACTTCGCATGGCAGGCCCCAGCTGGAAGACCGTGGCCGAATATATACGCATTGGCCTTCCCCACACGTTTTGCCATACAGATCGTATTAGCTGTGCCCATCCTTCTTTCAACATAAGAACAACTGGAAGGATGCTAACTGCCAGCCTTGACGCAGCCGCGCGAGGTGCGTACGGCCTGCGCATACCCCGAAGGCTGACAATTCCAGTATGCGATCAAAAAGTTGATGATTTCCCACCACACAGTTCTGTGGCGTGCGGCAGGACTTTCAGAAAGGACTGCGCGTGCTCGCCATCAGAAGTGAGGCAGGACGACCGCTAGCAAGGTGTTCCAATGTGGGAAGTATCCTTGGTTTGGCCTCCATTATCCTTCTGCACCCAACAAGCCAACGGCAGGATAATGAAAATTGTTCTGCCTCATGCAGGGGAGCATCAAGTTCGGTTGCATAAGAAACAAAAAGGAGGTGAACATGGCAAGTCGAGGCACCAAAGCAATGGCGGCAAAGCGCACCCGCCCGAGGCAATTGCGTACCCACGTTCAAGTTAGTCCCGGCCCAAGAATATCTCGCGCGAGGCTCCGAATGGTGCGAGAGAATCTGGATGCTACGCGAAATAGCGTAACCGACACCTTTGCCAAGTTCTGGACCACTTCGGAACAAGACATTCGCGAGACGCTCGCGAGAACCCAACAGAAGATCGGTCGAGCGGTGGACATGCTGAAAAGAGCAGCTTGATCGCGCATCCGGCATACGTGGCCTCCGTCTGCAATGACAAGGCGGAGGCGCCCCGTCCACAGCGACTCAGCAATTGGCGTGCATTGTACGCAGCAACGCCATTAGAGAAGGATAAGCAAAAACCTGAGCGCATCGCCCAAGGAGAAGGAACTTGTTCGCCGAGCGCCAAAACTGTTTACGACTCGTAGCAACACCGAAGAAGAACAAGCTGTTGATAAGGCACCTTTACGCATTCTGGAAGACCAACTGAGACGATTTGGCTTTGCGGATGGAATCGAGAGGAATTTAGCAGCGTTAAGATGTGTCCGCATTCCGTAATTCTGAAGACGGTGAACGAATAAACAACTATTGAAATATCGTCGGAGGTAACTTGTGACGAACGTTAAGGATGCCACAGCAAAGGCCGCCGAAGCCGCCAAGGAGGCTTTGGAAAAGGTGGTTGACGCAACCAAGGGTGTCGCCGAGAAAGCGGTAGACACGACGAAAGAAAAGACAGTGGAAGCGGTCGATATCACCAAGAAGTTGGCGCACAAGGCGGCTAAGGCTACCAAGAAGACAGCGGCAAAAGCTGCGAAAACGACTTCGAACGCTGCTTCTCGGGTGAAAGGACGCCACGCGAAGAAAGCTGCGTAGTGGTGGGCGTAATAGCTGGACGTTTGGCCAAAATTAATGCACCTCTGGTAGGCGCGGTAGCTCTTCCGGTCCGCGCCACCGAGGGTCCTCCGCTTTTCGCGCCGCATTTGGGGAAAGCGACGCAGAACGGTTACCGCTGCACCCCTGCGATTATCGACAAGGCGATTCCAGCCCCATACAACATACAGGATTAGGCGGCGGGCGCACCGAGCACATGGACCGCGAAAATAACGTGCCCGACACTAGGAGTGCGACTCAAAGGGCGTTGCTTGAACGATGAGGGATTGTTCCTCAGTTGAATCGCACCCAGTATAGAACTCTAGCTTCTTGAGGCCTCAGGGTCGTTGCTCCGAAGCAATTACGCCTGGCTGGCGACATTGCTGGAGCAGCCGTGAGCAAGTTGCGACTGGCCGCTTCAGTCTGGCATCTCCATCGCCCCTACGCCCGGCGCTATTGGAAGCTTGAGCATTCCCGTCGGCCCGGAGAAGTTCTTCCCTTACGCTCTGGCAAAGCACTCTGCAGCCCCGCGTCGAGGGAACATGAGGAGATGACGTTCAAGCGTGACATTCAGTCTCGTCGGGGCTCAGCGACCCCAGGCGAGAGTCGTTTACCTCACTGTATCGAACTCGCTGCCTGGGAAAACGCGTTGTTGGCGTTCGACCCAACAAGCCGAATTGTGCCTACCACGAGAACGAGAATGACGGCCAGCATCACCGCGTATTCTGCAATGTCCTGGCCATCATCGTTGGACCAAAGATATGACAACATTGTGTACTCCCCGAGCAGAGTCTACCCAGAGCGGCGATGAAATGCTGTGACGAGTCAGGAGGAGCCTGATTTCAAGAAAGAACAATCTTGTTACGAGGAGACATTAGCTCGGCATCGCCTCTTCCGCTGCCCTCTTCCGACCAATGGGCAGCCCCTCATGCACCCACCGCAGTCAGTCATGGGGCCGCCGCTGCAACGGCATCGGTCGCGCTTGCGACATTCTCACGGGATAAGCGCGGCCATGGACATTTCTTTCCTCCGCGCCTTGAATAGGCCCTGCTCCTGACCGACCTGAGTGTCGTCCGTCAGCACCACGACAAGCTCCCGCGAATCCGAAGTCTGCAGAATCATGGTGTCGCCGTTGCGAGCTTTGCTAAGACCCTCAAATTTTCTTATGTTCTGGGCGGCAACCATCGTGCTGAGCAATGCGAGCCCGATAAGGCACACAGCGTACCCGATTCTGGGTAAATTGACTTGGGCCATAACCTTCTCTCCTCTTGAAGAAAATTGGGCGATGGAACCACGGTGAGCGGTCGTTGGCAAGCCGCCTGGGCCAGCAGTGGCCAGCCTGTGCGCGGAAAAACCTCCTACGAAAGGGAAAGCGAAAGACAAAACAAGCGGCCAAAGCAGGAACCATCTAGCTGCCTGGCACCACGCAAGACGTCCGGAGTGGGCCCACACAATACAAATCGTCGTGGCCGGACCACAGTGCTGTACGTCACAGAGAATTCTACGCGGCTGGAACTACACTTGCGTAGGGGTAGGAAAATGCGAGACCAACACCGCACGCATCCGGTGAATCCTGACCTGCTGAGTGGGATCGTGCTCTTAGCGAGCGGCCTAGTGATTGTCGTCAGCTTGGTCTTTGCCCTCTGGCAAGCGCTAACAGGCCGCTGAAGTACATTCGTACGGAGACCTGCGACGCAAAGAATAGCCGCTTCGCTCCACCCTTGAACACTCAGACGCAGCCGTGCAGATTGTCTTCTCTTGGCTAAGCCGTCCTCTGCTGGTCCACCTTTTCTTTCTCTGCCATCTGTCGAATCAATTCCATTCCCGCGAGATCAACGTCAAGCGATAGCCCGTCGAGGTCTGCACTATCCGCGACGCGGCGAAGTGCTCCCGAGATACGTTCCACCGCCTCGCACCTGATGCGTTGCTGCTTGTCTGGATCGGTGAAAGACGAAGCCAGGTTCATTTGGGTAATTGCATTCCAAATGTGATGGTTCAAGAAGGCCAGTTCTTGTCCGTGACGGACCAATCGTTTGCGACGTTGTTCGAGGACGATCGCCAAGAGGAGGCTGACTATGACTACCTGCCCGACGCCGCCAACCGCGGCCGCTACGGGCCACGGAGTTTGGAGATATCGGGACAAAGCAAACAGCGCTATGCCTACAGAGGCAACCAGGACACCAACCACGGTTGCGATGACCAGAGAACGGAACAGGGAGACCGAACAAGACCTAGTCCGCCACTGGTCGTAGGCGTGAGCCAGTTCATGCCGGTAGGCTTTCATGACGAGTTCTCCCGTCACACCAGATGCTTGTTAACCTTATGCTAGCAGCTCTGCCATCCGGTTCGCCTGATCTTGCTAGGGAGTCCCATGGTGATAACCTCCCGGCTGTGCTGTAGGGAGACCCCACGGACCCGGGCGACGGGAAACCCCCTGAAATCCAATGCATGGCCAGCGCAAGGGAAGCAGGGGCAATTAAGACGCAAGCGGTACTTTGCGAGTGTAGGCAAGAACTCCGAACATGAGGGCAAAGGGGTTGCTTGGCAGGCGTTTTGACGAGCGGAGCGAACCGCTCCTCGCACGTTTTGCTGTGTGCCGATGCCCGGACCACAGCCACGAGTATCCATGCGAATCGCGCCAGAACTGAGTGCACACGACCGCCGAAATTCCCGTCAAACAATCAGACCTATCCGGGAACACGCCTGCTAGACTCTCGAGGTGCGCAGGCTCATCATCAACGCTGATGACTTCGGCCTTACTTCGGGGGTGAACCGGGCCATCGTTGACGCCCATGACCATGGAGTGGTCACATCTGCGACGCTCATGGCCAATGCCCGAGCTTCCGATGAGGCAGTGCGGCTCGCGCATTGTCATCTTTGCCTGGACGTTGGGTGCCACCTGGTGCTGGTCGACGGCAGGCCGATCAGCGACCCTGCACGTTTGACCAGCCTGGTTCGGGCCGGGACTGGGCGCTTCCACCGGGGTCTCCCCAGACTGGGAATTTCCGCGCTCACTGCCAGGCTGGATGCAGAGCAGGTGGAAGCGGAGGCGAGCGCACAAATTCGTTGGCTGCAATCACAACAGCTTGATATCTCGCACCTCGACGCTCACAAGCACGCCCACATCTTGCCCGCGGTGCTCACGGGAGTCGTATGGGCGGCCAGGGCGTGCGGCGTCGGCGCGATTCGCAATCCCTTCGAACCGGACTGGTCGCTCGCAACCGTACGCGCCAACGCCCGCCCGGCCTTATGGAAGCGCTACGTCGCAGTCCGTTCCCTCCGCATTCTGCGAGCATCCTTTCGCGAACAGGTAGCCAGAGCCGGACTCCTCAGCACCGACGGCACCGTGGGGATTGTCGTCACCGGTTCTCTGGATGCTCCATCGTTTCGTAGGATCGTCGAACACATGCCGGCGGGAACCTGGGAGTTAGTATGCCATCCCGGGTATGATGATGAGGAACTACGTGCATCCGGGACAAGGTTGCTCCAGTCGCGCGCCCGCGAATTGGCACTGCTGAACTCGCCACAGGCCCGAGAATTGCTGGTCAGGCATAATGTAGATCTGATTTCTTACCGCGACCTATGACGGCCGCGTCAGGGACCTAACCAGGGGAATGCAACCGAGCTTTGCCTGTATCATAGCCTGGGGCGGCTCGAAGACTGAGGCAGTCTATGGCGCAACAACGTCCCGATCCCCGCGTCTCTACTGACTTAACGGTACGGATCTGGGGAATGGCGGCCAGCGGGCAGCCCTTTTCACAGTCCGTACGGGCGAGAAACATCAGCATTTCCGGCGCGCTCCTATCGGGACTCGAGCACGGGCTCAGCGTCGGCGATGTGATTGGCGTGCAATACGGAGAGAAGAAGTCCCGCGCCAAGGTCATCTGGGTCATGGATGCCGATCCGATTCACAAAATACAGGCTGGGATCGAGATTGTTGCGGACCAGGATTGCCCGTGGAAAGCGGAATTGCCGCCCGGACTTCTGGCCCCCGCCGCAGAACCGCACAACCGTCGCCGCTTCGTTCGCCATCGCATCTCGTTTCCACTGGAAGTGCGAGACGAACGCGTGAAGACACCGATGCGCGTCAATGCGACGGACATCAGCGGCAGCGGTTGCTATGTAGAGACGATCCTCCCCCTGGCCGTGGGGACAACTCTCAAAGTGGACTTCTGGATGGATACGGAGAAAACCACGACCTCGGCGGTGGTGCGCACCAGCGATCCCGGAGTCGGTATGGGGGTCGAGTTCACCGGGTTGACGCCTGACCTGCAGCGGCGGCTCCAGGCCCATCTGGACAGGACTAATCCGACCATCGCCACGGTATTTGAACGACCCAAGCCCAAGTAGGCTTCCCCTTAACCAAGATTGGCGCACCGCAGGTGCCGTGGGTAAAATCTGAATCCCGTCGGCGGGCTGGCCATCAATAATGCTGCGCGAATAGGGGAAGACATGAAGATCGGGATCACCTGTTACCCGACGTACGGGGGCAGCGGCGTCGTCGCGACCGAACTAGGGCTGGAGCTGTCCCAGCGCGGACACGACGTCCACTTCATTTCCTATGCCCAGCCGATCCGCCTGACCGGACCTCAGCCGCATATCCACTATCACGAAGTGGAGGTTTCACGGTACCCGCTGTTTGACTACCCGCCGTACGATCTGGCCCTTGCCACCAGAATGGCGGAAGTCGCAGAGCTGTATGACCTTGACCTGCTGCACGTCCACTATGCCATTCCCCACTCCGTCAGCGCCATGCTCGCGCGCCAGATGCTGGCTGCTCTGCCCCGCGGTCGCAAGCTGCCCTTCGTCACCACGCTGCACGGGACGGATATCACGCTGGTCGGGCTTGACCGTTCCTATTTGCCCATCACCCGCTATTCCATCGAGCAGAGCGATGGCGTCACCGCGATTTCGCAATACCTCCGAGAGAGGACTCTGAAGGTCTTTGACGTCAGAAACCACATCGAGGTGATCTACAATTTCGTGAACTGCAATGTGTACGCCCGGGATGCTGAGTCTGCGCAGCGGCGGGGAGAATATGCATCGCCCGACGAGCACATCCTGGTGCACCTGTCCAATTTTCGTCCTGTGAAGCGGGTTACGGATGTGGTGGAGATCTTCGACCGGATACGCAAGAAGATTCCCTCCAAGCTGCTGCTGATCGGGGATGGCCCGGATCGCTCGCAGGCGGAATGGCTGGCCGTGCAGAAGGGCATTCACGATCATGTGCTCTTTCTGGGTAAGCAGGATCGCGTGCAGGAAAAGCTGGCTATCTCAGATGTGATGCTGCTCCCGAGCGAACTAGAATCGTTCGGTCTGGCCGCTCTGGAAGCGATGGCCTGCGAAGTGGTACCAATCGCGACTCGGGCAGGCGGGATTCCGGAAGTCGTCGAGCACGGCCAAACCGGCTACATGGCGGGAGTGGGCGAACTGGATACCATGGCCCAGTACGCTATCGATCTGCTCGAGGATGAGGGCCGCTTGCGGCACATGGGCAAGCAGGCGCGGGCGGCGGCGCAATCGCGCTTCTGCTCCAGCAAGATCATTCCCCAATACGAGGAGTTTTACCGCCGGACACTGGCTGGCTCACGGTGACGACCGGGCTCGTCGTCTCCTCCTGCAGCATCGGCAGGCGCAAGCGCACGAGAGTGCCCTTCCCCCCGTGGCTGTCAATGGTCATGCGCGCGGCCTCCCCATACAGCACTTTCAAGCGTTCCGCGACGTTGGCTATCCCGATGCCGGTGCCTCCCAGCCCATCCGGCTTTTCCATCAACTGAGCGGCTCCCATCCCTACCCCGTCGTCCTCTACCTCGACGATCACATGGCGGCGGCTGAGGCGGCTGCGCAGCGTGATACTGCCGCCCTCTACCTTGGACGCAAGGCCATGTTTGATGGAATTCTCCACCAGGGGTTGAAGCAGCATGCTGGGCACCATGACATCGAGAGAAGCTGGATCGAGTTCCTTGATCACCCGCAACTTGTCCCGGCCGAAGCGCACCACTTCGATGTCCAGGTAGTTGTCGATGAAATCCATTTCCTCGCGCAGCGCAACAAATGAATCGGTGCTGTGGAGCAGGCGACGCAGGATGGTCGCCAGCTTGATGATGAGTTCTCGCGCCGTGTCCGGATCGAAGCGCACCAGGGAGGAAACGGAATTCAGAGTATTGAAGAGGAAGTGGGGATTAATCTGGTTTTGCAGGGCTTCCATGCGGGCGTGCAGCAGGAGGCGCTCCTGCTCTTCCAGCTTGATCTGGATACGGACACCGTTAAAGATTTTGAGTTCCGTCCCGACCACCATCACCGAAGTCGCATAGATGGCAACCCTCGCCCATGGACCCAAGTTCGCCCAGTTCAAACTCTCCAGCGTAAAGGTGGATCCTGGGAAGGCCCGCGCCAATTCTACTTGCATGTAACGCAAGGCCACGATCGTAACGAAGAACATAATTTGCCAATCGAACAGCCGCGGTCGTGGCAGGTTGCGCCGGATCCAGCGATAGATGCTCAGGTCGATGAATGGCGAAAATGACCAGATATCGTCCTTATCCGGCGCGAGACTGCGCAATTGCCCCGCAGCCAGGCCGCACAGCACACCGAAAGGCAGCGTCGCCCACTCGCCGTGTACTAGCGCGGGCAAGGCCATCAGCACACCGCCGGCCACGCCGCACAGACGCCCGCCGATCACGCCCAGCAGAATGGTAGTCTCGAATGACAGGTCTCCGGCAAAGAAGCTCTTGACGCCGAAGCGGATCCAGACTCCGAGGGCGATGGGAATCCCGAACCACAGCGCCAGATAGATCTTCTGTCTCTTGCTCCGTTCCTCACGGAATAGTAGTTTCTTGAATTCCAACGAACGTACCAACGCGCTCGCGGCAGCCGCGGCCACGCCCAGCTTGATCAGGAGGCTGACGAGGATGAGTCTTTGTTCGACCATGCTGCTGAGGGCAATTTAGCATGAAGTAGCGAACGGAATTCGGCGTTCGCAGTCTGCTGGGTGCTGGTTACTGCGACCATTGACCCTGGTCGCAGCAGTGCCGGCATCCCCGCCCGACGAGACGGGCGAGGCTCTTACCGAACGAATCTTCATCCGCTTAGGAAACGAGAGGGCGGCCGCTTGGCCAGCTCGTAACCAACCTAGTGAGGAATGGCGGATGCCACCTGGAAGAGCGCCTCCTCCAAGCCGGCCCCATGGGGCACTCCCCCTTGCGCAAGGTCCTTGTTCCCCCCTCCCCGCCCCCCCAGAGAGGCAACGGTCGTTTGCAGGAGCGTACCCATGTCGAAGGGCTGCCCCGGAGATTGCGTAAACACCAGGGAGGGCTGCCCGAGGGTCGATGCCAGAAGGGCGACGACGCTGCTCTCGCGCCGGGTCAGCTTTTGCGCCAGCAGCTTCACGAACCCCAGATCCCGCTCCTTCCAAACACGCACGATTACTTTGCGGCCGCTGGCGACCGGCGTTTCCGACAACAGTCTGGCTGCTTCGAACTCCGCCACTTCCTCGAGTAACTGCTCCCCCGTTTTGCGGGCAGCCTTGATCTCATCGAGCGACTTGCGGACCTGCTGCGGAAGTTCCCAAATGTTGGTGGACAGGAGTCCGGCCGCCGCCGTCAGGGTTGAATAGTCGCGGCGGGCCGTCAGCACTGCGCGTTGTCCGGACACAAACTCTACGCGCCAGCCCTGACGAACCTTTTCTATCTTGCGCAGTAGAATGGCGCCAATCTGGCCGGTCCCGCGGACATGGGTTCCGCCGCACGGGGTCAGATCAAAATCCTCGATGTCGACCAGGCGCAGTTCGTCTTTTGTCACCGTCGGTGCCTTGCGCAAGCCCTGGGTGGAAGCGTCCTCCGGCGAAACGAACCGGATCGCGACCGGACGGTTCTCCTGCACGACCTGGTTGGCCAACGCCTCCGCCTGCTCCACTTGCTGGGCGGAGAGCGTCGCTGTCGCCAGGTCAATGGAGCAGTATTCGTTGCCCATATGGAAGGACAGAGTCGGCATATTGAACAATCGGACGAAAGCCGCCGACAGCACATGTTGGCCGGAATGCTGCTGCATGTGATCGCGACGGCGTTCGGGATCGATCTCACCGTAGACCTTGGTTCCCTTCTGAGGCGCCCGATCGGCTTCGATGTAGTGCACCACGCGGCCGTCTTCCAATTCGGCCACTTCCGTTACCCGGAGCTTGCGGGTTGCGTCGCCAGAGGTCGTTATCAGGAATCCTGTGTCATGAACCTGCCCGCCGCTGGTGGGATAAAACGCGGTGCGATCCAGAACCACTCCGTGGCGGCGGTTGATTTCAGTCGCCGGAACGACGTCCACAACCTCGCCCTCGAACTCACAGCAGGAGGAATCGTAGTAATAGAGACGATCCGTCATAGAAAGAAGCGCCCTGCAGATTCAGATGCAGTTGGAAAAAACCTGGTCCCCGAGTGCCGACGCCTGAGGCTGAAAGCTGGCATCAAAACGGCCCTATGATGCCGGCAATCTGGCGCGACTGTGGCAATTCCCGGCGCGTCGTGCTCCTGTTCTCAATTGCGTCCAGATATTTCAATCCCGTGCCGGTGTTAAACAAGACCACCACATCATCGGAACTGAAGAAGCAGCTTTCCAGCAATTTGCGGTACGCGGCCAGCGAGGCAGCGCCTTCGGGCGCAGCGAAAATGCCCTCGCTTCGCGCCCACTGCTTCAGTGCATCCATGATCTCTTCGTCCGGGACGGCCAAGGCGAGCCCTCCGCTCTTGCGTAAAATATCAAGAATGATGTAGTCCCCATAAGCCTTGGGAACGCGCAGACCAGCCGCGACGGTGACCGCATTGGGCCAGCTGTCCGAGGCTTGCTTACCTTCATCCATGCTTTAACAATTGGCGCACAACCCATTGATTGTACGCTGATCATCTGCGGTCGTTCTGGCCCGATCCAGCCCATCTGCTCCATCTCATCGAAAGCCTTCCACATCCCAATCAGTCCCACCCCGCCGCCGGTCGGATAGATGATGCCCTGGGGAATTTTCCAACCCAGCTGTTCCGCTACCTCGTAGCCCATGGTCTTCTTGCCTTCCAGGCGGAAGGGTTCTTTCAGCGTGGAGACGTCGAACCAACCCTCCTTCTGCTGGAGCTGCGCCACCATGCGAGCGCAGTCACCGATCAACCCATCGACCAGGGTGACATGGGCGCCGTAGTACTCACCCTCGATACGGTTGGCTGCCGCGACATCCTTGGGCATGAAGATGTGAGCCTCAAGTCCGGCTGCTGCGGCATAGGCCGCCAGCGCCCCTCCAGCGTTACCCGCCGAGGGGACGGCCAGTTTTCGGAGCCCATGATAGCGGGCCATGGTTACCGCCACCGCCATGCCCCGGGCTTTGAACGACCCCGTGGGATTCAGCCCTTCATCCTTAATGTAGACGTTGGGGAACTCACGGCTGGCCAGCATGGGAGTGAAGCCCTCGCCCAGCGTGACCGGTTCGGCCTCAGGCAAGACCTCTGCGTATCGCCACATGGTGGGTGCCCGTCCCGCCAACCGCGCTGGCGGGAACGACTTCTTGATTTCAGCCAGATCGTACCGAGCGAACAACGCCCCAGCATCTTTGGGACAGACTGTTTGGGGACTCTCCGCTGACAATCGCTCACCACACCGGCTGCATTCGAGGTGGGTGATGCGGGTCATGACGATCAAGAAAAGTCTATCACCCGATGTCAGGAAGGCGTGGCGCCGAGGCGCGCCAACAGCAAGGCAGCCCTGCGAAACCAGGCACGTTCCCGGCGCCGGAGGTAACCGGGCATGGTCGCCTTCTTGGCCATAATCTTCTGGGCCCACTCCCGGGCCTCCACCGTTCGGCCCTGTGAGGCAAGGAACTGCGCGTAGTTGTAATAGGTTTCAGAAAGAGTGGAGATGACGGTCGCTTGTTGAAATAACTCCTCGGCCTTCTCAGGCTGCCCGGTATGAGCATAGGCATGTCCCAGCAGGCCCGCCGCCCGATGAAAATCGTAACCGGGGTCGCCGCCCACGACGCGCTCCAGGTCAGGCAGGGCGGCCTCGAAGTCTCCCAGTTCGATTTCGCAGACCCCACGCCGATAGAAGGGGTCGGGAGAGTCAGTTCGGGAAGAAATGGCCTTGTCGTAGCACTGTCGGGCCTTGGCAAAGCTCCCGTCCTCCATGTAGAGGTCAGCCAACTCTTCATAGTTTCCGGCAGAGGGATTGTCGACAATCGCAGCCTCCAGCTCGTGAATCCGCTTCCTCCGGGGAAACACCTTGAAAGACTGCCGCAGCCACCCGAGGTCCGGCAATGCCTCGGCCAGCAGGTAAATCGTCGCCCCCAGAGGTCCCAGAAAAAGAATGACAAAGATCCAGTAGGTATCCGGACGCCGCCGGATGAAGTGCACGACGGCCAAAACCATAAGGAGAAGCCCCCAGGGACGAAAGAACAAGCCAAAGAATCCCATGCGTTTGCCGTGCACTATAGCACGCGTCGGAGTTCACCCTGCGCAAGACTGGTCAAGCACTTCTGGGGATGAGGGCAGGGAGGGTCAGGCTCCCGAATGGTAGAATTTCGTGTGGTGACGCCCTCCATCCGCTTGCTCGCCCTTGACATAGATGGCACCCTGCTTAACCCGCAATTTCAGATTTCGCACGCCGACATGGGCGCCTTGCGCCAGACCCGTCAGGCGGGAATTGAAATCGTTTTGGTCACCGGCCGCCGCCACGACTTTGCTCTGCCTATCGCGCAACAGCTCGGTTTTGACCTCTGGTTGATAAGCTCAAACGGCGCCGTGACCCGTTCGTTGCAGGGCGAAACCTTCTATCGCGATCTGCTACCTTCCACGACCTGCCGCCAGCTCTGTCAGGCTATGCTGGGCTTCCGCGGCAATACCGTGCTCACCTTCGATAAGCGGGGTAAGGGGGCCCTTGTCCTTGAGCACATGGAGGAACTCGAACTCAGCATCCGGCGCTGGCTGGAAAAGAACCTGCAGTACATAGAGTTTGTCCTACCACTCGAAAAATCGCTGGTCGAGGACCCCGTCCAAGCCATGTTCTGCGGCTCGATCCCGCGGATGCAGGAAGCCTTGTCGGCCCTGCGCAATTCCCCGATTTCCCATAGGGTTACGGTGCTGCGCACCGAGTATCCTCAGCGGGACTTGGCCATCGTGGACGTGCTGAATCAAGGATGTTCCAAGGGCCATGCTCTGGAACGCTGGTGCCGCCATCGGGGCGTTCCCCGGGAGCAGGTCATGGCCATTGGGGACAATTACAATGACATAGAAATGCTTGCGTTTGCCGGCCATCCGGTTATTATGGGGAATGCGTCCGAGGAGCTACGCGGACGGGGCTGGCGAGTGACCCTGCCGAACGACCGGAATGGTGTGGCAGCGGCTCTGGAACCCCTGCTGACAGCTCCCCGAACTGAGGCGTAAGGGCCTTCGCTCCCCCTCAACTGTGCCGTCGGCGTCGCGCGGCGCGGCAGTCTTTTCTGGAAGTCGCGAGATCCCAAAGCTGGATGAGTGTCGGGAGAAAACTCGGTTTATTTCTGGGGCTTGGGCTCCTTGTGTCGACCGCCGCGGCAACCGACGTCGCGATCCTGCGCAACGGTTTCTCCATACGTCATGAGCGCCGCAGCATGCTTGGCTCCGACACCCGCCTGTACCTCAGCGACGATGCCAGCAGCTACGTAGACGTGCCCACGGCCGAGATCGACCATATCGAACATAACGTTGCCTCCGATCCTGAACCGGCGCCGCCTGCGCCCATACCAGCCGTCGCCCGCACCCCGGCGAGACTGGTTGGACCTGTTTCCGCCCCAGCCCCGGCAAGGCGGGTGACCGATCCAGTCTCGGTGGAAAATGCGGTCCACAACGCCAGTGACCGTTACCGGCTCGATCCTGACTTGGTCAACAGCGTGATTCGTGTGGAAAGCAACTTCAATCCGAGGGCAGTTTCGCCGAAGGGAGCTCAGGGGCTAATGCAGTTAATGCCGCAGACGGCCTCGAAGCTAGGCGTGCCCAACAGCTTCGATCCCCAGGCCAACATCGATGGTGGCACTCGCTACTTGCGCGCACTCCTCGAGCGTTACAATTTCGATCTGAGAAAGGCGCTGGCCGCCTACAACGCCGGTCCACAGAGGGTGGAGCAGTACGGAGGCGTTCCGCCGTATCCTGAGACCCGGGAGTACATAACGCGCATCGTCAAGGATTTTAACAAGAAGAAACTGGCGCAGCAGAAGGTCTTGGCCCAGGGGCCAAGAACCCAGGTGCCGTCGAAGGCGCAGACCACGCCTCAGGCTCGCACCAGCCCGTCGACCACTGCCAGCGCGACCGCCAATATTGCCGCCACTGCTTCGCGTTGACCCGCTGGCTTGCCCTCATTTACCTTGGGGAGTGACCTTCCGCTGGCTGCCCCTCGGACCACTGCCCTTGCGAACGATCCCAGAGGTGTGTGTCTTCCATGGATAGAAAACGGACGATCGCCACCGGAGTGGTGTTGGTTGTCCTAGCCGTGCTGGTGTATATCCAGTTCCGGACCTGGAGGAATTTCCACTGGGAGCTGTTTCTCAGTCAAACCCACCATGTCAATAAGGTTCACATCCTGCACGCCGTGGCACTGATCTACATCGGCTACGTGTTGCGGGCCATCCGTTGGAAAATCTTCCTTCGCCCGGTGCGACCGCAGGCCACGTCCACGGCGCTGGTTGCGCCTACCGTCATTGGCTTTACCGGCCTGGCCCTGCTCGGCCGGCCGGGGGAACTGATCCGCCCCTACCTGATCGCCCGCCATGAGAACCTTCCCTTCTCTTCACAACTGGGTGTGTGGGCAGTGGAACGCATCTTCGACATCGGTGCCTTTACGGTCTTGCTGGTTCTGGCGGCGTTTTTCGCGACTGCACCGAAGAGACTGGCGCTGCACTCCCTCTTCCAGGAAGTCGCCTTGGCCTTCACCGCCCTGGTCGTCGGGTTGACGTTGGGGGCGATCGCCGTCCATCGCAGCGGTGAACTGCTGGCTGGCTGGGTGGAGCGGCGGTTTTCTCGCGTGGCCTCGAACCTAGGACACCGCGTGGCGCTTCGCATCCGTGAATTCCGTGACGGGTTGAATACCATTCACGGCACCTCATCCCTGCTGCAGGTGATCGCGGTATCGCTGGTCATGTGGGCCATGATCGCGGTCTCCTACAAGGAAGTCACTCACGCCTACGGCACCGCCTGTGATGCGGCCAACCCGGATGTATGCACACTGGAGATTCCCCAGACACAGGTGCTGCTTTTGATGGGATCCAGCATGGTGGGATCCTTGATTCAGTTGCCCGGGGTGGGTGGGGGATCACAGCTTGCCACGATCAGCATGCTGGATCACGTGTTCGAAGTGAAACCGGAGTTGGCGGCGAGCTGCGGAATTATGTTGTGGCTGGTGACCTTCGTGGGCATCGTTCCCGTCGGCCTTCTCCTGACCCACCGGGAACGCCTTTCCCTGCGCACGCTGTCCGCGGAGAGCCACCAGGCCGAGGAGGCCGCCGTGACCGCTTCCCCTCCATCCGCCTAGAAACCGGCGCTCTGAGCCCCCTGATACAATGCCAAGTTGCCCGAACACCTAGTCTCTTAAATTCCCTGTGCCATGAAGTGTCCCTTTTGCGGGTTCCTGGAAGACAGAGTGGTTGACTCGCGCGAAAGCAAAGAAGCCGAGTCGATTCGCCGTCGCCGGGAATGCCTGAAATGCAGCAAGCGCTTCACCACCTACGAGCGGATTGACGAGATCCCTTACATGGTGGTGAAGAAAGACGGGCGCCGCGAGAAGTTCGACCGCCAGAAGGTGCTCAACGGTCTGTTGCGTGCCTGCGAGAAGCGCCCGGTCCCGATTAGCAAGCTGGAGCAGATCGTGAACGAAGCGGAACTCTTTGTCATCGAGTCTCCGGAACGCGAACGCAAGACCAGTGAGGTCGGCGAGCTGATCATGAATCGCCTGCGGCGTCACGACAAGGTCGCCTACGTGCGCTTTGCGTCAGTTTACCTCGATTTCAAGGACGTACAGGAGTTCATGTCGGAGTTAAAGGATCTGTTGAAAACCAAAGAGGCGGAGCCCAAAGGCAGAAGCTCAGTGAAGAATTGAGCTAGCGGCGATGACTCAATGAGGCAATCGCTCCATCGCATGCCCCATGACTGAAGCGCACAAGATCACACTCATCCCGGGCGACGGCATCGGCCCCGAGGTCACCCGGGCTACGGTTCGGATCCTCGAAGCCACCGGCGTCAAGTTCGATTGGGAAATATTTGAGGCGGGCGCGGAGGCCTTTGAAAGGTACAAGGAGTACATCCCTCGGGAACTGAACGACTCCATCCAGCGGACCCGGGTCGGCCTGAAGGGTCCCGTCACAACTCCGATTGCAGGCGGTTTTTCCAGTATCAACGTGGAACTGCGTAAGCGCTTCGAACTGTTCGCAAATTTCCGGCCAATCCGCAACCTGCCCCACATCCCGACCCGCTATCCTGATGTTGACCTGATCATCGTGCGCGAAAACACGGAGGGACTGTACTCAGGCATCGAGCATGAGGTAGTGCCCGGAGTGGTGGAGAGCCTGAAGATCATTACCGAGAAGGCGTGCATCCGCATCTCGCATTTCGCCTTCGAATACGCACGCAAGAACGGCAGGAAGAAGATTCATACCATCCACAAGGCGAACATCATGAAGATGTCCGACGGGCTCTTCCTGCGCTGCTCCCGGGCGGTGGCCAAAGAATATCCCGAAATCAGCTACGCCGAGCACATCGTTGACAACACCTGCATGCAGCTGGTGATGAACCCTTACCAGTACGACATTTTGCTGCTGGAAAACCTGTACGGCGACATCGTTTCCGACTTGTGTGCCGGCCTGGTCGGAGGCCTGGGGCTGGTGCCGGGCGCGAACTTCGGGCATGAATGCGCGATCTTTGAGGCAGTGCATGGCTCTGCGCCGGACATCGCTGGCAAGAACCTTGCGAATCCCACCGCGCTCCTCCGCTCAGCCTTACTCATGCTGCGTCACATAGGCGAGCCCGCGGCTGCGCTTAGAATCCGCAACGGACTGGAGCGGGTGTATCGCCACCGCGAGAAGTTGACGCACGACGTTGGCGGCCATGCAGGCACCTCTGAATTTGCCGATGCGGTCATCCAGGAGATGGAACTGGCAAGCCCAGAAACCGTATCCCCGCAGCCTTCTCGCGCGTGACCCCAGGTCGGATCAGGTCTCCGCATCCCTCCTCGACGTTGACGGCCTACCTTCATTCGGAGTAACATCCCCCTCAACTTCTGGGGAATGAGGTGGATGGTCAATAAGAAAACTAGGGCTCTGGCAGTAGTTCTCTTCCAGCTGGGCGGACCCGACACGCTGGAAGCGATCCAACCGTTTTTGTATAACCTCTTCTGTGATCCTGACATCATCGATTTTCCCTTTGCCCGTCTCGGCCGGAAACCGCTGGCCAAGCTCATTTCCACCGCTCGCGCCAGGAAAGTGCAGCACCACTACTCGATCATCGGCGGAGGCTCGCCGATTCGCAAGTTCACCGAAGCGCAAGCGCGGGCTCTCGAGACCAGGCTTCAGACGCTCGGCGTGAACGCCCGGTGCTTTGTAGCCATGCGTTATTGGCATCCGTTCGTTGCTCAAGCTGTCGAACAAGTGCGCGCCGCGCGCTGCGACGAAGTGGTCCTTTTACCCCTCTACCCGCAATACTCCTGCACCACCACCGGCAGCAGCCTGAACGAGTGGCGCCGCTGCTTTCGCGACGACATCCCTGTGCACCACGTCGAGACCTTTTACCAGGACGAACGCTACCTCGACTCCGTGGTCGAAAAGGTCAACCAGGCGCGAGCGCGCTTTTCCGACGCGGCTGGGGCCGAACTCATCTTCAGCGCCCATAGCGTTCCCCTGTCGGTGATCGAGAAGGGTGATCCGTATCAGCGTCAGATCCAGGCCACCGTGAGCCTGCTCATGCAACGCGCTGCTTGGCCCAATCATCATCGCCTCTGCTACCAGAGTAAAGTGGGGGCCAGCCGTTGGCTGCAACCCTCCTTGCGCACGACGCTGTGCGATCTGGCTGAGGAGCGCGTACAGGACGTTTGTGTCGTTCCGATTTCCTTCGTCTCCGATCACGTGGAGACGCTGGGCGAAATCGACCATGAGGCGCGGCAGCACGCCCGCCAACTCGGGTTTCGGCAATTCGAGATGACAGCGGGTCTGAATGACTCGCCGAACTTCATTGAAGCCCTGGCCCACTTGGTATTGCGCGCCCGAGACGAACAGAGCATTAACCCCCTTCCCCGCGAGGCGAGGACTGATGCAAGGGTACCGCTGATGGCGGCGGTGTAGCGTCGTAAGAAGTCAGTCAGGAGGTGTGCATGCCGGGTCCGGAGACCGAAGTCCAGCAGAATCCGGAGGCCAAAACCCCCGGACCCCGTTCGGCAGAGGCGGCCAAGTATGTAGGCAGGCCTGCCGTGGGGACGTCCAAGGCGGCCGCTGCAGGCGGTGTCGCCGCGGTCGGTCCCGAAAATGGCCCGGTTGACTCTCGGCGCCGCCGGCTGGCCTGGGTGTGCGTAACCGCTTTTCTGGGCGCGTGGTTTATCGCGTTTTTCCGGTTCTTTCTGCCTCGCACTCTGTTTGAGCCCCGTACCTCGTTCAAGATCGGCTATCCCTCGGACTACGCTCTCGGGGTTGACACCAAGTGGCAACAGAAATTCCGGATCTGGGTAGACCGCACGCCGGATCGCTTGTTCGTCATCTACGCCCGCTGCACCCATCTGGGCTGCACGCCCGACTGGAAACCCAGTGAAAACAAGTTTAAGTGCCCCTGTCACGGCAGCGGTTACGACAGCGAGGGCATTAACTTCGAGGGCCCGGCTCCTCGTCCCATGGACCGCGCCCGAGTGGAGCTGGCGCCCGACGGAGAGATCCTGGTCGACGTCGCCAAGTTGTACTCCTGGCCAAAGGGTCAGCCGACGCAGTTCAACGATCCGGGTGCGTATTTGAGCGTGTAGGGAGAATCCGACAGCTTGGGTGGCGCGAGCCATCGAGGATCATACGAGGCAAGGCATGCCCGAAGAGAACGGCAACAGCAAGCCCGGTAAGAATGGACGCGTGGGTCTGGCCGAGCGGGTCAAGGAAGACCTGCAGGCACTCAAGACCGAAATTCCTTCCAAAGCTAAGGAACAGATCGAAGGTCTGAAGGATCCGACCAAGACCCAGGTCTACACCTCGATCTTTCGCCACAAGCATGACGACACGCCGCGCAATCGCGCCTTGGGAGTTCTGTCCAACGTCTTCCTGCACCTTCATCCGGCCAAGATTAATCGCGACGCGGTGCGCTACAGCTACACCTGGGGCATGGGCGGAATCACTTTCTATCTGTTCATCGTCCTCACCTTCACCGGTGTGCTGCTGATGTTCTACTATCACCCCACCAAGGTGCAGGCCTTCCGCGACATCCTCTATCTTGAACACGACGTCCCGTTTGGCAAGTTGCTCCGCAATATGCACCGCTGGGCCGCCCACCTGATGGTCATCGCGGTCTGGCTCCACATGTTTCGCGTATTCCTCACCGGGTCCTATAAAAAGCCGCGCGAATTCAACTGGAATATCGGCGTGCTGCTGCTGGTATTTACCCTGCTGCTTTCCTTCACGGGGTACCTCTTGCCCGATGATCAATTGGGATTCTGGGCGGTCACGGTGGGTACGAACATGGCGCGGGCTACGCCCCTGCTTGGACACGAAGGTCCTTTCGGCCCGCAATTGGGAATGACGCCGTATAACGACGTCCGCTTCGGCTTGCTGGGCGGATCCATCGTGGACGCCAACGCCCTGCTCCGCGCTTACATCTGGCACTGTATTGGCATTCCGATCGTCGCCTCGGTGTTGATGATCGTGCACTTCTGGCGCGTGCGAAAGGATGGCGGCATTTCCGGACCGGCGCCCGTCATGCTCGAGGCGGAGGCCGATAAGCCACGCCGTGGCCCGAAGGCCGCGGGGGAGTGAAGGTTCTGCCGGTGAACGGAGCGCGACAATGAGGGCGAGGCACCCTCATTGCGGGAAGGTTTCATAACAGGAGCTTTATGGACTGGCATCAACTCTGGGAGATCATCTCCGCCCCGGACAACGTCCCCATCGTCGCTCTTATTCCCCTGCTTGCCTTCTATGTCTACCTTGCCTGGAGACAGGACCATGCCAACGACCAGCTGATCGACCAGCTGGAAGCCGACCCGGCACTGGCCAAGACGCACCACCGCAAGGCCTGGCCCTTCAAGCCCGGCTGGCAAAAGGAAATCCACGTTTGGCCTTTCCTTCTGCGCATCGAATTCCTGGCCGCCATCATCGTCACCATCGTGCTCATGGTGTGGTCGATCACCCTGAATGCTCCCCTGGAGGAGCCGGCCAATCCCAACCTTACGATGAACCCGGCCAAGGCGCCGTGGTATTTCCTGGGCCTGCAGGAGATGCTGGTTTACTTCGACCCGTGGATCGCCGGCGTGGTCATGCCGACTCTCATCATCGTTGGCCTCATGGTGATTCCGTACATCGACACCAATCCCAAGGGCGGCGGCTACTACACCTGGAAGCAGCGCCGTTTCGCGATCTCGACCTTCCTGTTCGGTTTCATCGTCCTGTGGGTCTCGATGATCATGATCGGCACTTTCATTCGCGGCCCTGGCTGGCAGTGGTTCTGGCCAGGACAGACCTGGGACCATAATCGCCTGATCTACGAGGTGAACCGTGACTTGCCCGACATCTTCGGTATCACATCGAACCTCGGCAAGGGGATTTTCGGCGCGCTGGTGGTAGGTGCCTACTTTGTCCTCGGTGGACTCGTCGTGTACTCGCTCTTCCGACGGCGCATGGCCAAGGATTTCCAACGCATGAGCCTGCTGCAGTTCTCGGTCATGCAGGTTTTCCTGCTGATCATGGTCGCGCTGCCGTTGAAGATGCTGCTGCGCCTGCTGTGGCACATCAAGTACGTATGGATTACGCCTTGGTTCAATATCTAGTCGTCACTCCCCAACCGTCGATCGTCCGCCAGGCGACTGCGATTCGAAGGGCTGAGTGGCAGACCAGTGCCGAAGACTGACGACTGATTTCGGAGGAAGCAGTGCCCGAGAAACCGATCTCCGAGAGCGATCCGGTCGTAAGCAAGTCTTACGCCGCGCATTACATGATTGCGACGGTCCTGCTCATTGCCACGCTGTTCTGGGCACTGTGGGATGAGGACTTCGGCCAGCGTCCATGGAAGTCCTACCAGCACCAGTTTCAGGAGCGCTACCTGAGGTTTCTCAAGACCGCCGGTTCCCAGTCCGCTGCCTCGGAAAAGCAAGTGAAGGAGAGTCCTGACTACGCGAAGTTGAAAGACGCAGTCGCCCAGGCTACCGAGAAGGCTTCGCCGCAGGTAAAAGAACTGCAAAAACAGATCGCCGACCTGAACGCCCAGATCCTTGCCGTGCAATCGGTGTTCACCGACCGGCGCGCTTACGTGAACGCGATCACCTACCGGATCGAAACCGCCACCAGCGCTTCGGCAAGGCGAAGCCTCCAGAAGGACCTCGACTCTTACAAGCAGGAAACCGCGACCGTCGAATATCCCGATGGCAGCCGGCAGAAATACAACTTCAGCCAGATCGAAGAAACATACAACGGTCTAAAAGATCAGCGCGCGAAATTGAACGCCGAACTGGGAGAATCACTGAAGCCGGTTAACGCGGCCAAGGCGGCGTTGGATGAATACGTCGGTGACCACATGGTCGATCTCACGCCCGAGCAAGTTGCCGGCCTGGAGAAAAAAGCTGAAGAACTGGAACCGGCCATCCAGCAGATCAATGTTCCGGAAGCGAATATTGTGGACCGCTGTGAATCCTGCCATGTGGGTATTCGGGAGCCTCTGAAGCTCACGCCGGCTGCGATGAGGGCTCCCGGGGCCAAAGCTCCCGATGAGTATGCCGAGGCATTTGTCAGTCATCCCGACAAACCGTTGCTCGAGACCCACGATCCCGACCGTTTCGGCTGCTCACCCTGCCATCAGGGCAACGGCCGCGCCACCACCAGTGTGGCCAAAGCGCATGGTAACTACGAACACTGGCTTTGGCCGCTGTTCCCCAAGCAGAACACGGAAGCCGGGTGCCAGATCTGCCATGCGGCGGACATGGTGCTCATCAGCGGGGACGTTGGGTGGACGATCAGCGCCGGCAAGGACCTTTTCCGGCAACGCGGCTGCATGGGCTGCCACCGCTATGAAGGGTACGATCGGGAGCCGGAAGAACTGCAGTCGCTGAACCAGCAGATCAAGCAACTAGAGCAGGAGAAGAAAGACAATTTGAAACTAGCCGCCGACCTGATGAAGCAGGCTGACCGGGCGGAAAGCAACGAGCAGGCCAACCGGCTCAACGACCAGGCGGTCGGTCTCAAGGTCGCCAACAGCAAGATCGACGGCCGCCTTCAGCAGATCGACTTCCGCACCCACAGCCTGATGCAGGACATCAAGAAGGTCGGACCGAACCTCAAAGACGTCCGCCTCAAGCTGAACCGGGACTGGATCCCGGTCTGGCTGAAACGACCCAGCGATTTTCGGGCCACGACCAAGATGCCGAACTTCCGCCTCACCGACGAGCAGATCCGGGCGATCTCGGCTTATCTCTGGCAGTCTGCGCTTGCCGATCCCCTGCCCCATCGCCAACCGGGCAATGCCGACCACGGCCGGGAACTCTTCGAGACTCGCGGTTGTCTGGCCTGCCACTCCATCGGCGAAGGCGACCAGGGGCAAGGGGGCACGTTTGCGGCCAACCTGAGTCGGGTGGGCGAAAAGGCCAACTACGATTATCTGGTCCGCTGGATTCACAACGCCCGCGAGCGCACCCGCCCCTATTGTCCGTACGAGAAAAAAGACATTGGTCCCGAAGATTACGCGAAGAAGGGCCTGCCCTACGTGTTTGATCTGGCGCACAGCCGCTGTCCGAACGACGGCCACGAGCTGCAGGTCCAGAACATGACCGCGATGCCCAGCCTCCGCCTGAGCGTCCAGGACGCGGAAGATATCGCGACCTACCTCATGACACAAAAGAAGCGGGAGCCTTCGTCCTACCCAGACGCCGCCTTCATGGAAGATGCCAAACTGATGGAAGAAGGCAAGAAGTGGATCCGGCACTTCGGCTGCGCGGGGTGTCACGAAATCGCTGGTCTGGAGGACGAGGGCCGCATCGGCACCGAACTCACCTTCGAGGGCAGCAAACCGATCGAGCGTCTCGACTTCGCCCTGTTTACGGAAGTAGCGCAGCGCGGGGGCAAAGAACCGATTACCAACCCCGAAGATCTGGCGCGCCTGCCCGATGGCCCTTCGGCGAAGCCTTGGTACAACCACAAAGGCTTTTTCGAACACAAACTGGCCGAACCCGAGATCTTCGACAAGGGCATGATCAAGTCGGAGACCGAAGCGGCCCGCATGCCCAACCTGCATCTGACCAAGGACCAGGTCCTCGACCTAACCACGTTCCTCATGGGCAGCCAGGAGACTTCGCTTCCCGCCAGCTACCAGTACCGGCCCGAAGACATTCGCCGTGACATCCAGGAAGGCTGGTGGATCGTCAAGAAATACAACTGCGTCGGTTGTCATCAGTTCTTCCCGGGGCAGGACAGCGTGCTGATGAACATGAAGCGCTACCAGGACCCGGACTGGAAAGAGCAACTGCCTCCCAAGCTCTACACCGAAGGTGCTCGGGTGAATCCGGAATGGTTAGGACGCTTTCTCGCCAATCCGGCGCTCTCCGACACCGACACCAACCGCAACGGTGTGCGTCCCTACTTGAAGGTCCGCATGCCGACCTTTTCGTTCTCGGATGACGAACTGCGTAAGCTCGTGCGTTTCTTCCAGGCGCTGTCGCAACAACCCATGCCGTATATTCCCGAGGCGGTGCCGGTGTTGACCGCGAAGGAAACCGACATGGCCCGCAGCCTGTTCTCGAGTACCGCGGCTCCTTGCCTCAAGTGCCATGCGACCGGCGACCCTCAGCATGACCAGCACGCCACGGCTCCCAACTTCCTGCTGGCCAAGGACCGGCTGAAGCCTGATTGGGTCGAGCGTTGGATTACTGACCCGCAGGCCATCAGCCCGGGTACCTCCATGCCTTCCGGCCTGTTCGTACGCGACCATGGGCACTGGGTTTTCTCCGGCCCAACGCCAGCTTCGTTTCTGGGCTACGACCAGGATCAAAGCCAGCTGCTGGTCCATTACATCTTCCAACTCACTCCGGAAGAGCAGCATCGCGTTGCTGCTTCTTTGGCGCGCGGCCGCGCTTCGATAACCGGTAAGGGCAAGCCGCTGGCAGGGATGCCTGTGCCAGTCGCAAAATCCGCCCCGACCTGGGGAGGTTCGCGCTAGAATTTTGGTGTTTACTCACTGAGTCCGCAACTCGAGGAAAGGTGCTGAAATCATGAACAGGATGTTATTGGTGGTTGTCAGTCTCTGCGCACTTCTTGGACTCCTCCTCCTCGTCGCTTGTAGCAAGAAGGAAACCTCGGAGTCCCAACCCACCCCTGCCAGTGAGTCTGCCGCCCCTGCCCCGGCTCCCACTCCGATCGACCCGGCGACGGCGGCTACCGTCAGCGGTACCGTAAAACTGGATGGGGCCGCGCCCAAACCTTCCAAAATCGACATGAGCCAGGACCCGGCATGCAAGGGAAGCAACGAGTCCGAGACCATCGTTTCGGGTAATGGCAACCTGGCCAACGTGTTTGTGTACGTGAAGGACGGACTTGGAAATCGCAGCTTTGCGGTTCCCTCCGAAGCGGTTGTTCTGAACCAGCAGGGCTGCCGCTATCATCCGCACGTGCTGGGGGTCATGGCGGGTCAGAACATCGAGATCAAGAACGGCGATCCCACCACGCATAACATTCACCCCACCCCAAAAGACAATCGCGAGTGGAACGAGTCGCAGGCTCCACAGACGCCCCCCATCGAGAAGAGCTTCGCCCGCGAAGAAATCATGCTGCCCGTCAAGTGCAATCAGCACCCGTGGATGAAGATGTACATCAGTGTGGTCAAGAGCCCCTTCTATGCCGTCACCGGCCCCGACGGCAAGTACGAGATCAAAGGCCTGCCGCCGGGCGACTACACGATCGCTTTCGTGCAGGAGAAACTGGGAGAGCAGGATCAGAAAGTCACGGTCGGACCCAAGGAGAGCAAGACCGTGGACGCAACCTTCAAGGCAGGGGCGATGTAGGCGCCGGTCTGCTAGAATGCATAGTCCGGTGGGAGGCCGCTCTCGCTCCGCGGCCGTCCCACTTGAGTTTGAAACGCAGGACAAACCACTTCCGGCATTCGAACTGGTCGCCAAGGAGCCGCCCTGAAGGCAATTGCCACAGCGTATAACCGTGCCTATCACGCTTTCGCCGTGGTGGTGGCATGCCTGACCTTTGTAGTCGTCTTGGCTGGAGCTTCGGTCACCAGCAATGACGCGGGGCTCTCGGTACCTGACTGGCCGACCTCCTTCGGATACCTGGTCAAGGTTCCTCACTTTGTCGGCGGCGTAAGATTCGAGTGGAGCCATCGCATGCTGGCCGGGCTCCTGCTTTCCCTTACTTTGACGATCGCCATCTGGACCCTGATGGTCGAACGCCGTTCGTGGATGCGAAAGCTCGGGTTGGCAGCCTTGGGCACGGTTCTGGCGCAAGCCGTCCTCGGCGGACTGACGGTTCTCCTTTTTCAGCCTCCCGCCGTCTCAACGGCCCACGCGCTCGTGGCCCAGACGTTCTTCTGCATCGCGGTCTGCATAGCCATCTTCACCGGCAGGAAGTGGGTGGAAGAAGTTCCCCGGGTGGAAATCGAGACCCGGCGGCCCAGTCTTTTCACGCTGACTTTGCTGTCTGTTTTTGTGCTTTACGTGCAACTCATCCTCGGCGGGATGTTCCGCCATCACGGCATGAGCTGGTGGCCGCACCTGGTGCACGCGGTCGTGGTCACGGTGGTGTTGACGTGGACGGCCGTCCGCGCTCTCTCGCGGTACTCCAGGATTGAAGCCGTCCGCAGGCCGGCGATCATCGTGCTTTGTCTTCTCCTTGCTCAATTGTTCCTGGGTTTTGCCGCCTTCTTGACGCGAGTGGCCTGGGGCACGAACGCAGCTCAGCCGGAACTCCCCATGGTGATCTCCACCGTAGCCCATGTCGCCGTGGGTGCCTTGCTGCTGGCGACGACCGTGGTATTGGCCATCCAGGTGTGGCGGCACGTGCCTGTGGCTTTTGAAGAACGCGTTCCCGGGGCGGAGCGGAGACCCCTGACCGCGTGAGCCCTGTGTCGATGACTGACAAGGCCACTTACGTTGAGGCGGTGCCCAAAACGGAAGTGACGACCGGCGCGGTTATCTCCGTCCAAAATATCGTTCACCGTTATAACGGCCGCACGGCCCTGGACAATGTCTCCTTCGATGTCCGGCCGGCCGAACTCTTTGGGCTGCTCGGACCAAACGGGAGCGGAAAGACGACCCTGTTTCGAATCCTGTCGACGCTCATGGTCCCCAGTGCCGGCGTTGCGCTCATCATGGGCTTCGACGCGGCCCGTGACCCGGCCAGCCTCCGCCGTCAGATCGGAGTTGTTTTCCAGTCGCCGAGTGTCGATGGGAAACTAACGGCCTACGAGAATCTCTGGCATCAGGGACATCTCTACGGTGCGCACGGCGCTGAGCTCAAGTCCCGCATTGGGGAGATTCTCTCGCGTGTTGGCTTGGCGGATCGTGCGTCCGACCTGGTTGAAACTTTCTCCGGCGGCATGGCGCGGCGCGTCGAGCTGGCCAAGGGGTTGCTTCACCATCCCTCGGTGCTGCTCCTCGACGAACCCAGCACTGGCCTCGATCCTGGCGCGCGCCGCGACCTGTGGCATTATCTCCAGATCCTTCGCGATCAGGAGCACATTTCCGTTCTGGTCACGACCCATCTCATGGAAGAGGCGGAGCACTGTGACCGCCTGGCCATTCTGAGCGAAGGCAAGCTGGTCGCACTGGGGACCCCGGGTGACCTCAAGCGCGAGATTGGATGCGATGTCATCCTGCTCGACGCCACCCGCGACCCGGAGGCTCTGGCGCGCGGAATCAGCGCCCGCTTTAACGTCGAGGCCAGTGTGCTTGCCAACCAGGTGCGCATCGAACTGGAGAACGGACACCGCTTCATCACCGGCGTAGTAGAAGCGTTTCCCGGGGAGATCCAGGCCGTTTCCGTCAGCAAGCCAACCCTGGAAGATGTTTTCATTCACCGTACCGGACATCGCTTCTGGACGGATCAGGATGGAGCGGACGCTTAGGAGCTTCGGTTCGGCTCCGAGAGCGGGGGTGGCCAGGGGGCAATTGCCTGGCTCAAACTGCCTGGAGGTAGCGTGCTGACCATGATGCTGCTGGTTTCCGTGGTGCTGGGTATTCTTCCACTGCTGGGGATCGTCTGGACGATCCTCACTGGGACCATCAAGAGCGTTGACGGGCTGTTCGTAAGCCTGATCCTGCTCGCGCTGTCGGGGGTTTTTCTCCTTAACGCCTGGTGGGAATGCCGTGACTGCGGCTATTTGCAGCCGGCAAAGAAAGCTGACGCAGACGGCGCGAAAAAGGGATGAACCGGTGGACACGCCAGCAGCGGTACGGCCAACCCGAGCCGGGGCGACTACCACGGGCATAGTCCTGCCCGCCTTCACGCTGTGGTGGAGGGAATTGGTTCGCTTCTACCGTCAGCGCAGCCGCGTGCTAGGGGTGATCGCTTCTCCATTCGTATTCTGGGTCGTCATCGGGTCCGGGTTCGGCACTTCCTTTCGCTCTGGCAACGCCCCCGGACAACAGCATTACCTGGATTACTTCTACCCAGGCGCCCTCATCATGATTGTGCTCTTCACCAGCATCTTCACCATGATGTCCGTCATCGAAGACCGCAAGGAAGGCTTTCTGCTCTCTGTGCTGGTGGCGCCGGTACCTCGTTCTGCGATTGTGCTGGGGAAGGTCCTTGGCGGGACCACCCTGGCCGCCGTCCAAGGGCTGATCTTTCTCGTGTTCGCTCCGCTCATCGGCATTCATTTCGGCGGCAGCGAGTTCCTGCTGATCGTTCTGGTGATCTTCCTGATCTCCTTCGGGCTGACCGCGCTGGGCTTTGCCATCGCCTGGCCTATGGACTCCACCTCTGCCTTCCACGCCATCATCAACCTGTTCCTGATTCCTTTGTGGTTGCTGTCCGGCGCGCTGTTTCCCTTGACCGGAGCTTCCGGCTGGCTGCGCGCGGTGATGCGTCTCAATCCTTTGACCTATGGCGTGGAGGGTCTCCGTAGTCTGCTTTATCCCGCAAGCCCCCAGGAATTTTCGCTGTCGGCCTCGCTGGCCACGCTGATTCTGTTTTCTCTCTTCATGTTTGGCCTGGGTTTTTTCATGGCGAACCGGAGGACCACAAAACCCGCGGCCTGATTATCTCCCGCCACCCAACATGCCCGTTCCCGAGCAGTTCGCCATCTTTCCCCGGCTCAACGCCGCGCTCAACGGCAGCAGCGCGATCCTCTTGTTGACCGGTCGCTGGTTGATCGGCCAGCGTCGCATCGCGGCCCACCGGGCAGTGATGCTCAGCGCGGTCGGAACCTCCACCGTGTTCTTGATTTCCTATCTCTACTACCACGCCCACGTTGGATCGGTGCACTTCCCGGGCAGGGGATGGTCGCGCCCCGTCTACTTCAGCATCCTGCTCTCACACACCTTGCTGGCCGCCACCATCGTCCCGCTGGTGATCATCACGCTCAGTCGTGCCCTGCGCCGGCGCTTCCCGCAGCACCGCGCCCTCGCCCGCTGGACCTTCCCGCTCTGGCTCTACGTGTCGGTCACCGGCGTCATCATTTACTTCATGCTGTATCGTTGGTTTGCGGCCTGAGAGATTTCTGTGATCGCAGTGCGGCTCAAAATCGACGTTGCTGGAACCGTAGGTGATGAAGCCTGGCGCAATCTGCGACCCTATGACCAGATGCAGAGCGCCGCCTTCGGTCCTCAGTTCGGATGCAGCGGCCCCTGCCGTCATTTGCCGGATGCACCCCACGGACAGGGCGAATGGATCGGCGCCGAAGTCCGCGTGCTCACGCCGTTGCTGGCCCAATATGCCGTTTCCCACTATCTGGAACAGGACCGCGTACTGGATGCGGATGTGGTGGAATGACTGGCCCGGGCGGAACGGAAGTTTCGGGTGTTCACTCGGTTTGCTCTTTGTGAAGGAAACAACGATGTCCACCCACGCCACAGATATCGGCCCTTCTAGCCCCGGGCGGCCTCGCATGTCCAGGCGCAACCGGATCCTCTTCTTCGTCACAGCCTGGCTCATTGTGCTGATGCCGTTCCTGTTCTGGTGGAACACGTGGTTCGGACGCACGCTTTCTGACAAGGAAATGACCGAGTATCTGAACGACCAACGCCACCCTCGCCATATTCAGCACGCCCTGGTGCAACTTGGCGATCGCATGTCCCGTCATGACACCACGGCTTCACGCTGGTACCCCGACCTCATCCGCCTTGCCTCACATCCGGTCGAGGAAGTGCGCAACACCGATGCATGGACTCTAGGCCAGGATACTGGGGCAGCCGGATTTCACGATACTCTGTCCCGCATGCTTTCGGATCCGTCTCCGCTTGTTCGCGGCAACGCCGCCTTGTCGCTGGTGCGCTTTGGAGACGCCAGCGGCAGGCCGCAGATCGTTGCCTTGCTCCAGCCCATCCGGATTACTTCGCCTGTGACAGGAAAGCTCGTCGATCTCGACGGGATCGGCACCGCAGTTCACCAGGGCGGTCTGGTTGCCAAGCTCGAAAGCGCCGATACAACGACAGAAGTACGTTCCCCGATGGCCGGCCGTCTTTCTTCTCTCGCCGCGCGGGTCGGAGAACAGCTTGACGCCGGCGCCGACGTGGCCACGCTTGAACCCAACCCCGACCAGGTGTGGGAAGCCCTCCGAGCCCTCTATCTGGTGGGTCAGCCTGACGACCTCCCGGCGATTGCGCGTTACCAGCGCAACTTGGCGGAGATTCCCGACTACATTCGCCAGCAAGCCACCCTTGCAGTGCAGGCCATCCGCGCACGGGCGAGCGCTACCCGGGTGACACCGTGAGTGCATGCGTATCAGCATTGCGTCAGGAGTAAACAAAAACGCGCGCCCCAGCGCGCGTTCCCTTCCGACTCCTGCCTGCCGGCTCCTCACGCCGGCTCTAGTACGGCATCGCACCAATCTCTTTTTCCACCTCCGCCGTATCCACCATGGAGATCGCATCCCAGGGACACCCGTCCAGAAAGGCGCCGTCCGGTCCCTTGCTGGTGCACTTCTTGCACCCGATGCACAGAATGGGATCGACCTGGATCCGGCCGAAGGGCGGGTGGTCTTCGTCCGGAACCCAGAACATGCAGTCTTCGACTGGGCAATATTCCACGCACGCGGGTGACCCCGCGCACCCTGTGCAGCATTCGGTGATGACCGCCAGTTCCTTCGGCTTCTTCTTGCGCGGCGTGGCGATGCCCTTCGATTTCGGTTCGAACTTCAGTTCATCCGGAACCATTCCCACAGGTCGATTGGCAACCGTTTGCGAGCCCATGGCCAGAGATTATACAACTGATCACAAACATCGGTGACGCTCGCAGGTCCTTGTCCGGCAGGTCCTTGTCCAGCAGGTCCTTGTCCGGCAGGCTCTTTCGGCCCCGTCATGCGACCACGGGTCCGACCCGCGCGGCGGACATGTGCCTCAAACTCGCGCGCTGACCGGAAGACAGAGCCCTGCACAGGCAAGACTGTTTCCGCCAGTCGGCAGCGTGATCCTGCCGCCATTCTTCGCGTGCACCTGCGGGCCGCAGGCACTCCTCAGCCAGTTCTGTTATAGTGAGCCTCCGAAGGAGTCCGCACGAATGGCAAAGAGCGTTAACAAGGTCATCCTGGTTGGAAACCTCGGCAAGGATCCCGAGGTGAAGTACACGCCGCAAGGCACCGCGGTTGCGAAATTTACCCTTGCCACCAACGAACGGTACAAGGACAAGGCCGGGCAGTGGCAAGACCGTACGGAGTGGCACAATCTCGTAGCCTGGGCACGAACAGCCGAGATTGTCGGCGAGTACCTGAAGAAAGGTCGAACTGTCTATGTGGAAGGAAGCCTGCGGACCAGTTCGTGGGATGATAAGGAGACCGGCCAGAAAAGGTACAAAACTGAGATCGTGGTGAACGACCTGGTTCTGCTCGGCGGTGGGCGAGGCGAAGGTGGCGCCGCTGAAGGCGGCGGCTACTCCCGCAGTGCAGGCAACCATTTAGACCAGCGCACGCCCGAGCCCGAACCAGCCGGTGCTTCTCCCATCACGGACGAAGACATTCCGTTCTAGCCGGCGGCTGGAGCGTCCACTCCTGACCAGGAGCTAGCATGACCGATCTTGCCAGCAAAACCTGTGTTCCCTGCCGCGGCGGTGTCGACCCGTTCGAACCGGGTGCGGTCGCGGCTCTGCTTCCCCAGGTGCCGCAGTGGAGGGTGATCGACAACCATCACCTCACGCGCACCTTCGCCTTCCCCGACTTTCTGAAAGCTTTAGACTTCGTGAACCGTGTCGGAGCCGTCGCCGAAGAGCAGGGCCACCACCCAGACATTCTGCTGGCCTGGGGCAAAGCGGAAGTAACTCTCTGGACGCACAAGGTGAACGGCCTGACCGAGAGTGACTTCATCATGGCTGCCAAGATCGACCGACTCCCGCGATGAGGTCGAGGACCCTTTCCGTCCGGTGCCTTGGGTAGTGCTGGTGTCCCGCCGGTCATGGCGAGGGCATCTTACCCTCCCTTTACTCCACAAAGGCTGCCTCGCTCGTCCCCGCAGACCGCCCCAACCTTATCGCCCAAGCCCACAATCCAGCTGGAATCAGCATGCAAAGTCCGGTCATCGTCGCCAGCAGCCGTGCCGAGATCCCCGCATCAAGCAAAGCGCCGCAGATGTAGGCTCCAACCGCGATGGTGAACATGCACAGGCCCAGGTCAGCGGCAAAGACGCGCCCGCGGAAGCGATCGTCCGTGTTGAGGTGCAGCAGGGTCGTTGAGAACACCCAGAGGGTCGAGCCCCCGCTGTGCGCAAGCACAATCCAAAGGCACGCCATCCATACGCTGCTCGCCGCCCCGATCAGCGAGTATCCCAGCGCCGTGGCCAGGTAGCCCACCAGGATGCCGATCTGCAGGCGCCGGTTCTGGTGCCCGGCCCAGGGTGCGACGAGGAGTGGTCCGAGGAGCGCACCCAGCCCGCGTGCGCCCAGCAGCATGCTCATGCCCAGGATCGCCCCGCGCTCGGCATTGATGCCGTGCCAGCGCACCGGGAAATAGCGCTGCCCCATGAAGGTAAACAACACCCAGCTCGGGCCGATGACGAGGTTCCCCGCTTTGACAAAGAGGGTTGCCAGCAGGCCGCGCTTGCCGTGCACGTATCTTATTCCGTCTGCCAGGGGCGAAAAGTCTACCAGGTCCCTGGCTTGGAATCGCGTCGCCGCTGCCGCGTGTGGCTCGGCGAACCTCATGTCGCCAATCAGCAACGCCGACAGCAGGAACGAAAGCCCATTCACGACGAACACCGCATCTCGCCCGAGCAGCGCCGCCACCACCCCACCAAGCGTCGCGCCCAAAACCAGGTTGAGCGACCAGGTAGACGAAGAAAGAGTGTTGGCCAGGATGACGTCTTCGCGGCCTGCGATGTTGGGGATAATCGAGCTGCGTGCCGGCTCGAAAAACGCGGCCATGATCGTTTCCAGCAACAGCAGTGGATAAATCAGCCAGACCATACCGCGTGAGCGCACCAGCAGCATCGAGAGAACGATCACCACACGAACCAGGTCCGCGGTAATCATGACTTTCTTGCGGCTGATGCGGTCGTTGACGACACCGGTGACCGGCCCAATCAACGTCTGGGGCAACACCTGCAGGACCAACGCCACCGCAACCGAGCTGGCATGGCCGGTTAGTTGCAACAGCAGGCTGTAGATAGCAAGCGTGTAGAACCAATCCCCGAGTTCCGAGACGATCTGGGCTGCCCACAGCCGACGGAAGTTGCGATTCTCGCGCAGCAGGCGTACGTAGGACGCGAGCGAGATGGAACTGACTTCGTGCTCCGGTTCCGGTTCCATGAGGGCGGGAATACGAGCGATTCAAGATAAACGATCTGGCCTGCAGCTCGTACTGATCGGTGTCGGTCTCCGGTGTTTTAGCTCCAACATCTGCCTGCTCAGTAAGCTGGGGGCCTGTTTGTACCTTCTGCTTTCACTTCAGCGCAAGCCAGATCCCGCTCCCCGCCTGCCTGCGAGCAGCCATACGATGCGTGGTTTGTTTGGCGCCAAATTCTTGGCGCCAATGCCGTGGCGCGGGCCCGGATCAAACCGCCTGCGGTCAGAGCCACGTTCAGGCGGGCACGTCTATAATCTCGTCCATGCTCGACGAACAGGGGTTTCGCAAGCACGCCGATGAGGCATTCAGCTCCCTGAAACAGAGTCTGATCGCGGTGGAGGAGTCCGCTGATATCGAAGTGGAAGACCAGGCGGGAGCGCTGAACATCAGTTTCGAGAACGGAGAGCGCTTCGTGATCTCTCCCAACGCCCCGGTGCGCCAGATCTGGATTTCCGCGTTGACTAGCAGCTTCAAACTTGACTGGTGCGAGGCAGATCAGGACTTTATCCTGGCCAAGACCGGCGAGCGTCTGAAGCCGCTCATCGCGCGGCTGATCAACCAGCAGCTCGGCGAAGAGGCTGTGGAATTGGAGTAGCCGCTCTCGGGGCCACCCTTTCCCCGACTGATTTTCCACGGAGCCGCTGCCGTTGGAATGCCGGCATCGGGGCTACAACGCGGCGGTGTCCGCGCTGGGACCGAGTTTCTGGCCCAGATGCGCAGCAATCTGCTTCCCGTGGAAGCGGCCGTTCTCGATGAAAATCTCGTTCGTGCGCGACCCGGCAAGGATGACCCCCGCCACATACATGCCTGGCACATTGCTTTCCAGTGTTTCCGGGTCGCAGACCGGGCGTTGCTGCTCGGTCGCCAGTTCAAGGCCCAGGCTGCGTAGAAAATCGAAGTCGGGATGATAGCCGGTCAGGGCAAACACGAACTGGTTTGCCAGGCGCACCGGGCCCTCGGGAGTCTTGAGCAACACGTAGTCGGGCCCAATTTCCGTAACCGTACTCCAGAAATAGGCCATGATCTCCCCGTTCTTGAGCCGGTTCTCCAAGTCCGGGCGTACCCAGTACTTCACGTTGGGGTGGAGCCCTCCCTGGCGATGAACCAGGGTTACCCGCGCTCCATGACGCCAGAGATCAAGCGCGGTTTCGGCCGCCGAGTTCTTGCCGCCGATCACCACAACCTCACTGTCGTAAAACGGGTACGGCTCCTTGTAATAGTGGAACACCTTGGCCAGGTCCTCGCCGGGAATCTGCATCAGATTAGGGAGATCGTAATAGCCCGTGGCGACGATCACCTTGCGGGCGCGATAGTCGTGAATGTGGCCGGCACGATCGGTAGCCGTGATGCGGAATTCGCCGTCGCTCCCGGTAACCGTCTTCACCCACGTGTACTGGCAAAGGTGCAACTGGTAGCGCTGCGCTACACCGCGGTAGTACTCCAGTGCTTCCTGTCGAGTCGGTTTCTGGTTAGCCGTGGGGAACGGAATGTCGCCGATTTCCAGCAGTTCTGGCGTGGTAAAGAACACCATGTTCGTAGGATAGTTGTAGACCGAGTTCACAATGCAGCCCTTGTCCACGACTACCACCTTGAGGCCCACCTTCTGCGCTTCGATCGCGCAGGCCAGACCGGTCGGGCCCGCCCCGATGACCAGCACGTCGGACCACTGGTCCGGCCGGGAATGCGCCTGTTTCCGGGGTAGCGTAACGGGGATGGCTTCCATGGTGGCCAAAGGTGGGTTCCTGGCTCCGGCGGGTAAGACGATCCCAACTCCTCTCTGACGGCATGATTCTAGCATGCGGCCCGCGCCCGCTTTCACAGCGTCACACCGGAGTGTGCTCCAAGGCACAATCCGAGTGGCCGTCGGCAGTATAATTTTCCCTGGTTTCAACCTGGCAGCTGGTTAGGATGTTATGGCAACCACCGTAGAACAGCCCGCCCGCACGCGCACCGAATCCGACAGCATGGGACAGATCGAGGTTCCAGCGCAGGTCTACTGGGGAGCCCAAACCCAGCGCTCACTTCTCCACTTCGACATCGGCACGGACACCATGCCACCCGAGCTGATCTGGGCCTTCGGCGTGCTGAAGAAGGCCTGTGCCCTGGTCAATCAGGACCTGGGTAAGCTATCCGCCGACAAAGCCGGCCTCATCGTGCGCGCCGCCGACGAAGTGATTGCCGGCAAACTCAACGACCAGTTTCCCCTACGCATCTGGCAAACCGGGAGCGGCACGCAGACCAACATGAACGTGAACGAGGTCATCTCGAACCGCGCCATCGAGCTGGCCGGAGGAGTGCTGGGCTCGAAGAAGCCAATCCATCCAATGACGATGTCAACATGTCGCAGTCTTCGAACGACACGTTTCCCGCCGCGATGCACATCGCCGCGGCGGAACGAGTCCGCAATGCGCTGATCCCCGCCATCAGAAGCATACGTGACGCGATTGTGGCCAAGGCAGAAGAGTTCAAGGACATCGTGAAGATCGGCCGGACCCATCTCCAGGATGCCGTGCCGGTGACCGTGGGACAGGAGTTTGGCGGCTGGGCCAGCTTGCTCGAACGTGACATCCACCGCCTCGAATTAGTCCTGGATGGGCTTTACGAGCTTGCCATCGGCGGCACCGCGGTGGGCACTGGTTTGCATACACATCCGGAATTTGCCGAGCGGGCGGCAGCCAAAATCGCCGAACTCAGCGCACTTCCCTTCCGCTCCCACCCCAACAAGTTCGCCGCGCTATCGGCTCACGACGAGATTGTCTTTGCCCAAGGCGCACTCGAGACCCTGGCCGCCTCCCTGATGAAGATTTCCAACGACATCCGCTGGCTGGCTTCCGGACCCCGCTCCGGCCTGGGCGAGCTCTCCCTGCCCGAGAACGAGCCGGGCTCATCCATCATGCCGGGCAAGGTGAACCCCACTCAGTGTGAGGCGATGACTATGGTGTGCGTCCAGGTACACGGAGCAAGCGCCGCTGTTGGCTTTGCCGGCTCCCAGGGCAACTTTGAACTCAACGTGTTCAAGCCGGTCATGATTTACAACTTCCTGCACTCGGTCCGGCTGCTCGCCGATGCCAGCCACGGTTACGTGGAGTACATGATCAAAGGCATTGAGGTGAATCGCGACCGCGTTGACTCTCATGTCAAGAACTCGCTCATGTTGGTAACCGCGCTGGCGCCCAAGGTTGGATACGACAAGGCCGCCAAGATCGCGCACACCGCGCATGTCGAACATACCAGCCTGCGCCAGGCGGCACTGAAGCTGGGGTATCTGACGGGCGAGGAGTTCGATCAGCTCGTCCGGCCGGAGAAGATGACCAGGCCGTAGGTGGGCATATCTCGTGACGCCCGATCGTGTCTGCCTCGCGGGTGCGGGTGACGATTGCTTCTCAGTACGCCCATCGTAGCAGCGTCGCCCCGACCGTGAATCCGGCCCCGACCGAAGCCAGCAGCACCAAGCTTCCCTTGTTCAACTTGCCTTCTTGGCGAGCCGTGTCCATCGCCAGGGGGATGGTGCCAGCCGTGGTGTTTCCGTAGCGGTCGATGTTGACGATGACGCTCTCTGGCCTCATCCCCAGACGCTCGGCAGTGGCCACGATGATGCGGCGGTTGGCCTGGTGGGGAACAAAAGCATCGATGTCGCTGCCCTTCAGTCCATTGCGCTTCAGCAGCTTCTCGCAAAGCTCGGTTTGCTTACGGACCGCGAACTTGAAGACCGCCTGCCCATCCTGGTGGACGTAGTGCATCTTCTTCTCCACTGTGTCGTGGGTGGAGGGATGTAAGCTGCCTCCGCCCGGCATGTACAGCGAACAGGCCCCAGATCCGTCAATCTCGTGGACGGAGTCGATGAGCCCCAAGGTATCGTCTTCTGCAGGCTCGAGAATTACGGCGCCCGCGCCGTCGCCGAAAATCACACACGTCGCGCGATCCGTGTAATCAATAATCGACGACATCACGTCGGCGCCGATCACCATCACCTTCTTGTGCACGCCCGTGGCCACATACTGGGCGCCGGTTTGCACAGCGTACAGAAAGGCGGAGCAAGCGGCAGAAAGATCGAATCCCCAGATCCCGGGCGCGCCCAATTTGTGCTGCACCAGGCACGATGTAGCCGGGAAAAACATGTCCGGCGTGACCGTAGCCACGATGATGGCCTCCAGGTCGGTTGCCTGGAGTCCGCGCTCGGCGAGAGCCCTCCTGGCTGCCTGGGTCGCCAGGTCGCTGGTGGCAACGCCCGGCTCAACCAGATGGCGTTCGCGGATGCCGGTGCGCTCCAGAATCCACTGGTCGGACGTCTCGACCATCTTTTCCAGGTCGCTGTTGGTCAGAACACGGGGCGGAACGTAGGTTCCGAGAGCGCTGATCTTCACGCGCAGAGGTTGGCTCACTCAGTGATTCTCCACTGCCGGAATGAATGAATGCTGTATTGTGCGACACTGCAGCCGGTAATGTCCAACCCCATGCCGAGCCTTGGCAAGCCTGCACGCGAGCGAGTGTTGCGCGTCTTGTCGGCAACGCCTTAGCCACTCTGAGTTGCAGATCAGTTCGAAGGGGAATGCAAAAAAAAGGTCGGGCAAGCCATCGCCCTCCCCAGGCACATCACTTCCGGCCTTGTCTAGGTCGTTGGCCGAGCTCGGAAGGGCGGAGTCCTTGCCAGTCATCCGCACTCGGTCCGGGACGCACCTGCTTTTCGCGTACCCCGGGGCGAAAGGTGGTGCGCAAGAAAGCCAGGCACCGGGCCCCCACTGCACACATAAGAGCCCGTTACCGTTGCTTCCTTCCGGACCTGGCGGGGTTGGCGGGAATACGTCGCGTGGGACCGATGCCTGACCTCTTGTAGTTTACCATCGGTTTTCTTGCACGACCGTACTCTTCCCTTCAGCGCAGAGATAGCCAACAATAGGAGCTTCCGTGCCTTTGGCGAACTCCCAATCCGGTTCCGGCACCGTAGCCGCCGCTATCGAACGCTATTTCCAGGTTTCTCTTTACCTGATGGTGCTGACCGGGTTTGGGACTCTGGCCAGCACTGCGGCCCTCGATTTGCCGACAGCCTTGCTGGTTGGCATGGCGCTCCTAGTCCGTGGAGTCCTCCTGGCCAAGCGCACTGAAGTGCAAATCCCGGAGCGCTGGACCACCTACCTCACTCTCGGCTACGGCGTTTTTTATGTGGTCGATCTCATCTCGCTCTCCGGCAGCTTCCTGACTGCGACCGTTCGCCTTGTTCTGTTCGTCATGTTGGCTCGCATGTTCTCGGTGCAGAAGGAGCGCGACCACTACATGCTGGCCATCCTTTCCTTCCTGATGGTGGTGGCGGCCGCGGTGCTGACTGTGGATAGCGTGTTTTTTCTCACCTTCGCCGCCTTTATGCTTACGGCTGTTGCCGCGTTCGTGCTCATGGAGATGCGGCGCTCTGCGCACCGCAGCACCGTGCCGGCCCGCGAATCCAGCGACCAGCCCCTGCATCGCCGCATGGGTTTCTTCCTGGCGGGAGCTTCTCCGGCTCTGCTCCTCCTCATCCTGGGCGGTGCGTCCCTGATCTTTTTCCTGCTGCCCCGCGTCTCCGCCGGATATCTCGGTTCCTACGCCACCGGCAACGACCTGGCAACAGGTTTCAGCGAGCACGTTCAGTTGGGACGGATCGGGCAGATCCAGCAATCCGATGCGGTCGTAATGCACGTGCAGATTGACGGCGACACCCACGGCTCGCATGACCTGAAGTGGCGAGGCATCGCTCTGAGCGCGTTCGACGGCAAGTCGTGGTCCAACCCATCGGAACAGTTCCGCCTCTCGCCTCAGGCCGACGGCCGCTTTCCACTGGGGACGGCAGGCGTCGCTGCACAGCGCGAACAGTTCGTGCACTACCGGGTCCTGATGGAGCCCATCGGAGCCAACGTTTTCTTTCTGGCGCCGCAGCCACGCTACCTGAGCGGGAACTACCGATTCTTGGCGATCGACCGTAATGGTTCCGTGTTCGACCTCGATCCCTTACGCCCGATCAGCTTCTACGAAGCCGCTTCCAACCCGGGCCGGCCGTCGCCGGCCGATCTTCGCGGTGCGACCGGACCCTATCCTGCTGGCTTTGCGCTCACCTATCTCATGCTGCACGCGGTGGACCCGCGCATTCCGCAACTGGCGCGGCAGGTGACTTCCTCAGCGGAAAACAACTACGACCGGGCGGCCGTTCTCGAACGTTACCTGATGACGAATTACGGTTATACCTTGCAGCTCCCCCGTTCCGTGCCCAGGGATCCGCTGGCCAACTTTCTGTTTGAGCGCAAGCAGGGACATTGCGAATATTTTGCCTCGTCGATGGCGGTCATGTTGCGCGCGCTCGGCATCCCATCCCGGGTGGTAAACGGATTCCGCACGACCGAATTTAACGACCTCACCTCCAACTATGTGATTCGCGCCAGCAGTGCGCACTCCTGGGTCGAGGCGTATTTTCCCGGATACGGCTGGATTGATTTTGATCCCACCCCGGCGGCTCCGCCCCACGCACCAACGGGGTGGTCCCGCACCAGGCTCTACCTGGACGCGATGGCCTCGTTCTGGCGGGAGTGGGTTATCAACTACGACGCGAGCCACCAGAAGGCGCTGGGCGAAGACGCCGTCCGGGGCAGCCGTTCTGTGGCTGAGCGCGTGGGTTATTGGGCGCAGGGCGGTTATGAAGGTCTACTGGGGAAGTTGCGCCGGCTGCATACGGAGGTTGAGCGCGCGCCCCGGAGCGCGGCCTTCTCCGGGGCCGCGCTCATGGTGGTTCTGCTGGCGTTGGCCAATGGGCGGAGCCTGATGGCTTGGTTCCGCAGACGTAGGTTGCGCGCTCGTCCGGAAACGGCTCCCGCTCTGGCTGCCAGCTTATGGTATGAGCAGCTCACCCGTCGGCTCGCGCGACACGGCTGGCGGAAGTCCTCGGCTCAGACGCCCAGGGAGTACCTCAAGCAGATTGAGGATCCGGCGCTGCAGCGGCGGGTCGAAGCGTTCACCGAGGCCTACGAAGGTGCGCGTTTTGGGGACGATCCGGACCAGGCTCGGCGACTTCCGGAATTGTACGAAGAGATTGCTCTCGCCACGCGGCGCTGAACCTTACTTCCCGAAGTGCCACACAACGCCGGCGCCCACGGAGAGGTTATGCTGGTGGCTCTTGCCGGTATCCACGTTCAGCTGAGGCGTTCCCGACCAGAAATCCCGGAACTCACCGCGTATGCTGAACTTGGGCCACACCCGCACATCCAAACCGCCGCCGAACTGAATAACTCCCGCGTTGGTTCCTCTCGGGCCAGTGTTCGGGCCGTAGTACAAAGCATTCGAGCTTTCCGCAAAACGTCCGTAGCCGCCACCTCCACTTAGCCAGGGCGAGACACGCGTGTTGGCAAAAAAGTTTACGCGTGCCGAAGGCGTGATAAAGATAGACAGGTAACCTTCCGGAATAGCGTTGGTACCCGAGCCCAGATCCTCATCCACGTTAAATTGCACCGGCACCTCCAAGGTGAGCTGGATGAGGCCCGCGGGCGTGAGCTGCCGGCCATAGCTCCCCTCCATGATGAAGCCGTTGCCAAAGTGTACTGTGGGGTTCGGAAAGGTGGCGCCTATGATGCCCTGGTCGGCGATGAAGGTGCGACCAGCGACACCAGCCAGTTCGTTGTTCTGTGCCCATGCACTTGCTGCCAGGGTCGTCAGCAGCGCGGCCGTCAACAACCGTCTCGTGGACATCGCTCCTCCGGGAACGTTGCCTGTCTAGGACACGTTGGTTCGCCGCAATAGGGTAGCACGCCGAACCCGTTTTCTGGACGAAAGTCTCGTGCTTTCTGTGGATACCTTCCTGCCGCGGGCTGGGCCGGGGGCCTGTCGTGAGAATGCTAATATATTTGTATTGCATGTCAAACCGAGACAGCACGTTGGAGCTGGCGTGGAACAGCGCTCCCTCCGAAGCCAGGTCTTCGAAGAAGGTTGCCTTCGTCAGCTTGGGCTGTCCCAAGAACTTGGTCGACAGCGAAGTGATGATGGGGATGTTGGCGCAGGCGGGCGCCGATCTGACTTCCCACGCTCAGGATGCTGACATTATCGTCGTCAATACCTGTTCCTTCATTGACGCGGCCCAGCAAGAGTCGGTGAACGCCATCCTGGACATGGCCCGCCTGAAGGCGCAGGGACGCGCCAAGAAGCTGGTTGTGGCCGGGTGCCTGGTGGAGCGGTTTCGCCACGAAATCCAGAAAAATATTCCGGAAGTGGACGCGGTGGTCGGGACCGGAGAACTGGACCGTATCCTGGCTGCGACGGGAGTGGCCACGCCCGCCGCCCCGCTCCCCTTCGTGATCCTCGCATCCCGAGCCGAGGGCAACGCGCGTGAAACCCAAGGGCGCTTTTCCCGCGAAGCCTGGGAAGGGGCCATTGCCGACCTGCCCAACTATCTCTACGACGACACAACGCCGCGACTGCTGTCTACGCCACCTCACACCGCCTACCTCAAAATTGCCGAGGGTTGCGATCATCCCTGCACGTTTTGCATCATTCCGCAATTGCGCGGCAAATTCCGCTCGCGGCGGTTCGAGTCCGTCGTGGCCGAAGCGGAGCGCCTCGCCCGAGGCGGAGTCCGCGAGGTCACCCTCATCGGCCAGGACACCACCTGCTATGGCGAGGACTTCGACCTCAAAGACGGCCTCGCGCTGCTGCTGGACAAGCTGGCTCGGATTGAGGACCTGCGCTGGATCCGCTTCCTCTATGCCTATCCCAACAAGATTACCCGCCGCCTGCTCGAGACCATTGCCCAGTACGAACGGATCTGCTCCTACGTCGACGTGCCCTTGCAGCACGCCTCGCCGGCTGTCCTGAAGCGCATGAAACGGGGCGGCGGAGCCGAAGTTTTCCTGCGCTTGCTCGAAAAAATCCGCCATGCGGTTCCCGCCGTGGCCCTCCGGACCTCCTTTATCGTGGGTTTCCCGGGTGAGACCGAGCGGGAATTCGAAGAGTTGTGCGATTTTGTCCGTGCGGCACAGTTCGACTGGATGGGAGTATTCAGCTATTCCGATCAGGAAGGGGCCGGCGCCTATCCACTGGGGAGCAAGCTTCCGCCGGGAGAAATCGAGCGCCGCCGTAAACACCTGATGCAGATCCAGCGGCAGATCAGCCGAAAGCTCAAGCAGGCGATGGTGGGCAAGCAATTCGATCTCCTTCTGGAAGGTGCTTCCGAGGACACCGACCTGCTGCTCGAAGGGCGCACACCCATGCATGCCCCCGAAATCGATGGCAAGGTTCTTATAAACGAGTTTCCCCAAAGCCAGATTCCACAGAGCGGCGCCTTCTATCGCTGTGAAATCACCGAGGCTCACGATTACGACTTGGTTGCCCGGATCCTGTAAGGCCGTGTCGTCATGGCGAAGCGCGTCCGCAAGCTGCGTTGCCCGATCTGCAGGAACCAGGTAAAGGATTCCGACCCCGAGTTCCCCTTTTGCAGCGCGCGTTGCCGAACGATCGATCTGGGACGCTGGGCAAGCGACCATTATGTCGTTTCAACCCCGATGCGGGATACGGATGAGGGTGCTCCCCGGACCGATCCCGGCAGTACAGGTTCCGATGACGACTGACGCCGTCGGTCGGGAAAATTCGCGCCCGCTGCTGGATCAGTCTGGTCGGGCCCCCGCCCCCTTGTGGGCAACCCTGGTCGCGACCTTTTTCGGGGCAGGCAGTCTGCGCCCCGGTCCAGGAACCTGGGGTTCGCTGGCCACGGTGATCGTCTGGGCGGTCATCGCCCACTGGCTGCCACCCGCTTGGATCCTGCCCATGAATCTGGCCCTAGCGATCTTGAGCATCTGCGTAGGTATCCCGGCTGCTACCCGGGTATCGCGCGCCTCCGGGCTCAAGGACCCGCCATTCGTGGTCATCGACGAAACCGCCGGACAGTTGATCACCCTGCTCGGCGCACCCCTTCATTGGCAATCTCTGTTGGCGGGCTTTATACTTTTTCGTGCCTTTGACATCGTGAAACCACCTCCCATCCGACGACTGGAGCAGCTGCCCCAGGGCACGGGAATCGTGGTGGACGATGTCGCGGCCGGGCTCTACGCCCTGGCTGTGATGCAAGTCCTTCTGCATTTTGGCACGCTTGGCCGCTGATCGCATCTCATCCCCAGGGAAACTGAGTTCATGGGCATTTCCGACCGTCTGCGGGGCAAGAAAAACATAAACGGCAAACCGCACATCGTCAGCGTGCAGCCCTCCTCGGCGCTGCCCGGGGGCGAAATCCGCATCAATGGCAGCGCTCTGTGTCCCGCAGAATGGCGGCGGCCCCGTGTGCAGTTCGGAGAACACGAAGGAGCCGTGGTCATCAGCTCCGACGACTTCGTTATCGCCCGGGTGCCTGATGGGGCCACTTCCGGCCCCGTCGTCGTGGCGACCAACGGCCATGTCAGTAATGCACAGTCCATCCGGGTGGCTGTGCCGATCGCCGACAGCCTTCATCCCGTCACTAATCCTGCGCTGGACGCCGAAGGCAACATCTTCGTCACCTTTTCCGGCTCGCGCGGACAGAAGGTTCCCGTCTCCATCTTCAGGATCGATACCAACTATACGGCCAACCCGTTTCTGTCTGACATGATGAACGCCACCGCCATCGCCTTCGACCGCGAGGGCCAGATGTATGTGTCGTCGCGTTACGACGGAACCGTTTACCGCGTGGCCCCCAACGGAACCATGGCGCCTTATGCCGAAGGCATGGGTATCGCCACGGGCATCGCGTTTGACCGGGCGGAGAACCTCTACGTGGGCGATCGCAGCGGAACCATTTTCAAGATCGCCCGCGACCGCCAGATTTTCGTCTTCGCTACCCTGGAACCCAGCGTCTCCGCCTACCACCTGGCATTCGGTCCCGGCGGCGATCTGTTCGTTACCGGACCGACCACGTCAAGTTATGACGCCGTGTACCGCATCGATCTTCACGGAACGGTTTCGACCTTCTACCGCGGGCTGGGACGGCCCCAGGGGCTTGCCTTCGATGCTGCCGGCAACCTTTACGTGGCCGCTTCCCTGGGCGGCAGACGCGGCATCGTGAAAGTCGGCCCTGATGGCCACGCCGCTCTGGAGGTGGCGGGCCAGAACCTGGTTGGCCTCGCCTTTGCTCCCGGCCGCTCCGTCATTCTCGCCACGACGGATGCGGTTCACCACCTCTCCTGGGATATCCAGGGTCTCGCCCTGCTGCCAGAGTAGACCTTTCCCAACTTTGAGCGCAGCTCTGCACGGGAACAGACCGTGCGCTTTGAGTGCATCGACTGGCGGATTCTGCTGGGGAAGGGTACGTTCAGCCTTCGTAGCAAACTGCCTGTATGAAGGGCGCGGCCGGTGCGCTGACAGCCAGCGGGCTACCGCCGGCTGCCTTCCCCACAGGAGACGGTGGAGTGGGCCAAATCGTATTGGCAGATCAAGCGGAAGCCCTCCGGGTTGCGCGCACCGTAGCCCCACACGCGCAAGACCAACGCATCCCCGTTCAAGCTCGACGCCTCCACGAAGACATGATCGTTTCCGTTGAGGTAATCACGCTGCGGGGCCGCCAGCATGGCCTCAAGATTCCGCTTGTCGACGACGACCGGTTCGAAGCTGTCATCGGCGGAAAACACCAGGGCACGGGAGTTCTTTTGGTTGGTGTAGTCGGTTACGATGATCCGGTTCCCGGCGGACCATGCCACCGCTACCCGTCGCACGTAGTCAAAGAGCTTTCGCGACCGCCCCGTGGCCCGCTCTTCGAGAAATAAAGAGTGGAACACCCCGCTGAACTGCTGCGGCGCCGGATTCGTGTCCAGGTTGCGAATCACGTATCGGCCGTCCGGCGAATGCAACTCTCGGCGCTCCGGAAAGGTGGCAAACTCCTCCCCCAAAACCGCGACCTCGCTTACCGCCGTGATCACCACCCAGAACAAAAAGCGGCGGGCATTCATTCCCATAATCCTAAGTCTCATTCAAGCGTCTCGTGTCGGCTCCTGTCAGTGAGCCAGTTCACAGAGCGACGTTACCATGGTTTCCCCGAGTAACCAGCACGCCCCAGCCTGGCCCGGCGGCGATGTCCGTGAGCTTCGCTCCCCGTGCAGTACACTGCTATCCGTGGAAGCTGAAATCATCGCCGTTGGCTCGGAACTGCTCACGCCCTTCCGCCTCGACACCAACTCACTTTACCTCACGGAAAAGCTGAATCAACTGGGCGTGGAGGTCATCCAGAAAACCGTCGTCGGGGACCGTCATCGACACCTGCTCACTGTGGCCCAGCACGCTTTGTTTCGCTCCGGACTGCTGATCTTCATCGGCGGCCTTGGGCCAACCGAGGACGATGTCACCCGCGAGGCCGTCGCTGAAGCGCTTGGCCTGGAACTCCACCGAGATCCGGAGATCCTCGAACAGATCGCCGAGCGCTTTGCCACCCGCGGCTACCAGATGACCCCAAACAACCAGAAGCAGGCCGACGTGATCGCTGGGGCCACGGTACTGCCCAATCCCAACGGAACCGCTCCCGGCCAGTGGATCAGCGGCAAGTACGAAGGGCAGGAGCGAATCGTCATTTTGTTGCCCGGCCCCCCTTTCGAACTCAAAGCTCTGTTCGAAGCTCAGTGCGTCGAACGTCTCCGCGCCAAGCTGCCTCCTGCCTACATCGCAACCCGCATTCTCAAAGTTGCCATGCTCGGCGAGTCCATGGTCGACTCCCGCGTCGCGCCCATCTACAAGACCTACGCGGACGTCCAGACAACGATCCTCGCCGGGGCTGGCGATGTGCAACTTGAGCTGCTCGCCCGCTCCGCATCCGCTAAGGCCGCCGCGCAGCGCGTCGACGAACTAGCCGGAAAAATCGAAGACGAACTGGGGGAGGCTGTCTACTCCAGCCGCGGCGAATCCTTGGAGCAGATCGTCGGATACTACCTGCAAATGAGAAACTGTACCCTGGCGGTGGCCGAGTCCTGCACCGGAGGTCTGTTGGCCGAGCGCATCACTAGCATCGGCGGCAGCTCACGCTATTTCCTGGGAGGCGCCGTCGTCTACTCCAACCAGCTTAAGACCGAACTCGCCGGAGTGCCTACGGACCTCATGGCGAAATATGGCGCCGTGAGCGGCGAGGTGGCCACGGCCCTGGCCGAAGGCATCCGGCTGCGTTCGCACGCCAGCCTCGGCGTAGGCATCACCGGCGTGGCCGGGCCCACGGGCGGCACTGACCAGAAACCCGTCGGCCTCGTCTACCACGCCCTGGCCAGCGATACCGGAACTCAACTGATCGAGCGCAAGTATCCCGGCGACCGCAAACGCATCCGCTGGTTCGCCTCCCAGATGGCCCTCGACATGGTAAGAAGAAAACTGAAAATGATGTGAGCCCTAGCTTCTGGCTGTTCGCCGTCAGTGCTTTTTGGCAAAGCCTGTTCGAGTTGTGAAAATCGATAGGAAACCGACGAAACTCTCGGCGGAGCGACGGGCGTCCCCGCCCGAGAGCTGAACGCTACTTTTATGCGCCTGTTCATCGCTCTCGATATCGACAACGCCATCCGCGATCGCATCCGCACCTTCCTCGAGGGTGTGCGCGAGTTTGCTCCTGATGCCCGCTGGGTTCGCGCCGAATCGCTGCACATCACGTTGAAGTTCATCGGAGAGAAACCACCCGAGACCACGGAAGCGATCAAGCAATCTCTGGCCGCCATTCGCGCTGACGCCATACCCCTCGTCTTCCGTGGCTACGGCTTCTTTCCCACGCCCAAATCTCCCCGCGTCTTCTGGATCGGCCTTGAGGCAGAGTCTCAACTGACGCGGCTTGTGGAGGCGGTCGAGGAAGCCACTGCCGCTCTAGGAATTCCGAAAGAGGCTCACCCCTTCAGCCCGCACCTCACGCTGGCGCGTGGCGGCGGGGGGTCCGGCGCTCCCCGGTGGCGCAAAGGCGACGGCCCCAATCGTACCTTTCAGCGTCTGCAGGAGAAATTAGCCGCCCTGCCGGCCCCAGAGTTTGGTACCATGACGGCCCTCGAGTTCTTTCTGTACCAGAGCCGGCTCTCGCGCGATGGCTCGCACTACACCAAGCTCGAGCGCATCGCGCTGAACGAAGGGACTACCGGATCCCGGCACAACCCGTGACCGCGTACCTGCTCATCGCTGTCTTCAGCTATCTTTCGGGATCGATCCCGTTTGGCTACCTGCTTGTCCAAGCCTTCCGCGGCGAGGACATCCGCCGCAGCGGCAGCGGGAACATCGGCGCCACCAACGTCGCCCGCAAGTCGCCCGTGCTGGGCCTCCTTACGCTTCTGCTGGATGGGCTGAAAGGATTTGTGCCGGTAATGCTGGCGTTTCTGTGGGCGCACCGTACTGCCCAGGCAGCCGGCCTATGGCTGGCCGTGCCGCAACCACCCGACGGCCCCCGCATGTATACGTTGGCGTCCTTTGCCGCCTTGTTCGCCATCCTCGGACACATGTTTCCGGTCTGGCTAGGCTTCCGTGGAGGCAAGGGCGTCGCCACCGGGCTTGGCTCCTGGGCCGCAATCGCCCCCACAAGCATCCTGGTTACGGTGCTGGTTTTCTTGCTGGTGGTTGCGGTGTTCCGTTTCGTCTCGCTGGGTTCCATCGTCGCCGCAGCCGCACTCCCCCTGGTGGCATGGATCCTGGGGGATTATCATCAGGCGCCTCTGGAACTTTTCGCCATGGCAGCCTCTTCCCTGCTGATCATTGCCAAGCACCACGAGAACATCGGGCGCCTGCTTGCAGGCACCGAAAGGCGCCTCAGCATCCGGCAGGGACATTCATGAGCCGGATCGCGATTATTGGCGCGGGCGCATGGGGCACGGGACTCTCCGTCGTTGCCGGACGCAAAGGTACCCACGAGGTCCGGCTGTGGGCTCACGAGAAAGCAGTCTGTGACTGCATCACTGCCCGGCGCACGAACGATCTGTTTCTCCCCGGCCAGCCCATTCCCGGGACCGTCCGTGCTACCAACAACCTGGAAGAGGCCCTCGCAGGCGCCGCCATCGTCGTCAGCGTCATGCCCTCAGACCACTGTCGGGACCTCTTCCGGCGCATGCGGCCTGACCTCCGGCCGGACATGCTCTTTGTCAGCGCCACTAAGGGCCTCGAAGAAGGGTCTTTCTTGCGGATGACCGAGGTGATCGGACAAACCCTCTCTGCCGACGGCGGCTTCCCGCCCCGCATCGGCGCGCTTAGCGGCCCTTCATTCGCGATGGAGGTTGCCCGCGGTGACCCTACCGCGATCACCATCGCCTCGCAAGATACCAACCTGGGTCGCGCTATTCAGGAAGCCTTCGGTGACCCGCGTTTCCGTCTCTACACCAACGAAGACGTCATTGGTGTGGAACTGGGCGGCTCCTTAAAAAACGTGATCGCGATCGCTGCCGGCGTCTGCACCGGCCTGAACTTGGGCCACAATTCGGTGGCCGCCCTCATCACCCGCGGCCTCGCCGAAATGACGCGCCTGGTGGTAGCCTGCGGCGGTCAGCGCGTCACGATGGCGGGCCTCGCCGGACTCGGCGACCTGGTGCTGACCTGCACCGGAGGTCTCTCCCGCAACCGCAGCGTCGGCGAACAACTCGGCCAGGGCCGGCGCCTGGCGGACATCATTGCCGGTATGCACGGCATGGTGGCTGAAGGCGTGCACACCACGAATGCTGCCCTCGGCCTGGCCCGAGTTCACGCCGTGGAAATGCCCATCACCGAACAGATGCACGCCATCCTGCACGAAGACAAGTCCCCCCGCGACGCCATCCATGAACTGATGACGCGCAGCGCCAAGAGCGAGGCGCGGTTGTGAGCAGAGTGTCCCCGGTAACGCCAGACAGGGCAGGCTGCAGGCGATTGACAGCAAGGCAGCAGAGGGCCCTGACTAGTATCGGTCGCATCCTTACCCCCTCAGCCTGGCAAACCTTCCAATCTCCCTCTCCATTTCTGTTAGCGCCTCGCACTCCCGATCAAGCGCCTGGTACTCCGTCGCGTACGCCTCGCGAAATCGCTGGTAATGTTCCTCCGAAACCCAGAAGTCCAGCGTCACGTAGCGCGACCCCTCCTTCAAGTCCAGATTTAACGCTGTGCCGATATGTCCTTGCCCCCGTTCTAACAACTGCGCCCATCGACCCCGCGGCCCATACATCTGTTCAAAGCGCTTTTCGGCCCCCGGCTTAGGCCGGAATTCCCACACAACCACATATCCCCAGGCTGCCCTGCGCTCCTCGTCCATGCTGCCTCCCTGCCTTTTCCTGCCAAACCCCGGGCGGAATTCTACCGCCCACCCACACTTTGGTAACGGCTGCAAACCGGAGTTTGCCCATTCCGGGGCTGGTTTGAACGTAAAATTTCAAACGATCTCTGAAGTTGGGCCGCTTGGTTGCGCTCACGGCGGGGCCACTTTGTCGCTAAAATTGACCATTCCCGCGCGGATTCCGATCCTCTACGTGATCCTTGGCGTCCTGATTCTCATCAGCGTCATCCCCATGTATTTCTATTCGGCGCAGGTGGAGGCCATCAACCGCGACCGCCTCAAGACCAATGAGATGCTGCTGCAGAACACCGTCACCCGCTCACTCGCGGACGACATCTCGCAGCATGAAGCCTCGTTGCGAATGATGTTGGCCAACCTCTCCTCGGCCATTCAGGTTGCCAGCGGCGGCGACATCGGCGCCGGGCATGTCGAGACTCCAGAACTCCGCGCTCTGCTGGAGAATTTCGTTTCTTCTTCCGACGACATTGCCTACGCCACCCTGCTGAATTCCACGGGCAAGGGAATCTCGGCCGGCCGCATCGCGCCCGACGCCTTTCTCCAGCGTGAACTGGAGCGGGGCTTCGCCGCCGCCCGCGAAGGCCGGGCTTATAGCGGCCAGGCCCTGATGGTGGGCAGCGGCCAGTCTGCCCGCACGGTGGTGCTGGTCAGCACGCCCGTGATGTACAGCGGCCGGTTTCTGGGGATGCTGGGTTCGGTGGTCGACCTGCAATTCCTGATCCGCCGCCTGCAGGAAGTGAGCCGCGCCGGCTTGACTCCGTACGTGGTCGACGCCCAGGGCCGGCTCGTCGCTGCCTCCCGTCCTGACTACGCCACCGGCCAGGACATGAAAGATCTGGACATCGTGCGCAACTTCGTGGATGAAGGCAGCCGGGCCCAACTGGCGGCCACCAAGGAATTCACCATCCAGGAAGGAAAAGATCGTATCGAGATGCTCGGCACCTACAGCCCGGTGAGCTCTTTCGCCTGGGCGGTGGTGGTGCACAAGCCGCGCCTGGAAGCCTATCGCGGCGTCTACGAAATGCAGCGCACGGCGCGCCTGCTTGCCCTGCTGGCGGTGCTGGCCAGCATCATGGTGAGCATCTACGCCGCACGTCGCATCACCAACCCGCTGGAAGTCCTTACCGAATCCAGCCGCGCCATCGCCCGCGGAGACTTTTCCAAGCGCGTCGACCTCAAGAGCCGCACCGAAATCGGCGAACTGGCCACCACCTTCAACGTGATGTCGGAGGAACTGGAGCACTTTGTCGAAGACCTCAAGCGCGCGGCGGAGGAGAACCGCGCCTTGTTCATGGGCTCCATCCAGATGCTGGCGGGAGCCGTCGACGAAAAAGATCCTTACACTCGCGGCCACTCTGATCGCGTGACCCGCTACTCGCTGATGATTGCGCGCGAGATGGCCCTCGACGATGAGTTCCTCGAAACCTTGCGCATTTCGGCCCAGCTGCACGACGTGGGCAAGATCGGCATCGAGGACCATATCCTCAAAAAGCCCGGCGCGCTCACCCCGGAAGAATTCGAGATCATGAAGACCCACACCACCAAGGGCGCGAACCTGCTGCGGCCGGTGAAGCAGCTCAAGGACATGCTGCCAGGCATCGAACTCCACCACGAAGCCCTTGACGGCCGCGGCTACCCCTACGGGCTGAAAGGCGACCAGATTCCTCTGTTGCCGCGGGTCATCGCCGTGGCTGATACCTTCGACGCCCTGACCACCAACCGTCCCTACCAGCAGGCCTACGATCCGAAGGAAGCGTTGCGCATCATCCACTCGCTGGCTGGCAAGCGTCTGGACCCAAACGCGGTCGCGGCTCTCACCGCTGTCTTTGAGCGTGGTGAGATCCGGGTACATCGGGTCGGCCTGCGTGCGACTGCCCTAGCCACGACGGTTTCCACTGGGCGCACATCGCCCGCGCCGACACCATCCGCGCCTGAGCCCCCGGTCGCTCCTACTCCTGCATCCATTGACCCGGTCGTCGAGACCACACGCTTCTAGGCTGTAGCGCTGGCCTCTCGCCGGCTAGCCTGCCCCGCGCACTCGAAAGGGGAATTCCCCGCCATCGCCTGCGAACTCCGGGCGCTCCGACCGCAACTGCGATACCCCGTTATAATTGAACTCTACGGTCATTCGTGCCTCCTATGATTCAGACCCTTTTTGGCAGCCTCGAGGAAGAAAAGAAAGCGCCAGGCCTCTTCGAACGCATGCGGGAGGCCGTCTCCCGCACTCGGGAGAACCTCGCTGAGCGTATCGAAGAAGTCGTCTCCTTGCACAAGGAGATCGACCGCAACACCCTCGACGACCTCGAAGCCACTTTGATCGGCGCCGACCTCGGCAGCGCTACCAGCGAAGACGTGCTGGAAAAGCTGCGCGCCAAGGCGGACCGCAAGCAGATCAGGGACGTCGACGAGCTCAAACGCCTGCTCAAGCAAGAGCTGCTGGCCATCCTGACCGCGGCGAATTCGCGTCCCGTGCGGAAAGTGGAGGGCACGCCCGAGGTCATTCTCGTCGTCGGCGTGAACGGGACGGGCAAAACCACGACCATCGGAAAGCTCGCCCAAGTCCTCCGCACACAAGGGAAAACCGTCCTGCTCTGCGCTGCGGATACCTTCCGCGCAGCCGCCATTGAGCAGCTTGAGGTCTGGGGTCAGCGCACCGGCACCGAGGTGATCAAGACCAAGCCAGGCGGTGATCCCACGGCCGTGCTGTTTGACGCCCTGCAGGCGGCCACTGCCCGCGGCACCAACTACGTGGTCGTCGATACCGCCGGGCGCTTGCACACCAAGAGCAACCTGATGGCCGAGCTCGACAAGATGCGTCGCACCGCACAACGCATCATTCCCGGAGCCCCTCACGAGACGCTGCTCGTCATGGACGCTACCACCGGCCAGAACGGACTGCAGCAGGCTAAGCTGTTCACGGAAGCCGCCGGCGTGACCGGCATCGTCCTCACCAAGCTCGATGGCACCGCCAAAGGCGGCGTGGTGGTGGCGATCTGCCGTGATCTCGGACTTCCCGTACGCTACGTCGGCGTGGGCGAGAAAGCCGCGGACCTTTTGCCGTTCGACCCCGAGCAGTTCGTGAACTCTTTGTTTTCGTAAGGCAACCATTGCCGGTTAGCTCCTAGCCGTTAGCTTGCATATAAGGGGCAAGTCGACCAGAAGTGGGCGTCGGCCGAGTGCGGTGGCAAGCGTGCCAACTCCCAACCCCAGACGTCAAGGAGCTGGAGGCTAGGAGCGAATAGCTCTCCCATGCCCGACCATCACAGCGACGAAGCATACCTCCACCAGGCGCTCGATCTGGCTCGTCGCGGGGTTGGTCTAACCTCTCCCAATCCGAATGTTGGAGCCGTAATCGTCGACACGACCGGCCAGGTAGTCGGCGCCGGAACCTACACCTACGATGGCGTCAAGCACGCCGAGATCCTCGCCTTCGAACAGGCAGGCGCGAAGGCGCAGGGTGCGACTCTCTACATTAATCTCGAGCCTTGCTCGCATCACGGCCGCACCGGGCCCTGTGCCCAGGCTGTGATCGAGGCCGGCATTCGCCGCGTGGTTGGTGGCATTCCCGACCCCAATCCCCTGGTCAGCGGAAGCGGCTTCGCTCGTCTGCGGGAAGCCGGCGTTTCCGTGGCTTCCGGCCTGCTCGCCGAGGAGTGCCAACACATCAATGAAGCTTTCGCCAAGCACGTTCGGCATCGCACCCCCCTGGTGACCTTGAAGACGGCCATGACTCTCGACGGCAAGATCGCTCCCCCCCCGGGGGAGTCCACCAATCCAACCGCACTAGGCGCAGGCAGCATCAGCGGCGGCTGGATCACCAGCGAAGTCGCGCGCGCACACGTGCAGGAACTCCGCCACCAGAATGACGCCATCCTGGTGGGCGTCGGCACCGTTATCGCGGACGATCCCCTGCTGACCGACCGCAGCGGCCGTCGGCGGCGCCGCTCCCTGCTTCGCGTGATTGTCGATTCGCGTCTTCGCCTGCCGCTGGAGTCCCGCCTGGCCAAATCCGCCCAAGATGATGTCCTGGTGATCTGCTCGCTGGCAGAGCAGCGGAAAAAGCAGGCTCTCGAAGAGCGCGGCATTCGGGTGGAACAGGTCCCGGCCGGTCCCTCCGACGGACGCCCCGACATGGGTCGCGTGGTGCGCCTCTTGGCGGAGTCGGACATCATCAGCCTGCTCATCGAGGGCGGAGCCGTCGTGAACTGGGCCGCTCTCGCGGCCGCTATTGTCGACAAGGTCTTTCTGTATTACGCGCCCAAAATTCTTGCCGGAAGCGGTTCAGTCCCTTTCGCCGCCGGTCCGGGCTTCCGCCGCATGGGCGAGGCTGCCTACGTCAGATCCGTCCGCCTGCATCGCTTCGGAGAGGATTTTGCCGTGGAAGGATACTTGCGCGATCCCTATCAGCAATAAGCGCTTCATCCCGGCGGCACAAAGGCCGGGAGAACGCTGGCAGGAGTTAGAGGTGAATGATCTGCAAAAGTCGTGATTTGAACCGCATCTCTTCGCCGCTTCTCAGGGTGCGCAAAGAAGTGCGGCTTGGACTGACGTCATTCAGAAAGGCCTTCCTATGTTCACAGGCATCGTCGAAGAAGTTGGCAAAGTAACCCGTATGGAACAGCGCGGCGAGAACCGCCGCATCACTATCGCCGCCACCAACACGCCGCGGGCGCTGGGTACGGGCCATAGCGTCTCCGTCAGTGGCGTCTGCCTGACTGCGCTCGGCATCAAGCCGGGATCGTTCTGCGCCGACCTGGCCCCGGAAACCTGGGTGCGCACCTCGTTCTCCCGCATGCACGAGGGCGCGCTGGTCAACCTCGAACTTCCCATGAAGGCCGACGGCCGTTTCGGCGGCCACATCGTCCAGGGTCACGTCGATGGGGTTGGCAAATTGATCTCTTTTGAACGGATCGCCGACTCGGATAACTGGTGGCTGCAGATCGAGATCCCGCCCGAAGTGGAAAAGTACACCGTCTTCAAGGGCTCGATTTCGATCGAAGGCATCAGCCTTACGGTCGCCCGCCTCGAGCGCCGCCGCTGCACCATTGCCATCATCCCGCATACGGTCGAGATGACGAATCTGAGATCTCTGAAGGCCGGCGACCCCGTCAACCTGGAAGCTGACCTGATCGCCAAGTATGTCGAGAAGATGATGCGTGGCGAGTCATCGGACAACTCCCTGAGCGTCGAGGAACTCGTGCGCAAGGGATTCTAGCGACGAGTGTCCTGAGTTGCACCTGCATCAGAATGTAGCTGGATGGTTCGCGGTCCACGGGCAAGGACTCGAACCCCCGTGCTTCACGCCTCAATCTTCAACTCGTCCAGCTCGAGGAATTCCTGGATGATCTGTTCGCGAGACTTCTCCATCTCGGCATACGGTCCGAAGAAAATCGCCCTGCCCTCGTGCAGGAAGACCACGCGATCGGCGAGTTTCTTGGCCAGGCGCATGTCGTGCGTAACCACCACGCTGGTGAGGTGCAGCTGGAGATTGAGCCGCTTGATGAGGTCACCCAGCAATTGCGCCATCAGCGGATCCACCATGGTGGTTGGTTCGTCGTACAACACGCATTCCGGTTGTGCCGCCAGGGCACGCGCGATCGCCACCGAGCGCTTCATGCCGGTTGACAGGTCAGAGGGCAGCAACTCGCGCATGTGGGCTACACCCACCATGGCCAACAGGCCGTCGATGATCTGGTAGATCTGGTCCTCGGTGAGGTCCCGGTGCTCGCGCAGGGGGAACGCCACATTCTCCCCGACCGTCAGCGAGTCGAAGAGCGCCCCGTTTTGGAACACCATGGTAACTTTCTTGCGGATCCCCTCCATCTGTTCTTCCGTATAGTCGGTGATGTCCTGTTGCGCCACAATGACTCGCCCGGAGTCCGGTTTGAGAAATCCCATGATGTGGTGCAGCGAGACCGACTTGCCCACGCCGCTTCGCCCCAGGATGCACATCGTCTCCCCGGGGCGCACGTTGAAGCTTACCTGATCCAGTACGGGGTGGCTCCCGAAGGCCTTGCTGACCTCCTTGAACTCAATGTAGGGCGTCTGGTCGGCATCCGGCATGCGATTCGCGGTTACGGCCTATCTCTGCGCAGCGTCCACTTCCTCGGGCGTATTCAGGTTACGAAGCATGGCTGGCGACCACCCCTCCTTGGCCAGTTCCCTCTCCCCCACCGTAAAAACCTCGATGTGGGCAAACAGCGTATCGATTTTGTTCTTCCCATGGGCAAGGGCCGCTTCTGCCAGGTCAGCAAAACTCCTGCGATACACGGCGCACAGCGGCTGCCAGCCGTCACGCGTGCGTGGTGCTGTCACCACGGCGGCCGGATGGGCCACTGCGGATTCCAGCAGGTGGCGGAGGAACTGCACCTCGACAAACGGCATGTCCACCGCGAGGATCAGGTTCATTTCGGTGCGAGAAGACCGCAGCGCCGCGTGGATTCCCCCCAACGGCCCATGTCCAACGAAGACGTCTTCTACCACCGAGCCCAACCTGGCAAACTTTTGCCTACTCCCCACGATGTAGACCGACGGGCTCACCGCCTCCGCCAGCGCCAGCACCCGTTCCAGCAGGCTGCGGCCTCCCAGCTTCACGAATGCCTTATCGGTGCCCATGCGGAGACTCTGGCCGCCTGTCAGCACGAATGCGCTGGTTTCTGTCACCTGGCGATGATAGCAGTTTTAGTAGGGGTAGCAGCGCGCAGGCTAGCGGCCTCTTTTTATCGCATCGATCGCGTATTTGATGGCCACCAGGAATACCCCGACCAGCAGGACAGCTCCTGCAGCCTTGAATGGAATCATAGGCTCTCCGGGGATGCTTCCGACTCTAACCCGCAAGCTGCTTGAGGGAAAGATTACAGGGTACTGATTACAGTGGCGTTACGTCCATCGGGATGGAAGTTCTCTCTAGCCAACGATTGCCGGCAGTACGCCCGATGTCCGATACGAAAGTAACCGTTTTTGGAGCAGCCCGTAACCCATTGATTTTATGTTTTCCCGCAGCTGGACCCGCAAATGCCATGCGTACAACGAAGAGCTCACCGGCCAGACGGTTTGGACCGTTCGCCTGAACCATCCGCAACTGAACTTGAACCCAGTAACTGTGAATCGATTGGGAGACCTAAGGTGGAGTTTGGCGGAGCGGGGCCAAAGGACTGGCGCCGAGCAGGCTCGGCCGAAATTGCGGCCGCTAAGAATCTGCGGACTTGACTTCCTTGTATTTCAAGCGCAAGATTCGGCACGTTTGGAACTCGATTCAATAGGCCGATGAACCAGGGTTTCTGCCCGCAATGTGCTGCTGCTGCTGACGATGGATTCATCTTGGGTAAGAACTGCGGGGCAACGCTCCGACCAACCATCTTACCGAGTCAACCGCGAACTCAACAGGCGCGAGCGTCAACCCTTGGGAGTGGTACCGACATAACTCGGCAATGTGACAAGGCCGAGTATTCAGAAGAATCCGGGGTGGAGCGCGGCGCCGAGTGCAGTCAGCCGATCGCCGCTTCCTACTACCGCGACGGGCGCAGCCGCCAGCCCGGCTCGACCGCTTGCCGGCTTCGATCGCCTGCTTGTTCGTCTGGTCGACCCCAGGTAACCGGGCAGCGCTGGCAAGGGCGAGCGCTTGGCTGAACATCCTGAACCTGATTCCGGTGTGGCGGCTCGACGGTGGACAGGCCGTTGGCCTCATGAACCAAGGCGAGCGGCTGATTCTCCTCGCCGGCACCCTGGGCGTGTGGCTCATTCTTCGACAGAATTTGCGCTTCTTGGTCGCGGCGGGGCAACCCATCGGCTCTCTGCCAGGGGATTTTTCCTCCCGACCCAGCCGAGCAACCACGGTCTATTGCTTGGTTGCCTTGCTGGGATCGGTCCTAGGCTCGGGGCTCCAGTAGAGGTCTGGCAAAACTTGCGTTCGATTTGATCTAGCGGGATGGAGAGAATCTACGCGGCCGACCCTTGACGGGTCACGAGAAAACGCTGAGTTTCAAAACGTTCGTGTCCGGTGGAAGCGGATTTGTTTCGCCTGGTGTTAACCGGATTTCAAGGGCATTGTCACGCGGTGGAAGAGAGGCGTGCCGGGCGCGGTAAGGTAGCTCGGCAAATTAGAAGCGAGGTCAAACACATATGAGCTGGAAAAGCAAACTGGTCTTAGGAATACTCACTGCTGTGGCCATGATGTTGCTCACGTATGCGCTTCCAAGAGGAGGTTCGTTACGCGATGCAGCCTTGGTACAGTTTCCGGTTACGGTTGGGGTGTGGGCGATCTTCGTCTTGCTCTTCGTGAAACTGAAGTGAAGTTGCGATACGGGCAGGGCGCGAGAGGGCAGTGTTGGGTAACTGATTCCCAAATGGTGGAACCGACCCATCGAACCGCTGACACTCGGTTCAGGAAATGCCCACCAGCCTCTGAAACAAAGCGGATCCCAAAAAGGACCGGCGAAAGGACATTCGGCTGCGGGAAAGCGTTGGATCGTTGTTGCCACTTGCGGTTCTGTCTTGCCCTTCCGCATCTCTCTGTCGAGAAGCTCGCTGCCTGTTCGTAAGAGATTGCCCAAACCTGCCGCGTATCGGGCCTTCGTGTCCTGCCTCGTCCGCTCGAGTGGCGTAGCGCTTCTTCGGCCGCGAATGGGAGCCGGTGGCGATGGGAGGCAAGTCGCCGGCTCTGAGCGTTTGCCACGCTTACGCGATTCTTGACCGCCTGGCGATTGCGAGCGCTGGATTGCACCTTTCGGGCACGGCAACGCAACCATCACAGACGGACTCCGCCCTCCACCAAAGCGCCGCCCCGCAAAGTTGGCATGAGGTTGGCCCAGGTGCTCAATTTTGCACTCCAGGGCCTCAACTGGTTGAAATGGAAGGATCACTCGGACTGCGCACGAAAGTAACCTTTCCAACGGCACCGAGGCGTTGGATCATGAGTCGTTAGGCTCCATCCGAAAGTCAATTATGCCGCAGAAACTGATGGATGTTCTCATGCTGGGCCGCTGTTCCCACGAGTTCTCCTGGCCCAGGCGGGCGACCGACGGGCACTACTACCAGGTCTGCCTTCTGTGCGCTGCTGAATACAAATACGATTGGGCAAGAATGCGCCGGATCGAACGGGTCAAGGAGACCCTCCCCGAAACACAGACCGGGCGGCGAGTACGTGGGAAGAGGCCTACCTGGGTGCCCCGCGCCCGGCGCCTCAAGCTACACCTTCCGCTGCGCTACCGGATCAAAAATCTAAGCACCTGGTCGGAGGGCATTATCGAGAATATCAGCCAGTCCGGCGTGCTCTTCCACGGTTCCGCCGCCCTGCCAGTTAACGCTCTGGTCGAGATGGTCTTCGAGATGCCCGAGGAAATCTCCGGTCAGAAGAACAGCAACGTGCTCTGCCAGGCGCGCGTGATCCGCTCCAAACAGGCGCGCGTTACCGAGGAAGGGATTGGCCTGGCGGCATCGATTCTGGATTACAAGTTTCTCCATATCTAGAACAGGGGATGGCAGCCTTTTTTGCCTGGAGCAGACAACCCTCCTGCATCTAAACTATTGACAGATCACGTTCCCTTTTCAGGAGTTTCGTTCATGAAGGCACGGGTTTCCTTTTCCCTGTTGGTGGTCATGGTCCTCGTCATTCTGGGAGCCGCCGTAGGATGCAGTAAAGCTCCCACTGACGCTCAGATCACCAGCCAGCTCCAGGACAAGATTAACGCCGACTCTGGCCTGCAGGGCAAGCAACTAGGGGTTCAGGCCGCCAATGGCGTGGTAACGCTTTCTGGCGCCGTCGACAACGACGTCCAGCGCGAGGCTGCTGCCAGGTATGCCTCGGCGATCCCCGGTGTGAAGGAAGTAGTGAACAACCTGCAGGTCGCCCCGGCTCCGCCCGTGGCCGAGGAAGCGTCGCCCGCGCCGCCGCCGGTTGAGGAGAAATCAGCGCCCGCCAAGCACAAACCCGTGGCCTCAAAGAAGCCCAAGGTCGAACGGGTGCCGGAGTCTCTTGCGACGGAAGACCAGGCTCGGCTTCACAATCAGGATTCCGCTTCGCCCATGATGCAACCCGTTACCGCTGCCCCTCCGCCGCCCCCGCCTCCGCCGCAGAAAGTAACGATCCCGGCGGGCTCCACGCTGGCCATCCGTCTGATCGACGCCATCGACTCCGAGAAGAACCAGCCGGGCGAGACCTTCCACGCTACGCTGAACTCTCCCCTGGCCGTCGATGGCGAAGTCGCAATCCCGGCCGGCTATGACGTCGAGGGTCATATCGTGGACGTCAAGAGTGCGGGCAAGTTTGCCGGCCAGTCGCTACTCGTCCTGCAACTAGACCGTATCTCCGTCAACGGCAAGTCCTATAGCATCCAGACTGACCAATACAAGCGGCAAGGCAGCTCCCGCGGGAAGAACACCGCCGAGAAGGTCGGCGCTGGAGCGGCGATTGGCGCCATCATCGGCGGAATCGCCGCAGGTGGCAAAGGGGCGGGCATCGGCGCGGCCGCCGGTGGGGGCTTGGGCGGCGGCGTTCAGGCCGCGACCAAGGGACAGCAGATCAAGCTGCCCTCGGAAACGGTTTTGAACTTCAGCCTGGAGAATCCGCTCAGCGTGGTGCCAGTCCAGGGCCCGGACGCAACCCGCCATAAGATGGACGCGCCTTCCCAGCAATAGGAAACGTTTAAGAGCACCGGGGCACGGGTTTCCGTGCCCGTTATGTTCTCGGTAGCGGTGCACCCTGGGGCGGGCCAAAACCGAGCCTGTTGCCCCTCCGCCGGAACTGTGTTCCCATGACTGGCGTATCTCATGCCTTCCATCACCGCCCTCCTGCATACCTGCAATGACGTCCTTCGCCTCGGGCGCGCCCTCGAAACCCTTCGCCCCTGCGATGAGATTCTCGTGGTCGATCACGGCTCCACGGATGGAACCAGTGCGCTGGCCCGGGACTACGGAGCAACGGTCGTGGACGCAAGAAACGTGGATTCGCCTGCTGCCTACCCCCGCATGGCTCACTCCCCCTGGCTGTTGTGCCTTCTTCCCTGCGAAACACTGAGCGAAGCGCTCGAAGCGTCGTTGTTTGAATGGAAGCTCCTTCCTTTAGACGACCAGCTCAGCCCGACGGCTTGGTCCGTCGCCGTTCGCGAAGAGACGGCTGAGGGCTGGGTTGAGGCCGAAGCTGTCACCCGGTTCGTACCAAGAAATTGGACCGGCTGGGAAGGTGCCCTGCCCACTTCCCCCGGCCCAGCCCGGGAGCTCGATGGCTATTTGCTGCGCTTCCGCATGCCTTAACCACCGCTTTCTTGTCACCTCTTCTTGTGACACGACTCACAGTGGGGCGTGGAATTCGCTCCTAGACTAGCGTGTAGTGCTACATGGCATTGGTTCGCGGTTCCAGGAGGAAGATCATGACCGTACGCAAGACCTATGTGCTCGCCGCGCTTCTGGCGGCCCTTACCCTGTTTGCGGTCGCGCAGCAGGCGCAGTCTCCGGCTCAGGGCTCTGAGACCGTCATCAAGCATGTCCCTGTAAAACCAACCAACGCCGCTTCGGGCGAGGAGATGTATATCACCTATTGCGCCGTGTGCCACGGCAAGGACGGCAGGGGAGACGGACCCGCCGCCTCGGCGCTGAAAGTTCCGCCCACAGATCTGACAACCTTGGCCCAGAAAAATGGCGGGAAATATCCCACCATGCAAGTTGTGACCGTGCTCCGCGGTGAGACCGATCTGCCTGCGCACGGCAGCAAGGAGATGCCGGTGTGGGGTGGCTTGTTCTGGAAGATGAGCCAGGGCCATCAGAGCGAAGTGCAACAGCGCATCGCGAACCTGAATGAGTTCGTCGAATCCCTCCAGGCAAAGTAGTGGGTAGGGCGCTGGTTCTGCCCCGCTGCCGGCGCCCTGGCCCGGTTCGTTGCTGCACACCCCCATCCCTGTTAAATTGCTCTTAGGGGGCCAAGATCTCCTTCCTCAGCGGCGTCTTAGGGTTCCGACCCCGGAGCCCGGGTACTCCAACACTATTCCTCATGCCCAGGCAGACCGACATCACGACACCTCTGGCGGCGCCTAGCCTCTCCTGGCCGGCCCGCTACGGAGGTGCGCTGCTGGCGGTCGCGGCCGCCGTCACCCTATGGCTCATCATGCCTTGGATGCACAAGGACCCTTTTGCCATTCATGTCCTCGCCGTGGTGGTTTGTGCCCGCTTCTTGGGTTTCGGCTCCGCCGTCTTTTGCACGGCCTTATCGGTTCTGATCATCGACTATGTTTCCCTTCGACCTCACCTCTCTCTGGCGCATTCCGCGGAGGACCTGGCTCGCCTGACCATCTTCGTAGGCATATCGTTGCTGGCCGCCAGCTTAGCCCGCCAGAAATCTCGCGCTCAGGTCCTGGTGGACCAGACCCATCAGAAAATGGCTTCCATCGTCGAGTCTTCCGACGATGCGATTTACAGTACGCAATTGGACGGCACCATTACCAGCTGGAACCGCGGCGCCGAGGAACTCTACGGTTATTCGGCAGACGACGTGCTCGGCAAGCCGATCTCGATGCTCGTGCCGGCCGATCGCGCGCACGAGATGCGTTCCAGTTCCGACTGTCTTGAGCGTGGCGAGCGCGTGGCCAGCCACCTGACCGAGCGCGTGCGCAAGGACGGATCCCGCGTCACCATACAGTTGTCCTTGTCTCCGCTCCGCGATCGCCGCGGGCTGGTCGTCGGCGTCTCCGCAATCGCCCGGGATGTCACGGCGCAGCAGCGGGCCGAGGAAGTTCTTCGGCGCAACGAGAAGCTCGCATCCGCAGGTCGGCTTGCGGCTGCGATTGCCCACGAGATCAACAATCCTCTCGAGGCCGTGACCAATCTCCTGTACTTGGCGCGTCACGATCCCGCTCGCGCCGACCAACACCTGCAGATGGCCGAACGTGAGATTCTGCGCATCGCCGATATTGCACAGCTCACCCTGGGTTTCGTTCGCGACGCCTCCGGCGCGGTGCTTCTGCACATCGCCCCTATCCTGGAAGACGTTCTCCGACTTCACAGTACTCGACTCTCCGCCAAGGGCATTGCGGTCAAGACGCAATTCTCCCCTCAGGACGAAATCCGCGGCTTCCCCACGGAACTGCGGCAACTGTTCTCCAACCTGATCGTCAATGCCATTGAGGCTATGCCACAAGGCGGCCGCCTTCGCATTCATGTGGCCAACATTACAGAGAGGATTCCATCCCGGCGGCCCGGAGTTCGCATCAGCGTTGCCGACACGGGCGCGGGAATTCGGCGCGAGCATCGCAACCGCATCTTCGAGCCCTTCTTTACCACTCGCAAGGACTCCGGTACCGGCCTGGGTTTGTGGCTTTCCGAAAGTGTGGTCCAGAAGCACCGGGGTTGGATTCGCTTTCGCAGTCGTACCGGGCCCCAACGCAGCGGAACTGTCTTCATGGTTTTCCTACCCGAAGGTGCGCTTTCCCCTTCCGCCCAGCCCGCGGTTCAGCCGGGTCTTTCGGAATCACCCTCGCCACTGGCCTGAACAGGAACTAGTCTATTTATCAATCAGTTGTAGCTCAGACGGCCGGAAGGTCAGTGACTTCGGTACCCGCCCCTCTCCCATCCGGGAAACGTATAATCAACCCATCGCGGCAAAAGCGAGCAAGCGACCACGGTGGATCCCTATCTTGCAGCGGCGATCTTCGCAGCCGGGCTGGCCTTTGGCAGCTTTTTGAACGTGTGTATCTACCGTCTGCCCAGGGGCTTATCGGTGAACAATCCGCGCCGCTCAACCTGTCCCGCTTGCCGCCATCGCATCGCCTTTCGTGACAACATTCCAGTCGTCAGTTGGGTCCTTCTGGGCGGCCGCTGCCGCTACTGCCGGGCCGCCATTTCCGCGCGTTACCTGATTGTGGAACTGCTCACCGCTGCGCTGTTTCTCGCCTGCTATGCGCACTTCGGGTGGACCCTGGCCGCGCTGAAATATTGTCTGCTGGCATTCCTGCTGCTCGGCCTCATGTTCACCGACGCCGAGACCAAACTCCTTCCCGACAAGATGACCCTGCCTGGCCTTGTTCTGGGCATTGGCTTCAGCCTCTTTGTTCCCGTCAACGATCTCGCCTCGCAGTTGCTTCCTGGTGTGGTTTCGTTCCCGGTTAGTTCAGAGATCTCCGGGCGCCTGCTGTCGATGCTCGATTCGCTGCTGGGAGCCGCGGTCGGCTCCTCGTTCATCTACAGCGCCGGGGCAGTCTACTTCCGCGCCCGCGGCATGGAAGGCATGGGATTCGGAGATGTGAAGCTGATGGCCATGATTGGCGCCTTTCTCGGCGTCAAGCTGACGGTTTTCACCATCTTCAGCGCGTCCATCGCCGGTTCCTTGTTCGGCGTGGGAACAATTCTGGTGGTTTGGATCAAGCGCACCCAGCGCTTTGCCCGGCGGCAGCATGCCAGCCTGCGCGAAGCCCGACGCCGTGCCTGGCAATCGGCCCGGACGGTGTACCGCCATTACGAGATGCCCTTCGGCGTGTTCCTCGGCGCCATGGCCATGCTCGCCCTCTTCTTCGGCAACCAGTTCCTCGCTTGGTACTGGAGGTTGCTGTGAAGTTGCTGGCCAACCCTGTCTTTCTCAAGCTGGTACTCGTCCTGGTCGCAGCAGGCTTCGCATTCCTGCTATCCCTGGTGATGATTCGTCGCTTGCGCCGAGGCCTGGCCGAGGATGCTTCTTTTTCGGCTTCTCTCAACTCCTTCGAACGGTTGCCGCTCGACACCTACCATTCCGTCATTCAGCAGTTGAAGCAGCAGAAGCACGAATTGCAGAGCCAACGGCAGGCCGAACACCGCCGCGCCCGGACTTCAGAAAACCTTAGCGCGGCCGTGCTGTCGAACCTCTCGAGCGGTGTGCTTTTCTTCGGGTCCAATGGGCTCGTGCGCCGGGCCAACCAGGCGGCCAAGGACATTCTCGGAATCGCTTCGCCGGGGGGCATGGACCCCGCAGCCATTTTTCGCGGTGCCACCTTGACGCGCAGTTCCGTGGACGGCTCTGCGAGCAAACTGGCCGAGGCCATTCAGGCTGCCATTTACCACGGGGTTGCCCTCAAGAAGTCCGAAGCCGAGTATCTGACCCCGGCGGCGGAGCCTCGCGTCCTGGAGATCACGGCCTCGCAGGTACCCGCGGCGGACGGGAGCATCCTGGGGGTCGCGTGCCTGATTAACGACCGCAGCGAAATTGCTGCCATGCAACGCCAGATCGCCCTGCGCGGAGAATTATCGGCCGAGATGGCCCTGGCCCTGCGCAATTCCCTGGTCACAATCTCGGGCTACGCGCAGCAACTGGCGCAGAATCGTGATCCGGAGTTGGCCCGGCAAATCGCCTCTGACATCGCAGCGGAGGCCCGGCACTTGGATCACACCATTGGCGGCTTCCTCATCGGTCTCCAGCCGCAGGCCGCCGCCACAGGAGTTTGGTAAGCAGAGATCATGCTGGCATAGGATGGTGAACATGAAGCGCTTCACGTTATTTTGGTTGTGTGGATGGTTGCTCGCGGTCTGGACCTTGCCGCGAGCGACCGCGCAGGACAGCGAGAACTTGGGCGACTATGCCCGTCAGGTGCGCAAGCAGAAAGCACACGCTGCCCCCGCGGCCAAGACATTCGACAACGACAATCTTCCCAAGGACGACAAGCTTTCTGTTGTAGGCCAGGCGCCGACGGAGGAAACTCCGTCCCAGGCCAGCAACGGTGAACCCGGCCCTGCCGGCGAAGACCAGCATTCGGGCACGCCGGCTGCCGACGGCCAGAATCCGCCAAAAGCCGGTCCCCAGGAAAACCAGAACGACGAGCAAGCCCAGAAGCAGAGGATGTATCAGGAGTGGCAAAAGAAAATTCACACCCAGCAGGACCAGGTGGACCTCCTGTCGCGCGAGCTCGATGTGCTGAACCGCGAGTATCGCTTACGCGAGGCCGCTTTCTATGCCGACGCCGGCAACCGCCTGCGCAATTCAGGGGCATGGGACAAGGAAGACGCCCAGTACAAGGATCAGATCGCGTCCAAACAGAAGGCCATTGATGACGCCAAGAAGCAGCTGGACGACCTTCAGGAACAGGCGCGCAAGGCCGGCGTGCCTTCATCCATGCGCGAGTAGATACGCCGCAGAGGAAGCTAAGCCCCCGGCTCTGCCGTGGGGCTTTATTTTTGCGCCGCGTATGCAAATGGGACTGCCGCCCGCCCGCGTCCGCGTTTGACTTGCTGCTTCTACCCGCCTACCATAGCCGCGGGTCTGCCGCCGGGACTATGATCGGGTCTACGATTTCCCATTACCGCATTCTGGAAAAGATCGGCAGTGGCGGCATGGGAATGGTGTATAAGGCACAAGACCTGGAGTTGGGCCGCTTTGTCGCTCTGAAGTTCCTGCCCGACCTTTTTGCGCGAAAGCCTGCCCTGCTCGAACGTTTTCGGCGGGAGGCCCGCGCGGCCTCCACCTTGAACCATCCCAACATCTGCACCATCTACGAGATCGGCGAAGATCGCGGACGACGCTTTATCGCCATGGAGTACCTAGATGGCAGCACCCTCAAGGATCGTATCGCACAAGGTCCGCTCCCCCTGGAAGAACTGTTGCGAATCGCAACCGCGTTGACCGACGCGCTCGATGCCGCTCACTCCCACGGCATCATTCACCGCGACGTGAAGTCAGCCAACATATTTCTCACCCGGCGTGGGCTCACCAAGATCCTCGACTTCGGCCTCGCCAAGCTCACCTCAGGAGATGATTGGGACAAAGAAGCCGACCAGGACGCCGACATGGCCGTTACCCGGCCTCTCGAGCACCTTACCGATCCCGGTTCCTCCATGGGAACCATCGCCTATATGTCACCGGAACAGGCGTTGGGAAAACCACTTGATTGCCGGACTGACTTGTTTTCCCTGGGTGTGGTGTTCTACGAAATGACGACCGGGCAACTCCCCTTTCGCGGGGCCACCTCGGCAGCACTTTACGATTCCATCCTGCATAGCGCGCCGGATTGGCTCGGACACGCCCGCGCCGCGGCCGCCGAAGAGTTAAAGAACATCATTTGCAAAGCTCTGGAAAAGGAACCCGACAAACGCTATCAGACCGCAGCTGAAATGCGGGCCGATCTCCAATATCTCAAGCAGGGCACGGATTTGCAAGCAGCCGCTGAAACCCGTGAGCTGTCCCTCCGCACGCGACCAAGCCCGCCCGCAGCTGTCGTGAGGGATAGCCGGGGTCAAAGGTCGCGAAACCCAAGCTTATGGCTTGCCGTGGCGGCAGTCGCAACCACCGGCCTCCTGGCGTTTCTTTGGTTGGCTCGTCGTGCTGCCCTGCCGCCTGCGGTTGTCGCCTCCATCCAGATCACCAACGACGGCCTTCCCAAGCGCTCCCTCGCGACCGATGGCGTGCGCCTCTACTTTTCCGAGTACACCGCCGGCCATTTCATGCTCCGCCAAGTTTCGGCCACGGGGGGCGACACCGCCGCCGTGTCCAGTCCCCTGGCCAGCGCCGACATTTATGATTTCTCTCCACGCAACTCCCAACTGCTCGTGATCCAGGGTGCCGAGGGCTCGCAAACCGAATTCCCCCTCTGGGCCATTCCCGTACCTGCTGGCCAGGCCCGGCCCGTGGGCAATGTCATCGCCCACGCTGCCGCCTGGACGCCTGACGGGCAGCATATCGTTTACGCCAAGGGACCGGCCTTGTATCTCTGCAGCGCCGATGGAACTGAATCCCGCGATTTCGTCACCCTGCAGGGTGTGCCCTTCGGCTTGCGATTCTCACCCGACGGGCAACACTTGCGTTTCTCCGTTCGCGACCTCACCCAGCGCAGCTCCAGTCTCTGGGAAGTGGGTGCGGACGGACGCGGCCTCCATCCCGCGTTGCCCACCTGGAACAAGCCCCCGCAAGAGTCTGGTGCGAACTGGACGCCCGACGGACGATACTTCCTGTTTGAGTCCATCCGCGACGGCAGCCAGAACATCTGGGTTCGAGACGAATCCCCCTCCTTTTTCCACACCACCAACCCCCTCCCCACGCAGCTGACGGTGGGACCTCTCCTGTTCAGCAATCCCACTCCCAGCGCCGACGGCCAAAAGCTGTTTGTGATCGGCCAGCAGCGTCGCTCACAGCTCATCCATTTTCCGCACAATTCCGGACAGTTCTCTGACTACTTGCCCGGATTTTCCGCGGGCGAAGTCGATTTCTCACCCGATGGCCAGTGGATGGTCTACATCAGCAATCCCGAGCACATCCTGTGGCGCAGCAAGCTCGATGGCTCCTCCCGCTCCCAGCTGACATTCCCCCCGCTGCAGGCGCACGCGCCCCGCTGGTCTCCCGACGGCAAACAGATCGTCTTCATGGCCTCTCGTCCTGGCAGGCCGTGGAGGATCTTCCTCACCTCCGCCGAAGGAGCAAAGACACAGGAGTTGCAGGACGGACAGGGCAACCAGGGTGATCCCACCTGGACGCGAGATGGAGCCGGAATTATCTTTGCCGGAATGCCCTGGCTACAGTACGGTGCGCTCTCCGGCCCGAACATTCACATCCTCGATCTGAGAACGGCACAAGTTACCGACGTTCCCGGCTCAGAAGGATTGTTCAGCCCGCGCGGGTCGCCTGACGGCCACCACGTTGCCGCCCTCTCCGCCGACTCCACCAAGCTTATGCTCTACGACATCGCGAGCCGGCATTGGTCGCAATTGGCCCAAGCCGTCTACGGCTACGAGACCTGGTCCCGCGACGGCAGATATCTGTACGCGGAGGATTACGCAGGCCAGACCGACGATTTCGTACGCATCGACGTGCAGAACGGGAAGGTGGACCGGTTGTTCAGCATCAAGCAGATCGCTCGGGGCTTCGATCCCTGGGAATTCTGGATCGGTCTCGCTCCCGACGACTCCCTGCTCCTGCTCGAAGACCGCAGCACGCAGGAAATCTACAGCCTCGATGTGCGCTGGCCCTAGCGCTGGGCCATGTCAGTCCGGCTCTCCCCTCTCTTCCGCAGCGTGTCGATCTGCCTCAGGTGATGCATCCCATGCACCCAATGAAACTTTCGCCAATCCCGGCCGCGCAACGGCCCGAGAATCGGGTGATCCAACAGCCGCGTCTGGGCACCGTACCTCGCCTCAGCCCGCGTGATCATCGCATCCATGGCCGCAATCTTGCCCACGATCTCTGCACGCACCTGCTCCGGCGGCAACCCTCGTGGCGTCGAATTCTTGGGGGCCTTCCGCCCTTTCGGCATGTGCCCCAGCCTCACCACCACGTAACTTCTGATGCGATCTCTCCATGTTGGAACCCGCGCCGCCGGTTTGCCGCCCTCCAGACAGCGTTCAAAACCCTTAATGGTCCCGGTGTAGGTGAGGTAGAGATGTTCCAGGATCTGGGCCGCGCTCCATTTGCCTTCCGCCTCGATCGAGTGTGCGGGTTCATCCAACCCGTTAAGGGAAGATGCGATAGCATCCTGGAGTCGCGCAAGATAGAAATCCATGGCGCCAGCCCCTCCTTCGTTTAAAATGTGGCGCGGTTCACAGCCATCCAGAACTTACTACAGGAAGGTAGCTATGAAGAAGCTACTCATGGCGTTGCTGGCGCTGGCCTTGATGGCAGGTTGTTCATCGCAACCCTCAAAACCCGCCGAGACCGTCAAACCTCAGCCCAAGCCCGCCGAACTCCTCACTGGCCGTGGTGCCTTCCAGAAGCTCTACATTGCGGCTCGCAGCTGGGCCCCCGATGCCAAGCCCTACCGGCTGGAATCTTCCCCCAGCGCTGATTCCAACGGCCACGACGGCAAGTCCGCCATCTGGCGTGCGGGTTTTGCTTCCGCCGTCCAGCGCGGCACCAAGCCCTACACCTGGTCGGGCTCAGAACACGGCGTCAATCCCGGAATCGAAGATACGTACAATCCCAACAACGCTTCTACCACGGTGTTCGATGCTGCCTTCCTCAAGACCGATTCCACCGACGCCTTCGACGTCGCCAAGAAACACGGTGGCGACAAACTGCTTGAAAAAGCCCCCGACACCCCGGTCCTATACAGTTTGGACTGGAACCGTGTAACCAATGAACTGACTTGGCACGTCAGTTACGGTACCAGCCGCGACGAAGCCAAACTCAAGGTCGACGTGAATGCAGCGACGGGAGAGTTTATCCGCGTGGAGAAATAGCAGCGGTCCTGGCATGCGCCGCCGCACCAGAACAGTAAGCATCGGTTCTACTGAGACCGGGCTTTGGTTCCGTCAGGTCCGCTCGCCGGCGCACTAGCTTTCAGCCGTTCCAGCGCGTGGTGGGCTTGGGCTGCCAAAGGCCCTTCCGGCAGGATCTTGAGATAAGCCTCGTAACCGTCTCGCGCCTCTTCCGTATCTCCCAGCTTTTCATGGCACACCGCCAAGCGAAAGGTGGCCACGGCATCATTGTTCTTGTAGTAGAGCGCTTCCTCGTAACGGTCGCGAGCCGCCCTGTAGTTCTTCAGCTTGAAGTAGAAGTCCCCCACTTCTACGTCTTTGTCCGCCTTGTGCGGGTCCCAGGGATGGAATTCCTGGATCCCGCCGATTTCATCTCCCTCGTATAGGCCTGCAGCGTCTTCGGCTTCGCGCACCGCAATCGCGCTGTTGGGGTGGTCTTTGGCATCGCCTTCGGGGGGGCTGAGATCGATCGGCGCCTCCTTGCTCGAACTGAATCCTGCGGGCCGATCCTGGCTGGGGGTTGCTTTCGCGGGTTGCCCGGATTGGGATGGTTCGGACTGTTCGGAGCGCGGCGGTGCCTGATTGGGAGGCGGGACCCTCGAAGGCTTGGAGTCCTGCGCTGCCCCGAAGCCGACGAACAAAGTACACGATAGCAAAATGCGTAGCATCACCCAAATTCTAACGCTTCCCGGCCTACCTCGGAAAATCCGATTGCTCGAGTCAAACGCGCGGCACGCCCAAGAAAAAAGCAGGCCACTCTTGGGGGAGAGTGGCCTGTGTTGGCGAAGTCCTCCGGGGAGGAGGGAAAACTGTTTACAAGCTCGGTGGATTCTGCGTATTGGCCGTCGGGTTCTGCGCCGGCGGCGCGGGATTGGTGCCCGGAGCTGCCGGGGTTGCGTTGTCCCCCTGCACATTGGTCATCAGCCGTACATCGACGCGCCGGTTCTTGGCGCGGCCTTCCGCCGTCTGGTTCGAGTCTACCGGCCTGTCCTTACCCAGCCCGATCATATAAATCTTGCGAGCCGGAATGTTGTGCGTCGACGCCAGATACTGGATCACCGAATTGGCGCGGCGCTGGCTCAAGTCGTAGTTGTAATCGGCCGGACCCGTCGAATCACATCCGCCCTCTATCGTTACGATGTAGCCCTTGGTGTTCGGCACATCCGAGGCGAGCTGGTCCAAGGCGGCTTTAGCGTCCTTGGTCAGGTTGTCCTTATCGAATCCGAAGTGCACCGACGTCTCCGCCACTGGGCGATAGTTGTCGAGGTTGACCACGGTGTTGGTCAGCACATCGACGCGATGGGTAGCGGCATTGGCCATCGTCTGGGCCTGGTCGGCCTGCTGTCCGGCTGCCAGCGCCTTCTGGTCGGCTTCCGAGGCTTTGGCTTGCACAGCCTGGATACCGGCTTGCGCTCTGGCATCCACGTCCTTAATGTCTCTGGTGTTCTTGGCGGTCAGGTCGTCGAGCTCATTCGTCTTGTTGATGAGCGGCGTGGTCTGCTGCTTGACATAGTTCTTGCTGGCGCAGCCGACGGAAGCGACCATGCTTGTCGCCAATAAAACTACTAACGAAGTGCGATTCATACTCTGGAGGGCTCCTTCCTCTCTCTTGCCATCGGAATGTGCAGTTTTCGAATCCCGGGGGTCATGAACTTCCGCGTCCCGCCCCGGTTAGTGCACGGGAAATGCCAAGCTTCGCGCTCCCGGTGTTTCCGTGCAACATCTTCACCTGCAATATCTTACCGCATTGCGCAAAGATTTGTTCTGTCCCGGAATACGAGCAAACGGCACACAGCCCATAAAAATTTTATACGGTTGTAGCACGTCGCCTGGCTCTTGCCTGCCCTCATGGGGCAAACCCAACGATGGGAAGAAACTCATTCGTGCTGGAGGCGGTTCGATTGCTGACGATGGCATACATCCACCAGCTTCCTGACTCACCCCGGACAATCGGCTGCTCTAAAATACTTCTATCCCGCTTCATGGAACTCCACCAGAAAATCCGCACCCTCCCCACCGAGCCCGGGGTTTACCTCTACAGGAATGCGGAAGGCGAGGTCATCTACGTGGGCAAGGCCAAGAACCTGCGCAGCCGCGTTTCCTCTTACTTTCATGAGGACCGCTGGCACGACAGCAAGACCGGTACGCTGGTACGCGAGGCCGCCGACGTCGACTACATCGTGGTCGCCAACGAGAAAGAGGCTCTCGCCCTCGAGAACAACCTCATCAAGCAGAAGAAGCCTCGCTTCAACATCCTGCTGCGCGACGACAAGACCTACCCTTACGTGAAGCTCACGCTCGGCGAGGGCTTCCCGCGCGTCTATGTCACGCGCCGCCTGCGCAAAGATGGGAGCTCCTACTACGGCCCTTATTTCCCCACCCGTCTCGCCTATCGCATCGTGGATCTCATCCACCGTCATTTCCTGGTTCCGTCCTGCAAAGTGGATCTCACCCGCTACCATCCCCGGCCTTGTCTGCAGTTCTATATCAAGCGCTGCCTGGGCCCTTGCGTCCAGGGCCTGACCACAGCCGAGATCTACCAGGAAGCCGTGCGTGATGTGAAGCTGTTCCTGGAAGGCCGACAGACCGACCTGGTCCGTTCCCTGCGCGAGCGCATGCAGGAAGCTGCCGCGGCCGAGGAGTACGAACGTGCCGCCAAGTTTCGCGATCTGATCACCACCGTCGAGCAACTGCAGGAGAAACAGCGCATGGCCGGTGTCGAGAGCGATGACGCCGATGTCTTTGGCTACCACTTCGAAAACGGCACGCTCGCCGTCAACCTCTTCCACATGCGTGGCGGCCGCATCGTCGATCGTCGCGAATTCTTTTGGGAAGACCTGCCCGCAGTTTCCCCGCAGGCCATAACTCACACGGGAACGGGCGCCCGGGCCCGTCCGGGCGAGCGCGGCTCGGCTGCCTTTTTAGCCGTGGATGCCCCGAAAGCTGCCTTCGAACCCGGAGCTTTCTTTTCCGCCTTCTTCAGCCAGCTCTACCTTGGCCAGCCCTACGTTCCGCGCCACATCTACGTCCCGGTCGACTTCGAAGACCGGCAGATGCTGGAAGAACTCCTCTCTGACCAGCTGGCCGCGGCCAACGTGCGCGCCAAGGTCCACATCGAAGTCCCGCAGCGCGGCGACAAGCGCTCTCTCATCGACCTCGCCGGCAATAACGCCAAGCAGTCTTACGACCAGCGCTTCCGCGTCATGAAACCCAACGCCCGCGTGATCCAGGATGCGCTCCAGGACGTCCTCAGCCTACCCGAACGCCCCGAGCGCATCGAGTGCTTTGACATCTCCCACATCCAGGGCGCCGAGACCGTCGCCTCCATGGTGGTCTGGGAAGATGGCCAGATGAAGAAATCCGACTATCGCAAGTTCATCATCCGCACGGTCGAAGGCGTGGATGACTTCGCCGCCATGCGGGAAGTGGTCACACGCCGCTACAGGCGTCTTCAGGAGGAAAGAAAGAGACTGCCCGGCCTCATCCTGGTCGATGGCGGGCTGGGCCAGCTGCACGCCGCCGCCGAGGCGCTGGAGTCCGTGGAGATCATCAACCAGCCCCTGGCCGCCATCGCCAAGCGCGAGGAGATCATCTATGTCTGTGGCCAGGAGGAGGACCCTGTGGCTCTAGACCATCATTCTCCGGTGCTGCACCTAGTGCAACAGATCCGTGACGAAGCTCACCGCTTCGCCGTCACTTTCCACCGCAAGCGCCGCCAGATGCGCGACCGCTCCACCGAACTGCTCGAGATCCCCGGCGTCGGCGCCAGCACTACCCGCCGCCTGCTCGAACACTTCGGCAGCGTACAGGCGGTGAAACAGGCCGACGCCGCGGCCCTCTCTGCTGTGGTTCCGCGCCATCAGGCCGAAGCCATCCTCAACCACTTCCGCAAATAAGTTGGCTTCGATTCCTTGGCAAGTACTCTCGCGATCCCGGATTCCGTTAGCGCCCGCCGCTACTCTGCACGCCCTCCGCCCTTTACACGGCCACCTTCACCCGGTACATCGCCTCGATTTCCGCCGCCAGCGTCTGCACGATCAGATCCCGCTTGAGCTTCCCATTCGCCGTCAATAAACCGTTTTCGATGGTGAACGCCTCCGTCCGCACATGGAACGCCCGGATCTGCTTGTAGTGCGGCAATTCGGGATTGACCACCGCCAGCGCCTCTGCCATCTGCTCGCCTGTGACCTCCCCGGTTACAATCGCCGACAGATATCCCTTCCCATTTCCGACCAGGACTACCTGGGCAGCGCTCGGCAACCGCGCCCGCACCTTCTCTTCGATCGGTTCCGGGGCGATGTTGTGTCCCGACCCCAGGATGATAAGGTGCTTAATGCGGCCCGTGATCCGCCAATTCCCCTCCGCATCTACATCCCCTTGATCCCCGGTGTGAAACCACCCATCGCGCAGCACCTTCGCTGTCTCTGCGGGACGGTTCCAGTAGCCGGGAAAAATGTTCGGTCCCTTGACCAGGATCTCGTCGTTCTCGCCCAGCTTCATCTGAATGCCGGAAATGGCTGGTCCGACTCGTCCCGGTATATAGTGCCGCGGATCGTCCAGCGTGCAGATTGCCGTCGTTTCCGTCAGTCCGTAACTCTGCAGCACCGGGATCCCCAGCATCATGAAGAAAAGCTGGGTGTCGATGCTGAGCGGCGCTGATCCGCACACCAGCGCTCGCAGATTCCTTCCGATCATCTTCTTCCGGATCGTGGGAAAGATGGCTGAATTCGCCAACGACAGCCAAAGTCCATCCAGGGGCTTAGCCTTGCCCTCGTGCTTCCGTGCCCAGGCCGCCTTGGCACGACTGTAAATGGACTGCACCAGTCCGCCCGCCTCCCAGAGTTGCTGATCGACTGCCCGCCGCACTCGCTCCAGCAGAGCCGGGACGTTGAGGAAATAATCCGGCGCCACCAGTCGCATATCCTGCGCCAGCCTCCCCAGGTCTGTGTTGATGGAAAGCAGGCTCCCCCGCAGCAGTGACGTCAGCAGCAACATCCACGATCCCGCAAACACGAAAGGCAGGTAATGAAACACCCGGTCCTGCCTGGCGCCAGAATCGGGGACTCTTCCGCCTGCGGCGTCACCGCTTTGGGAGGACCTCTTAGCCGAACCCCGTGACCCGCCGGCTGCGTTATCCTCCGCCCTCGCGGACTGTGTCGGAAAGGGTACGCCTGCAGCCCTGCGCTTCACCGGTGGAGGAAGTGGGGGGTCAGCCCCTGCCGCAACACCCATCAGCAAATCTAGCCTCTCCGCAACGCACCCTAGCATGTGCCGGATGTTCCCCGCGTTCAGCACCACTCCTTTGGCCTCGCCCGAAGTCCCGGAGGTGTAGATGATTGCAACCGGATCCTCGTTCTCCACCAGGACTGCGCTCGCCGCGCCCGCCTCGGCGCTAAAGATGTCTTTGAACAGATACCGCGGCGGAGCCTCGGCCCACGCCTGGGCGATTCCCTCGCGCAGTTCCTCGTTCCCGCAACACACGACCGCCGGCGAGCAATCCTTCAGCATGGCCGCGAGTTCCAACGGCGCCTGGCGGGCGTACAGCGGAACCACAATCAGTCCTTCTGCCATGATGGCCAGGTCCATCGCGAGCCAGTCGATGCCGTTCCCAGCCAGCAACGCACACCGTTCGCCTTTCTTCAGCCCCAGCCGTGCCAGAAAGGCCCGCGCCCGCCCGACTCGCCGCAATAGTTCACGTCCCGTGACTCCGACCATGCGGCCCGAGTCAATCTCCGCGAGGACAGTCCCGTCCCCCATCCGCTCCAGCTTGCCCAAAACCTCCTCAAGAAAATTCATGGGCTGATGCTTCAAGGCCGGGGTTGTAGTCGATGAAGTTGGCACCATGCTGCTCGGTCTTGCGGCTCCGGGCTTCGACTCCTAGGACCCGATCCCCTCCTCTGCGATCCCTGCGTCCTCGGTGGCTCAGTCTTATTCTTTGCTTGCGATCGCGTCCGCTGCGGTTGAAGGCGTTCTCTCTTTTGGGCCCTGCGTGTCACAACCACGAACCGGGGTTCTACCCCACCATCGCCGCCGGGGCGCGCTCCTCCACCTGGTATCGCCCCACCAGCTTCCTCAAGCCCGCGCTCAACGGCGGAAGATAATCCTCCCACCCGAACTCCCCGCGACGCGTGGGAAACTCCGGATAGCGCTTCCGTACTTCCTCCTCGAAGTACACTCCCATGCGTGCCATGAGCTTGAGGTTCTTCACCACATTCCGGCCAATCCCTTCCGCGATCGCATCGCCCCCGGAGTACAGTTTGTCCATCGCCGCTAGCAGCCGCTCCTCGAGGTCAGGGTCATCCACATTCATCAGCAAATCCTCGTGCCCACGCTCCCGCATCAGGTTGCGGATCCGTTCATCCATGGTCACTCCCGCCGAAGGCACCAGCGCCGGCATGGAGGTCACAATCCCGTGATACCGCGACGAAACCATCAGGTGGCACGCCCGCAGGATGCTCACCATCTCATACATGTCATGGTCGTCGGAGGTTAGCACCGGCAGGCCTCCGAGTTTTCCTGAGATGCGCTGGCAAGCGCGCGCATCCAGCCGTTCCGTGGCCGCCAGTACCACGAACACTTGCCGCCGCTTGCGGAAACCGTCCACGGCTTTCGCAATCGCGGTCAGGTATTGTTCAAACTCCCGCTCCACCTCCGTCCCGGACTTGTGGAAGTACACGGTGCGGTAGTAGCTCTCCTCCCACGCGCCTGTGGTCGCATGCAACACGTATTTCACCAGGGATGCGGTCACGGGCCACCAGAAGGGATTGATGGGACATACCACCAGCACCGGCCGTTGCCCGTCCCAGCCCGCCGCGCGCAGAACTTTCTGCCCGTACTCGGCAGGCTTGGGCTCAAAGGTCCAGGCCGTATCGGTGCCCAGTTCGGTGGGAACCCCCAGTTCGCGCAACAACTCCCGCGACTCCACGTTGCGCGTGATGATCAGCGAGTCCTTGCAGAACCGCCCGCACATCCGCGCCACCAGGGGATCCATGTGCCCCGCTTCCGACCCGTACCCCACCGACAGCTTGTTCTGGGCCGCCGCGATCCCCAGCGACCCGATCATCATCGTGGTAAGCGCGTTCGCGAACTTGCTCTTGAATGCCGACCCCTCGCACGCCACCACGCCATGGTGCCGCGGTACCTCCCGCGCCAGGAACGGAGGGAAAATATCCGGGAGGTGTACCTGTTGCGTGCTTTCGAAGTATCCGCGCGAAAACTCAAAGACGTGCGACATTACCGAGAAGCCGACCTTGTCTGCTCCCAGAATGTGTCGGATCTGCCGCAGCATTTCCTCCACACGCACATCCGACCCCGTGTTGCGGGTGCCGTTATAGCCGGCAAAAAGCAAGCGGAGTTTCTCTCCCGGCTGCCACGCCTTCCCTCCGCCCAGCATCCAGCTCAACTTCTTTGCCTCAATAATGCTGCTCACCCAGGCTTCCAGCACAAAGTCCATCATGCGGCAGAACCTCCTGCGGCAGCGCTCGGCCAATCCCGGTACTTGTAGGTGAAATTGTTTTCTTGGCTGAATTTCAACAACCCGTGACTGTAGGTGGAAAACGGAACCGGCGACCGCCCCAGCTCCCGCGCCACCCGGGTGTTATCGAACACCGTGTTCCACACCAGGTAAGGCATGAACACCTTCATGAGAGAAGCGCCGTAACCGATTGCTCCTTTGTAGCCGGCGAGAAAATTCACCGTCCCGGTGAACGGCCTCTCTAGAAACGGCAGATAGACTGGCCGGCGCTTGTGCTGTGCCGCCGCCAGTGCATCGGTCAATTCGCGAAACGTCTGCGAAGCCCGCCCCGACGAAAGGTGATACACCGGATGCTCCGGATTCGCCTTCATGTGTAGGGTGGCAATGGCATCCGCCACGAAGTCCACATTCACGATGTCGATCCGGTCCCTTGGCCGCAAGGGCAACGCCGGCAGCCCCGCCAGGAAGACGAAACTCCTCACCATGTCGAACTGGGTCGTGTCCGCATAGCGGCTGTCTCCCAGCACAATGCTGGGGCGGAAAATGGTCAGCGGCACCTCCGGCAACAGCTCCCGCACCATGTGCTCGCAAAATTTCTTGGTCCGCGCGTACGGATCGTAATCCGCACGGTCCCACTCGATGGCCCGGTCCTCGTGCACGATTTCGTTCTGCCGTTTCCCTGCCACCGCTACGGTGCTGACATTGCTGAACCGCCGCAGCCCATGGTAGTAGTGCGACCGCCGGGCCAACTGGATCACCTCCAGGGTGCCGCGCAGGTTCACGTTCAGGCAACTCTTCTCCGACCTCCGGTTCAGTGAAGCCGCGCAATGAATCACAGAATCGGTAGTGTGAATCAGCCGGTCGTAGCTGTCCCGGTCCAGGCCGAACTGTGGCCAGGTAATATCCCCGCGGAAAATGCGGATGCGCGTCTGCAGGTGCTCGTAGAACCGCGGAAACTCCATGTGCAGCTGCAGCGCTCGCCATAACCGCACCGCCGCTTCCTGGTCATCCTTGGCCCGCACCAGCAGGTTCAGGGAAGCCTCGTGTGTGTCCAGCAGGTTGGCCGCCACATGCGCGCCGATGTACCCGGTCGCCCCGGTCAGGAATATCGCCACGATGCACCGTTCGTCCCGGTCTTGACCGTTTCTCCGTTGGCGGCCGGTTCGCTGGCCCATTGGAACTGCCGTTTCGGACGCAACTCCAGTGCCCGCCCTTCAATCAGCGGATACGTCCACCGCCGCAGCGCAGGAATGTGAATGTCAATCCAGTATTCCCACCAGTCCAGCGACCGCGTGTCGTAACCGAACTGCTCCCGCTCCTCCGGCAGCAGGGTGTACGACAACTTCTCTACGTTGTCCGCCACGAAATCGTGCTCGTTGTGCAGGATGAACGGCTCGAACAGCTGGATGAGCTTCTCCACCCGTTCCAGGTTCCGTTCCGCCTTTGCCAAGGGTACTTTCTTCAGCGGCAACGGAGCCATGATCCGCTGGATGGATTTCACAATCGCCTTCTGCGCTGGCGCCGACATACGCTTGTAGCGCGTCTTGGACACCGGAATCGCGTCCATCCTCAGCCGCAGCCACGATTCCAGTCCCTCCTGCGCCCGGTAGTGTTTGCGGTGCGCCAGAGAAGTCAGTTCGATCGAACGTCCCATGTCACACGGGTTTGTTACCGATGTCGCCAACTGGTACAGCGGCTCGTGCCTGCGCTCGATCACCGCCGCCGCAATCAGCGTCATGCCTGCGCACACCGCATCCACCGGGATGATGTCCAGCCGCTTGCGCTCATTGGACGGCAATTGCCGGAACGATGTCCCCAGCAGGTACGACAGCGATGCCGACGTATTGATGCCCTCGTTCCACCCCTGGAACGGCTTCGCCACCGAGGTCTCGACGATCGCCGGCCGCACGATCGCCACCGGCGCCCCGCTGCCATACTTCTCGATCAGCGATTCCGCCAGGGATTTGGTGAGGGTATAGGTGTTCGGCCAGCCCAGTTCAACAGCACGCCGCGCTCCCGCTTCGGTCAGGTAGTTCTTTAGCCAGCGAATACGGTTCTTGCGGATCTGGTTTTCGAGCGCCACACCCTGCAGGTCCCGGGCCGCCTCTTCCTTCTCGATCGCCTGCCGCCTCAGCTCTTCGGTTACCGCTGCGCTTTCCGCCAGCGCTTCCGCTTTCCCGGCTAGCTCGTGCAGCGACCGCCACTCCCGTTCCGCGTCGAAGTCCGGCAAGCCCGACGGAGTGTAGTTCGGCCGCAACTTTTCGCTCACCCGTCCGTCCCGCGTTCCCGCCACATAACAGGTGGAAAGGTGCAGCAGGCCACAGTGATCTGACTGGCGCACAAATTCCAGGATGTGCATCGCTGCATCCACGTTCGTGGCCAGCGCGTCCCGCAGGTCCGGATTGAAATCGGTCAGCCCAGAACTGTTGATGATGAGGTCGAGTTCCTTCCGCAGCCGCAGCCCCACTTCCGGCTGAATCCCCAGTCCCGGCTGGGTGACGTCACCCTCCACCACCTCGACCCGCGCCGCCAGAAAGCTGGCAATCTCTCCGCCATAGCGGTCAAACAGGGGATCAAACACCGGCGACTCCGCCACCATCTTTTCGAAACGCTGCTCCGCCGGATTCGTCTTCTGCTTCCGGATCAGCAGGTAGATCCTGCCCACCTGGGGAAGGTCCATCAGAGTGTTCACCAACCACACCTTGCCGATAAACCCGGTCACACCCACCAGCATCACATGCTTGCCGGCGAAGGCTCGCTTAACTGAAAGTGGTTCCCTCCGCTGGTGATTGTCAAAGTACACAAGCGGCCGTTCCGGAGCCGACGGCCGTCGCTCCGCCGGAATCACAGCTGCTGCCAGCTGCGCCGTGCTTGACAAGCCCAGGTCCCGTACCAGCTTCTCCGGCTGCCGCTGTCCGTCCGCCCCGCCACCCGTGATCCGCGCAAACAGTCCGCGTGGCCGGATCACCGGCGGGAGCAGTCTCCCGGTCGCCGTGCGATCGCGAAACTCCAGCCGGTTCGCCACCAGCCACTTCACCCCCAGGTACTTCGCCAGCGGCCGCATCACGTGCTCCAGCCCCTGGCTCACCAGCACGACCTCTACCCCCAAGGCCTGCAGTTGCTTTAGCTTTGCCACCCCGTCCGGCTTCAGATAAGGTTTCAGTTTGTATTGGAAATACTCCTCCCCCAGCAGGTCCAGCCGGTCCTGGCTTACTCCCCGAAGAACACCGTGCACCACCCGTGTGGCAAACACCCGGTGGGTGGAATATAAGAACGGACGCAGCGCCGCCATGAGAAATACCAATCCTCGGCGCGCTGTCCGTTCGGCAAATGTCTGCGCATTCCAAGTGAAAAACGCCACCGGTCGCACCGTGGTCAGGTCGAGGAGGCTCCCTTCCACGCGCCAGTACACCCGCGGAGACGAGCCAGATTGGCTAGAATTGTGATTAGTCGGATCCAAGCCAGTCTTTAGCCTTCGAGCAGCAGAAACTCCCGCAGAGTGAAGCACTCTCCCCTGCGTCGAATGCGAACACGCCTTTACAGACTGCGGAAAAACCAACCTGCGCCGGTGAAGCGACCTCTAGCCGCCCTGAGCCCGCCGAAGCGTCCTCCGCCCGCCCCGACCGAGGGTTGGTGTCGGGGAAAGGTTTCAGCGGTGCTGCGACGCTTCAGATTCCGCGTGGCTTCAAGCCTCTGGTGTCACTTGATGTGACGCTTCGCTGAAACTCGATCAACTTGCCAGAGCTCGTCCAACGGGCAATGGGAACCACAATTCTAAACGATTGCAGTCAAAGGACAAAGCACGATTTTGCTCCTGGCACCCCAAAGCCGGGCTCGATCGATCGAACTCGACAGCATCGGCTAGGCTTGCGGTGTCGGACACAGGCATTAACCTGTGCTCACCCTGGCACCAGTTCTGCCGGCGCGCCAAGTTGAGCGAGCGCTGGGCAATTTTGAGCGTTTCAGATTTTATAGCCAGCCTTTGTTGGCTGAAGCAACGTTTGAACACAATCCCTTCAGCCCGTGAGCCCTTGAGTTTCGGGAGAGCCGAGTCCAGAGTCGCGCTCGTTGTGGCGTGGGGGTCCGCCACCCTTCCGTTCCGACGACGCTCTCCGCCATCACCGAAACGTCCAGAATCCCAGCCCTACCCGCATATGGTGCATGACGCTGTCCGCAAAGCTGTAGGCGATAGCAATCCCCAGCAGAGCATGCGCGATCCCCAACGGATAGATGCTCCGGTATCTGCGGAACATTTCCGTAAAGAACAGCGCTCCAAAAAATGTCATCCCGGTCAAGGTCAGATTCGGAAGATGCGCCACCGTAAACAGCAGGGTGTTGGCTACCAAAGCCCGTCTCGAACCCAGGACCGCCTCAAATCGCAGAAAGAAGAACGACTGCAAGAGGAACTGCTGCAGAAAAGCCCATATCGGATACGGCCACAGCGCAGCCGCTTCGGGCCAGCTCGGATTCGCCGGCACCGGGTGTCCCGTCGCCAGCGCCACCAGCGGAATGGCCACCGCGCCCACCCCCCCTGCCACCAGGACCAACCATGCCCCATGCTGCGACGGCCACCTCAGTCCCAGCTCCCCCGCGCTGTAGCCGCTGCGTAGCGTGAACCAGAGCACGCTTGCCCCCGCCGCCACCACCAGCAGGGTGTGCCACGGGCCTCGCGGGGTCCACAAGACCCACTCCAGCAGCATGAAGACAATGAGGACCTCGGCCCAGGCGCGCCCTGGCTGCACCTGCCCTCGCACCCGATTCGCAGCTGTGGTCACAGCTTGCCCTTCGGGCCAATTGTCCGAAGTAAGATTTTTCGACCCCGCCACCATCACGACCATCTTATTAACTGGACGCCATGCCCAGCAAGACCACGCCTCGCATCGTGATCGTCGGAGCCGGGTTCGCTGGTCTCAACGCCGCTCGCGCGCTGGCTCGGGAAGCTGTTCATCTCACCATCCTCGACCGCACGAACCATCACACGTTCCAGCCCCTCCTCTATCAGGTTGCGACCGGCGGTCTGTCTCCCGGCGAAATCGCCTCGCCCATCCGTTCCATCTTCAAGGGAGACACCAATGTCATCGTTCTGCTCGAACAAGTCACCGGCTTCAATCTGGAGCGGCGCCTCGTACTGGCCACGGAGCAGGAAATTCCCTACGACTACCTGGTGGTGGCTTCCGGGGCCACGCACGCCTACTTCGGCCACGATGAGTGGGCGGCCTGCGCCCCCGGCCTGAAAACCATCGAGGACGCCCTGGAGATCCGGCGCCGCGTTCTGCTAGCCTTCGAGCTAGCCGAGCGTCAGTCCATCGCCGGCGACCTCAGCGAACGGCTTAACTTCGTCGTGGTGGGCGGCGGACCGACCGGCGTCGAACTCGCCGGCACTCTGGCCGAGATCGCCCGCCACGTCCTCGCCCACGAATTTCGCTCCATCGACCCCTCTCGCGCCCACGTTCTTCTGCTCGAAGGAGGCCCCCGCGTCCTGCCGGCCTATCCCGAGGACCTGTCGCGCAGTGCCGAAAACCAGCTGCGCCACCTGGGTGTCGACGTCCGTACCAGCACGCTCGTGACCGCCGTCGAACCCGGTGCCGTTCGCTTTGGTGACACCCGTATCGTTGCCCCGGTGATTCTCTGGGCAGCGGGAGTTTCGGCATCTCCTCTGGGGAAAGCCCTGGGCGCTCCAATCGACCGCGCCGGCCGAGTGCTGGTGCGGCCCGATCTCAGCCTGCCCGGCCATCCCGAAGTCTTCGTGATCGGCGACCTGGCCGCGCTCCAGGACCAGCACGGCCACATGCTCCCTGGTCTTGCCCCGGTCGCCATTCAAGAGGGAAAATTTGTCGCCCACCTGATCCGGAGGGAACTCCAGGGCAAGCCACGGCAAGACTTTCATTACTGGGATAAGGGAACGCTGGCCACCATCGGCCGCGCTGCCGCCGTCGCCCAATTCGGCAGGATTCATATCTCAGGCTTCATCGCCTGGCTCTCCTGGCTGTTCATCCACATCTACTTCCTCATCGGCTTCCGCAACCGGCTGCTGGTCTTCTTCCAGTGGGCCTGGTCGTACGTCACCTACGAACGCGCCGCTCGCCTCATCACCGGCGACACCACCCTCCCCGGGTGGTGCGGAACTCACCCCGCAGAATCTGCCCGCCCCGAACAGAGCCTCTCTACCCGTCGCGCAGGCTAAGGACTCTGACCGCCCAACGAAAGGACGAGTTCAGTGCGGGCTTGCCCCCCCGCGCTCCCGGGCCAGCGAGCCTATTCCCTCGTGTCTCGTATCTCAGTGCTCCCCTTCCCGGCTGCGGTGCCGGCTCAGCACCTCCCTTGCGGTGGATTTTCTTCCGCCGCGATGCCCCGCCTGCCCCTCTCAACCGGCCCCCATCCCCTTACTTCTTCTCGCACTCGTTCTTCGCCGGTGCCACCTCGACCGGCCGTGCCGGCGTCCCGTCCGCCTTCACATAGTGGGCTAACCACGCCAGTTGCCGTTCCAGCCGGTCTTTGATGTGCGACGGCGTCTTGAATTCGTGATACTCGCCGGGATACACCACCAGTTCCGTTTCCCGCCCCAGGCTTTTCATCGCCTGGTACATCTGCTCGCCGCCCAGGATCGGCACATTCCAATCGATTTCGCCGCCCAGGAACAGCGCCGGGGTCGTAATCTTCTCCACCCGGTACCAGGAAGAAATCTTCTGCCAAAGCTCCGTGTTTTCCCACGGCGGCCCCAATTCGAATTCATAGTCCCGCGTGTACTGGTCGTGACCGTACATCGAGGCGTACGATGCCGACCCCGCATCCGAGATAGCCGCCTTGAAGCGGGTGGTCTGCGCAAGGATGAAATCAGTCGAGATGGCTCCGTACGAATGTCCCATCACGCCTAGTTTCTCCGGGTCCGCCAGCCCACGGGCGATCGCATAGTCCACCATCGCCATGTCGTCCTGGTAATCCTTGTCTCCCCACGCGCGATAAATGGCCTTCGCGTAGTCCTCGCCGTAGCCGCTCGACCCGCGGGGGTTGGGAAAAAGCACCACATATTGGTTGGCCGCCAGCAACTGCGGCAGATGGGCAAACTCCGCGTAGTAGGCCCACACCGGCCCGCCGTGCGGCCGGAGAATCGTCGGATACCTCTTCCCCGCCACGTAGTCCACCGGCTTGTAGAGATACCCCGCAACTGTCGTCCCGTCCTTGCTCTTGAACTTCACATATTCGGGCACGCTCACCTTCACCTGCGCCACGAAGTCGTCGTTGGTGTGGGTGATGCGCGTCAAAGCCCCTCCACGCAGGGCGAAAATTTCATCAGGACGGTCGCCGGTCGCAATCTGTGCCGCAATGTCGCCCGTCTTACTCACGGCATACGCATTCACCATCAAGCGACCGCCGATGGCACGGGTCACTTCTCCGCCCGCGCGCGGCACCTGTCCCAGGTTCTGCGTCCCGTCGTCATCCAGAATGAAATAGATGAAGTTGCCATCGGGCGAAAAGCGCGGTTCGCTCGCCATCCGGTCCAGCGCCTTCGTCAGCACCTTCGCTTCGCCTCCGCCTGCGGGCGAAATCCCGATGTGATGCGTGTCGAACATGTAGAGTTTGGGCTCGAGTTGCGTGACGTAGGCGATCGACTTCCCGTCCGGCGACCACGCCGGAGACCGGTCCGCCCCAGGATTCGTCGTGACCTGCGTCAGGTGCGCGCCTTTGTCCGGGTTGTCGGCCGCCACCACCCAGATATTGGCGTCATCGTTGCGATCCGGATCGGGCAGGGAGCGCTTGCTGGCAAAGGCCAGCAACTTGCCATCCGGCGACCACGCTGGCTCCTCGTCATCGAAGTCCCCCGAGGTCACCTGCCGCATGCGCTTGCTCGCGATGTCGAAAACGTACAGATGTTTCCGCCGCCGGTCCAGGTACCCAATCTCATCTTCCTTAAAGTAGTAACGGTCGACGACGTGTGGACGTTCCGCCTTCTCCTTCTTCACCTTGCAATCTACATCTTCCGGGTCGGCGCCGTGCGCCCTGGCCTCGGCGTCCTCCAGTTCCTCCGGGGAAGCGTCGCGCAAGACCAGAACCAGTTGCGTGCTGTCCGGCGACCATTCGAAGTCCTCCACGTCTTGCGCTGTATTGGTCAGACGTTGCCCTTCTCCGCCTGACCGGTTTAGCAGCCACACCTGCGTCTTCTGGTCATTGCGCGCCGAAAGAAACGTCAGGTACTTCCCGTCCGGGCTCCATCGCGGATGCGACGAAGAAACGCTCTCCAGCGTCAGCGGAATCGCCTCCCCTCCCGCGGCCGGCACCATCCAGATCTGCGTCCTAGTTTTGTCGCGGGCCAGCGATGCCGTCGTCACCGCGTACGCCACCACCTGCCCGTCCGCGCTGATCTGTGGGTCGTCCACCTCCCGGATCTGAAAGTAATCATCCACCGTGATGGCACGCGGCCCGCTGCCGGCCGATTGCCCGAATAGGAACCCCACAATAGCCGGCTGGAGGAGACAAACGGTGAGTACGAGAACAAAGTGGTGTTTCATGCCTGGGTTCCCAAGACTCAGTTTTGAAGAAATCCGCGCGTAGGGTAACACAGGGTTTCCCGACATTGCCCTAAAGCGGGCACGATCCTGGCTATAATTGATCTTGTCTTGCGACTGACTACCTGCGCTTTTCCGCTGTTTCTCCTCAGCGCGCTGGCTCCGCTCCGCGCCCAGGCTCCGCCGCCCGGCACCCACATCCTCATCGTGATTCCTTTCGAGAATACCTCCGGCGCCCCCGGCCTCGAGTGGATCAGTGAGGCCTTTCCCGTCATTCTCGGCCAGCGCTTGGCCTCTCCCGACGCCTATGTCCTTACCCGCGACGACCGCATCCGAGCCTATGATCGCGCCGGCATTCCCTCCGAGCTTCGCGCCTCCCGCGCCACCATCTATCGCATCGTTGAACAGATGGACGTCGATTACGCCGTCCTGGGTCGCTTCACCTTCGATGGCAAGAGCTTCAAGGCCACCGGTCAGCTGCTCGACATGAAACGCCCCAAGCTCCTTCCCGAGTGTTCCGAGTCCGGCCCACTTCCGGATTTGATCCGCGTTCAGAGCGCCCTGGCCTGGGACTTTCTCCGCCAGCTTCGCCCCAATCTTGCGGTCTCCCGCGAGGCTTTCCTGGCATCGGTTCCGCCCCTTCGCCTGGACGCCTTCGAGAACTACGTTCGCGGTCTGCTCGCCGCCACTACTCGCGATAGGATCGGCTATCTTCAGCAGGCGGTTCGTCTCAATCCCGCCTACAGCGATGCCTGGCTCGAGCTCGGCAAGGCCCTGTTCGCTGACCGTCAGGATGGCCCGGCCATCTCTGCCTTAGCTCGCGTCCCCGAGATCGTGCCCGCCTCTTCGGAAGCCAACTTTTACCTCGGCCTCGCTGCCTATGATCAAGGGGACTTCGTACGCGCCGAGGCTGCCCTCACCTTCGTCGCCAACCACGTGCCTCTTCCCGAGGTCTACAACAATCTCGGAGTGGTCAATGCCCGCCGTGGCAAGAACAGTGCGGTTGGATTTTTCCAGAAGGCCGTCCGGCAGGATCCCAACGATCCCGACTATCGCTTCAACCTCGGCGTCGCATCCTACGTTGCGGGCGACCCCTCTTCCGCCGTGCAGCAGCTCAAGGCCAGTTTGGCCCAACGTCCTGATCCAGAAACGCGTTCGCTGCTCGACTCCATCTCCGCCGCAACCAAACCGGGCTCGTCTGTTACCGTTCGCATCCCTCCCGAGCGCATCAAGTCCAACTACGACGAGAGTTCATTTCACCAGCTGTTCTTCGGCCTCCAGGCCGCGGCGGAAGCCCGGCTCGCGAAAAGCGATCCCGCCACTCATGCCCGCTTTCTGGTCAGCCGCGGTCAGGAGCTTCTCGCCCAGGGATTCCTGGCTGAAGCCGGGGAGGAGTTCCGCCAGGCCATCTCCCTGGACGCCTCCGCGGCCGAAGCCCACACTGGCCTGGCTTGTGTGCTGGAAGCTGGCAGCAACCCCGCTGCAGCCCGCGCCGAGGCCGAGGCTGCCCTCGCCCTCAAGCCCATGGTCGACCCGCTTCTGGTTCTGGCCCGCCTCGATTTGCGAGACAATAGGGCTGAAGCCGCCGCTCAGAGCGTGGACCGGGCCCTCAAGCTTGAACCCGCAAACCCCTCGGCTCTCGCCCTGCAGCGCGCGGTCGCAGCCAAGCTCGCGGAGAAAGCGCAGCCGCTGCCCAACTGATGAAAGCGCTCTCGGGTTTGTTCCTACCGGCTGCATGGCTCCTCTGCCTCGTCAGCCTTTCTGCGCCTTCGTCCGCCGAAGTCCTCAAGATCGTCGTGGATGACGCTATCCATCCCATCACCGACGAGTACATCGGACGCGCACTCGCCCAAGCCAAGGCGCGGAACGATCAGGCTGTGCTGATCCAGCTAAACACCCCAGGCGGCTTGGTCGATTCCACCCGCGACATCGTCGACAAGCTCGTCAGCTCCCCGGTGCCCGTCATCATCTACGTCGCGCCGGCCGGAGCCCGCGCCGCTTCTGCCGGCTTCTTCCTGCTGGAAGCCGCCGATGTCGCTGCCATGGCCCCGGGGACCAATACAGGCGCTGCTCATCCCGTCACCCTCTTCGGCGGCAAGATGGACGACATCATGAAACAAAAGATCGAGAACGATCTCGCCGCCTTCATGCGCTCTGTCGCCGCCAAGCGCAATCGCAATGTGGAACTCGCAGAAAGTGCTGTCCGCCAGTCCAAATCCTTCACCGAACAGGAGGCGCTCTCCGACCATCTCATCGACTACGTGGCCTCCAGCCAGGACGACGTCTTTCGCCAGATGCAGGGCAAACCCGTCCGCCGCTTCGACGGTAAAACCCAGACCCTCGATCTCGTCGGCCAAGCCGTTCGTCCTTTTGACATGACCCTCAAGGAGCGCATCCTCGACTACCTCATGGATCCCAACGTCGCCTTCATCCTCCTGGCAGTCGGCCTCCTCGCCCTGTATGTGGAGTTCAACCATCCTGGCGCCGTCGTTCCCGGTACCGTCGGAGTAGTCTTCATCATCCTCGCGGCTTTCGCCCTGAATTTCCTGCCCGTCCGTTTCGCTGCCCTGGGCTTGATTCTCGCCGCTTTTGCCCTGTTCGCCCTTGAAGCCAAGTTCGCCACTCACGGCGTACTGACCATCGGTGGCATCGTCCTGTTGACCCTCGGCGCTCTCTTGCTGGTCGACGCTCCCATTCCGGAAATGCGCGTCCACCTGCTCACCGCTCTCGCCGTCAGCATCCCCCTCGGCGTGATCACCGCGTTCCTGATGAGCATCGCCTTGCGCGCCCGCCGCAACAAGGTCGTCACTGGGGCGCAGGGCCTGGTCGGCGAGCTCGGCGTGGCTCAGACCCCGCTCTCCCCGCAAGGCAAAGTCTTCGTCCACGGGGAGCTTTGGGACGCCTCGTGTTCGGCCACTCTGCCGGTCGGAGCCCGAGTCGTCGTGCGCCGGGTTAACGGTCTGCAATTGGAAGTCGCTCCCGCTCCCGCCGTGGATGCAAGCCAGGTTCCCACCCTGGTCTGATGGCCGCGGCGGCGCCGGACCCCTGCCCGGAACGGCTTCGCCTCCTGGATGGCGTCACGCACCGGCATCACATCAAATCATTCGTCCCAAATTGGGAAGCACCGTGGAGCATCTTTCGAACCTCTTCGGTTGCTCTCTCCCCGGGGTCCAAGCCGGGCCCTGAAGTCGAGGCGACAAGCGGGTGACTCAGGCTAGTTGAACGTTCGCCGCAGGCACTTCTACTCTCTGCCCGCTCGCCCCCCAAGTTGGTGATCGAGGGCCTCCCACGATGTTTCTTGCGCCCTGTCCCGCCGCATCACCGCAGGTAACCTCATCACCCCGAAAACCCCGTTTTTGCGCGCTTTCTGCGTTACAATCCGCCACAGGAATCCCTGGGTAGCGCCGGAGGCATATGGAAATGATCTCCCTGCCAGTCATTGCCCTCATCATCTTCTTGATTTACATTCTGAGCTGCATCAAAATCCTGGCTGAGTACGAGCGCGGCGTTATCTTCCGTCTTGGCCGCCTCCTCCCGCACGAAAAGGGGCCTGGCATCATCCTTGTCCTGGCGCCCATCGACCGCATCGTGCGCGTCTCGCTTCGCCAGGAAGCTCTTGAAGTTCCCCCTCAAGACATCATCACCCGCGACAACGTCACCCTAAAGGTCAACGCCGTCATCTTTCTGCGCGTCATCGACCCACGCAAAGCTGTCGTCGAAGTGTCCAACTACGTCTATCAGACCTCGCAGTTCGCCCAGACCACGCTGCGTTCCGTGCTCGGGGAACTCGAACTCGACGAACTGCTCGCCCATCGCGACAAGATCAACCTCCGCCTGCAATCGATTCTTGACACCCACACCGCCCCCTGGGGCGTGAAAGTCGTCAACGTCGAGGTCAAGCAGGTTGACCTGCCCGAGTCGATGCTCCGCGCCATGGCCAAGCAGGCCGAAGCCGAGCGCGAAAAGCGTTCCAAGATCATCCACGCCGAGGGCGAATTCTCCGCTGCCCAGCGCTTGGTTGACGCCGCCAAACTGCTGGCCACCGAGCCCGTCAGCGTGCAGCTCCGCTACCTGCAGACCCTGACCGAGATCGGCGTCGAGAAGAACACCACCGTGGTCTTTCCCGTCCCCGTCGACGTCTTCTCTGGCATTCACAGATTTTTCGGAAAGGACGACGCCGCAGCGGCCCCGCGCTGATCCTGGGAGCATTCATGGAACTTCAAGACACCGAAATCACCCTCGGCACCGGCAAAATGCTGGGACTCTTCTTCGGGCTAGTAGCCTTGTGCGCCGCCTTTTTTGGCGTCGGCTTCTCACTGGGCAGAAAGTCCGCTGCCGCTTCCCTCATTCCCCCCGACCAGTCCAGGCAGAGCCCCGTGTCCCGTCCTGGCGCGGTGAAGTCCTCTCCTCCATCCAGCGCCGCCACCCAACCCAGCGATCTCACCTTCTACAAGGCCGTCGAACAGAAGGGACCGAGCCCTCAGCTTGCCGCCGCCGCAACCCCGGCCGCGCCTAAGAGCTCTCCCGACAGCTCTGACGACAAGTCCGCGGCTCCCGATCCCGCCATCGCTCTGGCTCAGGGTTATTTCGTGCAGGTCGCCGCCGTCACCAAGCAGGAAGATGCCCAGGCTCTGGTCGAAGCTCTCAAGAAAAAACAGTACGCTGCTTTCGCCAGCAATTCCGCTCCGGACAAGCTCTTCCACGTCCAGATCGGGCCCTTCAACGACGTCAAGGACGCCGAACTTACCCGCGCCAAACTCATCAGCGACGGCTACAACCCGATTCTCAAAAAATGATGCTTGTCGATTCCTGGTTTTTTCATCCCCCGACCGTAGTTGGGCGTGGTGCGTCGTGTTGAATGCAAATTGGCTTACCCGGGTGGGACAAAGTTCCCCCAGCCGCGCAGCCACGGCACAGGGAAATCCGGTATCCGTGACGGGAAAGCCAAAGTGGAATGAGCCGAGTCACCCAGGGACGACAGCACTTTGCGGCGCTGACTCCCTGGGACCGGGGGAGGTTGAACTGGGCTGAGCCCCACAGCGGCGAGACTAGCCAGACCGTACGGCAAGCAAGCCACGCTTCATTGTGCTGAGAAGGTCGGTGGACTTCCACGGGAGCTTTGTTCTGGTTTGGGCTCTTAGTGCCTACGGCCTCTATGGTCTCGTCCAAGCTGTTCCCATACGCGGGTGCCGTTCGGCCCGCTCACGACGTGAACCACCGACAATCCATCACTCCGAACTGAACCTCTGCTCCCGCCATGGATCCCCATACATGTGATACCCGTTTTGCTCCCAGAATCCGGCTTGATCGTGGTCCAGAAACTCCAGGCCCCGCACCCACTTCACCGACTTCCATGCATAGAGGTGCGGTACGATCAGCCGCAGCGGATACCCGTGCTCCGGCGTCAGCGGTTCACGGTCGTGATGGGTTGCGAGCAAAACCTCTTCGCGATTCAGATCTACCAGCGGCACATTCGCCGTGAACCCCTGCTCGGCGTTAACCAGTACGTGGCTCGCCCGAGCCTTGGCCTGCACGCGCCCCAGGATCTCGCCGAAGGCGACTCCCTGCCACTCGTTGTCGAACCGACTCCAACGGGTCACGCAATGAAAGTCGCTCTTCCGCGTCACCCTGGGCATGGCGTTGAACTCCGGCCAGGACAGCCGCAGAGGCACTTCCACCAGTCCGTAAACGCGAAAATCCCACCTCTCGGCATCAAAGCGGGGCACCGCCCCGTAGTGTAAGACCGGCCACTTCAGCGTGAGCGCCTGACCTGGGGGCAGCCGCCCTTCCGCCTTCATCTTCCGCTCCAATTCCTTGCGGTCCTTGCCCTCAAATAGCATTTTGGTGCCTTTTCAGGATTGGCGAGGTCGGCTTTGCATGGCTTGCATTGGTGCTGAGGCAGCTTTTGCCACACGCTCCAGGGCGGCCCTGCCGAATCCCGGCCGACTGACCGGCAGAATCCCGCATCTGACAATTCAGGATGGCCGTCCCCTCGCCGGCGCCCCCCTGCTCACCTCCGCACATTGACAGCCGTCAATCCTATGCCCCATCCTGTGTTGCGCTATGACTGCTCAACCTTCTCTCGACCGCCTGCTTCACGCCATTGCCGATCCCACCCGTCGCCGCATTTTACAATCCCTGAAAGCTCGCCGCCCCTCCTCCCCGGGACATCCCTGCGGCCTTTGTGCCCGCGATCTTGAGGAACGGATCCGCGTCTCTCAACCCACCATATCCCACCACATGGCAATCCTTGAGCGGGTGGGCCTGGTTGAGACCCGTAAACAGGCTCAGTGGCGTTGGTATTGCAGAAACGAGCTCGCCATTCGCAACTTCATCCAAACAATGAAAAAGACTCTGTAACGAACTAGCCTGGGGTATGTTAGTGGTCACTGATTCGAGGTTCCGGAAAGGCTTTGGTTTGGAGCAGCGCTTCCCGGGCCGCCATTAAGAGCTCTGGTTTGAATGAGGATTTCGCTCTAAGCTCGACAAGGAATTTTCCCGCGGCCTCTGCAGCCACCGACGCGGATCCGCTGTGGGGACAGGTTTACTGCTCAAGTGCCGGGGCACTTGCATCCAAAGAGATTATGAGGAGTGGAAGAGTCCACTCTTCCGGCACCAACCGGTGCGGATCACTTTCTAGTGAGGCAAACTACTTTGCCACCGCGGCCTGGGTCTTCAGCAGCAGGCGCCGTGCTTGCGTGATCAGGTCCGCGATCTCGAAGGGCTTCACCAGGGATGCGACGCTATGTTCCTGCAGGTAAGCCTTCACCGGCTGGTCGGCCACGCTGGAGAAGGTGAACAACATCTTCCTTTCCAGGCCAGGGCAGGCTGCTGCCACCCAGCGGTGCGCATCCGGCGCGGTCCAGCCGCCCGGCATCCGCCCGTTCATGACCACGGCGTCGAAAACCTCCGCTCGCAGCCGCGACTTGGCTTCCTCCGTCGTCAGTGCGGTTACCACCTGCGCTCCTGCGCCCGCCAGCACATCGCGCTCGAACTCCAGCACCGCCTCTTCGTCCTCCACCAGCAGGATGCGTCCTTCGAGCGCCAGCTCCCGTGCGGTGGCCGTTGCCGGAGCCTCTGCCGGCACAATTTGCCCCGAGGCCGGCAGCCGCACTTCGATCGCCGCGCCCCCTTCCGGGCGATTGTTGGCCGTGATGTCGCCGCCGTGTTCCTTGATGATCCCGTAGCAGATACTCAGCCCCAGCCCGGTGCCCTTGCCCACGCTCTTGGTCGTGTAGAACGGATCAAAAATCCGGTTCGGGTCCTTGATGCCCACACCACTGTCCAGGAACTCAACCCCGACCTGTCCGTCCCGCACATTCACCCGCACCTTCAGCTTGCCACCGCCCTTGCCCGCTTCCAGGATCGCATCGACGGCGTTGTTGATGATGTTCAGGAACACCTGCTCCAGCTGGTGGGGATCGGCGGTGACCGACGGCACCTCGGCCGGGATGTCGCGCTCCAGCAAGATGTTGCTCACCTTCAGGTCGTAGTCCCGCAGCGCCAGCGTCTCATCCACTACCTTTCGCAGATCAATCTCTTGCTTCTGTGGCGTTCGCTGCCGCGCGAACGACAATAGGTTCTGCACCACCCGATGCGTGCGTTGCGCCTGCTTGAACAGCTTGCGCACAAAATCCGCCGCCCGGTCGCTCAGCCCTTCGCTCTCCAGCAGTTGGGCATAGCCCAGGATGGCCGTCAGCGGGTTGTTCAGTTCGTGGGCCACGCCCGCAATCAACTGCCCCACCGCCGACATTTTCTCGCTCTGCAGCAACTGCTCCTGCGTGCGCCGCAGGTCTTCATAGGCCCGGCAGGTTTCTTCGTACAGCCGCACTTTTTCGATCGTCGTCGCCAGCTGCCTTCCCACCGCCACCATCAGGCTCTCGTCGTTGCTGCTGTACTCCCGTCCCTGGCGGTCGCTGATGCCCATGATGCCGATCGGGGCATCCTTGCTCCACAGCAGCACCCACAGCCAGGAACCTAGCCCGTCCGCCTGCACAAATTCCGCTACCACGGCGGGCAGGTGCGGCAGGAACTCTGCCGTCAATACCTCGGTGCGCGAGCGCATCACCAGCTCGCCAAAACCCTGGGGAAACTCGGCCGCGGCAAAGCGCCCCCGCTGTTCGCTGCGCTGGCCCCATCCTGCGCGCCGCCGGAAGGTCGTCTCATTCGGATCGACCAGGTAAATCGAGCCTGTTTCCGCTCCGAACAGCGACACCACCTGCCGCAACGTCAGGTTTAGGATCTCATCCAGGTCGAACGATTGTGTGGCGATGACCGCCATCGCGTTCAGGGCGTTCAGCTCGCGGTTGCGCCGGCGCATCTCGTCTTCGGTGCGCTTCTTCTCCGTCATGTCCAGCAGGAAGCCCTGGTAGCGCTCCACCCGCCCGGCCGAGTTGCGGGTTGCAAAGCTGCTTTCCGCCGCCGTCAGCCGCGATCCATCCTTCCGCCGCAGCGCGACCTCGAAATTGCGCACGTAGTTGTGCAGCTCGATCTCTCGCCGGAAGGACTCGCGCTGCTCCGGCGCCGCGTACACCTCCTGGTTGATGTTCAGCGCCATGAGTTCCTCGCGGTTCTCGTAGCCCAGCATGCGCACGTAAGCATCGTTGCAGTCCAGCAGCTTGCCGTCCGGCGTCGCCACGAAAACGCCTTCCTGCACCTGCTCGAACATCAGCCGGTAGCGCTCCTCCGCGCTGCGCCGGTCCGTCGTGTCCCGGATCACGTGAATGGTGCCCTTCTTGCTGCTGCCCTGCTCGCTGTAGGAGGAGGTCGAAACCATCGAGTACCCGCCGAAGCACGGGTCCGGGCCTTCCACGAAATCCACGTCCCCGCGCGCGCAATACGGGCAGCCCGTCCAAGCACTGAACTTTCTGGGCAACACGGCTTCACATTTGTTGCCCACGACGTCTGCCGGCGCTTGCTCCATGTGCTGCAGCAGCGCCTGGTTCACCTTCATGATCACGAACTGAGCATCGTGTGCCAGGATCGCATCCTGGATCGAGTCGAAGGTGTTCATCCACTGCCGCTGCGAGCGCAACACCTGCTCCAGCAGCCGCAGGTTTTCTACCGCCATTCCCAGCTGGTTCGCCGTGGTCTGCAGGAACTCGATGTCGTCCGCCGAATACGTGCTGGCGTGCCCCTTGCCCAGCGCCAGCGTCCCCAGCGTGGTTTTCTTGCCCGACACCGGGACCAAAAGCAGGTGTTCGATGCCCTCGCCCTTCAGCGCCGCCCGCACGGCGGGCATCAGCGCTGCCGTCTTGATCACTGCCGGTTTGGCCGCAGCCAGCGCCCGCCCCACCCGCTCGTCGGAGTTCAGCAGGCTGGCCGCTTTGATCATCTCCGACGACACCCCGATGTGGTGCGTGATCAGCGCCCGCTCGTTCTCCTCCAGCCGGAACCATGCTGCCTTTGCTTTCATGAGGTCTTTCAGTTCTTCAAGCACGGTCTGCATCATCGGCCCGTTGTGCTGGGCCCGCGCCAGGCTCGCGGTCAGCGCGTGCATCACGCTCAGTCGCTGCGCCCGGGTGCGGGCTTCGTCCAGCACGATGAAGACCATGCTTACGCCCAGCAGCAGCTCGCCCATCACGAACACCCCGGCCGGCACCCGGCTGGTCACCGGCGTCCAAGGCAGATTCAGGAAGAGCAACGACACTCCCATCAGCCACGGACCCACTTCCCGGTTTCCCCACCGGCTGCGGATTACCTGCACGACCGCCGCCAGCGCGAGCAGCCGGTAGCCCACTTCCAGCACCACCCGCGGTGCCAGCAGGTCCGGCCAGAAATACGCCCGCACCGCGGCGTAGTAGGCCAGGACCCATCCCACCACAGCCAGCCCCAGCAGCCAATTCCGCGCCCGGGTATACACCAGCACGGTCGCGGTAAACAGGCTCACAGCTAGCACGAATGCCGCCTGCGAGACCGCTTCCATCTCCCGCGCCGCCACCGGTTCCCGGATTGCCCAGCGCGACACGAACAGGGCCAGCCAGCCCAGCGTCCACAACAGCAGGTATCGCTCCCGGAAAGTTCGGAAGACCAGCAGGCTCGCGGCCACCATCACCAGCGCCGCCGACTCCGAGGCGCTCAGCCTCGTCCCGGTCAGTCCGCCGGCCCCGTACCAGATGCACCAATAGGAAAGATTCATTGCATTTCGTAGCGAGAGTGCTCGTCTTCTAATACCACGCCCCCACCCGTTACCAATGGGTTTTCCGCTGGCTTTTGGTTACTTTCGGAACCGCCCTCCTGGAGTATCATGCGGTAGACTCCATCGCGGAACATGCCTCTGGAACGCATCCTCGTGGTCGATGATGAAGAGTCCATCCGTGAGATCGTGGCGTCCATGCTCGCCGCCGCCAAGTACCAGTGCCGGCAGGCCGCTTCCGCCAGCGAGGCCCTCGCCCGCCTGGAGTCCGGTGAGGAATACGACCTGTTGTTGACCGACCTGATGATGCCCGGCATGGACGGCACAGCTCTGCTCGAGCGCAGCAAGGAGCGCTTCCCCGACATGCCTGTGGTCATGGTTACCGCCGTGCACGACATCAAGATCGCCCTCGATGCCATTCGCGACGGCGCCTACGACTACCTAACCAAGCCCTTCGAGCGCGAGCAACTCCTCGCCACCGTCCGTCGCGCACTCGAAAACCGCCGCCTCAAAATGGAGAACCGCCAGTACCAGGTCGACCTGGAGGCTCTGGTCACCGAGCGTACCCGCCAGCTCCGCGAGACTATCGCCGAGCTCAAGCGCTCTTACGACATCACCCTGGAGGTACTGGGCGATGCTCTGGATTACAAGGACGGGGAGACGGAGAACCACTGCAGGCGCGTCACCGCCTACACTATGGCCATCGCCCGCCACATGGGCCTCCCCAAGGAACAGATCGAGGTGATTGCACGGGGCGCCTTTCTGCACGACGTCGGCAAGATGGCCATTCCGGAGAGCATCCTGAAGAAGCCGGGCAAGCTCACGCCCGACGAAATGGCCGTCATGCGCGAACACTGCTACCTCGGCTATAAGCTGGTGCAGAAGATTCCGGTGCTCAAGGAAGCTGCCGAAATCGTCTACTCCCACCAGGAGCGCTACGACGGCACCGGTTATCCCCGCGGCCTCGAGGGCGAAGAGATTCCTCTGGGCGCCCGTATCTTCGCCGTCGTCGACACTCTCGACGCCATCACCTCCGACCGCGATTATCGCGCCGCCCAGTCCTTCGAAGTAGCCCGCAAGGAGATTCGGGACTGGACCGGGCGCCAGTTCGACCCCGACGTCGTCAAGGCCTTCCTGGAGATCCCCGAGTCCCTGTGGCAGGAACTCCGCCGCGACATCGACGCCCAAAGCAAGTCCAACAGCTTCGACGCCCTTCGCCTCCCCTCCCTCCCTCAAACCGCCGGCGCCAAAGCCAGCTCCTAAGCAAAGGGAACGAAGAGCTGGATGGGGGGACGGACACACCCGTCCGAAACACCCACTCAACCCAACCCGGCATTTCCCACCCCTCCCCACCGCAGGCAGCCCTTTCCCCCAACCCAACATCCAATCTGCGAGCACGTTCCTACTCCGTTCGCCGAGGTTGCCTTATGGGGCGGTCCGATTCCGGTGTGCTGTGGTGTGTCTCCGCGCTGCTGCTGGCGGTTCCGCTCTTGGGCGAGGATTCGGTTCCCGCTGCGCCCAACACCATCCCCGAGGGCACGCGCTTTCTCATCCAGCTCAATGACAAGCTCGACACCCGCCATCTCGAGCCGGGCAAGCATTTCAAGGCCAAGCTGGCGGAGGATCTGGTCGCACTCGACGGCACGACCATTCCTCGCGGCAAGACCATCAAGGGCCACGTGAGTGCGATCGAGCCCGGTTTCCACACCCGCCTGCTCCTTAGCTTCGACCAGATCGATACCGGCCGCGGCTCCAGGCCGCTGATCGCCACCGTCACCGGAGCCCCAGGCGAACACGGCGTGAAATCTCCCGACGGTGAAGAAGGCGAGCTCGAGAGCAAAGGTATGAGCAAGCAGCGCACCCTCGAAGCCGCAGCGGTGGGCGCCGGGGTGGGTGCGGTCGTCGGAGGTGCAGGGGGCAGTGGTAAAGCCGCAGGAGTCGGCGCCGCCTCCGGAGCGGCCATGGGCGCGGCCGTTGGCCTGCTCAGCGACCATGACCTGCGCCTCGAAAAAGGCACGGTCCTCGAGATCCGCCTCGATCATCCCCTGCAAGTCCCGGCGCGCTGATATTCCGACTCGCTAGAACGACGCGCCGACCTACCCGGATCGAGGTCGCGGTCCCAGCCGCTTCTGGCTGGAAGCGCGCGTGACTCGCCGACCAGACTTCTTGCCCACCCTGCTTCTCCGATACACTCTCTGGCATGCACATCAGGAGATGGCTTATGAAATGCACTCCCGTCCTGCTCGTCGCTCTGTTGGCAGCCGCCTTCGCTCAGGAGCGCCCCACCATCACCGCGCAAGCGAATACCGTCTTCACCGGCGCTGACGGCAAGTTTGAGTCCGTCCCCGATACGGCCGTGATCTTCTTCAACATCTCCGCGCAGGCCGACACCTCCAAGGCGGCCTACGATCTGGCTTCCAAACAGGCCGACCAGACTCGCCAGATCCTCCGCACGAATGGCATTGATCCCAAAGAGGCCCAGGTCGGCTACTACTCCTTGCAGCCCGTCTACGACTATAAGAATCCCAAGAACAAGCTGGTTGGTTATCGTGTCAGTACCGTCGTGACCCTGAAGCTGAAGGACTTCGCAAAGATTGGACCTATTACTCAGCAACTGGCCGACGCCGGCGTCGGTGAAGGTCAGTCCATCACCTACACCCTCGACAAGATGGACGAGGCCAAGAGCAAAGCCGTAGAAGACGCCTACCACCGCGCCCACAGCAACGCGGAGTCTCTGGCCCATGCCGCCGGACGCTCCGTCGGCGAACTCTCCTACGCCTCGGTCGATACCTTCGAGAACATCCGTGCCGTCCCCATGCCGCGGGTAATGACCGCCATGAAGATGGAAGCCGCCGCTACGCCGCCGACCGAAGAATTCTCTCCTCAGACGGTCACCGTCACCGCCCACGTCAATGCCCTGTTCGCCCTGAAGTAACCCGAGGTGGGAAGAAAGATCGGGCGGCGATCTCCATGACTCGGGCGCCCGATTTCTTCGCTTCGGCCGGCAACTCCCCCTCCGTTACTCCGGATACCATCCTCCCCCGAACCTCGTTGAGCATCGCGCCGGGGCCGTGTAAAGTCAGAGTTCCGGGCAATCCAGCGCAAGTCCGCCTGTGAAATCTCAACCCGTGACCGTATCCCCAACTCGCTCCCTACTCGTATTGGCCGCCCTTTGCCTCGCCTCCCTCTGCGCCACCGCACAACCCGCGCCCTCGAACCGGCTCAGCGTTATCGACTCTATCGTCCAGCAGGCCATCCACGATGGCCAGATCCCGGGTGCAGTCGTCCTCATCAGCCACAACGGCCAGATCATTTATCGCAAAGCCTTCGGCCACCGCGCCCTCGAACCCCATCGCGAGCTCATGACGCTCGACACCATCTTCGACATCGCCTCGCTCACCAAGGTCGTCGCCACCACGACCTCCGTCATGCAGATGTTCGAAACTGGCAAGCTCCGCCCCAACGATGCCGTCGCCAAATACCTCCCTGAGTTCGCGCAGAAGGGCAAGGACGACATCACCATCCGCCAGCTCCTCACCCACTATTCCGGCCTGGCCCCCGATCTCGATCTCAAAACGCCGTGGGAAGGCAGAGAGGCTGCCTACCGCATGGCTTTTGCCGCAGCACCCGAAACCCCGCCCGGCTCCGTTTTCCTTTACAGTGACATAAATTTCATCGTGCTCGGCGCGCTGGTCGAGCAGATCAGCGGTGCCAGCCTCGACCAATACACCGCCACCCACATCTTTCAGCCGCTGCAGATGACTCACACCCGTTTCCTGCCGCCTGAGTCCTGGCGCCCCAGAATCGCTCCCACGCAGTACGACGAGAACGACCACATGCTGCGCGGCGTGGTACACGATCCCACCGCCCGCCGCATGGGTGGAGTTGCCGGGCACGCAGGCTTGTTCTCCACCGCCGATGATCTCGCCCGTTTCGTGAAGGCCCTGCTCAACGGCGGCGATGGCATCCTCTCTCGCCTTGCCGTCGAAAAGATGTCCACTCCCCAGCAGCCTCCCACCGCCACCGCGGTGCGCGGCTTCGGCTGGGACATCGATTCGCCCTTCTCCACGAACCGCGGCGATCTTCTCCCCGTCGGCTCCTACGGCCACACCGGCTTCACCGGCACATCGATCTGGATCGATCCCAGCACGAAGACCTGCATCATCCTGCTGACCAACGCCGTCCATCCCCGCGGCCAGGGCAGCGCCGTGGCTCTGCGCTCGAAACTGGCCACGGCGGTCGCCGCGGCTCTCCCCCTGACTCTCGACGAGAAAGAAAAATTGCGCTGGGAGAGTATCACGGGATACAACGAGGCGGAGAGCGGGGCCCGCAGGTTGGCCACGCGCAACGGTTCCGTGAAAACCGGCATCGACGTGCTCGAGGGGCAAAACTTCGACGTCCTTCGCACCTCGGGCGAAGCGATGCGAAAAATCGGCCTGCTCACCAACCAGACCGGCATCGACTCCCAGGGCCGCCGCACCATCGACGTACTGGCCGCCGCCCCGGGTATCTCCCTCGATGCCATCTTCAGCCCGGAGCACGGCGTCACCGGCACACTCGACACCACCGACGTCGTTGACACAAAGGATGCCGCCACCGGCGTCCCTGTCTACAGCGTCTACGGGGGCACGGACGCCGCTCGTCGCCCCTCTCTCGACGTACTCGGAAAACTCGACGGCGTTGTCGTCGATCTCCAGAATGCCGGCGCCCGCTTCTACACCTACGAGACCACACTCGGATACTTCCTTGAAGGCGCCGCCCAAGCCGGCATCGAATTGATTGTCCTCGATCGCCCGAATCCCATCACCGGCTCCTTTGTGCAGGGGCCGATCTCCGATCCTGGCCGCGAACTCTTCACCAACTATTTCTCTCTGCCCGTCCGCCACGGCATGACCATGGGCGAACTCGCTCGCCTGTTCAACGCCGAGAAAAACATCAATGCCAAGCTCACCGTTGTTCCCATGGAAGGCTGGCTGCGCGGGGACTGGTACGACTCCACCGGACTGGCCTGGATCAACCCCTCCCCCAACTTGCGCCGTCTGATCGGAGCCACGCTCTATCCCGGAGTGGGCCTGGTCGAAGGCACCAACCTATCGGTGGGGCGCGGCACCGACACACCCTTTGAAGTCCTCGGGGCGCCCTGGATCAAGGCTCGCGATCTCGCCCAGTATCTCAACGCGCGCTCCATCTCCGGCGTCCGCTTCGTTCCGGTTGCCTTCACTCCCACCTCCAGCAACTACGCTGGGGAGAAATGCCAAGGCGTGAACCTGGTCCTTACCGAACGCAATACTCTGGACTCCCCCGAACTCGGCCTTGAACTTGCCGCTGCCTTGCACAAACTTTATCCCAATGATTTCAAGCTGGAGCGGATGAGTGACCTCCTGCTCGACCAGTCCGCCTTCGACGCTTTGAACGCCGGCCAGGATCCCCGCCGTATCGCCCAGGACTGGCGCTCGCCCCTCGCCCACTTCGAACAACTCCGTGAGAAGTACCTCCTCTACCCTGACAAGCCGTAGCGCTTCCCTGGGGATCAGCCCGACAATCCTTTCCAAACGGTACTCCCGCTTGTTCCCCACGCAGGTTTCCCGCCTCTTCCCTCATGTCCTCTGAGATCAATGCTTGCCCCGCTGCCGCGAGCATTCTCGGAAACTCCGCCAAAGACCTCAGCACATAGCGCCGCCACCGCTCCTGCTACACTAGCGCCGTCAGGGCCATGAAGAACGTACTCGCATGGGTATCCGCCTTTGCCCTTCCCCTCGTCGTGTGGGGCGCCGCCCCGCCGCAAAACCCGCTCGCCTCGCCCACCGAGCAGGAATCCCGCCACCTGCGAAACATTAAGCAGCTCACCTTCGGCGGTCAGAATGCCGAAGCCTATTTCTCCGCCGACGGCAAGCACCTGATCTTCCAATCCACGCGCGAGCCTCTCAAGTGCGACCAGATTTTTACCATGAACATCGACGGCTCGGACCAGCGCATGGTTTCTACCGGCAAGGGCCGTACCACCTGTTCCTACTTCTTCCCCGATGGAAAAAAGATCCTCTACGCCTCCACTCATCTCGGGGGTGCCGATTGCCCACCCAAGCCCGACTATTCGAAAGGCTACGTCTGGGCCATCTATCCCAGCTTTGACATCTTCACCGCCAATTCCGACGGTTCCGACTTGAAGCAACTGACCACTCGCCCGGGCTATGACGCCGAGGCGGTCATCTCCGAGGACGGTAAGAAAATCGTATTCACCTCTGTGCGCAACGGCGACCTCGACATCTACACTATGGATGCCGAGGGCAAGAACATCCGCCAGCTCACTCACGAACTTGGCTACGACGGCGGTCCCGCCTTTTCTCCCGACGGCAAGCTGATCGTCTACCGCGCCTACCATCCCAAAACCGAGCGAGAGATCGCCGACTACGAAGCGCTGCTCCGGCAAAACCTCATCCGGCCCATCTATCTGGAAATCTGGCTGATGAATGCAGACGGCAGCAACAAGTTGCAGGTCACTGACCTCGGTGCCGCCAGCTTCGCACCCGCCTTCTTCCGCGACGGTAAGCGCATCATCTTCTCTTCCAATGTGGGCTCGATCGGCGGGATGGGCAACTTCGAGCTCTATGCCGTCGACCTCGATGGCAAGAATCTCGAGCGCATCACCTACACCGAAGGCTTCGACGGTTTCCCCATGTTCAGCCCGGATGGAAGGAGACTCGTCTGGATCTCCGGTCGCAACGGCAAGGTTCCGCACGAGACCAATGTGTTTCTGGCCGACTGGGTACCCTAGTCTCCCGCCAGACCAGCGCCCATGCAAGATGAACTTCAGATCTTTCATGGCCGACGCCAAACGCACCCGTCCAAGTCGAGGAAACGTATTCCTTGTGGTTGTGGAAAACGCCGAGCTGGGAAAGGGCGTAGAATGACCCACACGCCCCGAGTGCCGGTGCGATACCGGCTGCCACTCTGTGTGCTGGCAGCGTTTGCAGCTCGTCGGCTTGTCAGCCCGATTTTACGGCTGCTACAAACCTGAACTTCGCTCGCCCTCTCGTCTCAGGCTAATTAACGTCACCCATCACTCTGCCGAAACGAAAGGAGTAACTCTTATGGCGGATTTACAACAGCTCAAGCAGAAATATCAGCCGGTTCTAGATGTCCTCGCCCGGGAAGACGCCACGATTCAGGCCGTCGACCTCGCCGGCGACAAACTTCATCTCAAGGCAATCGTGGTCTCGGAAGCCAGCAAGAATCGGGTCTGGGACGCCATCAAAGCCGTCGATCCGACGTTCCCCGATCTGCAGCATGAAATCACCGTGGCCCAGGGCGAGCAGACCTACACGGTCAAGCCCGGCGACAACCTTTCGAAGATCAGCCGGCTCTTCTACGGCGATCCCAACCAGTATTCCAAGATCGCCCGGGCCAACAACCTGCCCGACCCGGATAAGATCAAAGTCGGCCAGCAACTCCGTATTCCGGCCGCTTAACCTCGCGCGACGGGTGCTTGCGCCGGCGGACGCCCGATTCCGCGATCCGGTTGGCGCCATCACCCGGGCCAGTATTTGGCACGAAGCCTGCGGGATCAAGGAGGATTTCTGCTGTCGGGGAGAATGGAGCGACGGCGAGGGAAGTGACGTCGTCGCGACGGTGCCGGGGGCGCGAGACAAAAAGGGCGGCCCGCAGGCCGCCCTTTGTCTTCGCGCAGGAACTAGAACCGGTACATCAGCCCGGTGTTCACCCGTATGTTGTTCTTGTCCGTAACGCCGGCAAAGCGAAGCGGCATCCAATCAAATTGCACGGCGCGGAAGGCCAATCTCTTCTTCCCGAAGTCCACTCCGCCACCAAACATCATCGCCATGCCACCGTCACCCACAGAGCCGGTCGCTGTATGGGCGCCGCCAAACAATGCGTGCGCAAATGGAGCGAAGCTGCTCTTGTGGGTCGAGACCACTGGGCCGACCGTGTAGGTGTAGAGATTCGAGCCCGAACCGTAGACTCCGCTGAAATCCCCGGTCACTCCCAGCCAGCGCGTGAAATAGAAGTTCGCGGCTCCATTCCAGCCGCTCGCGTGCCAACCCCCATCGGTGCTAGTGAATTGATAACCCCCATACACTTCGGGCCTGGGTGTTTCCTGACCTATGCTCAGTACGCACGCCATGCAAAGCAAAACGGCAACGCCGATAAGCTGTCTCATCTTTCCTCCAACATGAGATCGCACCCTTTCCGTCCCTTACCGGCGTGTGGTAATGCCGGGGTCCGTGGCGGCTATGCCGTCTGAACGAATCCCAAGGGTCCCGGATCGTGCCGGGTGCCGAAAGGAATCTTGGACTGAGTACAAAAGTTGGGCAAGTGACCGAAGCAGGCCGTTTTTTTGGACTTTGGTAACCCGCCATGTCGGTTCAGAGCCAACCACATCCGCAGTCAACCCTGATTCGACCGTTGAAACCGGAATCAGTCTAATTTCCCATCCCGCTTTGCCCTACTCCCCGCCCGCTCGCGCCGCCCTCCCTCGCCGCTGTTCCTGGTCCTTCAGCACGCACGCCTTGATGTTGGCGGGCAACCTTGAATTGTGCAGGATCTCGCGCACGTCCCGGGGCGGCAGGCTTCGGGCAAACTCCATGGCACGCGCCAGCGGCGTCTTTTCATTGCGCAGTAACGCCACCCGCACCTCGCGCCTGAGCGACCACTGTGGGTGATGGCTGACCGCCTCGACCAGCGCCACCGCCGCGTCTGCCCCCATCAAGGCTTTCACCACGGCGGCCTCGGTCAATCGGGAATTCTCCAGCGCGGCGTGGATGACGCGTCTTTCCCGGTCGTGGAGCAATGCTCCCGCCACCCGGGTCGACGCCCGTCGTGCCAGCGACAACCGCTCACCGGCAGAAATTGATTCCAGCCGGTTGCACAGTGCCTCATCCGCCGCCCTCTTCACGTCGGCGGGAGTTGTAGGCGTCAGCGCCACCTGCATCAGGTCGAACGTGAACAGGGTTCGCACCAGCGGCAGCGACACGTGCCGCGGAGTCTTGGCATGCTCCACCAGCGCCCGCTTCACCTTGCTGTACTTGAGAAGGTTGCCGTTCTTCGCCAGTTGCTCGAGGATTTCTGCATCCACATCCGGGCGTTTGAGCAACGCCAGCGCGCCGTCCTCGCGCAGCCCAGAGTCTGCCGGCGACCGCGGCGAGGCCGGCGCCGCCTTGCCACCTTCCCCCGCCTCCGCTTCGAAACGCTGGCCCCCTATCGCACTTTCGTCCGAAGCCATAATCGTGCCCCCATAGCAAGGGAACCGCAGGGTCTCGGTTTTCTCTGCGCCCCCAGCGCAGCTTTTCTTTGCGTCCTTGCGATTAGCTTTTGCCGAGTCCTAGCCGCGTCGCCTCTCGCCCATCCCTATCCGTGGTTCTCTCCGCTCTCTCTGCGACCTTCCTCCCCCCACCTAGGCGAAGGCTTTTCCCACGCTGTCCCCGGCCCTCCTCAAGGCGCCTTCATCTCCTGCCGCGCCAGTTCCAGCGCTCCCCGCACCGGCTCAATCACCGTCGGGTTCACTCCGGCCTGCGGAAACTCGCCGCGCACGCTATTGTAGAAAGCCTGCCGCACCACGGCCGACTGACGAAAGACGCTCCCCGCCATGGCCATTGGGACGGTCTCCGCCTTCGAAAACAGCCGTCCCGCAACGATCTTCGCCAGTCCCGCTAGTTCCTCGCCGGCTTGGGCCAGCTCTGTGCGTGCCTTCCCGTCGCCGCTGTCGGCCGCGGTTAGCACGAGCGGAAACAGCTCCGCAAAATCCGGTGGCGGCGACGCATTCGCCCTCTGGATTAGCTCGTCGCTCGAACTCACCCGCCAGCTCTTCATCACCTCGCCCAGCAGAGCCGGCGCTTCCCCTTCGTCCCGGGCACGCAGCGCGCGGCTTACCGCCAAGCGTCCTACCCAGTAACCCGACCCTTCATCGGATATCTGGAACCCCCAGCCGCCCGCCCGTAGCGTCTCCCCGTTCTGGCCCCGTCCGAAGGCAATTGATCCCGAGCCCGCAATCGTGATTACACCCACTCCACGCCCGAACGCAGCCTGCAGTGCCACCACCATGTCGCCCACCACCTGCACGGGACATCGCACCACCTGTCTCATCAAGTGGCTCACCCTTTCGCTGATCTGTGGCAGAGCCGCGCCCGTTGCACCTACACACGCCCGCTCGATCTGCCCCGGATCCACGCTGGCCAGCGCGCACGCCCGCCGCACTGCTTCGTGCAGAGCCTCGCGAGCCTTCTCTTCACCCACACGAATGACGCTGCAACTCCCCGTGGTCGCCGTCGCCAACACGGAGTGTTCATCACCCAGCACGCAGGTGGTCTTTGTCGCTCCGCCATCAATTCCCAAGAAGATCGCCACGCGCTAGTTCTACCACACCCTTCCTCCGAGAATGCGGACTTCAAAGCGACGGCGGCACCAGCTGGCCTGCCCTGAGCGTAGTCGAAGCGGTCTCGCCCGCGGCACCCGACGGCAACCGCCCTTTGCAGTCCCTTCACCGCCCTTGCCCTCGGAGACGCTCCTCACTTCCGCCCGCACCGCTCCGCCCTGTTAAACTTTCACCGGAACTGCGCTTCCTACGGGGACCTCCGCACCCGGCATGGGACTCAACCATCTCGACCTCGCCATCGTCGCGCTGTACCTCGCCGGCATTACGCTCTTCGGCCTGCGCTTCCGCAAGCGCCAGCGCACCCTGCGCGACTACTTCCTTGCCGACTGCAATATTCCCTGGTGGGCGATTGCCCTCTCCATCGTCGCCGCCGAGACCAGTACCCTCACCATCATCAGCGTGCCCGGCCTCGCCTACGACACCAACCTCCAGTTCCTGCAGCTCGTCCTCGGATACCTCGTCGGCCGGGTCATCATCAGCTTCGTGCTGCTCCCTCACTACTTTCGCGGCGACCTCTACACCGCCTATCAGCTGATTGAGCGCCGCTTCGGCGCATCGCTGCGCTCGCTGACCGCCGGCCTGTTTCTCCTGACGCGCGCTGCCGCCGAGGGCGTGCGCGTCTACGCCGTCTCCATTGTGGTCGCCATCGCGCTCGGCACTGGCGAAGTTGCCTCCATCGCCATGATCACGGCCCTCACCCTCATCTACACGTTTGAAGGCGGGCTAGCCGCTGTCATCTGGACCGACGTCGTGCAAACCGCCATCTACATGGGCGGCACGTTGTTGGGCGTGGCTACCATCCTTCGCCTCGTCCCCGGAGGCTGGGCCCACATCCACGCCCTCGCCTCCGCCGCGGGCAAGTTCCAGATGCTCGATTTGCGCTGGAGCTTGGGGCAGCCCTACACGTTCTGGGCGGGTGTGATCGGCGGCGCCTTCCTGACCACCGCCAGCCACGGCACCGATCAGCTCATCGTGCAGCGCCTGCTCGCCGCCCGGGGCGAGCGCCAGTCGGTTACTGCACTCCTTTCCAGCGGCATTGCCATCTTTTTTCAATTTGCGCTTTTCCTGATCGTTGGGATCATGCTTTGGGCTTACTACCAGCTTCCCTCCTCCCACTTCGGCAAAGCGGATCGCATCTATCCGACCTTCATCGTCCAGCGCCTGCCCCATGGCATCTCCGGCCTGCTGATTGCCGCTATCCTCGCCGCCGCCATGTCGAACCTCAGTGCCGCGCTCAATTCCCTTTCGTCGAGTTCCATGGTCGACTTCTATCTCCGCTTCCGTCCCTCGTCGGACCATCGCAGCCAGCTGCGTCTCTCCCGGGTGGTGACTTTTTTCTGGGCGCTGGTCCTGTTCGCACTCGCCGTTCTGTCGCTGCATAAAGTCCCGCGCGTCATCGAGGTCGGCCTCTCCATCGCGTCGGTTGCCTACGGCGCTCTACTCGGAGTCTTTCTCCTCGGTGTGCTCACTCGCCGTGCCAACCAGCCTGGTGCCGTCCTCGGGATGGTCTGCGGATTCGCCGTCGAACTCTACCTCTGGCTCTGGACGAAGGTCGCCTTCACCTGGTACGTCGCCATCGGCACCTTAGTCACCTTTGTCGTGGGATACGGAGTCAGCTGGGTCCGCGGCAGCACCGGGCAAGGTCCCGGCGGCTAGCTTGTTGGGTAGCGCGGCCGAAGGGGCGGCCTTCCGGCCGTGCGTGCGCGGACGTCAGCCCCACAGCTAGAGGGTTTCCCGTCGCAACTCGATAACTACCGGCACTTGAACGAACCAGGACCCGGCCGCGCAGCGGTGCACAGGAAAACCCGGGTGGAAGCGCCGGGAAAGCCGACGTAAGAACATGCGGGCGCCGGCAGAGAGGCCGACCTGGCGGGCACGGCCGCGGTCGGGAGGACTCGACCGGCTGTGCTCGTTCGTATCCAGGTGCTGCTTCCGTCGCCCCGCGCTGCAACGCTTTGCTCGGTGTCGTGGGTTCACTCCCTCTTCACACTTTCTGCGGTTCTGTGCTTTTCCCGTATACTGCAACTCCTCATGCCCGCCACCACCTCCCCCGACCTCTCCCGCGACCTCGGCGTGAGCCAGGCTTGCGCTGTCGTGGTCGGCACGATCATTGGAAGCGGCATCTTCCTGGTCCCTGCCGAGATGATGCAGGCCGTCGGATCTGCCAAGCTCGTCTATCTCGTCTGGATCGTCGCTGGTCTACTCTCTTTCTTCGGAGCCCTGACCTACGCCGAGCTCGGCGCCATGAAGCCCCAGGCTGGCGGAGAATATGTCTATGTCCGCGACGCCTACGGCCCGCTCGCTGGCTTCCTCTACGGCTGGACCTGGTTCATCGTCGCCAAGCCCGCCTCCATCGCCACCGTCACAACCGGACTCGTGCGCACCCTGGGTACCTTCCGTGTGCTCTCGTTTTTCTCCCGCGATCTCCTCACCGCCCCCTTCGCCATCACCTGGGGACAGATCGTCGCCATCTTCGCAGCGGGCGTCATTTCTTTTTTGAACTACCTGGGCGTCCGGAAAGCCGGCGAGTTCCAGCTCATCTTCACGCTGTTGAAAATCGCCGTCGTCATCGGGATCGCCGCCGTGTGTTTGGGAGCGGGGCGTGGTGGTTGGAACAACTTCGCCGGCGCCTTCCCCGGAGCCCAAGGTGGAGTAGCCGGATTCATGGCGGCGCTGGTGGCCGCGCTCTGGGCTTACGACGGCTGGAATGACTTGAACATGGTCGCCGGCGAAGTCCGCGACCCGGAGCGCAGCATCCCCCTCGCGCTCATCGTCGGAGTCGCCACGGTCGGCGCGCTGTACATTCTGATGAATGCCGCGGTCGAATACGTCATGCCGGCAGCTGCCATCGCCGCGTCACCGCGTCCCGCTTCCGACGCCGTCGCCCTCGTGCTCGGCACTCTGGGTGCGAGCATCGTCTCGGCTGCCATGGCGCTCTCCATGCTCGCCACCCTCAACGGCACCGTCATGAGCGGGGCCCGCGTGCCTTTCGCCATGGCCCGCGACGGTTATTTCTTTCAGGCGTTAGCGGAAGTCCATCCCCGCTTCCACACGCCCTCCGTCTCGCTCGCGGTGCAGTTCGCCCTTTCCGCGGTCCTGCTGTTGTTGGGCGGCAGCTTCCGCCAGTTTTTCACTCTCGCCATTTTTGCCGAATGGCTCTTCTACATGATTGCCGGCAGCACCGTGTTCGTCTTCCGCCGGCGCGAGCCCGATGCTCCTCGCCCCTACCGCGTGCCCGGATATCCCGTCGTCCCGTTGCTGTTCGTCCTCGCCTCCGCGGCTCTGCTTTACTACACTTTTGCCGATAATCTCCGGAACTCCATGCTGGGATGCCTCGTCATCCTCATCGGGATTCCGCTTTTCTTCTGGTTTGCCCGGCGTCCGGTCCGCTAGCCTCGGCAAATCCCCGGTTTCTTGCCCGTTTTGCGGGTATTGCTTCCCTCGGTCTTCGCTGGTTACTAAGGTACACCAGCGCCGGACACGTTTACCCCTCAACCGTTCTCTCGTAACGTGAAGCTTCGCCCGAGCTCTCTCCCCGGCGCGGGCTCCCCAGCGTGGAGCTTATTGCATGGCTACGCCTTACTACCGTGGCTTCCAGTTAGGGCTCTTGCCCGAGCGCCGTATGAACTGGCGAACTCTTGCCCTCAGCTATGGCATGGAGGCCGTGTTCATCCTGATCCTGGTGAACCTCGGGCTCCTTTTCCCTGACCAGATGCAGGTCAAGTCCAATTACCACATTACCGAACTGATTCCGCTGCCGGGCCGCGAGCCTAAGCCCCTGCCCGTCAAGAAGCCTCCGGTGGTACAGCATGCCAAGCTCTTGCCGGCCGCGCCGGTCGAGCATCCCCATCTGGTGGTGCCGCGTGAAGTGCATACGCCCAAGCCGGTCGAGACTGAGCCTGAGACTCCCAAGATCGCGGTGAACCAGTTCCAGGCTCCCCAGATCAAGCTGGCCGCCGGCGGAGCCCGGCCCCAACTCGTCCACACCGGTGATTTCAGCACCGGTAGTTCCGCTACTCCGACGGTGAACGCTCCCGTTCAGAAAGTTCAGACTGGCGGCTTCGGCGATCCCAACGGCGTCAAGGGCGAAGGCAAGCCCGGCGCCAAGCTGGTCATCGCCAACGCTGGATTCTCCTCGGAGTTGCCCCAGGGCCCCGGCTACGGCAACGGCACTGGCGGCGCCAAGGGGATTAAGGGCACGGTGGCCAGCGCCGGCTTCGGCAATGGCGTAGCCACTGCCGGCAACGGCGACGGCCGCAGCAATGGCCGCGGCAGCGGCATTTCCACCGGCGGGTTTGGCCAGCAGGAAGTCACCCAGAATGCCGGTCACCACCAGGTTGACACCGGCCCGCCCACGACCCCGGTCGAGATCCTCTACAAGCCCAACCCGGTTTACACCCCGGAGGCCCGCCAGCTCAGGCTCGAGGGCGAGGTGCTTCTGGAAGTCATGTTCGCGGCCAGCGGTCAGCTGCACGTCAATAGCGTCGTCCGCGGCCTCGGGCATGGGTTGGATGAAGCCGCCATCGCGGCGGCCAACAAGATCCGTTTCAAACCAGCTTTGCGCAACGGTCAGCCGGTGGATTCCACCGCGATCGTGCATGTTGTTTTCCAGTTGGCGTACTGAATGAACGGGACACAAGAAACACGGAGATGAGAGTCATGCGCAACACGAATTGGATGGTCACTGCTGTCGTGCTGCTTTCGCTGGCCGCGCTGGCGGAGCAGCCCCAAGGTTCGCAGCCGGCGACTCCGGCCCAATCTTCATCGCAGCCCGCCACAGCGGCGCAGACCCCGGCCCAAGCCGCTGCGCCCCAGGCGCTTGCTCAGCCCACCACCATGGACCAGGTCGTCGATCGTTTCATCTTGCGCGAGCAGGGCCTGATCAAGATGCTGTCAAATCGCACCCCGGTGGTGGAAACCTACCTGCAGAACCTGACTCTCGATCCCCTGCTCGGGCCCGTACCCCAGAACGATCGCTATTTCCTCGGCCGCATGGACCTCAGCACCTCCATCGATCGCAGGGACTACATCAAGGATGACGAGAGCATGGAGAAGCACCTGCTCGGCGGCTTCAGCAAGCTGTTCAAGATTACCTATCAGCCTCTGGGCTTTTCCTGGATGATTTTCGCCGACCGCAACGACTTTGACCGCCAGCACTATGAGTTTCGTTACGTCCGGCGCGAATTCCTCGGCGATGTCCGCTGCCTGGTGTTCGATGTCACTCCCAAGAAGGGCACCGGCAATGGCCGCTTCGTGGGCCGCATCTGGGCCGAGGACCAGGACTACAACATCGTCCGTCTCAACGGCACCTACGCCCCGCACGCGCGCAACTCCTATTTCTTTCACATGGACAGCTGGCGCTTAAACCTCATCCCCGGCTACTGGGTACCCGCCTTCATCTACAGCGAGGAAGGCGATTTCAGCGCCGGCGCGAAGAACAAGATCGCCTTCAAGGCACAGACCCGCATCTGGGGATATGACCTGCGCAAGAACGGCGAATCTGACGAACTGACTAACATCCGCGTCGATAGCGTGCAGGACAACAGTCCCAATGCTCAGGACGCCTCGCCTCTGGCCGCTGAGCGCGAATGGCAACAGCAGGCCGAGGATAACGTGATCGAGCGCCTGCAGCGTGCCGGCCTGCTCGCTCCCGAAGGCGAAGTCGACAAGATTCTTCAGACGGTCGTTAACAACATTGAAGTCACCAACAACATTGACCTGCCGCGTCCGGTCCGCACCCGCGTTCTCCTCACCTCGCCGCTGGAGACGTTCAGCGTCGGCAACACCATCGTGGTTAGCCGCGGCCTCATCGACGTGCTACCCGACGAGACCAGTTTAGCCATGGTGCTCGCGCACGAACTGGCTCACATCGTCCTGGGCCACAACCTGGGCAGCCAGTACGCCTTCAACGACCGCATGCTCTTCTCCGATGAATCGACTTACCAGAACTTGGGCTTTAAACACATTCCCGAAGAAGAGGCTGCCGCCGACAAGAAAGCCATCGAGATGCTCAAGAACTCGCCCTACGCTCAGAAACTCGACGTCGCTGGCCTGTTCTTGCGCGCTCTCTCCACCCGGGCTGGGGCTCTTAATGCCTTGCTCACCGCTCACCTCGGCAACGACATGGCCGAAAGCGGGACCGTCACCCGCATGGCCCAGCTGATGAGTTCGGCTCCTCAGCTCGACTGGAACAAGCTTGACCAGATCGCCGCCCTGCCGCTGGGTGGACGTGTCAAACTCAACGCCTGGGATGACAAGGTGGAACTGGTAAAGTCGCAGCCCGTAGCCATCACCTCCGCCCGCGACAAGATGCCCTTCGAGGTCACGCCCTTCTTCCCCAGGCTAACCCGCGCGGGGGCTGACAACGCTGCCGCTACGACGGGAAACACAACGACTGCAGCCAACGACAAATCAACTAACTAGGCGCCAGCTCTGCACTAAAAGTTGAAAGAAGCGGAAGCCGGGACCGGAAGCCATTCCGGATCGCCGGCTTTTCGTTTAGCGTCAAACTCCAGTCCGGCCAGCTGGCTCGGAACGAAGAGCGTTGTGCTGTTGCTGACGCTTGTGGGCACTGGCGATGGCGGGATGTCCTTGCCCTAACGCGACTCCGGGATCGGTCCGGCCGCACTCCGTGTCACCGGGGTCCGGCAGAAGAAAAACCAATCCCTAGGAACGAAAAAAGAGCAGATCGCCGCAGAAAGCTTCATGCTAAGGTGCGCTCATGATGAAGTATTGCGGGAACGGAGAATGCAAGATGTATGGGCGCCTCATTTACACTCAGGCGACGCGGTGCGTGTGTTGCCGGTGGGATCTGCAACCCACGCGGCAGAAGAGCGAAATTGCAGTGGAGCGGAAACAGCGCCCCCCTACCGCAGCGTAGGTCGCTCCCGGAAATCGCAAGGTTTGGAGGCCGCCCGTCCGGGCGGCCTTTTCATTGGCGGGGGGGCTAGCTCCACTCACTTGAGGATCCCCACTTGGACGGCGCGAACCATGGAGAGGCATAACAAAGGGCGGAAACCTTCCGGCCAAGGGCGAACCTTCGCTGCTCGGGTGAGTAAGGAGCGCCTGGGGGCGGGCACCGCGTCGACACGCAGACCGCACTAACTTCATAACGATGCCAGCTCCCGATGGCTTCTTGCCTGAGGTCAATGTGTGGCCGTCTACACACCGGTCCCTGCCGAGGACATCGGCGGACGAGAAGGCTTGCTTTAGCCCAGGTTCGTCACAACTGGGGTGATTCAAGCGATTTTAGACCCCGCTGTTCGGATAAGTGTGTTTCCTTGCAATCGCGGATTCTCAACGGTCA